>Ga0326597_10014227_pt1 | contig 10430 bp, 8 predicted proteins | sample RVTome_12_FD_203789 | JGI IMG/M metagenome (GOLD analysis project Ga0326597, IMG submission 203789) | Soil microbial communities from uranium-contaminated site in the Upper Colorado River Basin, Wyoming, United States - RVT100D185 | ecosystem: Environmental > Terrestrial > Soil > Contaminated >... | reverse complement strand
CCGAAACGCGCCGCACCCACGGAAGCTGCTCGAGCCCGGCGCGCAGCTCGGCGGGCCGGACCGCGAAGAAATTTCCGCCGATGCGCCCGCGCGTCGCCGCCTCGATTTCTTCCTTGGTGGTTTTCGCGAGCGAGTTCTTGACCTCGAGCTGCGTGACCGGGAACAGCGACGAGCGCAGCAGGAGCACAATTCCCACAATCAAGAAAATCATCAGCGCGAGGCCGACGAGAGCGCCGGCCGCGATGTTGAGCAGGCGCGGGTTATCCCACATGGGCGCGTTCCAGGATCCTCATGCACAGGTCTTCGTACGACATGCCGATCGCCCGCGCGGCCATGGGAACGAGCGAGTGGTCGGTCATGCCCGGCGAGGTATTCACCTCGAGGAGATACGGCCGCCCGCGCCGGTTCAGCATCAGGTCCACCCGGCCCCAGCCGCGGCAACCCAGGGCGCGGAACGCGGCGAGGCACAGCTCCTGCAGCTCGCGCTCTTTCTTTGCGGGCAGGCCGCAGGGCAGGATGTAGCGCGTGTCGTCGGCGACGTACTTCGCCTCGTAGTCGTAGAACTCGCGCGGCGTCTCGAGCTTGATGAGCGGCAGCGCCTGCTCGCCGAGGATCGCGCCGGTGAGCTCGATGCCGTCGATGAACTCCTCGGCGATCACCACCGGGTCGTACTTCGCCGCGAGCGCGTAGGCCTGTTCGAGCTTCGCCGCCGCGCGCACCTTGGACATCCCGATGGAGGAGCCCTCGCTTGCCGGCTTGACCATGAGCGGCAGCCCGAGCCTGCGCGCGCTGATGCGGAAATTCGTCGCCTCGCCCAGCACCTCGTAGCCCGGCGTGGGCAGCTTCTCCGCGGCCCACAGGCGTTTCGTGCGCAGCTTGTCCATCGCGAGCGCCGAGGCGAGCACGCCGCTGCCCGTATAGGGAATGCCCAGCCACTCGAGGATCCCCTGGATGGTCCCGTCCTCGCCGAAGCGGCCGTGCAGCGCGATGAACGCCCGGTCGAAGCGCTCGTCGATGAGGGCGTCGAGCCCGCGCTCGGCCGGATCGAAGGGAACCGCGTTCACGCCGCGGCTGCGCAGCGCCTGCAGCACCATGCCGCCGCTCTTGAGCGAGACCTCGCGCTCCGCCGATTTGCCTCCGAGCAGGACGGCAACCTTGCCGAAGCTCATGCGTGCTCCCCGACGATGCGGACCTCTGGGACCAGGTCCACACCCGTGGCGCTTCTCACCTTTTCCCTGACCGTTTCGATCAGCCATTCGATATCCGCAGCCGTTGCTTCACCGTCCGGATTCACGATGAAGTTGGCGTGCTTTTCCGAAACCCGCGCGCCGCCGCGCTGCAGGCCCTTCAGCCCGCAGGCCTCGATGAGGCGCGCCGCGTGGTCTTCGGGAGGATTGCGAAACACGCTGCCGGCGTTCGGAAACTGCAGCGGCTGCGTCGCGATGCGGCGCGCCAGGAATTCCTTGATGCGCGCCCTGGAGGCTTCGCCGTCGCCCGGCTGAAGCCTGAAATAGGCGGCCGCGAACCACTCCTCCATCGGAGGGCGGCAATGGCGATAGCCGATCTCGAAGGCGTCCTTGGCGCGCTCGTGGACCGCGCCCGAGCGGTCGATGGTCAGCACCTTCTCCACGATGTCCCAGGTCTCGGCGCCGTAACAGCCGGCGTTCATGGCGAGCGCGCCGCCGACCGTGCCGGGGATCCCGGCCAGGAACTCCGCCCCGGTGAGCTGGTGCAGGGCCGCGAAGCGCGCCACCTTGGGGCTCGCGACGCCCGCCTCCGCGTACACGAGGCCGCCGCGCAGTTGCGGCCGCAGCGTCGCCGCGTGCGTGAGGATGACGGTGCCGCGGAATCCGCCATCGCGCACCAGTAGGTTCGAGCCCAGGCCGACGAACAGCACCGCCTCGTTTTCCGGCAGTCCCTTGAGGAAGGCCGCGAGCTCCTCGATGCCGCGGGCAACGAAAAATCGGTCGGCCGGACCGCCGGCGCGCCAGCTCATGTGTCGCGCCATCGGCTCCTTGAGGTGAAGGGATTCCGCCATGTTCATGCCAGAGCCGCGGGGACGTTGCCGATGGAGCCGGCGCCCATCGTGAGCACCACGTCGCCGTCCTGCGCCACGCGGCGGATCGCCTCGGGCATCTCGGCGATGTCCTCGACGAACACCGGCTCGACCGCGCCGGCGACGCGCAGCGAGCGCGCGAGGGAGCGTCCGTCCGCCGCGACGATCGGCGCCTCCCCCGCCGGGTAGACTTCGGCGAGCAGCAGCGCATCGGCGGTCGACAGCACTCTTACGAAGTCCTCGAACAGGTCGCGCGTGCGGGTGTAGCGGTGCGGCTGGAAGGCGAGCACGATGCGCCGGCCGGGGAACGCGCCGCGCGCCGCTTCGAGCGTCGCCGCCATCTCCGCCGGGTGGTGCCCGTAGTCGTCGATCAGCGTGAACCTGCCCCCGCCCGCGAGCGCGACCTCGCCGTAGCGCTGGAAGCGGCGGCCGACGCCGTGGAACTCCGCGAGGGCCTTGAGGATGGCGTCGTCCTTGATTCCGAGCTCCGAGGCGACCGCGATCGCCGCGAGCGCGTTGAGGACGTTGTGCTGCCCCGGCAGGTTGAGCTCGACCTCGAGCGCCGGCGATTTGTCGCGGCACGCGCGGAAGCGCATGCGTCCGGCATCGTGCCGGATCGCCTCGGCGCGCACGTTCGCGTCCTCCGCGGCGCCATAGGTCAGTACCGGCTTCGTCACCGCCGGCAGGATGGCGCGCACGTTCGCGTCGTCCACGCACAGGATGGCGCTGCCATAGAACGGCAAGTTCTGCAGGAACTGCACGAACGCCTGCTTGAGCCGCTCGAAGTCGTGCTCATAGGTGCCCATGTGGTCGGCGTCGATGTTGGTCACCACGGCCATCACCGGCTGCAGGTGCAGGAACGAGGCATCGGACTCGTCGGCCTCGGCGACGATGAAGTCGCCGGCGCCCAGGCGCGCGTTCGAGCCCGCGGCAATGAGCCGGCCGCCGATCACGAACGTGGGGTCGAGCCCGCCCTCGGCCAGCACGCTCGCGACCAGGCTCGTCGTGGTGGTCTTGCCGTGGGTCCCCGCGATGGCGATGCCCTGCTTCAGGCGCATCAGCTCGGCGAGCATCAGCGCGCGCGGCACCACCGGGATGCGGTGCTCGCGCGCCGCCGCCACCTCGGGATTGTCGGCCTGCACCGCGGTCGACACCACGACCGCATCCGCGCCCTCGATATTGCTTGGAAGGTGTTTGAGCTGGATTTTCACTCCGAGCTTGGCGAGACGCTTGGTGGCCGCGCTTTCGGCGAGGTCGGAGCCGCTCACCTGGTAGCCCTGGTTCACCAGCACCTCGGCGATCCCGCTCATGCCCGAGCCGCCGATTCCCACGAAATGAATGCGCCGCACCTTGTGCTTCATGGGGCGCTCCTCGCGATCTCCATGCAGCGCTGCGCGACGATGCGCGCCGCATCCGGCTTGCCGAGCGCGCGCGCTTTTTTCGCCATCTCGAGCAGCTTGCCGCGGTCCAGCGACTGGATCAGCTGCGCAAGCCTTTCGGGATTCAAGTCTTTTTGGGGCAAAAGGATCGCCGCGCCGCGGTCGGCGAGAAAGCGCGCGTTGGCCGTCTGGTGATCGTCCACGGCGTGCGGAAAGGGCACCAGCACGCTCGCCAGGCCGCCCGTCGAAAGCTCGGCGACCGTGACCGCGCCGGCGCGGCAGATGACGAGGTCGGCCTCGGCGTAGCGCCGCGCCATGTCGTCGATGAAGGCGACGAGCTCGCCCTCGACCGCGGCGTCGCGGTAGTGCTTTTTCAGCGCCTCGAGGTGCTTCTCGCCGGACTGGTGCACCACCAGGGGCTTTTCCGGCAGCAAGGCAACCGCCTTCGGGAGCGCTTCGTTCAGCGCCTGCGCTCCGAGGCTTCCGCCGACCACCAGGATGCGCAGCCGACCGGCGCGGCCCGCGAAGCGCTGCTCCGGCGGCGCGAGCGCGGCGATGTCGCTGCGCACCGGATTGCCGGTCCACTCGGCGCCCTTCAGCGCTTCGGGGAAGGCCACCATGACCTTGTCGCACACGCTCGAGAGCACGCGGTTGGCGAGCCCGGCGATGGCGTTCTGCTCGTGCAGCGCGAGCGGGCGGTTGAGGAGCGAGGCCATCATGCCGCCCGGGAAGGCGACGTAGCCGCCGAGCCCGAGCACCACGTCGGGCTGGATGCGCCGGATATGGCGCGCGCTCTCCCAGAAGGAATAGAGCAGATTCGCCGGCAGCAGCAGCTTCTGCAGCAGGCCCTTGCCGCGGGCGGCGCGCGCACGGATCCAGGCCGCGCGGTAGCCGCGCGGCGGAACAAGGCGCTCTTCCATGCCGCCGCGCGCGCCCATCCAGACGACCTCCCAGCCGCCGGCGCGCATCTCGTCGGCCACCGCGAGCCCCGGGAAGATGTGACCGCCGGTGCCGCCTGCCATGATGAGGATCGTCTTCACGCGTTCAAACCCCGCGCGAGCTGGCGGTTTTCCCAATCGATGCGCAACAGCAGGGCGAGCGCCACGAAGTTCACGAGCAGCCCGGTGCCGCCGTAGCTCATGAGCGGCAGCGTCAGCCCCTTGGTCGGCAGCAGCCCCATGTTCACGCCCATGTTGATGAGCGCCTGGAAGCCGAGCCACACCCCTATGCCCTGCGCCGCGAGCGCGGCGAAGTGGCGCTCGTGCAGCGTGGCCTGCCGGCCGATGGCAAAGGCGCGCGCCACGATCCAGACGAAAAGCCCGATGACGAGCCCCACCCCGGCGAAACCCAGCTCTTCGGCGATGACCGCGAGCAGAAAATCGGTGTGCGCTTCAGGCAGGTAATGCAGCTTCTCGATGCTTGCGCCCAGGCCCACGCCGAGCCACTCGCCGCGGCCGAACGCGATCAGCGAATGCGACAGCTGATAGCCGCGCCCGAAAGCGTCGGCCCAGGGATCCATGAAGCCGAAGATGCGCTGCATGCGATACGGCGAGGAAAGCACCAGCACCACGAAGCCCGCCGCCAGCATGCCGACCAGCGCGGTGAAATGCCGGCCGTTCATGCCGCCGAGGAAGAGAATCCCGAAGGCCGTGACCGCGATCACGACAAAAGCGCCGAAGTCCGGCTCGCGCAGCAGCAGCCACGACACGAGCAGCATGACGCCCAGCATGGGCAGAAGCCCCTTCTTGAAGCGCTTCATCACCGCGTGCTTGCGGGCGGTGTAGTCGGCGGCGTAGAGGACCGCGGCGAGCTTCATCAGCTCCGAGGGCTGCACGCTGATCAGCGGAAGATCCAGCCAGCGGCGCGCTCCATTCACCTCTCGGCCGAGCCCCGGAACGAGCACCGCCACGAGCAGGGCGACGCCGCCCGTAAAGAGCCAGGGCGCGGCTTTTTGCCAGAATTTCACCGGCAGAAGAAAAACGGCGATCGCCGCGCTCAACGCGGCGCCGAGGAACACCGCGTGGCGCGCGAGGTACCAGGCGGCGTTGGCTCCGGTATAGCGGCTCGACTCCGCGGTGGCGATGGAAGCCGAGTACACCATCACGAGCCCCGTGGCCGCGAGCAGCAGCGCAGCCCAGGCGAGCGAGCGGTCGTACTCGGCGCTGGGCGCATTGCGGGCGAAGACGTAAGTGCGGCTCACGCCGGAAGCCCCCGCACCGCTTCCGCGAAAACTTCCCCGCGGCGCCGGTAGTCGCGGAACATGTCGAAGCTCGCGCAAGCCGGCGACAGCAGCACCGCTTCGCCGGGACGCGCATACGCGGCCGCCCGTGCCACCGCCTCCTCCAGCGAGGCGCAGCGCTCGGTCTGCAGGCCGGCGAGCGCCTTCTCGATCAGCGGCGCGTCGCGCCCGACCAGCAGCACCCGCCTGGCGTAGCGCGCCACGGGATCGGCGAGCGGAGAAAAATCCTGCCCCTTGCCCTCGCCGCCGAGAATCAGGATGGTCGGCCTGGCGAGGCCATTCAGCGCGGCGATGGTGGCGCCGACGTTGGTGCCCTTCGAGTCGTCGTACCAGTCCACGTCGCCGCGCCTGCCGACGAGCTGCAGCCGGTGCGGCAGTCCCTTGAAGGTTCTCAAGCCCGCCGCGAGCGCTTTGACCGGGACCAGCGTGGCTGCGAGCGCGCATGCCGCGAGCGCGTTGGCCGCGTTGTGCCAGCCGTGGATCGGCAGCGCGGAAGCCTCGAGGATGGCTTCATCGCCGCGCACGAGCACGCCGTCGCGGAGGCCGAAGTCCTGCGCCGAAGGCGGCGCGTCCAGGCCGAAGCTCACTCGCCGCCTGCCCGGAACCGCCATGGCGAGCGAGCGCGGGTCGGCGCGGTTCAGGACCTGCACGCCCTGCCCGGAAAAGACGCGCGCCTTGGCCGCCGCGTAGGCGTCGAGACTCCCGTAGCGGTCGAGGTGGTCCTCGCTCAGGTTCAGCATCGCCGCGGCGCGCGGCTCGAGTGACCAGGTCGTCTCGAGCTGGTAGCTCGAGAGCTCGAGCACCCAGGCGGCCGGCGCGGCGTCGCGCTTCAAGAGCGCATCGAGCACCGCCGGGCCGATGTTGCCCGCGACCTCGCAGTCGATCCCCGCCGAGCGCAGCAGATGGCCGGTCAATGCGCTCACCGTGCTCTTGCCGTTGGTGCCGGTGACCGCAAGCACCTCGGTCCGGTTCTGCCAGGCAAAGAGCTCGACGTCGCCGAGCACCGGGATTTTTCGTTGAACCGCTTCCACGATTACCGGCTCGCTCAGCGGCAAGCCCGGACTCGCGCACACGAGGTCCGCGCCATCGAGCAATCCGGCCGTGAACGGCCCGCGATGCAGCTCGCCCGCGTAGTCTTGCGCGCGCGGCGGCGCGGCACGGGTATCGGCGACGCGCGGCTTGCCGCCCTGGCGTTCCACCCAGCGCGCCACCGAGAGCCCGGTGTCGCCCAGCCCGAGCACCAGCACGCGCAGTCCCGCGAGCGTCCGCGGCGCGGGTTTCTCCAGCAGCGAGAACGCAGGCTCGCGCATCATCTGAGCTTGAGCGTCGACAGCCCGAACAGCACGAGCATCATGGTGATGATCCAGAAGCGCACCACCACCTGGCTTTCCTTCCAGCCCTCGAGCTCGTAGTGGTGGTGCAGCGGCGCCATGCGGAAGATGCGCTTGCCGCCGCTGTACTTGAAGTACAGCACCTGGATCATCACCGACAGGGTCTCGGCGACGAACACGCCGCCCATGATGAACAGCACGATCTCCTGGCGCACGATCACCGCCACCGTGCCGAGCGCCGCGCCGAGCGCGAGCGCGCCCACGTCGCCCATGAACACTTCCGCGGGATAGGCGTTGAACCAGAGGAAACCCAGGCCGGCGCCCGCCAGCGCGCCGCAGATCACTGCGAGCTCTCCCGCGCCCGCAATGTAGGGCAGCCCCAGATACTTGGAGAACACCGCGTGCCCGGCGACGTAGGCGAAGATGCCGAGCGCGCTGCCCACCATCACCGTCGGCATGATCGCCAGCCCGTCGAGCCCGTCGGTCAGGTTGACCGCGTTCGAGGTGCCGACGATGACGAAGAAGGTGAGGGCGATGAAGCCGATCGTGCCGAGCGGGTAGGCGATGTGCTTGAAGAACGGCACGATGAGCTGGTTGAGCGACGGCATGCTCTGCGACAGATAGCCGAGGTACACCGCCGCGGAGAGGCCGATCAGCGACTGCCAGAAGAACTTGGCCTTCGCCGGCAGGCCTTTCGGATTGCGGTGCACGACCTTGCGGTAGTCGTCGATCCAGCCGACGGTGCCGAAGGCGAGCGTGACGAGCAGCACGACCCACAGCAGGCGGTTGGAAAGGTCTCCCCACAGCAGGATCGTGACGCAGATCGAGACCAGGATGAGCGCGCCGCCCATGGTCGGCGTGCCGGCCTTCGTGAGGTGCGAGCGCGGACCGTCGTCGCGCACCGCCTGACCGATCTTGTAGGCAGTGAGCTTGCGGATGAAGTAGGGCCCCAGGACCAGCGACACCGCGAGCGCCGTGAGGCAGGCGAGCACCGCGCGCAGCGTGATGTAGTTGAAGACGTTGAACAGCCGCACGTCCTTCGCCAGCCATTGCGCGAGCTCGAGCAGCATCAATGACCTCCTTGAGCGGGAGCGCCGGTCAGCGCGGACACCACGCGCTCCATCTTCATGAAGCGCGAGCCTTTGACGAGGATGCTCTTGCCGCTCACGTTGGGAATGAGGTCCTCCAGCTTTTCGAAGTGACGCGCCCCGGCGCCGAACGCCTTGACCGCGTGGCGCGTCGAGTCGCCCAAGGCGAGCAGGCTGGAGACGCCCTTGGCCCGCGCGTAGGCGCCTACCTCGCGATGGAAATCCTCGCCCTGTGCGCCCATCTCGCCCATGTCGCCCAGCACCAGCACCGTGGGCCCGGGACAGGAGGCGAGCACATCGATCGCGGCGCGCACCGAGTCGGGGTTGGCGTTGTAGCTGTCGTCGATCAGCGTGGCGCCGTCGCGCGAGCGCTTCACCTGCAGCCGCCCGCCGTACGGGCGGAACGCGCTCAGCCCCGCCGCGATGGTCGCGGGCGCGATCCCGGCCGCGAAGCCGCAGGCCGCCGCGGCGAGCGCGTTGCGCACGTTGTGCAGCCCCGGAATCGCGAGCGTCGCCGCCGCGCCGCCCGCGGGCGTGCGGATCGCGAGCTCACTCGCGAGCGGCTTGAGCTCGTAGCTGCCCGACACCGCCGCCGGCTTGTCGATGCCGAAGTCCACCACGCGGCGCCGCCCTGCCCGGGCGCGGAAGAAGGCCGCATGCGCGTCGTCCGCGTTCACGATCGCCACGCCGTCCTCGGGAAGCGCTTCATAGACGGCGGCGTTCTCGGCCGCAACCTCCTCCACCGAGCCCATGAATTCCAGGTGCTCGCGCTGCGCGTTGTTGACGAGCGCCACGGTGGGCCGCGCGATACGCGCCAGATAGCCGATCTCGCCCTTGTGATTCATGCCGAGCTCTATCGCGCACCAGCGGTGCGCATGGCGCATGCGCAGCAGCGTGAGCGGCAGGCCGATGTCGTTGTTGAGGTTCCCGGCCGTGGCAAGCACCGCGGCGTCGCCCGCATGCGCCCGCAGGATGGACGCGAGCATCTCCTTGACGGTCGTCTTGCCGTTCGAGCCGGCCACGGCGACGAGGACCGGGCTGAAGCGCGCGCGCCAGTGACGCGCGAGCTCGCCGAGCGCGAGCCGCGTGTCTTCGACGATCACCACCGGTAGCGGGTATTCCCCGGCGTAGTTGCGGTCGACGAGGGCCGCCGCGGCCCTCGCCGCCGTGGCCTGCTTCAGGAAGGCGTGGCCGTCGAAGCGCTCGCCGCGCAGCGCGACGAACAGCTCGCCGGCGCGCAGCGTGCGCGAGTCGGTCGAAACGCCGCTGAAGCGCGCGTCGCTGCCGCTGGAGCGGGCCTGGAGCACCGCGGCGGCTTCGGAAAGGCTCATCACGCGCGGCTCCGGCGCTCGAGGGCCGCGCGCGCCGCCGCGGCATCGGAGAACGGCAGGCGCTTGCCGGCGATCTCCTGGTAGCTCTCGTGGCCCTTGCCCGCGATGAGCACCACGTCGGCCGGCGCCGCCTGCTCCAGCGCGAGCGCGATGGCGCTCCTCCGGTCGGGCTCGACCGCGTGCGGCTTGTCGATGCCCGCCTCGATCTGCGAGATGATCTTCAGCGGATCTTCGCTGCGGGGATTGTCCGAGGTCACCACGATGCGGTCGGCGTGGCGGGCGACCGCCGCGCCCATCAGCGGGCGCTTGGCGGCATCGCGGTCGCCGCCCGCGCCGAACACCGCGACGAGCCTGCCGCCGCGCTCGGCAGCCACCGGGCGCAATGCCTGCAGCACCTTTTCCAGCGCGTCGGGGGTGTGGGCGTAGTCGATCACGGCGAGCGGCCGCTCGCCGACCTGCTCCATGCGGCCCGGCACGGCAGGCAGCTGCGACAGCAGCAGCGTCGCCTGATCGAGCGGAACGCCATAGGCAAGCAGGCAGCCGAGCACGCCGAGCGCATTGGCGAGGTTGAACCGTCCCAGCTGCCGTACGGTCGCGGCTGCGCGCCCCCAGCTCGACTCGATCTCCATTGCGCCCGGCGCGACGCGCGTGGCGGCGATGAACTCGTGCCCGTTGCGCAGCCCCGAGAGGCTGTAGCCGATGACGCGCACGCCGCGCCCTTCGAGGCGCTGCGCGAAGCGCACGCCGACCACGTCGTCGAGGTTGAGCACCGCCGCCGCAAGGCCCGGCGTGTCGAAGAGCTTCGCCTTCGCCTCGGCGTACGCTTCCATCGAGCCGTGGTAGTCGAGATGGTCGTGCGACAGATTGGTGAAAAGCGCGCAATCGAACGCGACGCCGTTCACCCTGCCCTGGGCAAGGCCGTGCGAGGAGACTTCCATCGCCACGGCAGCGGCGCCCTGCACGAGAAATTGCTTCATCATCCGGTGCGTTTCGAGCGCGTCCGGCG
>Ga0326597_10014226_pt1 | contig 10430 bp, 8 predicted proteins | sample RVTome_12_FD_203789 | JGI IMG/M metagenome (GOLD analysis project Ga0326597, IMG submission 203789) | Soil microbial communities from uranium-contaminated site in the Upper Colorado River Basin, Wyoming, United States - RVT100D185 | ecosystem: Environmental > Terrestrial > Soil > Contaminated >... | reverse complement strand
CTCGCATGGCTCAACTCCTCCGGGTTCGCGTAGGCACCATCCTAGCAGCGTCGAACGGATGCAGGGGACTGCGAGTTCACCCGTTTTCCTAACTGATACAAGGACTTTCCGGCGATCGCCGAGGTCAGAAACTTCGCTCCGCGGGTAGGACTCGAACCTACAACCAATGGATTAACAGTCACGCCCAAACCGTCCAGGCAGTCTCGGTGGATACTGTTGAGTGCTCTCCTGTCTGCCTTTTCGCCCGGTCCGTGTTGCCCGGTTATGCCCTGTGCGGTGTGGTACGGCTACACATATGGCTACACACGAAGTGCGGTGCGCTCGCCCTGAGCCGAGCGATATTGCCGGCTAGGTGCGGTCGAGCTCAGCTCTTCAGAGGCTACGTTCGCGTTGTTATAGCAGTTCATGGCGCTGGGTTCGGATGTGGGCGGTTCCATGATTGTGCGCCACGAAGCAAACAAACAGCCCGGCGGTGACTGCACGCGTCAGGTCGTCCACATCGGGGTTTTGTAGGCTTGACAGAGGCTGGTTCTTTCTGACATAATATGTGTCGATATGCGTCTAAGCATGCTATTACGCACATGACTCTGCCTGAGGCGGCGTCTCCGTTGCGGGAACGCCAGCGAGGGTTCACGCGTCGGCTGATTGTGGAGGCCCTGTCGCGGGTGATTCTGGTGACAGGGATCCACCAGTTCTCGATGCAAGAGGTGGCCGACGAGGCGGGCGTTTCGCTGCGCACCCTGTACCGATACTTCCCCACTCGCGAGGACCTACTAACCGGTCTGGCGGTTGAGGCCGACCAGATTTTGAGAGAATCCGGTCTGCCTTCGGCGCTGAATTCCCTCTCCTCCGACGGCGTCGCGGTGCTGGTGGGTGATATCTGGCAGGCAATGGGGAAGCGGCCCGATCTCGTCCGCGCCTTGGTCATCGCCAATATGGCCACCGGTTTCCAATTCGGGCCGCGCGAACAACACCACGAGCTTCTCCGGCATGCGGTGGAGAGCATGACTCCCCATCTCACCGCAAAGGAACAGCATCGCGTGTACGCGGTGATCCGCTACCTGGCCGGCTCGCTCGCCTGGAAGGTGTTGACCGACGACTTTGGGCTGGAGACAGAGGACGCGGCCGAGACGGCTGCGTGGGCCATCCGGACCCTGATCAAGGACATCGAAGCAGGCGGGCGGCCGGGAGGCAGCCCGCCCTGAGATTGGAGAAACAGATGGACACCATCTCCAGCGTCATCGTGTCATTGCGGGAGGCGGCCTACCGTCCGGTCTCGGACGTGGGCGGCAAGGCAGCCAACCTCGCCTCGCTGTTGAGAGCGGGGTTCCCGGTCCCGAAGGGTGTTGTGATCACTGCGGCTGCCTTCGCCACTTTCGTCGATGCCCATGGATTCGGTCCTGGCACCCCGCCCGAGACGGTGAGAGCTGCGGATCTGCCCTCAAAGGTGGCCGCCCAACTGCACCAGGCACTCGGCTTACTCGGGGGCCCGGTGGCGGTCCGTTCTTCGGGTCTGGCCGAGGACCTGGCCGGAGCTTCCTATGCCGGTCAGTACGAGACGGTGCTCGGGGTAGAGCATCCCACCGACGCCGAAGATGCCTTACGCCATTGTTGGGCGTCAGCCTTCGAGGAACACCTCGTCCGCTACCACCAGGCCCACGGCAACCTGGGGGTTCCGGCCATGGCAGTACTCATCCAGCGCATGGTCCCGGCGGAAATGGCCGGGGTGGCGTTCAGTGCCAACCCGGTGACGGGTGACCGCCACGAGATCGTCATCAACGCCGTGCGGGGGCTGGCTGACCGGTTAGTGGCGGGGGAGGTCGACGCCGAACAATGGTTGGTGAGGCGCAGCCGCGCCGAGCGGGTCGACGGTGGGAGCGAGACCCTCATGGTCGCGCAGGCTCTGAGGGTGGCCGACCTGGCCCGTCGCGTCGAGAAGCACTTTCTGTCCCCCCAGGACATCGAATGGGCCATCACCGGGAATGAGATCCACCTTCTGCAAGCTCGTCCCATCACCACTCTCCCCGATCAAACGATCGAGGTGCCGGTGCAGGTCCCACCGGGCTATTGGGAGCGAGAGGCGAGCCACGCCCCCCGCCCCCTCACCCCGTTTACCGGCTCCTTCATCTGCGACGTCGAAACCGACGGCATCCGCCGAGCATTAGCCGAGTTCGGTCTCCTCCTCGAGACGATCGAGCTTCGGGAGATCGGTGGGTGGGTGTATGTCCGATACGTCCCTCTCGGCGGCAAGGATGGTCCGACTCCCCCCGCCTGGCTGATGCCCCTCCTGATCCGACTGGTGCCTCGATTGAGTAGCCGTATCCGCTTCGGCGTGGAGGCAATACGGTTCGACAAGGCTGGCAAGCTTGTCGACCGTTGGTACCAGGAGTGGCAGCCGGAGTTGGCCGCTCGATTAAGCGCCCTGCGGTCGATCGAGCTTGCCGACCTCTCCGACGAGGAGCTGTCCACCCACCTCGGCGCCACCATGGAACTGCTACGCGAGGCAACCCGGGTCCACTTCCTGCTCCATGCGGCGATCTGCTTCCCGTTAGCAGAGCTGGCCTTCACCTCGAAGGAATTGCTGGGGTGGGAGGAGGCCCGGACCTGGGAGTTGCTCTCGGGCCTTTCAAAAATGTCCACCGAGCCAGCCCGCCGGCTAAGCGGGCTCACCAAGATGATCGGAGCCCGACCCGCTCTCCGCCAAATCATCGAGCAAGGAGGGTCGGAGGCTCTCGGCCGGCTGACCAGGGCGGCCCCCGACTTCGCCTCCCTGTTTACCGCCTATATGACAGAGTTCGGCTCCCGTGCCCTCAGCTACGACTGTGCGGAAGGCTCCTTGGCCGAGTCGCCCGAACTCGTCGTCGGACTGATCGCTGATCAACTCGCCCGGGAATTCGACCCCGACGGCGAAGAGACACACCTCACGCGGGCTCGTCGGAAGGCAGTGGCCGAGGCGCGGGAAACCCTGGCTGCTAGAAACCCGAGCGACCAGAACCGGTGGGAAACGGCACTCGCCCGGGGAGAACTCGCCTATCCCATCCGGGAAGACAACTCGTTCTACACCATCGGCGGCCCCCTCGCCCTCATCCGCTACACGGCGTTCGAATTCGGCCGCCGCCTGGCAGAGAGGTCTCAGCTGGCTCTGCACGAAGACGTGTTCTACCTGACTCTCGAGGAAGTGGCAGAGGCTCTAGGGGATGACCGGAGCCGGGTGGAACTGGTAGCCAGGCGGCGGGCCGAGCGGGCAAGGGTGGAGGCACACCCGGGACCCGAAAGCTATGGCAAGCACCCCGGTCCACCGCCGTCGCTTGCCGCCCTACCCGAAGAAGCCCGCTTCGCCAACCAGGCACTCCTCTGGTACGCCGAGCAGATTATCGAGCCGAAACAGAGTGCTCAGCGCCAGGCTGGTGGAGAGATACGAGGGATACCTGCCTCTCAGGGCCGCTACCGAGGGCCGGTGCGAGTCATCATGAGCGAAGCTGAGTTCGGCAAACTGGAAGCGGGAGACATTCTTGTCTGCCCGATGACCTCCCCCGTGTGGTCGGTGCTTTTCCCCAGCATCGGGGCACTGGTCACCGACTCCGGGGGGATACTCTCCCATCCGGCGATCATCGCCCGCGAGTATCGGGTTCCAGCCGTGGTTGCCACCGGCAACGCAACCCGACTGCTGCGAGACGGACAGATCGTCACCGTGGACGGCACCATGGGATCGGTCGAGGCCACCTAACGTACCTAGGTGCCGTCTCCACTGATCTCGACGCTCGACTTCGATGACCTGCTCTGATCGGCTGGTATGGCGATATAACGCACATCACGACGCTTCGACGGCTCCATCTACGCAAGGGCATACACGACCTTCACCAGTGATCTGGACGAGGCTGATATCACACGACTCGCCCAAATCCACAACAACGCTATATCGCAGACCGTTACCGACGAACAGTCGGACGTCACCGACCATGCTCCTGAGCAGCGCTCGGGCTGGCGTCAACAGCTCACCGACCCACTCAGAACAACAGCTATCGAGCGATACCGCACATTTCACTCGCTCGCTCGATACCGGCGCATATTGTGCGCCAGAACATCGTCGGTCATCACTCCGAGTGACCTGGGGTCGGGGCTTTGGCTGCAGAGAAGACCTCTTGGCCACGTTTGGGCCACGCGAGATTGAGAAGGGACCCATATGGCGCGAAATCTCGCGAATGACAGGGGACTGCAAGTCACCCGTTTTCCTAACTGATACACGAACTTTCCTGCGATCGTCGAGGTCAGAAACTTCGCTCCGCGGGTAGGACTCGAACCTACAACCAATGGATTAACAGTCCCGCCCACACCGTCCGTCCAGTCCGAGTGGGTGTTGTGTGGTGCGGTCCTGTCTACGAATTCTGTTCGGTCGTGTTGTCTGGTGTCGTCCTGTCCGGTACGTACGGCTACACATATGGCTACACACGAAGTGCGGTGTGCTCGCCCTGAGCCGAGCGATATTGCCGCACCGGTTATGCGTGGGGTGAAACGCCGGTTTCGGACTGGCTGACAGCGCGTTATGCGCTTTGCATCGGGACCGCCTCTTTGGCCTGTGAACGTAATTGAAGACCGGCGGCGGCCACACCGGCCCCCAATAGGATGAATCCAGAAGCTGTCAGCTGGTAGTCGTACATTCTCAATCTCCCATCCACAACAGGTGGTAGCTCGGCAACGGGAGCACCGACGCGTCCAGGAGTTGCTGCCGAGTCGCTCGGATCGAGCACGCCGCGATGAGAAGCACAACGGCCAATGTCGTGACCGCGAGTCGCAGCGCCGAAAACCAAATGCGCCTCGTGTCAGAAGGGGCCTTCCTTCGCTCTACCGGCGATGCCTGGGAGAGACGCTTTCGCGTTGAGGCGAGGGAACTGACGCCCTTGATCGGCGAGATCTCCGCACGGTCGCGGGCAATCAACAGCGTCGGTATGGTGATGTCGTTGTCGGCTCCGCGTTGAGGGTCATCGCACACATCGATCTCTACCAATGGGACCTCAGCGCCCGCCTCACCGATGACATCAGCCACCCTCTCCGGCATCAAATCGCATGGCTTGTGGTCTGGAGCCATGGAGGGCTTGACCTCGGGTCCCCCAATATCCATGCTTCCTGTATCGCCTTGCGATGTCGTCATTGCGGCCTCCTACGGTTCCACTTCGATGAATATGCATCGGAGGCTCCTTCAACGCATCAGTGTCTACCCGGAAATCGTGGAAGAGGGTCTTGGTCGTCTTACACATGCTCTCCGTCGCGATCGTCGCCAAATCGGGGAGTTCGCTAAGTGTCAGCACTGATCAGTCGATTAGCCTCCTGTGGCAGTATGTGCGTTGACTGAGACGCGCTCTTCCGAAGATGGACACGTGATGGCCGACACCGGTGACCGAGCCTTCTTACCGACAACCGGGTCCTGGCTCAGGGGAGCGGACGGGATCCTCCGGACATGGGTCCTCACTGGCTTGGGCCTTCTTGCTCTCGTGTTTGCCTCGATAGAGATCATCGTGGGCATCCCTCAGGCTCAGCCGACGAGTCTCGTCGTGGTCGTGAATGCCATGGTTGGCGTGTCGTTCGTCGGTTCCTCGATCGTGGCGTTCAAACACCGTCCGAACAGTCTCGTGGGCGTTCTCCTCGCGGCGACTGGCCTTCTTTGGTTTTCTCAGGCCCTTTTGCTGGTGGGGACTTCGTGGGCTCTTTCGCTCGGTCTCGTGCTCGACGGACTCTTTTGGGCCCCTCTCAGCCACCTGTTGTTGTCGTTTCCGACGGGACGACTCGATTCGAGAGCGAATCGCGTCATTGTTGCCGCGCTCTATCTCACACTGCCGGTCGGGAACTTGCTCTCGGTTCTCTTCCTTGACCCGATCACCGCTGGGTGCCCCGAATGCCCTCCAAACCTGTTCATGGTCGCCGATGACCCGTCTTTGTTCCGGTTAATGGTTCTCCTCGATGCACTGGCGGGAGCGGTCCTCGCCATCTCTGTGCTCCTCTCCCTAGTTCACAGATGGCGCAAAGCGAGCGAGCCGATGCGCCGGATTCTGCGACCAGCCTGGTGGGCGCTGTGGCCAGCCTTCTGCGCTGCGGCCATCCTCGTAGCGTCCGACTTCATCCGGTTCCCCAGTTACGGGACGGTCGTCTTACCCCTGGTGAACATTGCGTTGGCAGTGCTGCCCATCGCCTTCCTGGTCGGCCTTCTCAGAACACAGCTAGATAGGTCGATGGTCAATGCCCTCCTCGTCGAACTGGAGAAAGGGCCCCTCCAGCCTGGTCGTCTGCGTGAGGCCATAGCGGAGGCCGCGGGTGATCCTACGCTGGAGTTGGCTCTCTGGCTCCCAGGGTCGCAGATATTTGTGGACGATCAACAGCGTGTGGTGGCGGACCCAAGCACGAGCAGTTCGGCGGATCGCAGCGTCACATCGGTGCAGGACTCGGACGGCAACCCTCTCGCCTTGCTCATCCACGACCCAGCACTTCTCGCCGATCCCCTCCGAGTCGAAGCGGTTGCGTCCGCGGCCCGCCTCACCCTCGAGAACGAGCGCCTGCACGCACAACTCCGAGCACATCTCGAAGAGGTTCGGGCCTCACGGGCACGGATAGTCGAGGCTGCCGACGAGGCACGGCGGGGTATCGAGCGGGACTTGCATGACGGAGCTCAGCAACGCCTTCTCGCTCTTTCCTTGGCATTGGAACGAGCACGTGTGCTCAACTCCACGGCTAACAGCCCCCATCTCGAGGGTCTACTCAAGGACATGTCCGATGATCTCGAGGAAACGCTGGCAGAGCTACGCGAACTCGCTCGAGGGATCCATCCCGCCCTACTCACGGACGAGGGTATGGGTCCCGCCGTCGAATCACTCGCCCGTAGGGCACAAATCCCCACCCGGGTCGTCTCCATGCCATCGGCCCGGTTTTCTCCTCCGATTGAGGCCGCAGGGTTCTTCCTCATTTCGGAGGGGTTGGCCAATGCGACGAAGCACTCCGCAGCAACCGAAATCGTTGTCAAGGCTGAAGCCAACGAGAATTGGCTGATCGTTGAGGTGAGTGACAATGGCGTGGGAGGAGCTCACACAGGAGCCGGGACAGGACTCCGTGGTTTGGAGGATCGCATAGTTTCGCTTGGGGGTGTGCTGAAGCTGAACAGTCCGTTACAAGGCGGCACCACCGTCAGCGCGAGAATCCCGACAACCCCGCAAGGTCAGGGCCCAAAGTGAAGACTCCTTCATCGACTCGATTGGTCGTGGCAGATGACTCGCTGCTCTTTCGCCGCGGTCTGTCTCTGCTACTTTCTGACGCCGGTTTCGACGTCATCGGCGAAGCCGGCAATCCTGACCATTTGATCGCCCTTGTCGATTCGGATGAACCCGACGCAGCCATAGTCGATATCAAGATGCCACCCACCTTCACCGACGAGGGTCTTCGGGCGGCTGACGAGATTCGAAAGCGACATCCTGACATCGGCGTTCTGGTGCTTTCCCAATACCTCGAAGTGCACTACGCGATGACACTAATTGCGAGCCAGCCAGGTGGCGTCGGATATCTTCTCAAAGATCGCGTCAAGAACGTCGACGATGTCGGCGACGCCATCGACCGGGTGGTCAACGGTCAGCCAGTAGTGGACCCGGGCGTTGTGTCAGAGCTCCTCGCCCGACGGCGAACAAAGAATCCACTAGATGATTTGACGCATAGGGAGCGAGAGGTTCTCGCACTGATGGCAGAGGGTCGATCGAATCTGGCAATTCAGAACAGTCTGTTCATCAGTCCACGAACTGTCGAGTCGCACGTTCGCAACATCCTCACCAAACTAGGCCTCGAAGGCACTCCGAACGATCACCGAAGAGTGCTTGCCGTCCTCACGTTTCTGAACGCATGAGGCTTGGTTTAGCAGGAGGGCAGACTGGTTCTGTCCAAAGCCCCCCGCACCACACCCCTGCCTCGCTCCCAGACAGACCTCGTCCCGTCCGAATAGCCCTCAGGTCGCCCCACAACAAAGAAACCCGGACAAAACAACCCTTCTGTTCGTCAATACCGTGCTGCCAGCGCGTGCCTTTGAACGCCATTCACAAGCGAACCACCGCGATTCAGACACCCTGATCACCCTGTTCTCGAGCGAAACCGGCAGATCACTCGAATGGAGTCGTCAATCACCAGCGACCCCGACCTTGCGATTGGCACTACAAAGGAGTTGTCGAGACGGTCGCGAAGACGATCCTCGACGAACTGGGTATCGGGTATGCGAAGAGCGATGATCTACCTACGTTGGTCAAAGCGACACGCAAGGCTCTCCAGCTCGTCCCGGAGGGAGTATCGGAATCTGCCAGAGCCAGCGACACATTCCGACGGCTACTGAGCAATCTTGGAACTGTCGTCGACTCCCTGGCGGCCCTGAGAAATGCTTATGGAACCGGCCACGGGAGATCGGCAAGCACGAGGGGCCTCCAGCCGAGACACGCTCGATTAGCAGTCGGCTCGGCAGCGACTCTCGCGACTTTCCTCTTTGAGACTCACGAGGCCCGAGAGGCTAGGTCCGAGGGCCCTGAAGCTGACCAATAGTACAGATCACCAGATCCCGAGCGATAACACACGCATCCGGAAACCGAGCAGATCGGCACATCCAGGATTGGTGCAATACCGGCGCAGCATGCCATCAGGGCGTCGTCTCGCTTGACGACGCTCGTTGCGTCGGGTCGCTGTCGCATCTTCGCTGTCGTGGCGGTGCTGTAGCCCTCATCAAGGAAGCATCAAAGGGTCGTCATTAGGAACCGGCGTCAAGGACATAAAACCCCACGGGGATGGTTGCCACATCGCGGACTGACCCGCCCGCGTTGCCGGTCTGTACGGAACGTTCGGAAAGCAACACGATCTCGTCATCCTCGGTCCAGGCAGCTAGCGTAAAGCGGGCGGACGGAAGCGATCCGGACTCCATCGTTTGTAGGTCCAACACGACGACACCCGAATCGTCCCTGAGGAGCATCTTTGTTCCGGATGGGTTGACCGAGCTCCACTGGTCGGAGCCTTCTCCGGTGTCAGCAGAAAATGTTGGGGTGTTCCATCGTCGGTTCGAAATTTCGCGCCTGGCTCCGGTATCTGTCCTGACCTCAATCAGCGCGCACGCAGATTCGTCGCACTCGTAGAGATAGAGTGCGTTCGGCCCGACAGTCAGCGCTGAACCCTCGCCGAGATGCTGCTCACCGCCACTTAGGTCCACCAGGAAAAGCGACTCGGACTCGATGATCGGCGTGCGCCCCCCCTGGCCGAGGTCTACGTAGACCAGAGTCTTAAAGACCAGTCCGTCAGTCGTCGCCCCCACCGGTCGCATCTCCAAGTTCTCCCCAAGGTCGATCGACGTTTCCACAACTACCGACTGGTCACCGACCGAATGGAGCTCGATCCTCCAAGGTGGCTGCGCCTCGGCGAACCAAACAAACCGTGGATCGGGTGTAGGCACCAACCACGAGGGGGAGGTGGAAAACCCGGGGCGGAGCACTGTCGGCTCTTGCGTGAGCCCGTTGTCGAAGACATTCGCCTGCGAACCGTTCCCCTCCTCAGAAATGAGATCAGAGATAACCACGACTCCGTCCGGCAAGAGGGTGCCAGCAACCGGGGACCCCAGGACACCAAGGTTTTGGGCGGTGAACTGGACTGATTCGCCGGTTGAGATATCGATTGCAATGTATTCGAGCCGTCCAGGTCCCGATGCTGCGAGCACACCAGGCCGAAATCCCTCAGGCACGACCAACCCGAGACTGCTGTCCGATGTCTCTGGCAATGAGGTCGTTGATGTCGAGGTCACCGCGACACCTGACCTCGGCTCTTCGCTACCGGTACAAGCAACGGCGGCCACCGCGACGACAACGAAAAGCCACGACAGGTGCCGAGTCTCCACCCGGACGAACCGACGCATGTCAGCGATCTCGATCTTTCGTTGCGCTCGTCGCATCAGAACTTGCTCCCAACCTAAGAGACGCCTCCATCACCGCAATCGTTCCAGAAGATCTCTTAACACTGCCCAGGACCAGGTGGATCAGGTCGCTCCCGAGACGCCCAGATCACACAATATCGGACGAGAACGAGCACTTGACCAAAGAGCGCCGAAGGGCACGTCCTGAGTGGGATCGGACCTCATTCTGTCTGTTTCTAAATGTCGTATCCCTCGCATCCAGAGACAGTCGAAACCGCCCAGCCGCCAGCCGGAAGCTCGATGGCGGAGGTGGCAACCTGTTCCCGATCGTCGACAACAAGTGAAGCTGTGTTCTCGTCGATGAACGCGATCTCACCCCCGTGCGCATTCTGGTAAGGACTAAGGGCTTCAAGGACTGCATCATCTGGATCGGGATCGCCGGGGATGTCGGGGTCGAAGCTGGCTTGTATGACCCAGCTGGCCTCGTTTGCACAGTCAAGCGTCCCATCGATCGGGGCAGCTCCCG
>Ga0326597_10014225_pt1 | contig 10431 bp, 8 predicted proteins | sample RVTome_12_FD_203789 | JGI IMG/M metagenome (GOLD analysis project Ga0326597, IMG submission 203789) | Soil microbial communities from uranium-contaminated site in the Upper Colorado River Basin, Wyoming, United States - RVT100D185 | ecosystem: Environmental > Terrestrial > Soil > Contaminated >... | reverse complement strand
CGCGCCGTTGTAGCTCCCTCTCTCACCCCGGTTAGCTACAATGCTTCTCGTCGCGGAAGCGTTGTTCGAACGGTTGTAGCTCCCTCTCTCACCCCGGTTAGCTACAATCATGGCCCACGACGATGGGCTGCGGCAGCGGTTGTAGCTCCCTCTCTCACCCCGGTTAGCTACAATAAACTTGTCCGCGGCAGCATCGAGCCCCCGGTTGTAGCTCCCTCTCTCACCCCGGTTAGCTACAATAAGATCGTCGGCTTCAACAGCACCTACGTCGTTGTAGCTCCCTCTCTCACCCCGGTTAGCTACAATATACTCGACAAGCGCCTCGCGAACCTGTTTGTTGTAGCTCCCTCTCTCACCCCGGTTAGCTACAATCTGGACCACCATCTGCCGACCGTGAGCCGGGTTGTAGCTCCCTCTCTCACCCCGGTTAGCTACAATTGCGCGCTCGACCGCGCGCCGTTGCTCGCGGTTGTAGCTCCCTCTCTCACCCCGGTTAGCTACAATCGCGATGCCGCCCTGGTCGCGCGCATGGGTGTTGTAGCTCCCTCTCTCACCCCGGTTAGCTACAATTGTATCTCGGCGCGGCCGCTTCTGTTCACCGTTGTAGCTCCCTCTCTCACCCCGGTTAGCTACAATCATTCCAAGAATCACCACCGTTGCTTTCAAGTTGTAGCTCCCTCTCTCACCCCGGTTAGCTACAATTATGCTGTCCGGGGAGCGGCCACACGCGACGTTGTAGCTCCCTCTCTCACCCCGGTTAGCTACAATAGGAGGAACGCGCGCACCGCCAACCCGACGGTTGTAGCTCCCTCTCTCACCCCGGTTAGCTACAATGTCTCTACACACGTTATTGGCATCACCACAGTTGTAGCTCCCTCTCTCACCCCGGTTAGCTACAATCAGCGCACCCGCTTTACCTGCCAGCAAACTGTTGTAGCTCCCTCTCTCACCCCGGTTAGCTACAATTTAAGAGCCCTGGTGGTCTACCGTCTGTCGGTTGTAGCTCCCTCTCTCACCCCGGTTAGCTACAATCCGCTACCTAGGTATCCCCCCTCTTGATGCGTTGTAGCTCCCTCTCTCACCCCGGTTAGCTACAATACGACATCCTCGGCGCGTTGCTGTTCTCGCGTTGTAGCTCCCTCTCTCACCCCGGTTAGCTACAATCAAGTTCACAGTTTCATTTCTGCTCTACGGGTTGTAGCTCCCTCTCTCACCCCGGTTAGCTACAATCGCCGTTCAAAAGACATCAGTGTGCTGTTCGTTGTAGCTCCCTCTCTCACCCCGGTTAGCTACAATGGCGCGCTCCACGACTACCATCAACTTGCGGTTGTAGCTCCCTCTCTCACCCCGGTTAGCTACAATAGCCGCAGCTTCCGCCGCAGCTTCCGCGGCGTTGTAGCTCCCTCTCTCACCCCGGTTAGCTACAATGATGCGTTCCACCGTTACTATGCCCCCAAGGTTGTAGCTCCCTCTCTCACCCCGGTTAGCTACAATCTGGACCTGCATTTTCCGACCGTGAGCCGGGTTGTAGCTCCCTCTCTCACCCCGGTTAGCTACAATTAGAACCCGGCAGCTCCGACGGAGTGCCCGGTTGTAGCTCCCTCTCTCACCCCGGTTAGCTACAATAAAACATCGCACGCCAATCGATCATCGGGCGTTGTAGCTCCCTCTCTCACCCCGGTTAGCTACAATTATCAGTTACAAGGAGTGATGTGATGTCTGGTTGTAGCTCCCTCTCTCACCCCGGTTAGCTACAATAGACCGCTCGTAAGGCCCCGAAAAGACTGGTTTTTCGGGGCCTTTCTTTTGAGCTTTTACTGCTAAAAAAGCAGCATTTGGTTGGCTTTGACCGCCTTTTCCTGGAAAAGGGGCATCCCAACCAGCAGCTTCATGCTGGCGTACTGCTTTTCGGTTACGCTCAAGCAGCGTACCGATCCATCGGGCGGAAGGTTATCAATAAGGCGTTTCATGTGTTTCTCTTCGCCGTCGTTTCCTTGAAGAATGCGGCCGTATACCGAGAACTGAATCATGTCGTAACCATCGTTTATCAGAAACCGGCGAAACACCGTGTAAGCACGGCGCTCGGTGCGCGTGACCACCGGTAGGTCGAATAAAACGAGCAGTCGCATATGCCGTCGCGTGACGGTACTCATGACTCGATGCGATGTTGTCTCAATCCGATGATTGTTGGAAGTTCGAGCGAAGTTTCGGCGCTGCTTTCATAAATTCGCGCCAGGCTTTCCACGGCGTGTTCGATGGCAACGAGGGTCGACATTACGCCGCGCGGCATCGAAACATCCACGTTCAACAATTCGACCAGTGCCACCTTGTCTGCTGGTTGCAGCTCGGTGTCATTTGCCGCTTGATGTTTTGCAACGTAGAGATCTACAAGTGGGCGGAATGGCTCGATCAGGTCATCCGCCAGGTTGAATGCGTTTTGCTCGCTGGCATGAAAGAGCCCGAGTGAGGGCAACAAACCGTGAGCCACCAGCCCGCGTGCAATGGTGCCGCGCAGGACTGCATATCCATAATCCAGGGCTGCGTTAATCCAACGTTCCTGGGCGCGTTGGAAGTCTTTTCCAAATAGCTTGGCGAAATAGAACGCCGCAGCCTGGCTCTCCATCTTGTCGCTGTCGCCTGAGCGTACACGGCGGACGTAGGAGTCCAGCCGGTCTGTTCCGTCAATGCCCGTGAGCTTGAGACATGCACCTTGATTGGCAATTTTTCGGCGCACGATCGTTGCCCATGCTTGCTTTGCCAACGGGCGTGGAATATCCAGTTGTAAACGCAGCCAGCGCGTGGCTCGTGAGTGGGAGAGAAACGGTAGAAATACGCCGTTGGGGTGATGGGTTTCTCCAGTGGCAAAAAGGCTTATTCCATATTCGCCGCAGGCCGAAAGAACGGGATGTGTGAGCGTAATCTCGCGATGATTGAGCACGATTACTGCAATGTCCTCGAAAGGCACAAAAGCGGTTTCCTCCTGCTCAATGGCTAATGAATAATGCTCGCGCCGTAACTTAGCCGGTCGCGAGATCATTACGCTACGCCAAACCACCGCGATTCTCCTGGCGGGCAGGGTAGAGGTTCCCGAGAACATCGACGTGGAACTTCTCGACAGCGAGTGCTGTTTTTACACCGATACTCGGGATTTCCCCTTTTTCGTTGGCTCGCTTATGACTTTTCGTATTGCGATCATGGATCAACAGGGTAATGTTATAGGGGTTGGGTGGGCCTCCATACCCCTTGAAGTAACCAAGTATCGACTCATTCCCCTTCAGCGTGACTCTCACTAAGTCATTGGGGTGCATTGAAAATAGAAAATCGAAACTATTATCGACCTGTGTTTCGCCATCCGCGGTGTAATTTGGCAACACTTTTTCTACTTTGTCGTGAGCATATGCAGGAACAAGATAAAACTGGTTCTTTTTGGTGAACACATCCACCCTAAGCAGGCTGTCCTTCTTTGCGATACCGCCACGTACTGGTATGCCGGACAGCTTGTCGATTACCAAGGTGACAGTTCGTACGATTGGCCCAGTTGGTTTGCCATCCCGATCAGGTTTGTGCAGTGGATTGTCGGGTGGAAAGGCTTTGTTACCCTTGCCGCCATGTTCCTCGAGTCGGGCACGGATCGCGGCATACAGTTTTCCGTTGCGATGCGGATCGATTAGATTGCCGAGATCTTTCAGCGTCAGGCTGGCGAGCGGCACTTTCTGCGTCACGCCACCTTGTAATTTCAGCCGTTCCGGCTGAGCATAAATGGTTTCCTTGTGTGCGGCGCCAACATTACGTCTTTGCGGGGGGCGCGAGACGAACAGGGGTCGCAGCGAATCGAGCGCGTCAGGCGGATACGAGCCCAAGCGTTCTATCTCGCTGCGCAGTTGCGCCGGGTCGTCGGTTTTCAGGCGTGCTGTCAGCTCGTCGCGAAAGTGAGACCAGGGATCGGGGAAATGCTGACGCAACTGTTGAAACATCGCAGAGTTGATGATCTCCCCGGTCTCCACATCAATGAAGCCTTCGCGCACTTGGTCCAACTCCTTACACCTGGCGTAGTCGGATAGGCGCTTGACCATGCCGTGGCTGCACGCGGCCACTACGGCAGCATCTAGTGCATGATGGCGATCGCTTTCGCTGCGTAACTTGATGAGGCCCCATCTCGCGCGCAGGAATGCCGTGAGTTGACCACTGACCACCACACAACGCTTTGCGTCGCTGCCTTCAGCCAGTTTCAAATAGCGTTCAACGTATGTCTTGAAGAAGCGGCAAATATAGCGGGTGTCGTTGAGATTTCTCTCCCGAAATTCCTCGGCTGCTTGCTTGTCGAATTCTTTTCGCAACAGGCGGCTACGCTTGGCGAGTCGGTAGGCTTTGGTTGATTCGACGAAAGCGACGAACTGCCGCCAGCGTGGACTGTCTTCGGCTCCGCCGAGATACTCGTAGGGCGTGCGGTTGCCCTTATCGCGGTTCTCCTTGGCGTGTACCAGCACCTTGTTGTTCTTGCTGTCGTCGAAACTGCGCGAATAGGGCAGGGCGTGATCGATTTCGACATAGCCTGGTTCCAGCAGACGCTCAATATCGATCGGGGTGATCGAATAGGCGCACTTGCTTTGCTGCTCACGGTATAGCCGCCATTTCTCGAACTCCAGACCCTTGGGGGTTTGACCGAAATGTTCGGCAAACAGGTTTCTGTCTTTTTCGTTTCTCTCTCTGTATTCGGTCTGTTCCTTTTCGATTTTTCTGCGTTCGTCGAATGGCTTTGACAGATTCCGAGCCATTTCAATGTGAACAGCGGCAGGCGAGCCGTACTGTCGCACCAGGGCATTAACTACCTTACGTGCTTGATTGAGCGCGCGCAGCACCACCGGGTTGCGCGGAATGTCCATATCCTGGCTGAACACCATGCGGCCGGTTTTGTCGCGGTTCGAGTAGAACGATGGGAGATATTTGTATTCTCCCTCGCCAACCTTGTGCAACTGGCTGTGGTGATAGCCTGTTTTTTCGCAGGCCTCGTCGTAGCGCAGACCATTCTCCATGCGCGGTACGATTTGGCGCAGGACCTTGAGAGATAGAGCGTGGAACCTGTCGAAACGGATGTCGAGAAGTGCCTCGACCATCTTTTCGGCACTGGGCAGTGCCAGCTTGCGCAGCTCAGTGCTGACTTCCTCATCTTCCTTGAATACGCTCAACACCCAGGCGATCTGGTCGAGCAGTTCGGGGTGTCCCTCCATTGCCGCACTGGCCATGCCTTGCCACTCAGTTTCTAGGCCAGATTTTTTTAGAGTCAATCGCAGTTCCTGCCACGCCGGGAGTTTGACCAATGCAGCTTTCTCTGGATCTTTGGCGCTGCCTTCTGCTTTTTGCTTCTCGCTGGGGTATGACAGCCCTGCGAACTTGAATTTGTCGGGCTCTATGCATCCTGCCTTGACCAAGGCACTACCAAGCTGCTTGTAGGTGAAATCACCGGCCTGCTGGTAAGGGAGGGGTAAAGCGATTCGACGTTCTGGCTCATTCAAAGGCCGGGTGCTGCCGCCCGCGACAATCCGCAAATTGTTAAGCCGTGTCAACCAGACGTGACGCTCGGCGGTGAAGCTGGCTTTGGGCGCACGATACTCGCCTTTCTCAAAGGTGCACTTGCCGAGCATCTTCAACAGATCGTTACCGGACAGTGGCGGTTTCTGTAGCCAGAACAGGCTGTTTTTACGGTCTCCGTTGCCGAGAATCGCCGCTTCCAGTTCCGATCCTGCGTGCAGGTTGCCCAGCTCGCGCTGGCGCCTAAACAACAACGCCAGTTCTCCCCCGAGTAGAACTCGGGACAGCGCCTTGCCATAGTCGCCGCGCTTGTTGCGCTGAGCTTCGGGGAACTCGCGCAGCACCATCTCCGCAGCACTGCGATAGTTTCTTTCCTTCATGAGCCGGGCGGTAGCCGCTAGACCCTGCTTGACCTTACCGCCTTCGCTTTTTACATCAGCTTCGGCTTTCTTTTCCTCGGCGCGGCTGGTCCAGTGAAAACCCCGGTGCTTGCACAGATGATAGATCACCCTTGCCCATTCCTCTGTGTTTAGCTGGCGGTCAAGCCCCTCCACCCGTAATTGCCAAAGCGAATGTGAGAACGGGTGTTGCGGCTGGAAAATTTGAATGTTGTCAATTACCCCTTGACGTCTGAGTAGGCGCGCTAGCTTCGTTAAACGCCAGGCGCGGCGGCGCAGGCGGCGGCGCGTAAGACGTGCGGTGCGGCGAACCAGATTGAGGGGATCGCCTTCCTTGGCCGTCTCTGCCTTGTCGAAAGCTCGTACCCCTAGCGCCACGATCCGATCAGGCGCAAGCACTGCCCAGCCGACAGATGCAATGCCGATGTCCAGCCCGATAGTGAAAGCGTCCCTTGCCTTGACAGACATGGATTCCTCCCTGATACTCATTCCCGTTGTGGCTAACCGGGGTGAGAGCCGTTGCTACAATAAGTTTTAATCGAAAGATTAAGACGTATCCGCCCGGTGGGTAAAACCACCGGGCTTTCTATTTCTAACGAGTGTGAGCCGGAAAACCTACGCTTGCACGCCTACGGGGTCAAGCCCGTTCTGGAGTGGCCTTTTCCCTACCCCTGCGGACAATTTGCTGTTCAGGGTCGTGGTGTCATCAGATAGCAACCTCGTGGCGTTGTTGATGAATTCGTGTCCATAAAAGCAAACGGGCACGCTGGCGTGCCCGTTATCCGTGTTCATCTGTGTTTATCTGTGGTTGATATTGCTTCTCGTATCTCTTGGCGTGCTTGGCGGTTCAATTCTGATCTTGTTTCTCTCCCTCCCTCCGCGGTTCGATTGTTCTGCTTCGCTTGGCGCTTTGGCGGTTAGCTTCCTCGATTCTTCAGAAATCTTTCAGTAGCGGAATGTCCTTCGCCGCCGGCGCGGGTTTCGTTGAGAACAGGTAGTGGTACATGTCGGCGAGGTCCTGGTCGCTGACGTGCTTGTCGGTGTACGGCGGCATGCCCTGCCGCGGCTTGCGCACCTGCATGACGAACGCGGCGTACGGGAAGGGATTCGGGTAGATTTTCGGTCCGGCGCCGCGTTCCCCGCCCTGGCCCACGGTGCCGTGAACCATGACGCCGATCGGCTTGCCGGCGGCCTTGGCATAGCCCTGCGCCATGTGCGTCGCCGTTTCCTCGTGCAGGCAGGTGATGATCTCGGGATTCTTGTTGCCGGAATAATTGATGATGGATTCCTGCAGGCTGCGAAAACCCGCTGCCGGGTTGATCGCGACGTACTTCAGGCCGATGGCCTTCAGCACGTCGGCCATGAAGTCCGAGCCCGGGCGGGTGATGAAAGTTTCGCTCGGGAGTTTTTTCTCCGCAGGCGTCTTGCCGGTGGGCTTTTCCGTAGCGACGGCGTCGGCTGCCTACGCGATCTGGGTGGTGGCGGCGATCGCTGCGCCCGCCGCGGCAGCGGTGCCTTTTAGAAAGGAGCGGCGGCTGCGGTTGCTGTTCTCGGGGGCGTCTTTCATGGCGTGCTCCTCCTGGGTTTCACGGTGACTGTTGACCGGGCCATTATAGTCAAGCTGCCGGCGCCTGTTCCGTTCTTCGGAATTTCCTTCTTCGGGTCCGCGAACGGGCGCGGCACCACTACGGCTTTCCGCTCTCCGCCCGGGAGAGGGGGGCGAGGGGTCGAGCGTCGTCAGGTCTTTTCAGGACGCTCGATAGACGCGGCTCAGGACGGGTTTCCGAGGCAGCAGTGCTTGTACTTTCTGCCGCTGCCGCAGGGGCATGGATCGTTCCGGCCCGTCTGGCGCGAGTCCCGGGCATCTTCAGACCGCAAGAGATGCATGAGCCGCTCCATGGGCTCTCCCGCCTGCCTGAACGATGCGAGCTGCTGCAGGTAGGGCCGGCTGTGGGTAAAGAAACCTTTCAGGCCGGCACAGAGATAGTTCAGTCCTGCTTCGCCTTCCGGCGTGCGCGCGAAACGGTCCTTGGGGCATCCGCCATTGCACATCGCCAGCACGTCGCACTCGCGGCAATAACGGGGCAACGCGTCCCGCTTCCTGTTCCCGAATTCCCGTTGCGCCGGGCTCTCCAGCATCTCGACGAGCGGTTTCTCCCGGATGTTCCCGATGTAGTGCTCCCGATCGACAAAATGGTCGCAGGAATAGAAATCCCCGTTGTGCTCGATGACCGGGAAATCGCCGCAGGTTTCCCGGAAGAGGCAAAGCGCATGCTCCATCCCGAGGAAGGGTCTTGCCGACTCATCGAAGAGCTGGATGCCGATCCGGCCGATATCCTGCCTTATCCACTCGTGGAAGATCGCGCGCAGGAACGCGCCATACGCCTCGGGCGGAACCGTCTCGGGACTGACTTCGCCGCCGTCCCTCCGCTCGACCAGCGGAAGGAATTGCAGGTAGTCGGCGCCGATTTCCTTGAAGAAGCGGTAAACCGCTAGGGGACGGCGGACGTTGTGTTCATGGACCACGCAGAGAATATCCGAAGAGATCCGATGACGCTGCAAGAGCCGAAGCGATTGCATCACCCGCTTGTGAGTCGGCCGGTTACCCTTGGCCACGCGGTAGCGGTCGTGGAGTTCCTTCGGACCGTCGAGGCTGAGCCCGACATAGAACCTTTCCGCGGCCAGGAAGCGGCACCATTCTTCATCCAGCAGGGTGCCGTTGGTCTGGATGCCATTGAGGATCTCGCGCCCGGAAGGCCGGTGCTTGCGCTGAAGCGCGACAATCCTGCGAAAGTAATCGACTCCCAGGACGGTGGGTTCGCCGCCATGCCACGAAAACAGGATCGTCGGCCTGGGGCAGGCCTCGATGTGCCGGACGATGTAGTCCTCCAGCAGATCGTCGGGCATGCGGTACGACTCGGCCTTCGGATAGAGATCCTTCTTCCCGAGGTAGTAGCAGTAACGGCAGTCGAGGTTGCAGACCGGCCCGATCGGTTTCGCAAAAATCTGGAATTCCCGGGAGGCCGTGGTCATTTCAGTTCCTCGGAATTTCCTTCATCGGGTCCACGAACGGCATCGGCACGACCGTTGCTTTGCGCTCTCCGGCACCGGGAATATTAATGGTTAATGTTGTCTGCAACGCTGCCTGCGTGGCAGGCAGCATTGCATAGCCGATGTTCTTCTTCAGCCGCGGCGACCAGATGGCCGAGGTCACGCGTCCGATGGTCTTGCCGGCGGCGGAGACCGGCCATTTCGACGCGTTGAATGAGAGGCGCCCGCCTTCGATTTCGATGCCGGCAAGCTTGCGGCGCACGCCTTCGTTGCGGACTCTCAGCAGCGCGTCGCGCCCGATCCAGGACGCCTGCTTGTCTGCGTCCACCAGCCGCTCGAGGCCCACTTCGTAGACGTTGTTCTCGAGCGTCATGTCGGCGCCCCAGTTGAGAATGCCGGCCTCGACGCGGCGGATGTCGGAAGGCCCGGTGGGACGGATGTTGTAGAGCCTGCCGGCGTCCATGATGCGTTCCCACAGCTCGTCGCCGCGGCTGCCGTCGCGAAGATAGATCTCGTAGCCCACCTCGCCGGTCCAGCCGGTGCGCGTGACCACGACCGGGATGCCGTCGAGCTTCGTTTCGAGGAACCAGTAATAGCGCAGCTTCGTCACCGCGTCGCCGAACAGCGCCAACACGACTTCCTTCGCCCTGGGGCCCTGGATCTGCAGGGGGGACACGTCGGGCTCCGTGATCTTCACGTTGAGGCCCGAATTCAGCGCCACGCCGCGCGCCCACAGCAGCACGTCGCTGTCGGCAGCCGCAAGCCAGAAATGGTTCTCGGCAAGGCGCAGCAGCACCGGGTCGTTGATGATGCCGCCGTCTTCCGCCGTGATGACCACGTACTTGCCCTGGCCGACGGCGCATTTCGAGAGGTCGCGCGGGGTCAGCATGTTCGTGAACTTGAAGGCGTCCGGGCCGGTGATCTCGACCTGCCGCTCGACCGCCACGTCCCACAGCGTGACGTGCTCGAGGAGGTGCCGGTACTCCGCCTCCATGTCGTCGAAGCAGATCGGGAACAGCATGTGGTTGTAGACGGTGTACGCCTTCGCGCCGTGGCGTTGCGTGGCGTCGAAGAAGGGGCTCCGGCGCAGCCGGGCGCCGCGCTGGACGAGGTTCATATCAAACATGGTGACCTGTGACCTTAAGCCATTTCAGACAACCACCATAACCACGGAAACACACGGAACCACACAGAATTTCCCGAATGGTTTCGAGCCGTTATCGAGTTGATTTGTTGTCCGTGTCATTCCGTGTGATTCCGTGGCCATTCTTGAGATCGGTTCTACAAATTGCCGGGCGGCGCCGGTTAGCGTATCAGCAAATCAGCCCGTTAAATTTGACGGGTGGCCCCGTCGGATTTGGCGGCGCCTTTTTATTTGACGGCTGAAGAATTCCCGGACCGGCAGGCGCTGGTCCGGGAATTATTTTTATCTATTTGATTTAATTAATATTTA
>Ga0326597_10014224_pt1 | contig 10432 bp, 7 predicted proteins | sample RVTome_12_FD_203789 | JGI IMG/M metagenome (GOLD analysis project Ga0326597, IMG submission 203789) | Soil microbial communities from uranium-contaminated site in the Upper Colorado River Basin, Wyoming, United States - RVT100D185 | ecosystem: Environmental > Terrestrial > Soil > Contaminated >... | reverse complement strand
ACGATGACTCGTTTCCGTTTCCGAGTGTGTGGGGCCCTTTTGTCGTCCAGGGCCGCGCTCTTCTCGATGGCCTCTACATCTGCACTGGCTATTCCGTCCACGGGCTCGGCGAGGGAGGCTACGTCGACATTACCGGGCTGCTTGTCAGGGAGCTCGAGCGAGCACCTCAGTGAGTTCGGGGAAGCCTTCGGGACCTCACTGGCTCAGCTGGCAGCACACCCTCCCTCGCCTCGCAGTGCCTCGAAGTCTTCCCAGGCCACATATCGGAAGCTCTGAGGTGGGGTTACCCCGGCGCCGACGGCCTCGATCATGACCGGTCGTTCGAGCCGACTTACCTCCGCGACGCGGAGCGCCGACCCAACCTCGCACGTAGCGTAGTAGCGAGCGAACTCCTCGGCACCAATCCCGCCGATCTCACCGAAGCGTTGCCACAGGATCGACGGTGGCTCGGCCTCGACACTATCCACGCGGAACCACCCGACGATGCGCTGAACTGGCGCCGTTGCGTACACGATCACGTGGGATACGGAACTGGGGGCCCGCCGGCGGAACTCCACCCGCTTCTCGCCCCTCAGGATGGCATCCGCGAAGCGTGGATGGATCGAGAAGAGGGCTACGCGCCCAGACGCCGAGTCAACCACTCGAATCCCTCCTGTCGGATCGCTGCGATGGACTGTGGCGCTGCCGAGAGTAGCTGCACTCCCAGTGCCTCGGCAAGCCCAATCGGTCGATCGAGAAGCCTGTCTTGGCGGAATAGCAAGGCCAGGACAGGCTTGGCGGCGAGCTTCGCGATCTCGTCGAGGCTATAGACCGTCCGCTTGCCAACGAGTGTTGCGATGGCATCGGCGTCGTGTTCCCGGCGTGCCGCCTCGAGCACGCCGATACACGTGATCGCTCGTGCATCCCCGGATCGATAGAAGAGAAGCGTCGACCCGGATGGCATCGGGTGAATACGGCTGTGGCTCAGGTACGCCTTGCGCAAAGCGTTGCCATACGGGCGATCCGCCTCTTCGAGCCCAAGCCCGAGCTGCGGCTCTGCTTCCGGGAAGAGCAACTTGTGGAACCGCGGCTGGATCGGGATCACGAACGTCCGTTCGGGCATGAGTTCGAGTGCCGGGGGCCCGAATCGCCTGTGGAACGTCAGCGGATCGAGGCTCGCGCGGTCCTCATCGGTGGGTCGGAAGGACTTGATCAGAACAAGCTCACCCTGCGGTGTCCGGTCGACCCATCGCTCAAAGCCGAAGTCCTCAAACAATCGGACGAGACTGTCGTGATGCTCGAACACCGTCACGTAGGCGAAGTCATATCCATTCGTCCGTCGGTAGTCGAAGACCGTCTTGAGCATCAGCTCGCCATATCGCCGACCTCCGAACTTCTCACTCACCTTGAACTGGCAGATCTTGAGGAACTTGCCAGAGGCCCCGAACTTGTCCGTCTTCTTGGCCAAAATGCAGACGCCCGCATACGGGCCGCCTCGCGGGCGAATCAGGGCGACGTCTCTGCTCTCGAGCCTGCATCGCCCGAGCCATTCATCAAGCCCCGGATACTCGGCACGCACGCTGTCGAAGATCGGGTCAGCCTCGTCGAGCTCGGTGGCCTTCACCCACTCGACGGCCGGTGGCGCAGCGGGTGCGCGGTCAAGGAAGGTCTGCAGCATGTCCAGCGCGTCGCGCACCAAGAGGACCTGCGCACCGAGCGCAACCCGCTTCGCCTTTCGGTGGATGCCGGCGTCCTCAGTAACAAGAAAGTCGACCGCCCGCGCTTCCACAGCGCCGAGCAACTGGTTGTCGACCCAGTCATTGGACCCGTGCTGCGGCGTTCCGAGGAGGGAATCGAACTCTGGACGCAGGTCGCGAACGCGACCAAGGGTCGGATACTTCCTGAAGAGCACGGCCCGAGCCCGCCGCCGGGCCTCGTCGCGGTCGTTGGCATCATCAACGCGCTGGGCCGCGTGGCGAACGACCGGATGACCGCCGTCGTGCGCGAGTGCTAGGAACTCGGCTGCGAGCTCAGCGGTTGGTTCGAGGTCCGGCGTTACCGGCTCGAGACATATCAGGACGTTTGTGTCGACGAGGAACTTCAAGCGGGAATCTGTCCCCCGCGCCTGCTTAGTGGCGCCAAGGATTCCAGCTGAACGTCTCGCGGGCAACCGGCCGATCGTCATGGCGATCGGGACATGTTGGGCACGACGGGCTCAGAAGTGCTCTCGGATGTAGGCGTAGGCGCGGTCGTGGAGCTCGCCTTGGGGCGCCAGGCCACAGTTGGTCTTCAGCACGAGCCGGAGCTGCCGGCGAACCTCGCGATCGCCGGGCTGACTCTCTTGCCAGCCGGTCCCGCGGATCGGCTTGACGACGAAGTCGATCTCTCCCATGACGTGCTCGACAATCGCCGGCGTCCCAGGCGGCGAGTAACTCCTCGAGGATCTGGGGCGAGCGCCCCACGGTCGGGGTCGAGGATCTGGAACCGCCGGGCAAGTTCACTGGCCGCCTGTGGGCAGATCGATTTGTCCCTTGACCGCGAGCTCGGGCTCGAAGGTTAGCGACCGCCTCCTCCGGTGAGTCCACGAGGACGCGGCGCTGGACACACGCTTCGCGGTGCGAAAATGCCCCTGACGATGTCTCAGGGGCTACTCGGATGCACGCAGGGTGTCCTGGGCTGCGAGGATATTTGAAGCTGTTCTCGTTGCTCCCGTCAAGTCGAGCGCTCGTCCGGCATAGTCGCGTGCTAACAAGGGTTCGCTCAGCACCCAGTCGTACTTAGCGCTGCGTTTGTTGAGGACTGCGGCGGCAAGGCTCTCGGCCGTTCCGAGATGTCCGGCCGCGAGCCCCTCGAGAACATGGAGGACGGCGTCGACTTCCGCGTCCTCAATAACGATGGCAACGCCTTCCGCCGAGGCTTCGAGCTCCGCAGAACGAAGAGCGACTGCGAGCGTGTTCATGATCCGATCGCCAGCCCACGGAAACAGGACAACGTCGGGTCCGAGTTCGAGAAGGCGGGCAGTCGCCAGGCCGAGGCCATTGAACGCGTCACGACCCTCTTGAAGGAGCTCAGTTGCGGCGGGGTCTAGGTACCTCGGAACGTCCGACGATAGGTAGCGGGCAAGCATGGCTTTGCGAATGCCGTCGTGGACGGTTGGGCCAGCGCCGCCGAAGAGGGGCGGCCGGCCTCCGGCCGCCGGCTCGACATCGATCACCTTTCGGGCAGCGTCAACATGGCGGACCCGCCAGCGCCGACCGGCGAAGACGACGAGACTGCCCTCCCCGATTGGGTTCTCGATCGGCAAGGTCCCTAACGGGCGCCCTGCATTGACCAGCAGATACTCCTCAGGCACGACGAACGCGGCGTAGAACTCGAAATGGTTCACGATCCGCTCGCCGACGACATCGAGCAGGAGCGAGCCGTCAGTTGACTGCGTGATCAGCTCCGCCTCCGCTAGGCACCGCAGGAACTCGCCATAGAGTTCGGGCTCCACCGCGCGAAACGGACCGACTGAGCACAGGGCATGCCACGCCGCGCGCGGGACAATGCCACCACGCTCGGCGATAAGCGATAGGGTCTGCTGAACCAGCGTCGACAGGTGGAGGCACCCAGATGCAGGTGGTTCGTACCACTGCGTGAGCAGCAGATCGATTGCGGCGACGCTCTGGACCAGCTGATCACGCAGCGTGCCGTGAATGGGTGTCTGGGCTGTGATCTCGGGCTCCGACACGTAAACCCGCAGAACTGCTGGCCCGCCGCGTCGCCCGGAGCGGCCGAGTCGCTGCCTCAGGGCTGCCACGGAAGCCGGAGCACCGACCTGCGCGATACTCTCGACCGCGCCAATGTCAATGCCGAGCTCGAGCGTGACCGTGCAGACCGCGTTGGCCGGGGCGCTCGAATCCTTGAGCTTGGCTTCGACGTCCTCCCGTAGCTCCTTGGCGAGGCTCCCGTGATGGGGCCAGAAGCTGTTGGGGATGCGGGCGCTGTCCGCCTTGGCTCGCAGCAGGTCGGATAGCAGCTCAACTCGACCTCGGCTGTTGGCGAAGATGAGGTTGTGGCCCCCGCGCAGATTGCGGAACAGGTGCTCCGCGATTGGCTCGAGCGGATCCTGAGGGGCCCCAGGACCCGTGTCAGGCGCCCTCCCGCCTTGCGTAGTCGGCGCTCGATAGCCCCGGACTTGGAGCTGAAGCTCCTGCCCGCCGCGGCTGCCGCGAATGATCTTCGCGGCCTCGCCTTCGCCGGGGCGCAGGTAGTCCGCGGCAAGGCCCATGTCGCCGAGCGTGGCCGACAATCCGATCCGCCGAATGCGGTCGCCCTTGACAACCTCGATCCGACTCAGGAGTGATTGGAGCTGCCGGCCACGCTCTGTGCCAATGAAGGCATGGAGCTCGTCGACGACGACTGCCTCGAGGTCGCCGAACAGCTGCTCCAACGCGCCAGCGCGGCGCACGAACAGTGCCTCTAAGGACTCGGGGGTGATGATCAGGATCCGAGGAGCCTCACGCAGGACGTCGCGCTTCTTGGTCGCGCCCACGTCGCCATGCCAGCGCGCGATCGTTAGCCCAAGCTCGTCGCAGTAGAGTTCGAGCCGGTCGAACTGGTCGTTGATCAGAGCTCGGAGCGGGCTGACCATCAGCACGCCAAGCCCTGAACCACCGGCAAGGAGCCGCGAACCGAGCGGCAAGAGGGCGGCTTCGGTCTTGCCCGAGGCCGTCGCGGCGCCGATGACCAGATCGGCGTAACCCTCTAGAACGAGCGGGATGGCCTCGCGCTGGATGTCGCGGAGTTCCGTCCAGTGCTGCCGCCAGATCCAGCGCTGGACGCGTTCGTCGAGGAGCGCCAGGGCCCCAGCATCATCAGATCCGGAAACTGGCCAGCTCCTCTCCAGGATCCTCGGCTTCTGGCTCTGCGAGATCTGGGTTTTCCTCAGGCTCGATCTCGACGCCGCCGACAAGAGCTTCCCAGTCCAGGCCCGGGTTCTGCTCAAGCACCGACAGGAAGTTCACGAACGAGGTGATGGTGCTTCGCGGCGTTCGGAAATACGCATCGCCGATACGCGCCGAGCAATGGGCCATGAAGGCGGTCAGCGCGCGATCAGGGACAAGATAGTCGTCGACGACGCCCGACGCGAAGACGTGGCGGAGCTTGCCCAGGAGGACATAGAAGTCCTCGGGCGTGAGGTTGGCCAGGCGCAGGACCGGGCCGCTGAAGTCGACACGGCCGTCGACCGCGAACGCGTTCTCCGCCAGTCGCGACTGGAGGGCCTGATAGCTGTAGAGGCCACGACGAGTATCGAGAAGGAACTCGGGGGTGCCGCCGAAAAGAAACCCGACAGACTGCGCGCTGCCTTGGAGCGTGTCGTTGAGCACCCGCAGGATCTGCTCGTAGTTGGCGTTACGTGCCTGTGTGTGCGCGAGCTTGTAGAGATTGACCAGCTCGTCGAAGCAGATCAGCAGGCCCTCGTAGCCGGCCAGCCGAACGAATTGTGCCAAGAGTTTGAGCTGATCGTAGACGTTGGCGTCATCGATGATGGTCCGGACCCCGAGAGCAGCTCGGGCGTCGGTCCGGGTTGCGAACTCTCCCCGTAGCCAGCGGATGGCGTCAGTCGACAGCGCCTCATTCCCGGTGTCGTACCCGCGCCAGTAGGCCGCCACGACCTCCGCGAAGTCATAGCCTCCGACCAGCTCAGAGATCTGCGCCAGACGATCGTGGATAACCGAATTCGGCGAGACGCCGCGCTCGCGCGCATCCGTCTGTGCCGAGCTGACGAAGCGCTCAACTACGCTTGGCAGAGCGCCGCCCTCGGGTCGGGCACGGGTCGCGAGATTTCCCGCGAGCTCCGCGTACAGAGCGCGCGCTTGCCCGCCGGTCGAGTGCAGGCGACGATCAGGCGTCAGATCGGCGTGCATCGTCACCAGCCGCTTCTCCAATGCGATCGAGCGCACGAGGTTCAGGAAGAAGGTCTTGCCGGAGCCGTAATCGCCGATCACAAAGCGGATCGCCGACCCACCATCGGCGAGCCGTTCGATGTCGCGAAGAACGGAAGCAACCTCGTCGGCACGACCGACCTGGATGTGGTGCTGACCGGCTCGAGGTACGACGCCCGCCCGCAGCGAAGCGATAATCGCGTCACGGTCGCGCTGCCGGATCGGCGCAGCTTCGCTCACGCCACCATCTCCTCCAAAGCGTGGGCATCGATTAGGACGGGGTCGTCCCCTTCGACAATCGGATGACCGACCGCATCGAAGGCCGCGTCGTTGATCGTGTCGATCGCGCCATCCGGGAGCAGTCGATATTCGCGTGCCAGGGCCTCGAGTTCCGCGCGAGCTAGATGGTCGCGGTGTCGCAGCGCCTGGAGCAACCCACTGTGCTGGCCGTCGAGGCCCGCCACGGTCGCCTCCGATGGTGGTTCCTGGCTCGCTGGCTGTGTCTCAGCTTCGTCGACGAAGACGCCACCCAGAAGCAAAGACACCGCCTGAGTCTCGCGCAGCTTGGCTTCGACCCGCTCCATGTCGAGGACGATCGGGCCACCGGCGCCGGATCGGACGGTCGCCTCACTTCGAGGCAGATCGCCCCTCCCCGTCGAGAAGGCATGTACGCGCCCGAAAACGAGATTCGCTTCGAGCCCGAGGAGCGCGAACATCTTCTCGAGCGACGCCACCTCCATCGGCCCAATTCGCCCATCTGCGGCCGCCACGGCCACGAGGAACTCGCCGAGGTCGTCGCGCTGGCTACTGGTCAGGCTAGCGATGCGCTTCTTGATCCCCCAGAGCGGCGGGGCTGAAACCTGCAACCAGCGTGTGTGCGCCGCGAGTCGCACCCGCTCGTGGGGCGCGAGTCTCAGCGCTTCCGCGAGATGCTCGTCGAGGCGAGCCAGTTCGTCTTCACCGACGGTCCCATCGGCGGCGGCGACCACCATCCCCAGGTGTGCGACAACCGTCGCAAGCGTGTACTCGGGGGTCGCTATCGCAGCAACCTCGCCGGGAGCGAGGCGGTAGAGCACGACCTCTGACGACGGGCTGATGACGGGTCCTTCGAAGCGAACGTCCGGCTCGATCGCAAACCCGAGCTTGCCTAGGAGCTGGGCGAGCGACACGCTCTCGGCGCGGGTCGGCTGCCAGCCGGAGGCAGTCGGCCAGTGCCGCAGCAGATCAGCGGCCGGTACCCCAATCGTCGCCCTGCCATCAAGTTGGTCCTCGAGCCATGACCGTAGATCGGCCAGAGCGGCGCCTTGCCGATCGCTGACGAGTTCGGCCGGCAGGAGGGACGTGGCGCCGAGCGACTGCCCGCCGTCCGGATTGCGGCCGATCCAGCGGCTGTAGGGATCAAGGTCGGTCGTGCAGGCATCGGCAAGCTGCCGCAGAAGATTCACTGGTGCCGATAGACCGGTGACGTCAGGCAGGTTGCCGATTGGCAAGTCGACAGGACCGCCGAACGATGCGCTGGCTGGTCGGTAGTGGGCCACGAGGCGTCGGCGCGGCTGGCGGATCTTCAAGCCGGTGCCGTGCAGGGCGTCGTAGCGCATCTCGAACAGTCGCCGAAACTCCGTCGCGCAGCGGGTTGCCGGGGTGCGGAGATCGATTTCGGGAGCGGCCAACACCCACTCGAGTGCCAGGGCAGACGGGATCGGCTGAGCGGCCGCCACGTGCTGGCCTAGCCGAACTTTGAAGTCGAGCGGGAGTTCCCAATTCCGTTGTGGCGCATGTCGGCTCGCGGGCGCGGAACTCGGCCACAGGGCATCGACCGCGCTGAGGAAGCTAGAGGCGTAGGAACGAAACGAGTTGTTGGCGCCGTAAGCCCTTAGGAGCCGTTCGACTTCGGCTCGGATTGTCGGCACCTCCGCGGCCGCCGCGGGCAGATGGCGAGCATCCACGAGCACCCGCCGTTCCAGGCCGTAGAGGAAAAGGAATACGTAGCCAACCGAGATGTCGCTGACGGGACGGCCCGCACTGAGCCAGCCGAGGTAGGCCGCGCGGGAGCCGGGCGGGATCGCGGAGTACGAGGGCCAGTAATCGAGTCCCCGGCCGGCCCAGTCGATACGTCGCGCATCGACGGGAAGACTTGGGTCGATTAACGCCGGTTCGGGCTGGCCGCCGGTGAGTGCCGTGAGGCCTCTTCCGACATAGACCAGGCCGCAGTCAATGCGGCCACCTTGCACCTCGACGCTCATACCGGCTGGCGTCCAGAGGCTGGCGCCGCGGGCCGCGGCGTCCGGTCCAATGTCCGGAGCGCCGTAAGAGACGTCGAAACGAATCGCTGGACCCGATGAGCGCGTGCCGCTGCCCGTGGGGCCGCGCCCCCGTCGGGGGACGGTCTCGACGACTGGCCTCGACGGCTGCGGTGCCTGCCTATTGCGCCAGGCGATGAATAGGATCACCACGACGATGACCGCGATGATCTCCATCAATCGGTCAATCTACGTGCACGCCGAGCGCGGCCCAGAACGCTCGTTCGGCTACCAGCCGCGTCCCGTATTCGCGCGCCTTGCGAGCCTTGCCCGAGCTCGACGCAGCGTCGGCGAGAACGAGCAGATCGAGCTTCTTCGTCACGCCATCCAAGGGAACCAAGCCGGCTTCTGCGGCAAGCATCTCCTGGGTGGCGCGGTCGAGTGGCACACCGTCGATCGAGCAGACGCTCGACCCAGTGAAACAGACGGTCTTGCCAACGAATTCCGTCCGCCGATCGGCGACAGCAATGGGTGTGGCTTCCACATCTATCGCCGGATCATTTCCGGCGCCGAGAAGCGCACCCATGACTGCCAGGTCCTCACGCTCAGCGTCAGTTAGCTGGCCGTCGGCAAGGGCAAGTTGGCGAAGGCCAGCAAAGTACCGCGCATGAATGCTGGCCACGGCGTTTGCTGACAAGCCCCACTGCACCGCGACGTCGCCAAGAGCGCCAAGCTCTCCAGCATCAAGCCGCCGGTCCTCCAACGCCCGATCAAGCAGGCCAACATACGCGAGGACCGCTTCGCGCGAGCTCTCGCCGGACAGCGCATCGACCGGAAGACGATCGATCAGCGCGGCGAGGGCTGAGACGAGCGGGGCCTCACTTTCGCCCCTATGGACGACGCGCCCGGATGACGCGACGTCTGGCAGGGTGGTGCGGGCCAAGACCTCGGGAACCTCGACCTCAATGCCCTCGCGCCGTGCCCTTGCCAACAAGGCCATCAAGAGCCCGGCGGTGGCACGAGCATCGGACAATGCATCGTGCCGCGAGTTTCCTCGGAGGCCGAGGCTCTCGCAGCATGCGTAGAGGCTCCGCCCGCTAACCCCGAGTCCCTGCGCAAGCGTCATCGTGCAGAGGATCTGAGTGCAATCCACCCGATGGCCCATGCGGCCCATCTCGTACTCGATGAAATCACCCTGGAAGCGGCCGTTGTGCCCGACAAGCACGCGGTCAGCGAGGCGCTCTACCAAGTCCCCAGCGATGAACTGGAACGTCGGGGCGGCGACAACCTGACGAGCAGAAATGCCATGGACGCGGGTTGGGCCAATGTCGCGTTCTGGGTTCACCAGGGTGACCCACTCGTCAGTTACGCGGTCGTCATCGACGTTAACCACGGCGATCTCAATGATGCGGTCGTGGTAGGCGGGAAAGAGTCCAGTCGTCTCGATCGACACCACGCCGAAGGCGTTCCGGGCCTGGGGCGTCAGTCTGCTGGCACGGCCCAGCCAATGTGTCACTACTGTCCCCTAACTCCGTGACTTTGCAGCCGGGTCCGGCGCACGCAAGCGATCTCCTGCCTGCATCGCGATCGGGCGCGGACCAACGATACGCCCTCACGGCGGGAGAGAATCGGTTTGGGTGACTCGCTCAGCATGTCGGCAACGGGCCAGCGACAGTCGGCAGTCCGAAAGGTCGCCCCCGCCGGAAGCAGGATCGGCAAGGAGACGACCAAAGGCGAGGCCCTCGCTCGGCGTCGGGGCGATCGAAGAGGCGCCAGGCCAGGCAAGGGGTTCCGGTACGGTTCAGGGTGCGACTTCTATCGCGCCGCGACTGCTTGCGCGACCGTCTCGAGTCGTTCGAGGTGGAGCTGCCGGCCGGTCGTCAGCGGCGTCTCAGGGTGACAGGTGAAGTAGATCACCTGCTGGCGCTCGGCGAGCTGCTCGATCGAGCGTGCGGCAAGCGCGGCGCGCTCGTCGTCGAAGTTCACGAGGATGTCATCCATCACGATCGGCAGCGGCTCGGCGCTCTCGGCGAAGTGCTCGACAAGCCCAAACCGGAGCGCGAGGTAGAGCTGCTGGGCTGTGCCGGTCGAGAGGTGGGCGAGCGGGACGCGTGTTCCATCACGGTGTTCGACCGCCTCCACCTGACGCCCAAGCGGGGCCAGAATTCGGAGGTAACGCCCTGCCGTCCACGCCTCGAAGTAGCGCTCGGCCGCCTCGATGACTGCCGGGCGATGGGCCGCCTCATAGGCTCCGCGTGACTGCGCGAGCACGTATCGACCGAGGGC
>Ga0326597_10014223_pt1 | contig 10432 bp, 3 predicted proteins | sample RVTome_12_FD_203789 | JGI IMG/M metagenome (GOLD analysis project Ga0326597, IMG submission 203789) | Soil microbial communities from uranium-contaminated site in the Upper Colorado River Basin, Wyoming, United States - RVT100D185 | ecosystem: Environmental > Terrestrial > Soil > Contaminated >... | reverse complement strand
GAGGTCGGCGGTGACGCTCCCGCCGCCGATGAGCGTGCCGATGGCCCGCGCCGGGTTCATCGCGGCCCCGGTGATCGGCCCGCCCATGAGGATGTCCATTCCCACCGTCAGCCCGATGCCGAACCCGCCAATGCGCGGCGCTCGCGGATCGACGGCGGTGCCGAAGACCGCGAAAATCAGGAGGAACGTCAAGGCGATCTCGACGATCACGGCCATCATCGGCTTGACCGACGAGGGGTCGAAGGCGGGCGTCCCCAGGTTGGTGGCCTCGATGGCCTGCGATCCGGTGATCTCCAGCGAGGCGATCCCCAGTCCGCCGAAGATGAACGCCAGCAGGAATCCGGCGATGGTCGCCCCGGCGCACTGGGCGAGGATGTAGGCGATCGCGGGGCCGAGCCTGATTCGGCCGGTGGCCAGCATCGCGACCGTGACCGCCGGATTGATGTGCCCCCCGCTGATCGCCATGGTGGCCGAGACCGCGATCGACAGGGCCAGCCCGTGGGCGATGGCGATACCCAGAAGACCCGGCTGCCCGGTCCAGCCGTTGACGACGATGGCGCCGGCGCCGATGAAGGTCAGCGCGAACGTCCCGATCAGTTCACAGGTAAGGTTTCGAGCTTGCCCGCCCATGGATTGGCCTCCGCGACAGGTTCATGACTTGGGAGAGCCGCGCCGGCTCCCGCCGAGTGTCAAGCGGCGGCATTATAGCCGGACGGACCGCCGACGCCACGCGGGCACGAATCGAATCGCGAGCCATGAGTGGAGCGCACGCGGAGTCGTCGATTCTCGAAGGTCGTACGACGGGAGAGGGATGAATAAGCCGGCGCTTTGCAGGCGGCTTGTCTGCCGGCGCGGGCCCGGGCTGCGTCAGTCGGACTTCATCCGCCGGAGGCGGAAAGCGCGGCATCGACGCCCTCGGTGGTTTCGCCGGCCGTGACTTCAACGTCCAAGACCTGGCCATCTTCGAAGCCCGAGGCGGAGAACTCGACGCGGTAGGCGCCGGTGACCAGCCCGGACAGCACGTACGTGCCGTCGTCGTCCGTGCTGGTGCTGGTGACCTCGTTGTCGTCCTCGTCGTAGGCCGTGACCGACGCCCCCGCGATCGGCGAACCGTCCGCCTCGGCCGTGACGAGTCCGGCGATGTTGCCGGCCTCGAGCACGTTGATCAGCCGCATGGCGACCGACGGCGAGAAGTGGAAGTTCTCGATGGTGCTGGGATCGTCGATGTGCCCGCTGGGGATGGCGCTGAAAGCCCGGCTCAGGTCCACATCGAGGATGAGCGTCGCCTCGCCTCCGGCCGGGACCTCGAAGTCGAAATGCAGCTTGATCCCCGTTTGCGCGCCGCTGGGCACGGTCAGGTTGAAGACACCCGCGTCGTCCTTGAGCGTGATCTTTCCTCGCGTGACGTAAACGCGCATCAGATTATAGTGCCCGGCGGGCAGGTCCTCGGCCTCGGCCAGCAAGTCGGACCGGCCGTTTTGCAGGTCGAGCAAGTCGAACGTGCGCTCGCCCTCGAAGATGACGATGAAGGGGCTGACCGCCGCCGGTTCGCTGTCCCCGCAGGCGTCGGCGTCCTCGTCGCAGATCTCGTCATCGCCGCAGACCGGCGCCTGACCGTCCTGGCACTCGCCCGTGCCGGTGTCGCAGGTTTCGGTCCCATTGCAGAACAGCCCGTCCTCGCAATGGGCGTCCACCGAGCACAGGTCGGTGCACGACATGGCGTCTTCATGACAGAACAGGTCGGTCTCACACGGCGGCGTGCCCGGCCGGCACTCGCCGGTTTCCAGGTTGCAGCTTTCCGCGCCGTTGCAATACAGTCCGTCGTCGCAGTCCGCGCCGCTTTCGCACAGGTCGCGGCAGATGTCGATTGTTTCGTCGCAGAACTGACCGTCCGCGCAGGGCGCAAATCCGCTGCGGCACTCGCCATCCACGCAATTCTCGAACCCGTTGCAATAGAGCCCGTCGTCGCATTGCTCCTCGCAGAGCGACGAGCCGGCCCGGCGAATCTCCACTTTGGTGATGGTGACCAGGGCCTCTTCGATCCACTCAAACGGATACGGCTTGTCGGTGATCAGCACCCGCAGGTTTCCGGCGCCGCCGTCATTCTGTTCCAACCCGCACTGCGTGCCGCAGGCAGCAACCCAAGCAAGCAAGCCGATACCGATGAGGGATCGTTTCTTAGTCACGTCCGCACTCCAAAGTTAATCCGTGATTGTTTTTCGGCTCCGGCAGCCCGCCGCTCTTCGACTGGCGCGGAGGAGCCGCGACGTTGGATCAAAGCCGCGATGGTGACGGAGCGGTCTTGAAGCGCCCCCCGGCGCCCTGACGGCCTCCGCGGCCGGCGGGCCCCGAAGACAACCAGTGCCGCGCCGATGACCCGATTCCGCAAGACTACGATATCGTCGCACAATTGGCTTCACTGATTGAACAGCAACTCGCGTGTTCCTGGCGCTCGCAGAGGGCATCCTTTTTATGGGACAGACCGCCAATCAGGACCGGTCGATGGCCGCGATCGCGGCTCGAGCCTCGTCGAGAAGGGCTTGGAGTTCGGCCGCCGATTCGAATCGCAGCACGCCGGCGTCGTGGGTCACCATGAATTCAGAGCGGCGAAGCTCCGCCGGCCAGGATGCTTCGGCCTGCGCGAGCTCGTTTGCAGCTTCGCCTGCCTTCCCGTCCTTGGCCAAGGCCACCGCGCGGATCAATTGGTTCACCGTCGGCATGTCGCCGAGCCGCTCAGCCAGTTGACTTTGCTGGACGGCTTGGACGAAGTCTTTGTTTCGCAAGTGGGCGAGCGCGCGAACGCGCTTGGCCTGCGCATTGGTTTCGCCGGACTCGTGATCCGCGTAGTTGGCGTGTCCGAAGGCCTCGCCGTAGTCGATAAACGGCTGCATGGTCATTTGCATCATGGCGCGAAGCACCCACGTCGGCACGTCGTCCCGATCGGCCGCGGTGGCTTTTCGCAGCCAGTCATCGGCGACGGTCCGCTCACGGAAGAGCTCGAACGCGGCGAGATTGCGCATCGCTTCGGCGCGGTCATGGGGGCGCGCTGCCCGCGACTTCTCGGCTAGCGAGCCGGCTCTCTGCAGGCATCGCTCGGCCTCTTCGAGCTGCCGGTCCATGGCGTAATACGCGCCCAGGTTGGACCACGCCACGAAGTCGTCGGCGTTGCGCTCGACGATTTCCCGAGCGAGGTTGATCGCCTCGCCAATGCGGCCTTGTCGCTTCACTACGATGCTCAGGTAGTTCAAGGCCCGTGAATCGTCCGGAGCCAAATCGATAACGTGCCTGCACACGGACTCGACCTCGCTGAGTCGCTGCGCCGTGGCCCAGTCAGGCTGCACCTTGAAGCGCTCGATGTTCAGCCAAACGTACGTCAGGTTGGCCCCCACGTGGTCCGGGGAGATGTCGAGGGCGCGTCGCGCTTCGGCATCGGCCTCATCCCATTTATCGCTTGACCAATAGGCGATGGCGCTATCGCAGTGCGACTTGATCCTGGATTCCCGGTCCGAGCGGCGGAAGTGTTCGGCCGTAAACAATGCCAAAGCCAGCAGCACGAGGGCGGATGCGGCGATCACCGGCGCCCGACGGCGGCGAACGAATTTCGCCACCCGGCGCACAGGGCCGGGACGTTTGGCCACGATCGGCCGGTCCTGAAGGAACCGGATGAGGTCTTCGGCCAAGCCGCGCGCAGTGGCGTAGCGGGCCTCCGGCGATTTCTCCAGCGCCTTGAGGCAAATGGTCTCCAGGTCCGCGGGCACCGATGAGGCGATCTTCCGCGGACTGACCGGGTCGCGGGCGATGACGCCGGCCAGCACCTCCTTCTCGTCGTCGCCGGGGAATGCGGGCTGGAAGCAAAGCAGTTCATACATGGTGGCGCCAAGCGAATAGATGTCGGTGCGATGATCCACCCGCACGCGCTTGGCCATGGCCTGCTCGGGGCTCAGATAGCGAACCGTGCCCACCAGAGCGCCGGTGACCGTGACCGAGTCGGTGCCTTCGCTCTTGGCCAGTCCGAAGTCGGCGATCATGATCCGCCCGTCGTTGCACAGCAGCAGGTTGGCGGGCTTGATGTCACGGTGGATGATCCCCTGGTCGTGGGCGTAGTGCAGGGCGTCGGCGGCATCCGACATCCAGCGGGCCACCTGCTGGTAATAGGGCCGGCCGCGCCCCGTGGATGAAGCGCTGATGTTCACGTCCAGCCGGGTGCCGCTGGAGGACTCCGCCCGAAGCTCGGCCGCCGAGGCGCCGGAAGTCGCCTGACGGACGATTTCTTCGACTTTGGCGGGGGCGGCTCCGGCGATCTTGGCAGCCGCGAAGATCGGGACCAGGGCGTTGAGCGGCTTGCCCTCGATCAGCTCCATGGCGTAGTAGTAGGCGTCGCGGGATTCGCCGAAGTCGTAAATGGGGACGATGTGCGTGTGGTGCAGGCGCGCGGCGGCGGTGGCCTCGCGGCGAAACCGCGCCACCGCCGATGGGCTCGCCTTGCCGATCATGGTCGGCAGCACCTTGAGAGCGACTGCCCGGTTCAGCTTGGTCTGGACGGCGCGATAGACAATGCCCATGCCGCCCTGGCCGAGCACGCCGGTGATGCGATAGTCCGTGATCTTGGGGTAATAGCGCTCGGCCTTGGCCATCGGCGAGCTGTCGGTATCCGGCGGCCCGGCTTGGCGGTCGATAGTTTCGGAGAGGTTGCCGTCGCGATCATTGCTTGCGGGATCTCCGTGCAGCGATCGGCAGGCGGCGCAGACCGACAGGTGATCGCGAAGGCGCCGGGCCTCGCGGTCTTCCAGCGTCCCGCAGCGCATGGCCGCGAACTCTTCGTGGGTCGGGCAAGCCGGCATCGAGGTGTTTGCTCCAGCGGCAAGTATCGCGCCGTCAAGAAGATGTGACAAGCGCCCGGCTGCGCGTGGGCGGAGGGCTCACGGGCAGCTCACCGTGGGGCAATCCGACCCGTCACCCTGGTAAATGCCGCCCATCGTCTCGCACTGGAGCTGGGTGAGATCGTCCTGGCATGCCAGCGGGGGCGGCGAGCAGCACGCGCCGGTGCAACTGTCCGGGCCGGCGAATGGATAGGCGAAGCCTTTTACCGCGTCCACGACGTTGCTGATGTCCAAGACGTTGATGCCGGCGAGTTTTGGATCGGGCAGATTGTCCTTGAGCCACATGCGCGGCTCGGCGAATGCGGTGGGGAGATCCTTGACCTTGTCCACCGTAGCGCTGATGTCCAGAACGTTGGCGATGCCGTCGGGTGGACCGTTGGAGCCGCCCACGACGTCGCCCCAGCGCGAGGTCTTGCCGGTCAGGGCGGGTGTCGCGCGGATGCAGGTCAACTCGTCGCCGCCGCAGTCGATCGGGAGGAGGGCGGCATGATAGATCGAATCGGGAATCAGCTCGGCCCCGGTGACGTGCAGCATCGCGCCGCCCAGCTCCTCCGCCCAGTTTCGGTATTCCGGCGAGCAGCCGATCGTCGCGCAGCGGAAGTAGGTGCCCAGACCCGACGAGTCGGCGCAGACGTGCCGCAGGCAGATGCCCGGCGGCGGGCAGTCGGAGTTGGCTACGCAGGCGTTGCCATTGTTGGGCCCGCCGGCGCAGGCCAGTCCGAGGGAGTTGACGTATCGGTTGCGGTTCTCCCACTGCTTGAAATCCGGCGTATTGGGCGGCGGGCTGGCCGGGTGATGGAGCCATTCCATCTCGATGCGGATGGCCGTCGGTGCGGGCGGCGGCGGTCCCGCGGCGGGCGGCACGGTGAAGGACAGAAAGCGCGGCTTGGGCGCTTCGCCGGTCGCGGCCCGCAGAGGGAAGACGCCGTCGGTGATCTGCACCAGTTGGCCGCAGCCCAGCAGGTCAGGGGTCACGCCGTTGGGCTGGTGGTCGATGTAATAGACCCGGCAGTTGTCGATGGTAACGACGGCGCCGGATTCGAAGATCAGGTTCTTGACGTATAACGCTTCCTGGCAATCGCCGTCTCCGGCCGTGTTAGCCGTGTCGTTGGCGAAGGTCATATCGGTGGTCGAGGCGATGAGCAGGGTGCCGAGCGAGTAATTGGTGTGCGGATCGGTGTCGGTCAGCGTGTCCAGATCGGTGCCGAAGCCCTCGGTCGTGGGTCCGAGCTCCAGACCGGCGACCTCGAACCTCTGCTTCTCGGATCCGCCGGCGCGGAGCGTGCCCGCGGTCCAGTCGAAGAGGCTGGGGCGGGTGGACTTGTTGTCGAAGTTCCCGGAGAGGACCACTTCCTCGGCCGATGTGTTGGTGGTCTCCACCTCGCCTTCCAGCGCAATGTCGCCGCCGACGGACACAGTGGATATGTCGCTCAGGAGGAGCTTGGGCGGCGGAGAGATTCCGCCGCGAGGTAGAGCGCCGGGCGAGTAGGCGCTGGGGTACCGCTCGAGTTCCAGGTGGCCGGCCACATGGAACTGCATGCCGTCGGTGAGCACCACTTGCCCGCCACTGGCCAGCGGATTGGAACCGCCCCAGATGTACACGCCGCGGGCAAAGAGCTGGGCCGTCGTTGAGGGAATGGCGTTGGGGTCTTTCTGGTATATGCCATTGGCCATCACCAGCAGAGGGTCGAGGTCCTTTCTGCCGAGCGCCTCGTTGGGTTCGGCAACCTTGCGGGCGCCGGCCACGAGCATCGCGCCTTCCAGCCTGAGCACCCCGGGAGCCGAAAACTGCAAATCACCCCGGCCGGGGTCCAGGGGGTCCGCCTGCGTGATCCGCAAAGTCGCTTTGGGATCGAAGTCTGTGGGGCCGCCCTTGATGTGCAGGGAGGGAATGACCACCGTTTCGTCGAGAAACACGTCGGCCCCGGCGGGGATTTCCACCTCCACGCTGGCGGCGCTGTCCTCGTCGTCGGGGTAGGCGCCGGAAAGGTCCCAGTTTTCAAAGCAGGTCCATTGGTCCTCCGTGCCGGGCTCGTCGCACAGCCCGGTGAAGGTGTGGCAGTCGTCGGGGCGGCCGTCGGCGGGGCTGGTGTCCAGCGAAATCCCGTCGGCAATGTCGCAGGAGTCGGGCCGGCCATTGAAGTTGCAGTCCTGGCAATGCGGATTGGCGACGCACACAAATCCCGCCGCACAGTCCGAATCGACCGTGCAGGCAATGCCGTTCAAAGGCCCGCCGATGCAGACGCGCTCGGGACAGTCGAGGATGTCGCACTCGTCGGGAATGCCGTTGCCGTTGCAGTCGGCGGAGGTCAGATCCAGGGCGATGCCAATGGGGTCGGTGACGTTGGCGAGGGTCTCGATGAAGGTCCCGTCGGTGCGTGCCCGACGGATCTTGGCGCCCGCTGCGCCCAGTTCGACCCAGTACATCCGCCCGCCGGCGGCGTCCACGGCGATTCCCTCCGGCAAATCGAGCCCCGAGCTGATCAGCGTCTGAACGTTCGTGCCGTCCAGGTCGGCCGACTTGACGATCCCGGCGCTGTGTTCCGTCCAGTACATTCTGCGCGCGACAAGGTCGAGGGAGAGGCCCTGGGGGGCGCTCAGGTCGCTACTTACCAGCGTCTCGATGCCGGAGCCGTCCAGGTTGGCCCGCTTGATCGTTGGGTCCGACACCTCTGTCCAGTACATCTTCCCGCCGGGAACATCGAGACGGAGGGCCACCGGGCCGGACAGACCGGTGCTGATCAATGTCTCCGGGCCGGTGCCGTTGAGGTTGGCTCGACGGATCCGCGGCGAGCCGCCATTATCCACCCAGTACATCTTGCCGGCGGGGAGGTCGAGGTCGAGCCCAAGTGGGAAGTCGATATCGGTGGAGACCAGCGTCTCCAGGCCGCTGCCGTCGAGATTGGCCCGCTGGATCAGAGGCGTAGGCGAGAATCGGGTGAAGTACAGTTTGCCGGCCACGGGATCGAGCGCGATGTCCCAAGGGCTTCCCTGTCCGGAGATCAGGTTCTGGGCGGAGGTGCCATCGAGGTTCATGCGCCCGATGTTCGGAGAGACCCAATCCGTCCAGTAGACCTTGCGGCCGGTGGCGAACGGTCCGATGTCGTCGGCGTCGTCGATGCCGTTTTCGTTGCAGTCGTCGAAGGCGCAGGTGCAGTCCTTTTGGCATGCCCCGGGGCAGGCGGCATCGTCCGGCCCGTCGCACTCCTCGCCGGCGTTGATGTATTCGTCTCCGCACAACCCGCAAAGGCACGCCACCTCGATCCCCGGCGGATGGCACATTCCGGGGCACTCACCGTCATCGTCGCCATCGCACTCCTCGAACTCCTCGATGACGTTGTTCCCGCATTCGGGTTCGCCAAGGATGACGACCTCAGCGCTTCCGAAAAGGCCCTCGCTGTCGCCGAGCAGGCTGGCGAAACTTGTTCCATTGTCGAAGTCGGAATCCACAACGAGGAGATAGCTTCCGGGTGAGAGGCCGGTGGTATCCACCGTGACCGTCCCGATCAAGAAGGGCGTGGCCAGGGGCTCGTCGATGGCGAAGCCGCCCAGGTAGACGTCGTGCTGGTAAATCACAATGGGGGCCGGAAAAAAGTTCGCGGTGGCGTCTTCGAACTCCTGACTGTAAGTGAAGCCGGTGATGTTGAGAAAGTTCGAGCCGATGACCATCTCCATGTCGTCGAAGCCGGCGCAACAGGCCATCGATGCGACGTAGACGTTGAACTCCAGCAGGTCGCCCGCGGTGGCCAAGTGCATGCCGGGATCGAAGGACACGACGCCCGCATTGGCTGGCGCGGCGGGAACCATCCACACTGCCGCCAAGCCGAATCGAATGCAGAGTTTCATTGGTCCGCCCCCGGGTCGGAAAGGCGCCTGCTTTTTGCACGGGAAAAAATGGGTGCCAGCGGCCCTGAAGGCCGAGCGTAAGGATTCCAGCATAGCGTTTAGCATCGCCGAACTCAACTGAAATATTGCTGAATGTCGGCACCGCGGTGCCGGTTCGAGCAGCGTGCCCGGCCCGCCGGGCGTGCCACCCGATTGACTAACACGGAAATCGCGTGGGCGCGCCCGCGGTTTTCGGATTTTCCTGGCGTTTTTTTGCACACGGACTGCGCCGGCCTACAATGGCTGCCGGTGGGGGCACGTGCCCTTAACCGACGCAAGGAGCCTTTCCGCGAGTTCGGGCGGCTGTTTTCGAGGCGCTGCTCAGAACGGACGGATCGGCCTCGAAAGGATATCCCCATGGTTTCCAACTCGCCCTGCGCCAAGCCTGGCGCGTTCAATCCCACCCAATTCGTCACGTTGACCGTCGACGACAAACCGGGGCCGCGATCCGAGCCGCGACCGCTTGATCCGAGCCGCGACCGGGAGGGAGCGGTTGCGAACGAGGATTATCCATCGGAAGGCCCGCGACGAAGCGACGAAGAGAGGTCCGGGCTGCGATCGTTTGGGAGGGCTTGTGCCGAGCCGGGCCGCATCCGCAGCAACCCCGATGCTCTGCCCATGACCATGGACGAAGCCCGGCGACGGGGCTGGGACGAGATCGACGTGGTCTTCGTGACCGGCGACGCCTACGTCGATCATCCCAGCTTTGCGATGGCCCTTCTCGGCCGGGTCCTCGAAGCCTGCGGCTTTCGCGTGGGCATCATCGCCCAGCCCGACTGGCACACCTGCGAGCCGTGGAAGACCTTCGGCCGACCGCGGCTGTTTTTCGCCATCAGCGCCGGCAACATGGACTCGATGATCAATCACTACACCGCCAACCGAAAGGTGCGTAACGACGACGCATATTCGGCCGGCGGGCGGATCGGGCTGCGCCCTGACCGAGCAACGCTCGCCTACTGCCAGCGGGCCCGCGAAGCCTACAAGGGCGTCCCGATTGTTGCGGGCGGAGTCGAAGCCAGTCTGCGGCGGCTGGCCCATTACGACTACTGGAGCGACACCGTCCGCCGATCGATTCTGCTGGACGCCAAGGCTGACCTTGTGGCCTATGGCATGGGCGAGGCCGCCATCGTGGAGATCGCCCGGCGCCTGGATGCCGGCCAAACGATCACGGACCTGCGCAACATGCGCGGCGTGGCTTACGCTCTCGGCGCGGCCGAGTCGGAGGACTTGCGAGAAGCGACGAGGCCACGAAGCCACGAAGGTACGAAGGGGACGGACGAAGGGATCGAAGGATCAAGATCGAGCGATTACGTCCCCCTGCCCTCCTTCGAGGAGGTGAAGTCCGACAAGTTCGCCTTCGCCGAGGCGACGCGGCGCATTCACATGGAGACCAATCCCTACAACGCCCGTGCGCTGGTGCAATGGCATGATCGCCAGGCGGTGGTGTGCAATCCGCCGCGCCTGCCGGAGTCGGCGGATGCGATGGATTTCTTTTATGACTTGCCCTATACGCGCAAGCCGCACCCCGCGTACAACGAACTGATCCCGGCCTACCAGGTGGTCAAGGACTCGGTGACCATCATGCGCGGCTGCTTCGGCGGGTGCACATACTGTTCGATCACCACGCACCAGGGGCGGATCATTCAGTCGCGAAGCAAGCAGTCGAT
>Ga0326597_10014222_pt1 | contig 10432 bp, 5 predicted proteins | sample RVTome_12_FD_203789 | JGI IMG/M metagenome (GOLD analysis project Ga0326597, IMG submission 203789) | Soil microbial communities from uranium-contaminated site in the Upper Colorado River Basin, Wyoming, United States - RVT100D185 | ecosystem: Environmental > Terrestrial > Soil > Contaminated >... | reverse complement strand
ATCGTGATCAGCGGAACGGTCGTCGAAGTGGCGGCCGGCACCGAGATCTCGTTCACGGCACGCATGCGCGAGATCGCACCGCCGCAATCGGGATTTCCCCGCAGGGAATACCTGCCGCCGGCTGCCGTTCGGATGGCGCTGAAGAAAATGTGGGCCGAGGTCGAGCGGGAATTCAAGGCGACCTACCGCAGGCCCTGATTCCTGGAACGCATCCCTCACCCCCGCCCCTCTCCCGAGTGGAGAGGGGAGGCTCGAGATTCCCTTCTCCTCTCGGGAGAAGGGGAAGGGATGAGGGATAGGCGCCCTGATGGACTTTGAACTGCTTGAAGCGCGTTCCTATCCAGCACGCGGTCCCTCCTCGGCGTTTTGCCGCGGGACTAGGCTGGCGTAGACGGCCTGGGTTTCCTGCGACGGCATGACCTTGAGCCGCGTCGCTAGCACCGTGCGCAGCCGCTCGTAGGTCGCGAGCGCTTCGGCGCGCTCGCCGCGGCGCTGGTAGCACAGCATCAGGTTCCGGTAGAAGGCCTCGCACAGCCCGTCCGCGTCGATGCATCGCAGGTAGCAGTCCATGGCGGCCTCCGGCATGCCGTTGTCCTCCCACCAGCGCGCGACCCGCGTCAGGCAGCGCAGCAACTTCGCGCGGATCTGCTCCCGGCACCCCAAATAGCTCGGCTGCTCGGATTCATCGGGGAGGAACGGGCCGCGGTAGAGCGCCAGCGCTTCGTCGGTGAGCGCGCGCAGCACCGGTTCCGCCCGCGCGCGCGGTTCACGCAACGCGCCTTCCAGCTCCGCAAGCAGCTGGTCGAGCGCCCAGGTGTCCACCCACACCAGCCTGGGCTCGAGGCTCAGGCGCGCCTCGCGCAGGGTGAGGGCATCATCGTCGTCGAAGATCCGGCGCAGCCGGTGCAGCGTCGTGGTGAACGACTTGTGCGCGTAGTCCGCGTCGACGCGCGGCCACAGCGCATCGGCCAGCTGGTCGCTGCGAACGTTCTGTCCGCCGAGCGCGACCAGCACCTTGAGCAGCTCCATGGGTCGGCCCGGCCCCTTGCTCGAAAACTCGACCGGCGCGGATTCGCGCAACAGCGTGAAGCCGCCCAGCGCGGAAACCTGGAACGGCCGGGGCCACTGCTTCACGCGCAGCGCGGAAGGCGGCGGAGGAAGTCTTCTGGCGCGCACCAGCGTGCGAACGTATTCGGGTTCGACGCCTCTGCGGAACGCGAGGGCGCAGGTTTCGGCGAGGAGCTGGGGGCGGATAGCGGCTATATAGCGCAATCCGAGTTCGCGCGCCAATGCGAATCCCGCCCGCATCGGACCGAGCGCGGCATCCTCGTCGCGAGCCAGGATCGCCGTGCCGGCGGCCGCGAGGTGCGCCGGGACGCGGAGCAGCGGGCTCTTCACCTTTTCCGCGATGACTTCCGCGCCGCGGGTCTGCGCCTCGGCCCCGCGGCGGTCGCCCTCGGCGGCGAGCAGCTGGGCGGCAGCCACGCGCGCGAAACATTCCAACCACGGAATCCCCAGTTCGACGGCGACCGCGACCGCCAGCTTCGCTTCCCGGCCGGCAGCCGCGGCGTCACCGTCGAGCGCCGAGAGCCAGCACTTCAGGTAGTGGATGAAGGCCTGATCCCCGCGCCGCAGGCGGGGGCCCACGTCCTCGAGGGCCCGCAGCTCCGCGCGGGCGCCCTCGCGATCGCCCGCGCCAAGCGCCGCTGCCGCAGCGATCGCCCGCAGCCATTCGTCATAGGCGTGCACGCCTTCAGATCCTGCGGTTGCGAGAGCTTCGCGAGCGGCGCGCGATGCCGCCTCCTGCGAACCATCGAGCAGGTGCCCCAGGGCGGATGCGATTTCAATCGCAATGCGCATGTCCGGGGAATGTTCAGCCGATCGGGACCGCAACGCGCCGCTTGCGGCTTCGGCGGCAGTAAAATCCCCGCGAAATAGCGCCGACATCGCGCGTCCCAGCGCCAGTTCCGCCAGCACCGCGGATGCCGCCTGCGTATCCGGGCTCGCGCGCGCCACGCGCTCGGCGCGATCGAGCCACTGCTGCAGCCGGTCGTTGCCGGGGTCGCGCAGCAGCAGCGCGCGGATCAGCGTCGCCACGGCAACCGGATCGACGCCGCCGGCGCCGCCCTCGCCCCCGGCGAGCAGCTTCTCGAGCGCGCCGATCCATTGATCGAGCGCGGTCAGGTCGTCGAATTCCAGCATGATCGCGCCCGCCACTCCGCAGCAGCTGCGCGTCATGCCCCGCGCATCGCCGGCGCGGAGGAATCCTTCGTAGGCTTGCGCGAACAGGCGGCGCGCCGTCCGGGGGCTTGCGTGCACGCGGCTGGCGGCGTGGGCAAGGAGCAGCCGCGGGTCGGTCTCGATCGTGCCCGCGGGCAGGAGCTCCAGCCAGCCGCCGAGGGTTTCGCTGCGGCCCTGGGCGAGCATGGCGTCCGCCTCTGCCGCGGCGATCCGCGCGATTTCGTCCCACTCGCGATTTTCGGCAAGTAGCGACACGGCGTCCTCCAGATGTCCCGCGCCGCGCAGCAGCGCCGCCGCGCGCTTCAGTTCCGGGGCGCCCACTGCGTCTGGAAGAACCTGGGCCGCGCGATCGCGCAGAAAATCGCGCAGCAGGGGGTGCAACTGGTAGAAGCGGCCTTCGTCTCCCGGAACCTCGCGCACGAAGTAGTCGTTCTGCGACAGGTTGAGCAGCAGCCGGCCGGCGCGCTCGTCTCCGGTCAACGCCTCGGCAACTTCCGCGCTCAGCCGCGGCAGGCAGGCGATCCTCAACAGAAACTGTTGCGTCTTCGGCTCGAAGCGCTCGAAAATCTCGCCGCCCAGGTAGTCGAATATCGCCTTGGGCGTCGCGTCCCCCGGCAGCTCCGCGATGCGCCCGGAAACCTTCGCGTGCTCGAGCATCAGCACCAGCCCCGCGGCCCAGCCCTGCGTGCGCTCCTGGAGCTTCGACACCGCTTCCGGCGAAAGCGACTGGCCGCGCAGGTTCGCGATGTCGGCGATCTCGTTCGGGCTGACGCGCAGGTCCTCCCATCCCAGGTGCACCATCCCGCCGCCCAGGCGCATGCGCGCGAGTGCGGCGGGCGGCTCGGTCCGGCTGATGATCATGACGCAGCAATGGCCCGGAACCTGGGTGAGACCCGCCTCGAGCGCCGCGTGCAGCGGGCTGTTGGCGGGCACCTCGTGCAGATTGTCGAGCACCAGGACGACGGGCGCCTTGGCGTTCATGAACAGCTGGCGGAAGAAGCGGCGCGAAAATGCCGCGACGTCCCCGGAGTACTGGGGCGCGAACGCGGGGAGGTCGCGCGATCGGCCGTCGTCGAGCCTGCGGGCTGCGTGGCCCAGGTAGTGGAAGAACGTGGCGACGTCGGCGTCGTCGGGATCGAGCTGGTACCAGATGCACACGTACTTGCGCGCATCGATGTAGCTCGCCGCCAGAGTGCTCTTGCCGGCGCCGGGAGGACCCGAGATCCACACCACGGTCCGTCCGGAAGTCCCGTCGAGCCGGGTGAACAGCGCCTCGCGCCGGACGGCGTTGCCGATGACGGGCCGCGTCGTCTTCGCGAAAGCGACACCATGCTGTCGCACCTGTGCCATGCCCTTCCTCCGCACCGCGCGGTTCGATATTGCACGCTCGCGAACGGACAGTCAAAAAAGTCTCGGCGCGCGCAAGCCTGCAAAATCATAATGCGTCAAAGGGTTACGTGGCCAACGCGGTTGCCGCGTGTACCCCCTGCGTGTATGCTGGCATGAACCAGCAGCGCGGCGAGTTATTCCGTGTTGTCAGAGGAGTCGGGGCAATCATGTCCACCTTGCTGATCATTTTCGCTGCGATCGCGGTTGCCTGGATCCTCGCTTATCACCGTCTTCCCGCCGTTGTCTGGACGATCGTGCTGGGCATCGGGCTGGTACTGATCACTGCCTACGCGCGGTGGCCGCAGCCCGTGGTCGTGACACTGTGGGTGATCTTCGTCATCGGCGCGCTCGTGGGCAATCCGACTCCGATCCGCCGCGAGCTGGTAAGCCGCCCGCTGCTGGGACTGTTCCGCAAGATCCTTCCGCAGGTATCGCAGACCGAGCAGGAAGCGCTGGAGGCCGGCACGGTGTGGTGGGACGGCGAGCTCTTCAGCGGCCGGCCGGACTGGCGGAAGTTGCTCGGCTACCCGAAGCCGGCTTTGACGGCGGAAGAGCGCGCTTTCATCGACGGGCCGGTGGAAGAGCTGTGCAAGATGGTGCACGACTGGGAAATCTCGCACGAGCTTCACGACCTGCCACCCCCTGTCTGGCAGTTCATCCGGGACCAGGGCTTCATCGGCATGATTATCCCCAAGGAGTACGGCGGGCTCGGTTTCTCGGCGCTCGCGCATTCCGAGGTGATCATGAAGCTCACCACGCGCAGCAGCACCGCGGCGATCACGGTGATGGTGCCGAATTCGCTCGGGCCGGCGGAGCTGCTTCTCCAATACGGCACGCTGGCGCAGAAGACCCATTACCTGCCGCGGCTTGCCAAGGGGCTCGATATTCCCTGCTTCGCGCTCACCAGCCCCGAGGCCGGCTCGGATGCCGGCGCCATACCGGATTTCGGCATCGTCTGCCGCGGCGAATGGGGGGGGAAGAAGGACGTGCTGGGTATGCGCCTCACCTGGGAGAAGCGCTACATCACGCTGGCGCCGGTCGCGACGCTGCTGGGGCTCGCATTCCGGCTCTACGATCCAGATCACGTTCTCGGCGAGACCGAAGACATCGGCATCACGCTCGCCCTGATCCCGACGCAGACCCCGGGCGTGCACATCGGGCGCCGGCATTTCCCGCTCAACGCCGTCTTCATGAACGGTCCGACCTGGGGCAAGGACGTGTTTGTGCCGATGGATGCCGTCATCGGCGGCGCCGAATACGTCGGCCAGGGCTGGAAGATGCTGATGAACTGCCTTGCCGCCGGCCGTTCCATTTCGCTGCCCGCCAACGCCTGCGGCATCGCGAAGGGGTGTGCGCTGACCACCGGGGCCTACGGCCGCGTGCGCCAGCAGTTCCGGCTTTCCATCGGGCGCTTCGAGGGGGTGGAGGAAGCGCTCGCGCGAATCGGCGGCAATACCTACATCATGGACGCGGCGCGCGTGATGACCGCCGGGGCGGTGGACTTGGGCGAGAAACCCTCGGTCATCTCGGCGATCGTCAAGTATCACCTCACCGAGCGCGGTCGCCAGGTCATCAACGACGCGATGGATGTCCACGGCGGCAAGGGCATCTGCCTCGGGCCGAGCAACTATCTCGCGCGCGCCTACCAGCAGGTGCCGATCGCGATTACGGTGGAGGGTGCGAACATCCTGACGCGCTCCATGATCATCTTCGGCCAGGGCGCGATCCGCGGGCATCCATTCGTTTTGAAGGAAATTCAGGCGACGCAGGAGCGCGACCTGGACAAGGCGGTGCGCGACTTCGACGCGGCGTTCTTCGGGCATCTCGCGTTCATCGCGTCGAACAAGGCGCGCACGTTCTGGATGGGACTGACCGGAGCGCGCCTCGTCGCCGTCCCGGGCGACCGGCACACCAAGCGCTACTACCAGCATTTGACGCGGCTCTCGGCCGCGTTCGCCTGGACGGCGGACGTGTCGATGTTTCTGCTGGGCGGCTCGCTGAAGCGCCGCGAACGGCTGTCGGCGCGGCTCGGCGACATCCTGTCCAATCTCTACCTCGCTTCCGCCGCGCTCAAGCGTTACGAGGACGACGGGCGTCCGGCCGAGGACCTGCCGTTCCTGCACTGGTCGGTGCGGGACGCCTTGGCGCGGACGGAGGAGGCGTTCTACGGGCTGTTCGCGAACCTGCCCAATCGATTCGTGGCGGGGGTGCTGCTGCGCGCGGTCATCTTTCCGTTCGCCTTTCCCCTGGGGCGGGAATTCTCGCCGCCGCGCGACCGACTGGGAAGCCAGGTGGTGGGGCTGCTGCTCGCGCCGGGCCCGGCGCGCGAGCGCCTGACCGCCGGAGTTCATATACCGCAGGACCCGGACGAGCCGGTCGCGGTGCTGGAAGCGGCGCTGCGCGCGGTGATCGCCGCGGAACCGATCGGCGCCAAGATCAGGCAGGCGCGCGCGGAAGGCACCATCACCAGCAGCTTCGCTGACGCGATCGTGGACGAGGCGTGTGCGAAGGGCGTGATCACGCAGGCGGAGAAGGAGACGATGGACCGGGCGAAGCTGCTGCGCCGCCGGGTCATCATGGTGGACGATTTCCCGAAGGACTTCGGCAGGACGGAGATCCACCAGACCACCCAGCCGGTCACGTTCGAGGCGCTGCGCGGCAGGACCTCGTGGCCCGAGCTGGAACACCGCGACCACCAACCGAGCCCCGCTCCTTGAGCGGAAAGACGTGAGTCGTGAGTGGTGAGTAGTGAGTAGACGGATTCAGAGAATGCGCGGGCCCACGTCTTAGTCCACTCACCACTCACTACTCACCAATCACGCGTTTGACAAGCCTATGAGCGACACGGTCCTGTACTCAGTGGCGGATGGGATAGCGACGATCACGCTCAACCGCCCGCAGGTGATGAACGCGCTCGACGCGGCGATGATGGTGCAGTTGCGCGCCGCGTGCGAGCAGGCCGATCGCGATGAATCGGCGCGGGTAGTTGTGTTGCGCGGCGCCGGACCCGCGTTCCTCGCGGGCGGCGATGTGGCTTTTTTCCACGCCAATCTCCCGCGCATGCCGGCCGTGGCGCGGGAAGGCGGGGCGGAGCTGCATCACGCGATTCTCGCGTTGCGGCGCGCGCCCAAGCCGGTCCTGGCGAGCGTACATGGCGCAGTTGCCGGCGCGGGCGTCAGCCTGATGGCAGCGGCCGATCTCGCGATCGCGGCCGAGGGAACGAGGTTCACGTTCGCCTACAGCAAGATCGGCACCAGCCCGGACGGGGGCGCAACCTATTTGCTGCCGCGGCTCGTGGGCGCCCGCAGGGCGCTCGAACTCATGCTGCTGTCGGACACGTTCGACGCGCAGACGGCGCTGCGGCTGGGGCTCGTCAACTGGGTGGCCGGCGCGGAGCAGCTTGGGTCCGAGACCGAGGCCATTGCCCGGCGGATCGCGCTCGGCCCGACGCTGGCGTTCAGCGAGATCAAGCGGCTGGTCAACGAGGGCTACGACCGGACGCTCGTGGCGCAGCTCGACGCCGAGGTGGAGGCGTTCGCGCGCTGCGCGGCGACGCGCGATTTCGCCGAGGGCGTGACGGCCTTCGTCGAGAAACGAAAACCCAGCTTCAAGGGAGAATGAACCGCCGGGAAGATCAGATCAATAATTGAACCGCCAAGACGCCATGGGAAGCAAGAACACAAATCAAGAATGAAGAACGGCCGCACTTTTGAATTCTGATTCAATATGCTTGTTTTTTTTGATTCTCTCCCTATCCCGGCGGTTTGATAGGGGTTAGTTCTTGCTTTTATTTTTTCTTTGATTCTCTTGGCGTCTTGGCGGTTCGAATATGGTCTTGGTTCTACTTGGCGGTAGAAGGAGGGAGTAGGTGGCGGGGTTAAAGGGGAAAACGATCTTCATCACCGGCGCGACGCGCGGCATCGGGCGCGAGATCGCGCTCCGCTGCGCGCGCGACCGCGCCAACATCGTGGTGACCGGCAAGACCTCCGAGCCGCACCCGAGGCTTTCCGGAACGATTCATAGCGTTGCCAGGGAAATCGAGGCCGCAGGCGGAGCGGCGCTCGCCATCCAGCTCGACGTGAGGGACGCCGACGCGGTAGCAAGTGCGGTGAGCCAGGCCGCTGCGACGTTCGGCAGCCTCGATTGCCTGGTCAACAACGCCAGCGCGATCTCGCTCACCGGCACGCTCGACACCCCGGTAAAGCGCCTGGATTTGATGCTGGCGGTCAACCTGCGGGGCACCTTCGTCTGCTCGCAGGCCTGCATACCCCATCTCAAGAAAGCAGCCAATCCTCACATACTTACGCTGTCACCGCCGCTCGACATGAGCCCACGGTGGTTCAAGGACCATGTCGCGTACACCGTGGCAAAATACGGAATGAGCATGTGCACGATTGGAATGGCGGAGGAGCTCCGCGCGCAGGGAATCGCGGTCAACTCGCTGTGGCCGCGCACCACCATCGCAACCGCCGCGATCGAGGTGAACTTCCCCGAGGCGGTCCTCAAGGCGAGCCGCAGGCCCGCGATCATGGCGGATGCCGCCTACGCGATACTGAATCGCAACAGCCGCGGCGCCACGGGACATTTCTACATCGACGAGACCGTGTTGCGCGAAGAAGGCGTGACTGATTTCGACCATTATGCCGTCAGCCCCGGAACACGTTTGTATACCGACTTGTTCCTTGACTGACCAAGGCGTGAATCGTGATTCGTGAATCGTGATTCGATCCGATACACCCATGAGCAGTGATTCGTGAGTCGTGATTCGTGGGTCGAGAGACCCACCATTCCGCTCGGTGCGCGAGCACCCCTTCTCGACTAGGACGGGAATGTTAGTGGCCAGGTCGAATCACGATTCACGAATCACGAATCACCAGCGATAGCGAAAAGAAGGAGGGGGCATGGCACAACTCGCGAGTCATCTGATCCCGGCCGAAGCGGCGGTCACGCTGGACGGCCTGTTCCGCGAGCGGGTAAAGCGCACGCCGGACCTCGTCGCCTACCGGGCGTACAACGAACAGCACAACAACTGGCGTGACTACACGTGGGCCCAGATCGACCGCCAGGTCGCGCGCTGGCAAGCCGCGCTGGAACGGGACGGGATCAAGCCCGGTGATCGCGTCGCGGTGATGCTGCGCAACTGCCCCGAGTGGGTAACCTACGACCAGGCGGCGCTCGGCCTGGGGCTGGTGGTGGTGCCGCTCTACACGCAGGACCGGCCGGAAAACGTCGCCTACATCATTCACGATTCCGGCTGCAAGGTGCTGCTGATCGAGGGCGCCGAGCAGTGGCAGGCGCTGGCCGAGGTCAAAGGCCAGCTCGGAAGCCTGGTACGCATTCTGACGCTCCATCCGGTACCCAACGCCGGAGAACCCAGGTTGAGATCGCTCGGCGAATGGCTGCCGGACCAGGGCGGTGCGACGCGCCACGTTCCGCGCGACCCGCAAGCGCTGGCGACCATTGTCTACACCTCCGGCACCACCGGCCGCCCCAAGGGTGTGATGCTCTCGCACCACAACATCCTGTCCAACGCCGCGGCAACCTGCGACGTGCTCGTAACCGGCCATGATGACCTCTTCCTGTCGTTCCTGCCGCTCTCGCACACCTTCGAGCGCACGGTCGGCTATTACCTCACCATCATGACCGGTTCCACCAACGCCTACGCGCGCTCGGTCCTGGTGCTGGCGGAGGATCTCCTGACGATACGGCCCACGATCCTGGTATCGGTGCCCCGCATCTACGAGCGCGTGTATGGCCGGATCCGCGCCGCGCTCGACGAAGGCTCGCCGCTGAAAAAGAAGCTGTTCCTGCTGGCGGTGGACGTGGGCTACGCGCGCTTCGAACACGCGCAGGGCCGCGGGCCCTGGAAACCGTCGTTCCTGCTGTGGCCGGTACTGAATGCGCTGGTGGCAAAGAAGATACTGGCGCGGCTCGGTGGACGGGTGCGCGCCGCGATTTCCGGCGGCGCGGCACTTCCGCCGGACATCTCGCGGGTGTTCATCGGGCTCGGTCTGTGCGTGCTGCAAGGCTACGGGCTCACCGAAACCAGCCCGGTTGCATGCGCCAACCGTCCCGACGACAACTTGCCGGCGAGCATCGGCAAGCCGTTACCCGGAGTGCAGGTCAGGATCGGGGAGCACAATGCGCTCATGATCAAGGGGCCGAATGTGATGCTGGGCTACTGGAACAACCCGGAAGCGACCCGAGCGATGATCCAGCCCGACGGCTGGCTCAATTCCGGCGACACCGCGCGCATCGACGGGCAGGGAAACGTCTTCATCACGGGGCGACTCAAGGAAATCATCGTGCTCTCGAACGGCGAAAAGGTGCCGCCGGTGGACATCGAGTCGGCCATCGCGCGCGATTCCCTGTTCGAGCAGGTGATGCTGCTCGGCGAAGGCAAGCCGTACCTGAGCGTGATGACGGTGCTGAACGGGGACCACTGGAAGAAGCTGTGCGCGGAACGGGGACTCGGTGCCGCGCCGGCGACGATCCGCTCGAAACAGGTCGAGGAGATCCTGCTCTCGCGCATCACCACCCAGATGAAGGAATTCCCGGGCTACGCGCAAGTCCGGCGCGTGACCGCGACGCTCGATCCCTGGACGGTGGAGAACGGCCTGCTCACGCCGACCATGAAGCTCAAGCGCGCCAAGGTGATGGAGAAATTCAATGCCGAGATCGACGGCATGTACGCCGGTCACTAAAGGCAGGGATGAGGGCGGAGGGCGGAGGGAAAAGCATTTCAGAGTAACCAGGAGTCCTTGGTTTTTCCTCATCCCTCATCCCTCATCCCTCATCCCTC
>Ga0326597_10014221_pt1 | contig 10433 bp, 11 predicted proteins | sample RVTome_12_FD_203789 | JGI IMG/M metagenome (GOLD analysis project Ga0326597, IMG submission 203789) | Soil microbial communities from uranium-contaminated site in the Upper Colorado River Basin, Wyoming, United States - RVT100D185 | ecosystem: Environmental > Terrestrial > Soil > Contaminated >... | reverse complement strand
AGTTGGATCGTCGGCGGAATGGACCCAGGATTATGCACGCTGAACTTTACCCGGCCGTCGTCGACCCGGCAGTTGACGGTCACTGTTTCACCCGGTGCGCAGGCCTCCAAGGCGTTTTTGATCATGTTGCCCAGCACTCGGCCGAGCAGGGCCCGGTCGCTGACCAGGAGGATGTCCGGAATATGCGGATCGATCACCAACTGCCGCCCTTCGGCGACCTGATGGTGGCGATAAATTTCCACGGACTGGCGTAAGAAATCGATTAGTCGCAACGGTTCCGGGCGCACGCGCAGTTCGTTGCTTTCGGCGTCCGACAGGATGCGCTGGGTTTCGATTTCCTCGATGGTCTGATCGGCGGCGGCCCGGATCAGGGCGTAGATCTCCTCCCGGTCTTCAAGCTGGTAGGTGTTCAGCAGTTCGGCAAAACCGCGGATGCTGCCGACCACGTTCAGGACGTCGTGAAAGAAGATCCGTTCCAGTACCCTGCGCCGTTTTTCATGACTGATGTCGTTGATGGCCAGCACCGTGAAATTTTCGTCCGAGTGGACCAGCGGCGTGGCCCACACCTGCAGGTCGAGGCATTCCTGGCGTCCGTCGACGACGCGGGTGACGCGACACTCGCGGACCTCCTTTTGACCCTGCTGGCCGGCCAGGATTGCCAGCACCGCGCCGCAGGTGCTGCAGGGCTCGGAGGTACCGCAGCCGCCAGGGGCCGTTTTGGCATGGATGCAGTCAAGAACCTCGCCCGGTCGCAGGCCATGAACCAGATTGTCATCACCTGAGGCGATCAGGTCGACCAGGGTCCGGTTGGCATAGACGATCTGACGGTGTCCGTTCAGAATCATCAACAGGCTGGGCACCGAATCGAGCAATTGTCGGGTCAGGGAAGGGTCGGCGAAATGATCGACCTGCTGGCCCAGTTCTTTCAGGCTAGCCCGCTCAGCACTGGCGAAATAGGTGAGGAGTTCGGTTGCGGACATGGTAGCAGTCTCCGATAGTTTGGAATTTCTTCCATCAATAGCCCAATGGAAGGCCTGCTGTCAATCAAGGTCCGCGGGGAATCGGCGATTAACCCAATGCCAGGGTGAGGGGGTGAAGGATGTGGAAGGTGGTTCCGTCTTCGGCGCTGCTGGTGAACGAGACTTCACACTGCAGATAGTCGCTGAGCAGGCGAAGACTGTAGGTGCCAAGACCGCGGCCTTCTCCCTTGGTGGAAAAGGAACGCTGAAAAATCCTCAGGCGAACCTGGTGGGGAATGACGCCGGGATTGTGCACGTTGAAGCGGACCTTGTTATCAGCGACGCTGCAGGTTACGGTCACGGTTTCCCCCGGTGCTGCGGCTTCCAGGGCGTTTTTGAGCGTGTTCCCCAACAGTCGGCGAAGCAGGGTTTGGTCACTGGTCAGAATAATATCCGGGATCGTGGGGGCAACGAGCAAGGCCCGGTCCCTGGCTACCTCGTGCCGATGGTAGAGGCCTACCGTCGTTTGCAGAAAATCGACCAGCCGGAACGGTTCCGGCACCACCCGCAGTTCGCTGTTTTCGGCGGCCGACAGGATGCGTTGGGTTTCGATTTCCTCGATGGTCTGGTCGGCGGCGGCCTGGATCAGGGCATAGATCTCCTCCGGGTTGGCCGGTGAATGGTTCAGGAGGTACTCGGCGAAGCCGCGTATGCTGCCGGTGACATTGAGGATGTCATGAAAGAATATTCGCTCCAGTACCCGCCGGCGCTTTTCGTGGCTGATGTCGCTGACGGCCAAAACAGTGAATAGCTCTCCCCCGCAGGTGATCGGAGTGGTCCGCACTCGCAGATCGAGGGCTTCAGGCTGGTGCCCCCCCCTGGTGCGGGTGATGCAGCACTCCCGCTCGTCATTCCGGCCGGCCAGGCCAGAGAGCACCGCCAGCATCGCACTGCAGTCCTTGCAAGCCTCTCCGGTACCGCAGCCCCCCGAAGAATTCCGGTCGAAAATGCAGTTGAGAACATCGCCGGGCCGCGAACCGAAAACCTGGTTTTCCTCCGAAGCCGCAACCATTTCCAGCAGGCTCTGGTTGGCGTAGACGATCTGGCGGTGGCTGTTGAGAATCAGCAATGGGGTGGGAATGGCGTCAAGCAGTTGGCGATTCAGGGCGCCATCGGCAAAATGGCCGATCTGGTGTTGCAGATCGCCCGATGCGAGGCCTGCGGATGCTACCGGATCCATGAAAAAAGGTTCGCTATTTGACATGACTGTTATCCCCTAGCCATTCACTCTTTTTGGTTTTCTTGCTAAAGCACGAAATTTATGGATACTTACAAAATTACTTGGTGTCAATCGGTATGGTTCCGCCCGGTTCCGCAGGCATTTTCCACCATCTGCCAAAACCTTCAGCAGTTGACAGATCCATTCGGCAATGTTGCGTCTATTCTGTCAAGGTTCTGTCAAGATTCTTGCCCACGCCTCAAAACAGGCATATAATCGATTTCATCGAAATATACTACCACTTTAGCGAGGTCTTGTATGGAAGACAACCATCCCGATTTTGACGAGCCCAAGGAAGAGCAGGAATCTCCGGACGAGGAAAGCTTTGCCGATCTGTTTGAAAAAAGCATGGTTCATGCCAAAGAGCTGAAGCCTGGACAAAAGATTGAGGCAACGGTGCTGCAGATCGGCAAGGGCTGGATCTTCCTCAATGTCGGCCAGAAGGGCGAGGGCGTGCTCGACGCCAGGGAACTGCAGGACGAAGAGGGCAACCTCACTGTGGCGGTGGGCGACAAGGTGAATGCCTATTTCCTTTCGCGGGCAGGCGGGGAGTTGCGTTTCACCACCAGGCTTGGTGCCGGCGCGGCCGGCGCGGCCCAGATCGAAGAGGCCTGGCGCAGCGGCATCCCGGTGGACGGTCGGCTGGAAAAAGAAACCAAGGGAGGCTTCGAAGTGCGGCTTCCCGGTGGTCTGCGAGCCTTTTGTCCCTTTTCGCAGCTCGGCCTGCGTCGCGAAGATTATCCCGAGGCGATCGCCGGGCAGACCCGTTCCTTCAAGGTCATTCAATTCGGCGAGGAGGGGCGCAATGTGGTGGTATCCCATCGGGCGATCCTTGAAGAAGAGCGGGCCCTGCAACGGGAAGCGCTCAAGGAAACGATCAAGGAAGGGATGGTTGTCAAGGCTACGGTAACCTCCGTGCGGGACTTTGGCGCCTTTGTCGATATCGGCGGCATCGAAGGATTGCTGCCCATCTCGGAGGTGGGCTATGGCCGCGTCGAAAATCTCGGCGAGGTGTTGCATGTCGGACAGGAATTGGAATTGGCTGTCAAAAAGCTCGACTGGGAGGCCAACCGCTTCTCCTTCAGCCTTCGCGACACCCTGGCCGATCCCTGGAAAAAGGTCGGGTCGGTATATGCCGAGGGGGGCACCTATCCCGGCACTGTCGCCCGGGTGGCAGCTTTCGGGGCTTTCATCACCCTGGAAGAAGGGATCGACGGGCTGGTGCATATCTCCCGGCTTGGCGCGGGGCGGCGCCTGAAGCATGCCAACGAGGTGCTCCAGGCTGGGCAGTCGCTGATAGTCAAGGTGGAGAAGATCGATCAGGAACAGCGGCGCATCTCGCTGGTGCCGGTCGCCGAAGGCGAAGAACCTTCCGCCGTTGTCGAAAAGCCGACTGCCTTTGTCGAAAAACCAGCACAGGAATCCATGGGCACCCTTGGGGACATCCTGAGAAAGAAGTTCGACAAGAAGAAATAACCCCGATGGCGTCGCAAAAAGGTCGCCCTGCTAGACGAAATTATAACGGCCTTCGGCAACTTTTGCCGAAGGCCGTTCCCGTTTGAAAAACAGCCTCAAAGGATCTCGATCAGCTCGATTTCGTAGTTGAGATCTTCGCCGGCCAAGGGATGGTTGGTGTCAAAGGTGATGTCACTCTCGCCGATTTCCACCACCGTGGCCATCAGGCTTTCTCCATCTTCGTCGGTCAGTTCGACTTCCTGCCCGACGTCAGGAAAAGGTTCGTCGGGGAGTTGGGCACGGTCGATGCTGAAAACGTTTTCCTCGTCATAGGGACCGAAGGCATCGTCGGCCGGAATAAAAACCGTCTTCTTGTCGCCTGGCGCCATGCCGACCAGTGCTTCTTCGATCTCGGGGAAAATATCTTCTTCACCGATGGTTAATTCCATGGGCCCCGTTTCTTCAGGGTTTTCGCTTTCCAATACGGTCGAATCGAAAATTGTTCCATCCTCCAGGGTGCCGGTAAAATTGACTTTTACCCGATCGCCTCGTTTTGCCTGTGTCATAAGAGAGTCCTTTTTGGGGTTGTTGGTAATTAAGTTGCGCCGCTCAGTGACTCTTCCGGCCGGGATCATCGTCGCCGGAAAAATCGGCCTGATCTGCAATATAACGAAAGCGCGGTTGCGGAAGCCCCTCCCGTTCCACCCTGTCGAAGAACATGTCCGCCGGTCGTATCCAGGTATCCCTTTCGCCGTACAGGGCCCGGTACACCACATACAGTTCCTCCGTTTCACTGTGCCGGGCCAGATCCAGCACCTCGTAATACTGACCCTTGAAGTGGCGGTAGATGCCTTTTTTGAATTCCATCGAGTTTATTGCTTCCTGCTCTGCGTGGAGTCGAGATAAGGAAAAATTTGTGTCGAGCTTTTCCGGACGTAGATAGCTTCGGATATTTGAGGTTAGCACCCGGCCAGTTCTTTTCAACAGAGTTTTACAAGTCGGATGGCCGTTTTTCCAAGCAGAAAAGGGACCGCACAGGCGATCCCTTTTTCCAGGTGTTGGCCTTGATCATTTTTCAGTCCAGAAGCTCGACTATCTTCGGTGCGATGCCGATGTAGCTCGCCGGGGTCATGGCCAGCAGGCGCTCCTTGTCTTCCCGGCTCAGCTCCAGGGACTCGACGAAGGCGCGGATCGTCTCCCGGTCGATGGCTTGGCCGCGAGTCAGTTCCTTGAGCTTTTCGTAGGGCTTTTCGATGCCGGCCTTGCGCATCACCGTCTGAATCGGTTCGGCCAGCACCTCCCAGGCGCAGTCGAGATCGGCGGCCAGCTTCTGTTCATTCAGCTTGAGCTTGCCCAGCCCCTTGAGGGTCGCACGACAGGCGATCATGCTATAGCCGAAACCGACCCCCATGTTGCGCAGCACCGTCGAGTCGGTCAGGTCGCGCTGCAGACGCGAAATCGGCAGTTTGGCCGAAAGGTGGCCGAAAATGGCATTGGCCAGGCCGCAGTTGCCTTCCGAGTTCTCGAAATCGATGGGATTGACCTTGTGGGGCATGGTCGAGGAGCCGATTTCGCCGGCCACGGTCTTCTGGCCGAAATAGGCCATGGAAATATAGGTCCAGATGTCCCGATTGAAGTCGATGAGGATGGTGTTCCAACGCGCCAGGGCATCAAAGAGCTCGGCCATGTAGTCGTGGGGTTCGATCTGGGTGGTGAAAGGGTTTTCCGTCAGACCCAATTCCCCTTCGATCACCCCCCTGGCCAGTTTCGGCCAGTCAACTTGAGGATAAGCCGAAAGATGGGCGTTGAAGTTGCCCACCGCCCCGTTGAGTTTGCCCAGAATCTCTACCTGCGCAATATTGCGGCTCTGCTTCCGCAGTCGGGCGGCGAACACCGCCAGTTCCTTGCCGATGGTGGTCGGCGAAGCGGTCTGGCCATGAGTGCGCGCCAGCATCGGCACGTCCTTGAACGCGTCGGCCAACCCTTTCAGGCGGTCGATGATCTGCTGTTGCTAAGGAGAGAGGGCCGCCAGACCATCCTTGAGCATCAGGGCGTGGGCGAGGTTGTTGATATCCTCCGAGGTGCAGGCGAAATGCAGAAATTCAGACAGATCCTCCAGGGAGGTCCCGGTCAGTTTTTCCTTGAGGTAGTATTCCACCGCCTTGACATCGTGGTTGGTCACCGCCTCGATCTGTTTGACCTTTTCAGCTTCCTCGGGAGTGAAATCGGCCACGATGGTCCGCAGGGTCCGTTCCTCTTCCTCCGTGACCGGCCGGCACTCGGCAATGCCCGGCTCGGCGCACAACGCCAACAGCCACAGTGTCTCGACCTTCACCCGGTTGCGCAACAGTGCATACTCCGAAAAGCACTCGGTCAGCTCCGTCACCTTCGAGGCATAACGCCCATCCAGCGGGCTGATAGCCGTAATCATGGCAATCTCCTTCTCGTTTTGATGAAGCCGGTACTATAAACGGGCAAAGCTGTTTCTGCAAGCTTCTTGGGGGTGAACAGAAACAGGATCTGACTGATCGGTCGGATCGACCGATCAGTCAGAGAAAAAGCCCTGTCTTGCTCGTGGGAAGGGTTTGGTGTCGCGCTTGACCCGCAAGAGACCTAATAGCGACTCGCGGTTTTTGGGGGGGCCGGGACGATTGATACCTGTGCTCTCAATAAGGAGGATGGAGGTTTCGTCGGTGCCCTCTGAATGTCTTATGCAGACAGATATTGTATGTCTTACGCATCCAGCATGCTCTGGAGTTTGGCGAGGATGGCCGGATCGTCGTCCGAGTGTTCCGTGAAATTTTTCGAGTGGATGCCCTTAAGCATCATTTTCGCCGTGAGAATATCCTCCATCCTCGGGTTACCTTTTGCTTTCCGGTCCATGATCAAGTCAATCATTTGTCGAATTTTGCCTGCCATAAAACACCTCCTGATTATTTGGCCTTCGTCCCTGATGCCATCTCCCGTTTGGTGCTCATATCTCCATGAAAAACTGTGACCCTGTCGAATTGCCGTTTGCCATGTCGGAATTATGCTGTCGGGTAATCCGAGAATAAAAATTTGCGAAAAGTTTTTTGTCATTATTTTGACAGCATGCTTTTATATAAAACTTTCATGGTTGTCAATAAGTTAAATGGAACCGATCAGGCCTGGGTTGAACTGCGGTTCTGGTGCGACCATTGAAAAAAGCATTGTAACTTATGGTGACCCCATGGGAAAATCCGGACACTTCGTTTCTCATGTACTTATCCTTGCGTAAAGAGACCCTTCGGGGTGTCGGAGCCCTTTTTGACAGGCAAAACATGACGTATCCGGATATCATCGTCATCGGCGGCGGTGCGGCCGGCATGATGGCTGCGGGACAGGCCGCCCAAATCGGCAGCCGTACCCTGCTGCTGGAAAAGATGCCCCTGCCGGGCCGTAAGCTCGGCATCACCGGCAAGGGACGCTGCAACCTGACCAATGTCGCGGAAATCCGTGAATTTATCGAGCATTTCGGTCCTTCAGGGCGCTTTTTGCGCCAGGCCTTCGCACGTTTTTTCAATCAGGAGCTGATGTCCTTTTTTGAAAACCTTGGCCTCCCTTTGGTCACCGAAAGGGGCGGAAGGGTCTTTCCGGCCAGCGGTCAGGCCGGCGATGTGCTGAAAGTGCTGCGAAAATGGCTGGAACGCAGCGGGGTTGAAATAGAAACCTCGGCCAGGGTCGAGGCGTTGGTGGTGGTCGACGGCAGGATTTCCGCCGTGGTCTGCCACGGTCGGCAGATTCCCTGTCGCGCGGCGGTGTTGGCGACCGGCGGCGCTTCCTACCCGGCCACCGGCTCGACGGGCGATGGCTACACCTTCGCCGCGGCCGTCGGGCACAGCATCATCGACACCCGCCCGGCCCTGGTGCCTCTCGAAACGGCCGGGCCGGCGGCCGGAAGCATGGCGGAACTCAACCTGCGCAACATCCGGGCGCGGCTGCTCATCGACGGCAAAAAAGGCGCCGAAGACTTCGGCGAATTGGTCTTTACCGAGTTCGGCGTCACCGGGCCGGTCATCCTGACCCTCAGCGGGCTGGCGGTCGATGCCCTGCGCAACGGCCGCAAGGTGGCCCTGGCCCTCGATCTCAAACCTGCCCTGGATGAGGAGAAGCTCGATCGACGGCTGCTGCGCGATCTCGAAGCCCGCGGCAAGGAACCGCTCGACAGCCTGTTGCGGGGTCTGCTGCCGGCCAAAATGGTTCCGGTCTGTCTCGATCTCGTCGAACTGTCCGCCGAAAAAATATCCGCCACCATGACCGGCAAAGAACGCCGCAGGCTGCGCCAGTGGATCAAGGATTTTCGTCTCGAAGTGACCGGGTTCCGTCCCTTCGCGGAGGCCATCGTCACCGCCGGCGGGGTCGACACCCGGGAAGTCGATCCCCAGACCATGGAATCCCGGCGGGTCAAGGGACTCTACCTAGCCGGCGAACTTCTCGATCTGCAAGCCGACACTGGCGGTTACAACCTGCAGGCCGCATTTTCCACCGGCTGGCTGGCCGGTCGATGCGCCGCCCGGGCCGTGGCGGAAGGGGACGGGTAACTATATCGTGTTTAAGGCCTGCACCAAAAGGTTCAAAGGCGTAATTAGCCGCTGATAAAGTCTGATGAACTCTGATGTTACAACCAGATACCAAAGTTTTTGAATTTATCAGAAGTGATCAGATTGCATCCGCGGCTAGAAAGATGGTTTGGTCAGATGGACAGAACCATATTCCTCACCTCCAACTTTTAACGGGTTATTCACAAAATGAAACGAATCCTGGTCCTGGCTGTATGCCTTATTCTGGCCAATGGTGTCGAAGCGTCCGAAATCGCGGACAACCGCCCCGCATCGTGGGCTCAACCCGTGGATCTCGAGGGCGTGCCCAACCTGCACAGAGTTGACGAACACCTGTACCGGAGCGCCCAGCCAACGGCGCAAGGGATGAAGAACCTGAAGCAGATGGGATTTGAGACGGTTGTGAATCTCCGTTCCTTCCATTCGGATCGGGACGAAATCGGTAACACCGGCTTGGCGTACGAACATATCTACATGAAGGCCTGGCATCCGGAGCGAAAGGAAATCGTTCGTTTCCTGCAGATCGTCACCAATCCGAAACGCACCCCGGTTCTGGTCCACTGCCTGCATGGTGCCGACCGCACCGGAACCATGTGCGCCGTGTACCGGATTGTCCTCCAGGGCTGGACGAAGGAGGAAGCCCTGCGGGAAATGACCGAAGGCGGGTTCAATTTTCATGCGGTTTTCGGCAATCTTCCCAAGTGGATTCGGGAACTCGACGTGGAATCGATCAGGAAGGAAGTGGGAATCGAGACCGTTGCGGGGCAAGTGCCTGTAAGGATGATGGAGCGGGAGTGATGATATTGGGGGTTCTTACCTGAGCTTCACCCTGGAAAATATTGTCCCCTGGGGCAGGTCCTTCGACGAGTATGTCGCGATGTTCGCCCTGTCGGACGCCGACCTGCAAGGGAGGATTCTGGGCTGCGGGGATGGCCCGGCCTCCTTCAACGCCCTGCTTACCAGGCGGGGCGGGCAGGTACTGTCCGTGGATCCGCTTTACCGGTTTGCCGTGGACGATATTCGCCGTCGCATCGGGGAGACCTTTGCCGAGGTGATGGAGCAGACCCGCCGGAACCGGCACGAATTCACCTGGACCAGCATCGGGACGGTTGAGGAACTTGGACGGCTGCGCATGTCCGCGATGGAGGAATTTCTGTCCGACTATTGCGGGGGAGTGGAGCAGGGGCGGTATGTGGACGGGGAATTGCCGCACCTGCCTTTCGCGGACGGAGAGTTCGATCTCGCCCTCTGTTCGCACCTGCTCTTCCTGTACAGCGCGCAGCTCTCGCGGGATTTTCACGTCGCCGCTATCCGGGAAATGTGCCGGGTGGCGGGCGAAGTCAGGGTTTTCCCGCTACTCGAGCTCGGCGCCAGAGAGTCCCGCCATCTCCGGGCCGTTACCGAAGAACTGATTGCGGAGGGAATGGACGTGGCCATTGTTCCGGTGTCCTACGAGTTTCAGCGGGGCGGGAACCGGATGATGAATATCCGCGGTGCTGAAACCGGGAATCGAGGATTTTCCCCGCATTCAAACACAGGAAAACATTTGACAGATTAGGTTGTTTGCCGCTATTTATTGAAAATCCTTGGATTTTATTGCCGGAGTCGACACGAGGGTGGAGATTCCAACCTGCATCAATTTTACGGAGCCGTGATGCCGGATCAGATCCGGCGCGCGGCTCTTCAAATTTGTGAGATTGTACTTATTGACAACGGATGGAAAAATCAAAGGGATTTTTTCCACTGTTATCACTGTTAGGCAATAATGAATAATTTAGAAATAATCACAGATGTAGTTGCTCGCTACTTGGCTCATGACCAATACGGCAGTGCCGAGAAAGCAGCTAAGGTATTATCTAAAAGACTCGGTTCAGTTCAACTAGGGGAAGCGATTGAATTAATCAAACTCCATTCAGCGATTTACGAGGCAACAAAAAACAAAATCACCCAAGCATTAAGTCACACGCCTGGTCTTACAGAGGAGCTATTTAACAGTATTAAAAATGAAATTTCGAATGAACTGAACTGCAATGATATAGAAGCATCAAGTTACATCAATTGGTGTTACTTCTGGTACGTACTTAAATAAATTTCCCAACCCAAAAATGCGGAATAAGAGGGTCAGGTCTAAATTCTTGACATTTGTCAGATATTGAGACC
>Ga0326597_10014220_pt1 | contig 10433 bp, 10 predicted proteins | sample RVTome_12_FD_203789 | JGI IMG/M metagenome (GOLD analysis project Ga0326597, IMG submission 203789) | Soil microbial communities from uranium-contaminated site in the Upper Colorado River Basin, Wyoming, United States - RVT100D185 | ecosystem: Environmental > Terrestrial > Soil > Contaminated >... | reverse complement strand
CGGAATAATAATTTCAAAGTATTCAAAATGGTTTAAGGGTGATTATCTCAGAAGCGGAAACTATGTGAAGCTTTTTGACCCTGAAACTGAGGCAATATTTTATTATTCACACCTCGACTCCGTTTTTGTAGAAGCCGGGCAGCTTGTTACCTCTGGTGAACCCATAGGATATGTAGGAAGAACCGGCAGAAAAGCAGTAAAAGGAAGAACGCACGTTCATATTGCATATTACAAGATTGAGGACGGGGAACCAATACCAGAAGATATAATTAATGATTTATATCGGGCAGAAAAGAAGAGCAGATAACTAAAATCTTACCGTAATTTTAGTCCCTTTTTGCCTGTCAACTTCAAGGGTGCCGTTGAGGTCTTTCACAAACATGCCTACCAGTACCATACTGTAAGAGCTTGACTTACTCTTTTTTGAAGCAAAATTAATACCGTTATCTCTTACAGATAAAAAGCATTTCCCGGGTGTTTCCTGATACATCTCTACAGTAATGTTGCCTTTTTTCTTGTCCGGAAATGCATGAATAAGAGAGTTGCTAATCAGCTCGCTGATTAGAAGCGCACAGGTTATGGCATTATCAATCGGCAGGTTCACATCCCTGATGTTTATATAGGTTGAAATTCTGTTAGGGTTGATTTCATAATGAGAATACAAATATGATATTAAGGAATATAAAAAGCTTTCAAAATCAACGCGGGACAAATTATCCTGGTTATAAAGTTTATCTTCAATTAACGTTAAAGTGTGAACTCTCGATTGCGATATCTTGAAATATTCCAGGTAAACAGGATCTTTTACATAATCAGACTGGAATTGAAGCAACGATGAAAAAAACCTGAGGTTTGATTTAACTCTGTTTAAAATTTCACTGTGCAGCAAATTTCTTTCTTCAAGAACTTCCCCAAGCTGAGTTTCAATAGATTTTTTTTCTTCAAGCTCATTTCTTACTTCATCGTATAGAATCGCGTTCTTGTTTGAAATGGATGCCTGATTAACAACAGTTTCAATCCAATGGAGATTCTCGGAATTAAACTCGTTTTTGTTTTTACTCAAAACGGTAATGAAACCCAAAATCTTCCCGTTTAATTTTATCGGCACAATCATCGCTGATTCAATATTGTAAGGCTTTTCAATTTCATTCTCAGAGAGTGAGCCCTGATTTGTAACATAGAATTTTTTGGCGTTTCTTAACCGCCTTTGGTAATCATGAATTACTACCGTATCATTTTTCCTTATTGCCTCGCTGAGTATACCTTTTCCTTCCGGGGCAAGAGGTATTTCGGGAATAACAGAAACATCAATTCTATCATCTTCTAAGACCGATCTTAAATATATGTAATTAATTTTCCCCTCTTTTTCATTGAACCTGGCAACAAACATATCTTGAAAATCCACAATATTCAGAAGGACTTCAAAAAGTTTATCATACAATTCGTTAATATCGATTGTAGAAGAGAAGAACCTGGAAGTTTCATATAGCAGCTGAAGCTCTTTGTTCTTTCTGTTTAAAACTTCGACAACGGATTTAAGTGACTCTTTTTCTTTAAGGTTTTGCATCAATTCTAATTAATCTCAACAAATATACATTTATTTTTTTGAATAAAAATAACGTCAAAACGTTAAAAATCGGCTTATTCATCGGAAATTGCGCACATAAGCTCGGCTTCGGCGGCAAGCTCCCCGTCCAGGCTGTTTTTAAAAGCCTTGCCTTTCAGTTTGAAAATGTTACGCTTTCTGTCAAGGACTTCAACACTGAAAAATAACTGATCTCCGGGAATAACCTGTTTTCGAAATTTAGCCTTATCTATCGATGTAAAATAAGCGAGCTTTCCCTCGTAATCGTCAAAGTAACTTAAAAGTAGCAGACCTCCTGTTTGTGCCATAGCTTCAATTATTAATACCCCCGGCATAACAGGTTTTTGAGGAAAATGTCCTTGGAAAAACGGTTCATTTATTGTAACATTTTTAACTCCTACAATCCTCTTGCCAAGCTCCATATCAACAACTTTATCCACAAGCAGAAACGGGTATCTGTGCGGAAGCATTTTCTTTATTGCATTTATATCAAGAATAACATCTGATGATTTTTTTACCTGGTATTTCATCTTTAGCTTATTTTGTTTATGAAGATTTCGAAGCATTTTTACAAATTCAATATTATGCTTATGTCCCGGACGAGCTGCCATTATATGACCTTTGATGGGGGCGCCAATTAAAGCCATGTCACCGACCAGGTCAAGAACTTTGTGGCGCGCCGGTTCATTTTTAAACCTGAGCTGCGTATTGTTTAATATTCCGTTTTCGCCAAGCACAACGCTTTCATTTATACCGAGTTTATTCATCAAAGCCTTTAGCTCATCATTTGAAAGCTTCCTGTCAACAATCACAACAGCGTTATCAAATTTTCCGCCCCTTATTAAACCCTGTTTGTATAAATCCTCAACCTCGTGCAGGAAACAAAAAGTTCGTGCGGGCGCAAACTCAGCAGGAAACTCATTCAAATTAAACATAGAGGTGTATTGAGAACCCAGAGCGGGATTTTTATAATCAATCATAACCGTTACGCGGAATTCATCCATCGGAAACGCAACTATATCGACTTCATTATTAGATGCGCGGTAATGAACAGTATTTTCTATAACAAGGTAATCTTTGGGAATGTTTTGTTCTGTAAAGCCGGCGCTGAACAGCAAATCAATAAAGGGCTTTGCACTGCCGTCAATTACCGGGGGTTCGTTTGCATCAAGCTCTACAATAAGGTTGTCAATTTCACTGCCCATAATTGAGGCGAGAACATGCTCCACAGTTTTTACCTCGGCATTGTCCATTGCGATTGTTGTCCCTCGTGAAATGTCTATTACATGGTCAATATCTGCAGGAATTTCGGGTGCAGAAGGCAAATCAATTCTTTTAAACCTTATTCCATAATCATCTGGAGCCGGCTTGAATGTCATGTTTGATTTATTCCCCGTATGCAGACCAATACCTGATATTGAAACTTCTTTTGCTATTGTCCTTTGTTTTGCAAGCATATTGAACAAAAATACAATTATTTAAGAAAATATTAAGGGTTAATTTTATGGTTTTAAATTCAAAATGTAATATAAAAGCCATCCTGGAAAGATGGCTTTTATAAACAATTCCCTTTATTTTTTAAAAACTATCCTCCTATAACTTCAAGAACTTTTAAGTCAGGTTCTTCCATTTTTGAAAAGCTGTACCGTTTTTCAATTGCGGCTTTGTTAATTTCATCTAGTACGCTTATCATTAAATCATATTTAGCCTTGCGGTGGAATTTTAAAATCATAATCATATCTTTATTCTGCTGGCCCCAGCCCTCAATATATCGCTTCATCTGTTCGAGATTTACTTTGATTGGCTGCTCCTCAGTTCCATCGGATTTACCTTTTGATAATCCTATATTGCCCTTCTCGGAAACTCTTATAAATACCACATTGCCCATGTCAACCTTTACTACTTCAGTTACATCACCCTTAGGCAGGTTAATCTGCATGACCTGTGGCTGGTTTAGGGTTGTGGTCATAATAAAAAACGTTAACAAAAGCATTATAACGTCAACATAAGGCGTCATATCGATGTGAAATCCGATACGCTTTCTTGCCATCCATTTTTTCTTTTTACGGCCCCGATGTTCACCGCCGCTATCGGCTGCTTCTACACTTGCCATTATATATCTCCTATAACCTTGGTTGCGGTATTTCTACTCAGATTCTAAACGAGAGAATACCCTAAATGAAGTTATTTATTTTCTTTTTCGTCTTGCTCCAAATCAGTTACAAAAGCAAAACGCGTGTTTTTAGTTTCTTTTAAAATTTCCATTAAATCCTGCACAGTGCCTATATCTGCATCTTTATCGCCCTTTACCACTATACGAAGGTCTTTCCCCACATTACTTTTAGAAGACAACCGGAAATCGATTAAAAGCTTTTTGAACTTTTCCCTGTCATTAAATTCTACCAGGGGCCGGTTTAATTCTCCTTTTTCATTCAGGTTAGAAGGATTTTTATAACCTGGCTGAGTGGTGCTATCCGGATGGTAAACAGCCAGAGCAATAGGGTCACCCAGAACGTCTTCCCTTACCTTAACGTTATCGACATCGGCAAAAATATCGCCAAAACGATTGATAACTAATGTCATAACATTTCTTTCGGGAAGTTTTGTAGTATCATTACCTGAGTTTGGAAGATTAACCTGAATATCTTCGGAAAGCTCTGCTTTAAACTGAGCGGTTAGGATAAAGAATGTCAATATCAGCATTATAACATCAACATAGGGTGTCATATCTATTCGCTGGGCAGGTCTTATTCGTTTTTTAACTGCTGGCATCTTTTTATTTCTCCAAACTTAGTATTTTTTTAAATAGTTTCTTTAGAGGTTAATTCCTCTGAATTATTTGGATTTAACAGTTAATATCTGCATTATATTATAAGTCGCCTCATCAATCATATAAGTAAAGTTGCTAACTCGTGTAGAAAAGAAGTTATAACCAATTATAGCAACTATAGCGCCAAAAATACCGAAAGCTGTGTTGATAAGCGCTTCGGAGATACCCGTTGAAAGCTCGGTAGCATTGGGCGAGCCGGAAGTAGCAAGCGCCTGAAACGCGCGAATCATTCCAAGTACTGTTCCGAACAAGCCTACTAATACTGAAATTGACGCAATTGTAGAAAGCGCTACCAGGTTCCTTTCCAAAAGCGGAACTTCAAGCATCATAGCTTCTTCAATAGCTCGTTGAACCTCAGACATTTTCTTTTCCCCGTCAATAGGGTCATCCTTAACGACGCTGTATCTTTCAAGAGCAAGACGCAGAACATTTGCCATAGAGCCCTTTTGCTTGTTGCACTCAGCTATTGCACCATCAATGTCATTATCCTGAACCAATGTTTGAACCCTCTTTACAAAAGGTTCAATAGGGCCGCGTCCCTTGGCTTTGCGAAGGGAAAGCTGTCTTTCGATAACAAAAGTGATAACCATAATACTGATTGTCATAAGTGCTGTGACAACAGGACCGCCTTTGTAAATCTGTCCGAATACATTAACAGGAGTCCCAGCAACAGTGTCTCCGCCTTTAAAATTATTTGGGCTTCCAAATACAAATATGAAGATGCACAGCGAGACGATAAACGCAACTACCAGGACTATCGTTATAAAAACGGATTGTTTCATAATTAAGTTATACCTCCGATAAATTGTTAGTTTCTTTTTGTATTAAATTAAGTTATTCTGAAAAACCTGCCACAGCTTCCATTTCTGACGGGTATGTATCGAAAATGAGACTGAGCTTAGTAATTACAAATAAGTTTTCTAAATTTTTATTTAACTGGCAAAGCTTTATTTTACCCCCTCTTTTAGTATAATTAGCATGGGCTGCAATCAAAACACCTAAAGCAGAGCTGTTTAAATAAGATACTTCCCCTAAATCAATCACCAATTTGAGATTTCCATTATCAGCAAGCTTTTTTACCGTATCTTGCAGCTCATCGGTTTCATCTCCCCCGACAAAATTCCCTTTAAGGTGCAAAACTATAATTTTCCCATCCTGCAAAGATGTCTCTTTAATGTGTGAACTCATATAATAATTGTATATAAATAGATATTTTGAATTTGGTATGTCTACAAAGATAGTTTTTAATTTTTATATTTGCAAACTCAAACTTTTTCCGTAAATACTTTTAATATAAAGCAATAATGGGAATTTTTTAATCGTTTTTATTACTTAAAACTTGATGAATACGGGTGTTAATTTCCGCAATATTGCCTTTTCCATAAACATCAAAAACCACCGATTTTATTACATAATATTCCTTAACGGGAGCTGTTTGTTCCTTATATACCTTTAACCTTTGCTTAACGGTTTCATCGTTATCATCCTTTCTGCCTCTGCCCATCATTCTTTTGATAAGTTCTTCATCTTCTATAGTTATATTTAATACGTTAATATCCTGAAATCCGAGTTCCTTCAGTATCTTATCTAGCTCCACTGCCTGATGTAATGTTCTGGGGAACCCATCCAAAATAAAGCCTTTTTTCATCTCGTCTTTCGATAAGGCCTCTTTAATAATTCCAACCATAATTTCATCAGAAACAAGGTTACCTGACTCCATAATTTTCTTTGCTTTCAGACCGAGCTCGGTGCCTTCAGTAACCGCCTTTCTTAAAATCTCACCTGTTGATAGATGATTTATTCCCAACTTCTTGGCAATTAAAATCGACTGGGTGCCCTTGCCTGCGCCGGGCGGTCCAAGAATAATCAAATACATTATTATAAAACTGTAAGTTAGTAAAACTTTGTTAAATCAGTGAATAAATTTAATTAAAAATTTATTAAAAGAAACTGTTTAAATATTAGTGTATTGTAATATTATATTGAATATTTGTCATTCTATTGGTAAATTAACAAACTTTTTAACCTAAAATTACAGGAAATACCAATGAAAATTAAAATCTTAACATTTTTCATAGCCCTAGCTTTTATGTATGCTTCGTGCGGAAAAAAAGATGAACAGCTTACAACCGAACAGGACCTTCAGCAGAACCAGCAGCAAACAACTCAGCAGCCGACACAGCAGACCGAGAAAAAAGAAACAGTAACAACAGATGAAAAGAAAAAAGAGGATGAAAAGAAAAAAGAGGATGAAAAGAAAAAAGAGGAAGAAAAGAAAAAAGAAGAGATGAAAAAGAAAGAAGAAGAGAAAAAGAAAGAACAGGAAAAGAAGAAAGAAGATGAAAAAAAAGCTGATGAAACTGGTGAAGTAGACAGCAAGAAACAGGAAATAGATTTCTCTCAGATTTGGCCCAAAAGATGCGCTAAATGCCACGGTAAAGACGGTAAAGGAAAGTTAGAAGGGGTGCCCAATTTAACCAGAACTGAGACAAAAAGCAAAAGCTTAAAAGAGCTCATATCCACAATTACAAACGGCAGGCAGGCTGAAACCGAAGACGGCGAAGATATGCCTTCATTCAAAAAGAAACTGACACCTGAAGAGATAGAAGCTGCAGCAAAATATGTTAAAGGTTTGCAATGATAAAGTTTGGGAAACCTAAACAAAGATTGAAAATAACAGAAAACCAAATTATCAGATAAAAAAAGGAGAAAAATATAATGTTAAAGAAAGAAGAATTTATCAATGAACTTGGGAGAGTTCTCGAAGAAAAAAGCATACTGAAGCATCCTTTCTACCAGAAGTGGAACGAAGGAAAGCTTACTCTGGGAGAATTGCAGGAATACGCCAAACAATATTATCATTTTGTAAAGCATTTCCCGATGTTTGTTAGCTCGGTTCATTCAAACTGCAGCGATACTGAAACGCGAAGGATGCTTGTTGAAAATATTGCCGATGAGGACGGATATAAAACTGGGGTAAGCGACCATCCGTCACTCTGGCTGAATTTTGCAAAAGCTCTCGGTATAAGTGAAGAACAAGCCGAGAATGCCGAAGTGGTTGACGAGGTAAAGAAATCAATAAACGGATTTTATGAACTGTGCCGTTCCAATGATTACAAAACCGGACTGGCAGCGTTATACGGATACGAGAAACAAATTCCCGAAGTATCCAGAGTCAAAATCGAGGGATTAAAGAAGTTTTACAATATAGATTCCAAGAAAGCGATTGAGTTTTTCACAGTTCACCAAGAAGCGGATATACACCACAGCAAGGCAGAGCTTGATGCAATATTGAAAAACTGCAAAACCGAAGAAGAACAAGAGAAAGTCTTAAAGGCAGTTGAAAAATCTGCCGATTTATACTGGCAGATGCTAGACGGTGTTTACATTAATTAATAATTAATTAATTTTAGATAGTCCTGCATATTTTTAGATATTCAGTGAATTGTAATGGCACAAAAGAGCTATAATTTAATTTTTGCTGCCGCCGTATCAATTATTGCCTTTAGTCTCTACCTGATGACTCTTGCTCCGACGGTTTGGTTCATAGATAGCGGCGAACTTTCTGCCGTAGCTTCAAGTTTAGGGATAGCTCATCCAACTGGCTATCCGCTTTTTACCATTGTTGGTCACATATTCACACTTTTGCCTATTTCTTCAAGTGAAGTTTACAAGCTTAACCTGATGAGCGCATTTTTTTGTTCGATTGGGGTTTTCATCTTTTTTTTCCTGATAAAGTTTTTGATTGCAAACTACTCTCCTGCTCAGAAGGAAAAGCAGAAAATTAGCCCTCAGCAAAAAACCAGACCTAAGGAGAAAACTTTAGAAATACCGGAAGTAGTTAAATTCGGAGTTTCAGGATTTTCCTGTCTTGTGCTGGCATTTTCAAAAACATACTGGGCAGCAGCTAATTCCGTTGAGGTTTACCCTCTTCATGTCTTTTTTATAATAACTCTTATGCTTGTTTTTCTTAAGGCAATTTTAAATACACGAACCGGCAAAGCCGAGAATTTCATAGCGGAAAATAAATACTATCTTATATTTTCATTTGTGCTGGGACTCTCCTTTACTAACCACCTTACAACAATTCTGCTCGCTCCCGCCTGCTTAACGCTATTTTTTTATAAAAATCTTCATGATAAAAACAGACTTTACAAATTACTCGGCTATATGACGTTATTTTTTCTAATAGGGTTTTCCGTTTATTTATACCTGCCCATCAGGGCAAATATGAATCCAACCTTTTTGTGGGGTAACCCTTATAACTTCGAAAGATTCTACTGGCATATAACAGGTAAGCAGTTTTCCGTGTGGATATTCAGCGCAAAAGGGTCAATACCAGCTTTTCTGCTGCTTATGGTCTCTGCGGTTGGTTTATGTGTTTACGGACTTGTAAAGCAAAAGTCATTAAACCAAAACCTGCATTTTATTTTCTTTATCGTAATTTGCTCAATAGGTTATATTGTAATTTCCTCGTCCAATCCCATTGTGTTCCAGCAATTCCAGAAATTTTCAGGCTCGCTTTGGAATGAGTTTGGAACTGGATTGGTATTATTATCAATATTAGGAATTTATTTCCTTTCAAAATTTAATTTAACCATATATTACTTTACACTTTTAACGTTTTTCGGCTGTTTATTTTATTCAATTAATTACGATATACACGATATTTATTCATATTTTCTTTTGGGATACACAACCCTTGCAGTTTGGGTTGGCTTTGGAACATTATTTATATATGAACGCTTAGCTGAAAAATTAAAATCATCGGCTCAAAAGCTGGCTTTCAGCATCATAATAGTTTTGCTGAGCTTAATTACTTTGATGACAAATTATGCCATAAATGATGAAAGTAAAAATTACTATGTTGAAGAGTTCACAATGAACATTTTTAAAAACGCTTCTCCTAACAGCATAATTATTTCATCACAATGGGATTTTTGGTTATCTGCAAGCTGGTATTTTAATTTTATTAAAAATATAAGGCGTGATATTATTGTCGTAGATAAAGAGCTTTTGAGAAGAAGCTGGTATTTCAAATATTTAGAGCGGCATTATCCTGAATTTTACGAAAATTCAAAATCAGAAATAGACAGATTTTTGGCTGAGCTTTACAAATTTGAGCATAATATACCATACGACCAAACAATAATGAAAGCATTTGAAGATATGATGACCGGCTTTGTAGTGAATAATCCGAACCGCAGAGTTTACACCACATGGGAAATCGAGCAAAACCGAAATGAACCTTTTGCGCAGGATTATGCAAGAGTGCCGGAAGGCTTGATGTTCAGGCTTGTGCCGAAGGATTCGATTAAAAACAACATTGTTTCTGATTATGAAATATACGATTTTAAATTTACGCCTTCGGTAAAAAACGATTATTATCATGAAACGTTAATGCTTTCATATTCAATGATGCTGACTACCTCCGCAAATTATCTGGTAAATATCAACAGAACCAATGACGCAAAGAAATACCTCGAGCTTGCTATTTTAGCAAAGCCAAATTATCCCCAAGCACTGGAATTAAAAAGAAGGTTCAGCTTATAATTTTATCCAATTGAAAAGTTTTTTACCAATACTATTTATTTTTATTTCCTCGGTTTCAGCACAGTCTCAGAATGATTCACTGGAAAGACAATTTGAGGAAAATGCACTAAAGATTGACTCCCTAAACCTAAAGGTAAAAAATATTATAATAACAGGCAATAAAATTACTAAAGATGAAATTATTAAAAGAGAGATGACCCTTAGAGAAGGTGATAAATTCACTCTAAAAAAATATTCTGATGACCTGCTTAGCATTTATAATCTCGCACTGTTTACAAGGGTGGATATAATACCTATTCCTGTTGCTGAAAAAGACATCACACTTAATGTTGACGTTCAGGAACGCTGGTATATACTTCCTTTACCGCTGGGAGGAATAGAAGACGGTGAATGGAGAAAAATATGGGCAGGGTTGAATTTAAGATGGGATAATTTCAGGGGAAGAAATGAAAGAGGTAACCTGGG
>Ga0326597_10014219_pt1 | contig 10433 bp, 6 predicted proteins | sample RVTome_12_FD_203789 | JGI IMG/M metagenome (GOLD analysis project Ga0326597, IMG submission 203789) | Soil microbial communities from uranium-contaminated site in the Upper Colorado River Basin, Wyoming, United States - RVT100D185 | ecosystem: Environmental > Terrestrial > Soil > Contaminated >... | reverse complement strand
TGTCCTTCGTCGCGCGGATCGTGAACGGGCTCGCCGGGTTGCCCGGCACCGTGCTGCCGCTTGCGCCGCTGCCGTTGGCCACCGCGCAACCGGCCAACGCACGACCGTTGTTCGAGGCGCTCGCGGAGCAATTCTCGATCGTGAACAAAGGGACGCCGAATACCAACGCCAACGTGAACCTGGTGGCGCACAGCGCGCCGGCGCCCAAGGCGTTCGACAAATCGGTCAAGAAATATCTGCCGCACACGTACCGGAATTCCTTCAACTTCGTCGCCCCGCGCACGCGCAACGCGGTGACCGACGATTCCTACCATTGCGCCGTGCGCGACGCGACGCCGAATCCGAGCTTCATTCCGTCGCCTGAGGAGATCAGCTGGGGCCAGGTCTTCGCCAGCGCGATACGCCAGCCGCAACTGGCGACCGCGCTCGGCATGATCTATGAGACGCAGATCACCGTGGACGCCACGCATTTTCCCAAGGGCGGCTGGCTGTACGTCGACCTTGCCGACGATAGCGACTACAAGGCGCAGCAGACCGCCGATGCCACCTTCGTCAAGCGCTATGCGGCGCGCATCCCCGTGCTGGAAATCGGCAAGCAGCGCAGCGTGTTCGGCGCAATTCAGTTTCCGGTTTCGGCAGCGGTGCCGCCCGGCAACTACGACGAACTCTTCATCGAAGCCGCCGACTACGACGACGGCTTCGCCAAGATCGTCCACGCCTTCCAGCCGGTGAGCAACAGCCTGTTGCAGGAACAGAGCGACGGCTTCCATCCGACCAAGGAAGTCGGTATCCGCCTGGGTTGGGACGACGAGCAAATCCTCATCTGGTACATTCGGCAGCTCGCCGAAGATCCCAGCGTCGGCGCGGGCAAGCGCATCGACGCGCCCATCGGCATGTTCGGATACAAGATCGACGTCCGTGAAGACAAGCCCGTGCCGGGGCCCTGGGATTCGTTGAACCAGGTCAAGAGCAAAGCGCCGCTGACCGTGGTCAATCCCGCCACGCTGCAGGTGATCACGCTCGGCGACTACACCGACAAGGAGCTGCCGTACCAGGTCTATCCGGCGCAGCTCGACGGCGACCTCGACAAGACCTACTGGCTGCCCATGTATTTCGCCGCGTGGGCCGGCAAGTCCATGGTCCTGCCCGACGAGGACGCATCGGCCATCTATCAGCACGCGAAGGTCGAGGCGAATCCGGACATCAACGTGAAGGGCCCGCCGGAGAACAAACTCAACAAACTCTACGAGCCTTCGGGGATCACCACGAAGCTTCGCTACGGCACGCCCTACCAGTTCCGCATCCGGCTCTCCGACATGAGCGGCGGCGGCCCCGAACTCGGCCGCGTGCCGCAGGATGAAATACCTTCGCAGTCGACGAAGTGCCGCTTCAAGCGCTATGTCGCGCCCGACACCGTCCGCATCGACGGACTGCCGGTCAACACCGACGACATCCTGTTCGCCGACACCAAGCTTACGCTAAAGCGACCGCTCCTCGGCTATCCGTCCGTCGTGTTCACCGGCAAGTGCGCCGACCCGATCACGCTGCTGAAGAACGCGTCCATCGCGATGACGGGCACCGAGGCCTTCGGCATCGCCGATCCCGATGTAGAGAGCGTCGAGATCACGGTCGAACTGCAGACGCTGAAGATGGACAACATGCAAAGCGTTTCGGGCCGCGAGTCGTACATTCTTTTCTACACGACGACGCGGAAATTCCCCAAGGTCTCGGCGGTGTTCGAGGACGAGTTGATCGTCCCCCTCGAATACAAGGACTGCAAAGTGCTGAAGTTCGGCGCCCCGGGCGACCTGGGGGACCTCGGCGTCAACCAGGCGCAGCTTGACGCGCTGCCCCAACTCGTGTTGCCGCGGGCCCGGACCATCCGACTCACGATTCGTCCCGTCTGCGAAGCCAAACCGGACTACTACGGGCTGGAAAAACCCGACCTCGCGTTCAACACGCGCTACGGACGCACCATCCAGTTCCAACTGCGTGCCGATCCGCTCGCCGACGAACTGGGTCTGCTCAGTCCCGCAAGGCAGGTGCGCGGCATCTTCCTGCAATCCGATCCGCCGTTCCTGTTCGACGGCAACCTCGGCAGCCTGCTGCTCGGGAAGGAAGTGGAGAAGGCGCCGGACATGGTGCAGCGCCTCGCCCAGCAACTCGGCGTGGAGAGCAAGGGTCTGACTCTGGTGGCGAAGAAAGGCCAGCGCGTGCAGTTCGGTTGCTCCCATCGCATCCGCCACACGCTTTCGCCCGACAACTCGTCGATCACGTTCGCGAGCAAGGGCGACCTCGCCCATCACTGGCTGTGCTGCATCCTGCTCGACCTGGAGCGCGACTGGACCTGGGACGGTCTCGCGGATCGCAGCCTGGTGATCGAGCGCAGCAAGCGCTTCAAGGAAGACGATGCCGCGACGGAAACCGAGAACTTGGAGGTCGGCGACATCGAGATCAAGAAGACCGCGCCCTTCACCGCCCTGCTCGATCCGGACCGCAGCCACACGACGCTCATCTTCATCGATGCCGTCGAGACCAAAAACGAGCGCATGCAACCCGCGCCGCACGCCACCGAACCGCGCTTCCCCGACCTCATCGAGGTGCGGTACACCATAAAGCCCGCGTACAAGAACCCGCAGGGCGCCGCCACCGACGGCGACTATGCGCTGCTGCTCGAATTGCCCATCACCACGCCGCCGGCGCAGATCCCCAGGATCGTCTCCGCGGGGCTGGCGCTGTCGCCCTACGTCGCCAAGGACAACTACTCCGAGACCGACCCGCGCCGGCGCTTCCTGTGGATCGAATTCGCCGAACCGATTCGCGACCCGAAGGACACCTATTTCGCCCGCGCGCTGAGCAACGCGCCGGACCAGTTGATCAGCAACAACAGTCCCGAGTTGCTCGTCACGCCCGACGAGCCATCGCTGCCGATCGACCCCGAGTATATCCGCGTCATCACCCACAACCAGTCGAACGACGACGCGGGACTCGACGCCATGCAGCCGATGGAGAAGTCGACCGGTCCGGGCAAGGATGCGGACCGCTATTATCTGCTGCCCCTACCCGCCGGCCTGCATACGGAATCGGCCGAAATGTTCGGCTTCTTCACTTACGAAATCCGCGTCGGCCACTACCGCTATGCCGACAAGACGGCGCAGCATGCCAAGGGCGACGCCGTATGGACGTGCGCGCAGGGGCGCTTCGGCCGACCGCTACGCGTGCCCGGCATCCAGCACCCGGCGCCCACGCTCACCTGCACCGTCAATCGCGACGAGGAGAAGCTCTACGTGACGGCGCCCTACGCCGTCGCCGTGCACAATGGCAAGAACGTCACCGCCGATCCGCCGCGCACCGAGATCTGGGCCCTGCTCTATGCCCAGGTGAAGCAAGCGGACAACCAGGAATTCCGTAATATTCTGCTCGATGATCGTGTGCTCACCGCGAATGTGCAGGTGGAGCATGACAAGGCTGTGAACTGGAACCGGAAGTACATAGCCGAAGAGCGCAATGCGTTGAAGCGCGTTGCCGTCAAGAATTTCAAGGATGAACTCGACTACGGCAATTTCCGACACGTGTTCAAGCTGGCTGATCCACTGACGGTCAACAAAGACGCAACCAAGTATGGAACCACGATATGGAGCGACAGCGAAGTCACTCAACTGCTGGCCCAGTACGGCCTGCCGCCCACTTCGCCGCTCAGCGTGTTGTGCGTGGAAATACTGCCGCACATTATCAATATCTACGAACATGTAGGCGGCCTGCATCAACCGGATGTGCGCAACAAGATGCGAACGATGGTTGGCAGCTCCCACTTTCCTGCCGACGGCGCGATCACAGAAGGACTGACGGCGAGAACCGTGGCCATGCAATCTGTCAGCTTCAACGAAGACCGACCGCTGAGCAATCAGTTGGGCAACTATCGCATTCTGAGAACGTCACCGCTCATGAAGGTACCTTTCGTCTGTTGACCATCGCATCGACATGATTTCGAAGAGCCGAAGTTGATACGGCGCGTTTATATCCATCTGCAGGGCGGTGCAGGCGCGAGCAAGACCAGCAAGCTGCTCGGCGTGCTGCTCATGGCTGATTCCCGAAAATGAAATTCCTCTCATTTTATCCATCAGACGGTGATCTTGGTCGCCGCAAAAGGCAAAACTACTGCGGTTGATTTGTCTGCCTGTGTGCCCTAAAGTCAGAAAACAATACTTTAGACGTAAGCCGAGGATGGAGGATTGAAAATCGACGATCGCAATTCTCTATCTTCCATCATCGATCTTCAACTTTAACGATTCTTGTACGTAATGAAGGTTCTAGTCATCGGCAGCGGCGGGCGCGAGCACGCGCTGGTCTGGAAGATCAGCCAAAGCCCCAAGATTAAGAAAATCTACTGCGCACCGGGAAGCGCGGGCATCGGCGAATTAGCCGAAGCGGTAGCAATCGGCCCGGAGCAAATCGAAAAGCTCGCCGAATTTGCCGAGCGAGAAAAAATCGATCTTACTGTCGTCGGGCCGGAGCTGCCGCTAACTCTCGGCATCTCCGATCTCTTCGAATCGCGCGGTTTAAGGATCTTCGGGCCAAGTCGAGCGGCGGCCCAGCTCGAAGGCAGCAAGGCCTTCGCTAAAGAGATTCTAAAAGCCAACCATATCCCGACCGCTGCCTTTGAGACTTTTGCCGACGCAACGGCGGCGAAGCGCTATCTCACGCAACTAAAACCTCCCTACGTCGTTAAAGCGGACGGGCTTGCCGCCGGCAAGGGCGTGCTGATTTGCGCCAGCCGTCAAGACGCGGAAGCTGCCATCGACGAAATCCTCGTGCGTAAAGCCTTCGGCCAAGCGGGAGAAAAACTGGTCATCGAAGAATTCCTGGATGGCGAAGAGGCGTCGTTCATGGCGCTGACCGACGGCGAGCATATTCTGCCGTTGGCATCGTCGCAAGACCACAAGCGCGTCTTTGACAGCGACCAGGGACCGAACACCGGCGGCATGGGCGCTTATTCGCCGGCGCCGGTGGTGACGCCGGCAATTCATCGCCGCATCATGGACGCGGTGCTGACGCCATTGCTGGCGGGTTTGAAGCAGCGAGGGATACGCTATCGCGGCGTGATCTACGCCGGCGTGATGATCACCAAAGACGGTCCGAAGGTGCTCGAATTCAACGCGCGCTTCGGAGATCCCGAGTGCCAGCCGATCATGCTGCGGCTAAAGAGCGACCTCGTACCGCTGTTCGAAGCCACTATCGATGGCCAACTTGATCGGGTGCAACCGGAGTGGTACGACGATCCAGCCGTGTGCGTTGTCCTCTGCGCTGGCGGTTATCCCGGCTCCTACGACAAAGGAAAAGAGATACGCGGCCTGGAAAAACTGCACGACTGGCGCAACGGCTTTGTTTTTCACGCGGGGACGGCGAAGGATGATGGGCACTGGATCACCGCCGGAGGCCGCGTGTTGGGAGTCACGGCGCGCGGAACCGGCGTTGCGGAGGCCGTCGGCGAAGTCTATCGTGCCGTGGGGGAAATCACCTGGGACGGCATGCACTATCGCAAGGACATCGCGCGGAGGGCTCTAGCCCATGTTCCGGGTTCCGGGTTCCGAGTTCCGAGTTGAAAATCCGACACCCGAAACCCGAGACTCGAAATTGAAAATTGGTGAAGGAACTTACCGTGGCACACGCACAACCACCGAAGGTCGGAATTCTAATGGGCAGCGACTCGGATCTCGAAGTGATGCGCGAAGCCGAGAAAAGGCTCGATTCATTCGGTATCGCCTACGAAACCCGCATCATGTCGGCCCACCGGACACCTGAAAAAGCCGCTGAATACGCTGCAACCGCCGAGCAGCGCGGCCTCGAAGTGATCATTTGCGGCGCCGGTGCGGCGGCCCATCTGGCAGGGGCCATCGCGGCAAACACGACTCTGCCGGTGATCGGCATACCGATCGATTCTTCAAGCCTGAAAGGGCTCGACGCGTTACTGGCCACGGTGCAGATGCCGGCGGGCATTCCCGTTGCCACGATGGCGGTTGGCAAAGCCGGCGCCGCCAACGCGGGCATCTTTGCCGCGCAAATCGTCGCGCGCAAAGATGCCAAGGTCGCCGCTAAACTGGCTCAGTTGAAAAAGGAGATGGCCGCGGGTGTCGAAGAACGAGACCGAAAACTGCAAAGCGAGCGACAAAAAAGCTGATGATCTGTCGCACGCCGTTGCGGCGCTCAAGCGCGGCGAGGTCATCGTCTATCCCACCGAAACCCTCTACGGCTTAGGCGCCGACGCACTGAACCTCGACGCAGTGGAAAGAGTCTTTCAACTCAAAGGCCGCGACCCCGACAACCCCATCCCCGTGCTCATCGCCGACCGCGAGATGCTTGGCGCGCTGGTCGCCGAGGTTCCGGCGCTGGCGAAAAAATTGATGGCGAGCTTTTGGCCCGGTCCGTTGACTTTGGTTTTGCCAGCGAGGAAAGATATTCCCCTCCGGCTTTTGAATTCGTCCGGCAGCATCGGCGTGCGCATTTCCAGCCAGCCCATCGCCACCGAACTCGTTCGCGCGCTCGGATGTCCTTTGACCGCCACCAGCGCGAACCCATCGGGACTGACCCCGGCACGAACGCTACACCAAGCAAAACAATACTTCGCCGGTGAGATTAACGTCTTTATCGACGCTGGGGAATTGACCTCAAGGACCGGTTCCACAGTCGTTGAAATCAGCGCGAACGGCGTCAGGGTCATCCGCGAGGGGGAAATCGGCAAGTCCGAGCTTCAACGTGCCGTTGGGGAAAGCGAGGTCATTCGATGAAACGAAGGGCGTCACCGCTCCTGCTGCTCGCGGCCGGCTTGTTGCCGCACACCGGCTGCGATTCGAAGACTGAAACTGTAACCAGAGGTAGAGAAGCCGGTAAAGAAGTGGTCATCCAGCCATTGAGCACGCTGGAGGCGACCAAACAGTCACTCAAACAAAGCGACGATAAGAGCAAAGCCGATCTCGCAGAAATCGACAAAAAACTCAAGTAGTGGGAGCATCCTTGGCGCCGGGGCGCGCTGACTTGAGAATTCGTTCGACCTCCTGACCCGCTTCGCCGTCGTAATAGCTCACATTCCGATCCCGCACGTAAAGTGCGCGAAAGCCGGTTTGCGGGTGGCCCGCGCTGGTTGCGTAGGCGCCTACCTTATTGGAGTCGGGATATTCGGAAATATCCGGGTACGCCATCGTGCTCACCACCAGATATTTTAATTCTTGATCGCCGCTGTTGATCAGCTGATGCGGATATTCTCCTCCGGGCGGACAGGCGATTATCGTTCCAGAGTGAACTGCAATCTCTTCCTTGCCGAATCTCAACATCCCATCGCCCGCCAGAATATAAATCATCTCTTCGTTGCCCGTATGCGTGTGATACGGAAAGGCAGCCTTTCCCGGCGGAACGGTGAAAAAACTGTAGCCCAGTTTCTGCGCGCCGATGTGCGCGCCCACGCGCTGACGCGAGCCGCTGAAAACCGATCCCGCCGGCGCGTTGATCTTTTCCACCGGAACCTCGGTGAGATTGATGATGTGTTTGTGTTTCGCCATAACGTCCCCCGTCAATCTTGCTTGTGCATACTACCATTGGCCGGCGCATTTATGCTATCAAAGTCCTCATGTTGATCTTATCTGAAAAAGAAGTTCAAAGCCTCATTGAGATTGACGAGCTGACCGCGGCGCTGGAGCAGGCTCACATCCAGTATTCCACCGGCGACGCCGTGATGCCCGTGCGGCTGGTGGTGCCGCTGCCGCAGATCGAAGGGCGCGTCACCAGCATGCCGGGCTATCTGAACCGGGACAAAGCGCTGGGGATGAAGGTGGTGACTTTTTTTCCGAACAATCCCAAGCAGAACCTGCCGACGATTCTCGCCACGATCATGCTCTTCAGCGCCGAGACCGGACAGGTGGTCGCGGTCATGGATGGCGGTTATATCACGGCTATTCGGACGGCCTGCGCGTCGGTCATGGCGACCAAGGCGCTGGCCAATCCGGAAACCCCAGTGCTGGGAGTGCTAGGCGCGGGGGTGCAGGCGCGGGCGCAAATTCGCGCCCTGAGTCAAAGCCGGCGCTTTTCCGAGATCAAGGTCTACGACATTTCAGAAGCGAGCGCGCACCGGCTGCAGGAAACCCTGCAAAAGGAAGCCGGCATTCGCATCAAGCTTGTGCAAACCGCGCTCGAAGCCGTGCACGGTTCCGACCTCCTCGTAACCGTGACCACGGCGAAGGAGCCCATCCTCAAAGCCGATTGGCTCAAGCCCGGAGTTCATATCAATGCCATCGGCTCCCATCGCCCCGATCTGAGAGAAATCGACGGCGCGACGCTGGCGGGCAGCAAGATCGTTGTCGATTCGAGGGAAGCGATCATGGCGGAGTGCGGCGATATCTTGCTCGCCATCGAGGAAAAAACGATCACGGCCGAGAGCCTGCAAGCCGAGATCGGCGAAGTCTTAGCCGGCAAGAAGCCGGGGCGGACAAGCCCCGACCAAAGGACTCTTTATAAGGCCGTGGGGATCGCCATTCAGGACGTGGCGACGGCGAACCTTGTCTATCGCAAGGCGCTGAAACGAAAGGTCGGGACGAATGTGGAAGTTTAGCTGCGACGTTGCGTGCCTCTGTTTCGAGTTTCGGGTCTCGCGTCTTAGGTCTCGGGTTAACCTGGAACTCGGAACCCGGAACCCGAAACTGCGCGAGCGCCGCCTATCGGCTTTGACGACCCGCGTGGCGAGCGCACTATGACCTGGGATCTCACCAGCTACTTTCCGGAATTTAACGGCACCGAGATGCTTCAATTCAAGGAAACTCTCGGCCGGGACGTGGAAACTCTCAAACAGAGCGCGGCGGCGCTGGCGCCGTTGCAAGATGCCAATACCGAGGCCTGGGAAGGCGTTCTCCTGCGCCACGAGGATCTCCTGCGGCGCATGTCGCATCTCGGTTCCTATGTCGGCTGCCTTGCCTCAGCGGACGCACGCAACGAAGCCTATCTCAAAGAAGAGGCGGCCTTGGCGCGCCTGCGTGCGGAGATCACGAAGGTAAAAATCGAGTTGCTGCGGGCGGTCAAAGAAACCACCGAGGAATGTTTTTCATTGTTCATCGCGAGAACGTCTTTGAGCGGCGCGCAAAATTATCTTAACCGCCTGCGCGAGGAAGCGCGCCGCGCGATGGTTCGGGACAAGGAAGTCCTGGCGACCGATCTCGGTGTCGATGGAATTCAGGCGTGGGGGCGACTCTATGACACGATGGCGTCGAAACTCGAATTCGACATGGTCTATCCCGACGGCCGGCGCGAGCGTCTGCCGATGTCACAGCGCCGCTCGTTGATGGATCACCCGGACCGCCGCGTGCGCAAGGCCGCGTTCGACGGCGGCAATGGCGCGTGGCAGACCATGGAAGATGCCGCTGCCGCGGCGCTCAACGCAATCGCGGGGACGCGCTTGACGCTCAACCGCCACCGCGGCGTCGAGCACTTTCTCGACATCGCCCTTTTCCAAGCGGCGATCAGCCGAAAGACTCTCGATGCCATGCTTGAAGCGCTGCGCGCCGATATAGAGATTCCTCGCCGCATCCTCCGCTTCAAGGCCAAACAAATGGGACAGGCAGCCATCGCATGGTACGATCTCGGCGCGCCGCCGAATTTGCCGAATCAGGAAAAACTTTCCTGGCAGAAGGCGAAAGCCATGGTCGGCGAATCGTTCAACCGCGCCTATCCGGCTGTGGGAAATTTTTTTCGGGGGCAGGTGATCGAAAAAAACTGGGTCGATTGGGAGCCGCGCGCGGGCAAAAGGCCCGGCGGCTTTTGCACCAGCTCGATGCTGAGCAAGGAATCGCGCATCTTCATGACCTTCAACGAGTCGCTGGGCGACGTGCTCACGCTCGCGCATGAATCCGGCCATGCCTTTCACGGCCAGCTCATGCGCGACGTCCGTCCCTATGCGCGCGGCTATCCGATGACGCTGGCGGAAACGGCATCGACCTTCGGCGAGCAGGTGCTGATGAACGGGTTGCTCGACGACCCAGCCATGAGCGATGCGCAGAAGGCGATGATGCTCGACGTCGAAATCGGCCACGGCGCCGTTTATCTTCTGGACATTCCGGTGCGCTATGAATTTGAGAAGTCCTTCTACGAAGAGCGCAAGAGCGGCGAGCTGAGCGTCGGCCGATTAAAAGAATTGATGGTCGCCACTCAGCGGCAAGTCGTCGGCGACCTGCTCGAACCCGGTGGCGAAGACCCCTACTTTTGGGCCTCCAAGTTGCATTTCTATATCACCGGCATCACTTTCTATAATTTCCCCTACACCTTCGGTTACCTCTTGAGCTGCGGTTTATACGCGATGTTCAGGAAGGAAGGTGACGGGTTCGTGCCGAAGTACGAAGAATTTTTGCGCCTTGCCGGCAGCGACACCGCGGAGAACGTAGTCAAGCGAACCGTGG
>Ga0326597_10014218_pt1 | contig 10433 bp, 5 predicted proteins | sample RVTome_12_FD_203789 | JGI IMG/M metagenome (GOLD analysis project Ga0326597, IMG submission 203789) | Soil microbial communities from uranium-contaminated site in the Upper Colorado River Basin, Wyoming, United States - RVT100D185 | ecosystem: Environmental > Terrestrial > Soil > Contaminated >... | reverse complement strand
ACAGATATTGAGCCTCGTGGTCGGCGCCTCGCCATTGCGGATCTGGCCAGAAGGCACGGCCGTTCTCCGAACGATGTCTACGCAGCCATCGAGCGCGCCCGAAAATCTCTCAAATGACCTAAAGTGCTCTCTCGCGAGAGGTTCCGAGCCCCCGCTCCCTTGACCGGCTCAACTTCGTTCTGTTACGGTACGATTCCCGAGGCAGGGCGCTCCATGGCGAAGCAGCGGCCGCAGCCGAAGCCGAAAGGCCAGTCGACCTCCCAGGCCGCCGGGCATGGGCGAAAGGCCCAGGCGGCCGGCCGGCCACCTCGCCGCCCTGAAGCCGCCGGCGCGCCTCGGATCCCGAACGCGCCGGAGCGCCGGTCCACATACTTCGAGGCTGTCGCGGTCTATGAGCGCGGTCTCCAGGCCCTCCAGGGGCACGACTACAAGGCGGCCATCGATCTGCTGAACTCCGTGCTGACGCTCTTCCCTGAAGAGAAGGAGCTGCACGAGCGCGTCCGGCTGTACCTCAACATCTGCGCGCGTCAGGCCTTGCGCCGCGAAGCGACCCCGCAGACGCGCGAAGAGCGGCTCTACGCCTCGACCCTCGCCATCAACGGCGGACGCTACGACGAGGCCATCTCGCACCTCCGCCTGGTCCGGGACGAAGACCCCGACAACGACCACGCACTGTACATGCTCGCCGTCGCGCACGCGCAGCGCGGCGAACACGCCGAGGCCGTCGCGCATCTCGAGCGCTCGATCGCGCTCAATCCCGAGAACCGCGCGCTCGCCCGCCGCGATCCCGACCTCGATCCCCTCGCGGGCGACGAAGCGTTTCAGGCGATCCTCGACGCCGCCACCGGCACCTCGTCGTCCGATCGCCGCCGCGCTGCCCGCCCCAGGTCCGGACGCTGATCCCCATGCCTCCCCTTCACGTCGTCATCCTTGCGGCCGGCAAGGGGACGCGCATGCGATCCGACCGGGCGAAGGTGCTCCACCGCGTGGCGGGGGTGCCGATGATCGACTACGTGCTCGACGCCGCCGCGGTGCTCCACCCGGCGTCGACGACGGTGGTCATCGGTCATCAGGCGGAGGCGCTCGGTGCCGCGCTGTCCGAGGCTCCAGGCCTGAGCTTCGCGAATCAGGCCCCGCAGCTCGGCACCGCACACGCGCTCCTCGCCGCCGAGCCGCAGCTGCGCGCCGCGGAGGGGACCCTCGTCCTCCTGTCGGGTGACGTCCCGCTTCTCTCCGCGCAGACGCTCGAGCGGCTGGTCGACCGCCACCACGGCGCGCACGCCGCCGCCACGGTGCTCACGGCGGTCGTCACCTCTCCGGCCGGCTACGGGCGCATCGTCCGAGTCGGCGAGCACATCGAGCGCATCGTCGAGGACCGCGACGCCACGTCGGCGGAGCGTGAGATCCGCGAGGTCAACGCCGGCGTGTACGCTTTTGCCCTGAACGGCCTCTTCGAGGCCGTTCGCGGCATCGCCGCCGAGAACACGCAGCGCGAGCGCTATCTGCCGGACCTCATTGCCATCTACCGCCGCCGCGGCCTGATCGTCGAGACCGTGGCGGTGTCCGATCCCGATGAGGTCCTCGGCGTCAACAGCCGCGCCGAGCTGGCGGCACTGGGGCGCAAGGTGAGAGACCGAAAGAACGCCGGGCTCATGGCCGCGGGCGTCACCCTCGAGGATCCGGCGACAGCATACATCGGCCGTGACGTCGAGATCGGCGGCGACACGATCGTCCACCCGGGCGTCACGATCGAAGGCCGCACCCGCATCGGCATGCGCTGCGAGATCCGGAGCGGGGTCCGGATCGCCGACTCCACCCTGGGCGATGACGTCGTCGTTCTCGACCATTGCGTGATTGCGGATTCCGCCGTCGAGAACGGCGCGCGGGTCGGTCCCTTTGCGCACCTGCGGAACGGCGCAGCGCTCGGGCCCGAGGCGCGCGTCGGCAACTTCGTCGAGGTGAAGAAGACGGCGCTCGGCGAAGGGTCGAAGGCCCTGCACCTGACCTATCTCGGCGACGCCGTGATCGGCCCGAACGTGAACATCGGCGCCGGCGTCATCACGTGCAACTACGACGGCGTCAACAAGCACCAGACGACCATCGAGAGCGGCGCCTTCGTCGGCAGCGACACCCAGCTCATCGCGCCCGTCACCGTCGGCAAGGACGCGTATGTCGGCACGGGCACGACGGTGCGGAAGGACGTCCCGCCCGGCGCACTCGCGGTCAGCGCCGGCGCGCAGCGCAATATCGCGGGATGGGTCAAGGGGAAGAGAAAGCAGAAAGCGGATCCGTGACCTTCACAAGTTACACTTGTGCGTTGATCCATGTGTGGAATCATCGGCTACATCGGTCCCAAACCCGTCGTGCCGGTGCTCATCGAGGGGCTCCGGCGGCTCGCATACCGCGGCTACGACTCGGCCGGTGTGGCCGTCGTCGCTGACGGGGTGGTGAGCCTGCGGCGGAGCGCCGGCAAGCTCTCGAATCTCGAGCAGGCGATCGGCGCGGATCCGCTCGCCGGTCAGTACGGCATCGGGCACACGCGCTGGGCGACGCACGGCCGGCCCACCGAGGAGAACGCCCACCCGCACCGCGACTGCACGGGGAAGATCGTCGTCGTGCACAACGGGATCATCGAGAACTACCTCGACCTCAAGCACGAGCTGCAGCGCCAGGGCCACACGTTCGTCACCGAGACCGACACCGAGATCGTGGCGCACCTAGTCGAGCGCGAGATGCGCGAAGATGGCCTCGAGAACGCCGCACGGCGTGCGTTGCACCTCATGCGCGGCCTGTTCGCGCTCGTCCTGATCTCGGCGGACGGCCCGGAGAAGATCGTCGCCGTCCGCAACGGGCCGCCGATTGTCGTCGGCCTCGGGGACCACGAGTTCTTCGTGGCGTCGGACATCCCGGCCATTCTCAGCCACACGCGCAACGTCGTCTTCCTCGGCGACGAGGAGATGGCGGTCATCACGCGAACGGGCGTGGCGTTCACCGATTTCTTCGGCCGGGAGGTGTCCAAGGCGACCCAGCGCGTCCTGTGGGACCCGATCATGGCCGAGAAGGCCGGGTTCAAGCACTTCATGCTCAAGGAGATCTTCGAGCAGCCGACCGCGGTGCGCGAGACCGTGCTCGGGCGCGTGTCCCAGGACTCGGGACGCGTCTTCCTCGAAGAAATGACGATCACCGACGACGAGCTGCGACGCGTGGAACGCGTGGCGATCGTGGCCTGTGGCACCTCGTGGCACGCAGGGCTCGTCGGCAAGTTCCTCCTCGAGGCGCTGACCCGGCTGCCCGTCGAGGTCGACTACGGGTCCGAGTACCGCTACCGGCGGCCCATCGTGACGCCCGCGACGCTCGCCGTCGTCATCACGCAGTCGGGGGAGACGGCCGACACGTTGGCCGCCATGCGCGAGGCGAAGCGCCTCGGAGCCAGGAGCATCGCCGTCTGCAACGTCGTCGGCAGCATGGCGACCCGGGAGGCCGACGGCACGGTGTACACGCACGCCGGCCCGGAGATCGGGGTCGCTTCGACCAAGGCGTTCACCTCGCAGCTCGTCGCCCTGTACCTGCTGGCCGTACGGCTTGCGCAGATTCGGGGCACCCTGACGCTCGACGCCTCGCGCCCGCACGTCGACGCCCTCCTGCAGCTGCCGCTCCTCCTCGAGAAGACGCTGAAGATCGCGCCCGCCGTCCGGCGCGTGGCCGCCCGCTTCCACACGCGGAGAGACTTCCTCTATCTCGGGCGCGGCATCAACTACCCGATCGCGCTCGAGGGCGCGCTCAAGCTCAAGGAGATCTCGTACATCCACGCCGAGGGCTATCCGGCCGGGGAAATGAAACACGGGCCGATCGCGCTCATCGACGAGAAGATGCCCGTCGTCACCCTCGCGCCCCGCGATCACGTATTCGAGAAGATGCTCGGGACCGTCCAGGAAGTGAAGGCGCGCGGCGGGTCGGTGGTGGCGCTCACCTCCCGGGGCGACCAGAAGTTGAAGGCCATCCTCGACGACAAGCACGACTTCATCCTCGAGGTCCCCGAGGCGCCCGATCTCGTCACACCCGTCGTCCTCGCCATCCCGCTGCAGCTGCTCGCCTACGAGATCGCCGTGCGCCGCGGCTGCGACGTGGACCAGCCGAGGAACCTGGCGAAGAGCGTGACGGTGGAATAGGGCCGGCCCGCAGCCCGTAGCCCGCAGCGCGGTTGACGATGGTAAGCTGGCGGCTGGACCACGTTCCGCCCCTCGCTGCCCGTGCATTTTCTCGATTCGCTCAATCCTGAACAACGCGAGGCCGTGCTGCACGTGCACGGGCCGCTGCTCATCCTCGCGGGAGCCGGGTCCGGGAAGACGCGCGTCATCACGAGCCGCGCGGCCTATCTCATCGGCGACGGCCACGCGGAGCCGCACGAGGTGCTCGCCGTCACGTTCACGAACAAGGCCGCCGAGCAGATGCGCGCACGCGTCGAGTCGCTGCTTGGCGCCGACTGCACGGGCATCTGGCTCTCGACGTTTCACGCGCTCTGCGCCCGCCTGCTCCGGCGCGAGGCGGGCGCCATCGGCCTGCCCAGAGACTTCGTGATCTACGACTCGGCCGACCAGCTCGCCGTCGTCAAGGCCGCCCTCAAGGAGCTGCACATCGAGGACAACTTCGTCCAGCCGCGCGCCGCGCTCTCCCGCATCAGCCATGCGAAAAACCGGATGGAGAGCCCCGAGCAGATGGCCGACGCGGCCGGCTGGAACCGCCGGGACGAGCAGATTGCGAAGGTGTATGCGCACTACCTCGCGGCCCTCGCGCAGAGCGGGGCCCTCGACTTCGACGACCTGCTGCTCAAGACGGTCGAGCTCTTCGAGCAGGCGCCGCCCGTCCGCGCGAAGTACGCGAACCAGTTCCGCTTCGTGATGGTCGACGAGTACCAGGACACGAACCGGCCCCAATACCTCCTCATCCGGCGGCTCGCCGAAGTCCACCGGAACCTCGGTGTCGTGGGCGATCCCGACCAGTCCATCTACAAGTGGCGCGGCGCCGATCTGCGGAACATCCTCGACTTCGAAGCCGACTTTCCAGAGGCGCGGATCGTCAAGCTCGAACGGAACTACCGGTCCACGCAGATCATCCTGGACGCGGCGTCGGCCGTCATCGGCCGCAACTGTAACCGCGCCGACAAGCGCCTCTGGACCGATCGCGCGGGGGGCGCGCGCATCACGTATTTCCGGGGCGGCGACGAGCTCGAGGAGGCCGACTTCATCACCCGCACCGCGAGGGCCGGCCTCGTGGGCGACGACCCGGTGGCCGTGGCCGTCCTCTATCGCACCAACGCCCAGTCGCGGGCAATCGAAGACGCGCTGATGCGCGAGGGGCTTGCTTACAAGATCGTCGGCGGTGTCCGGTTCTACGAACGCAAGGAGATCAAGGACACGCTCGCCTACATGCGACTCGTGCTCAACCCGCACGACGATGTGAGCCTGCGGCGGGTCATCAACGTGCCGGCGCGGGGCATCGGCAAGGGCGTGATGGACGCTGTCGATGCCGTCCCCGTCGAGGGGACCGGCGGCGGCGATTCCGGGGACCTGCCGCTCCTCTCCGCGGGCCTGCAGCCGGCGCCGAACGCCGGGTCGCTCTGGAGCCGACTGGTCCGCGGCCTCGAGTCGAGGGCATTCGCGTCGCGCGCCTCCGCGTCGCTCACCGCGTTTCGCGACCTGATCGTCAGCCTCACCGAGGTCGCGCGCGCCGAGCCGGTGTCGACCGCCATCGGGAAGATCCTCGACCGGAGCGGGTACCTCCAGGACCTCCGGGACGAGCGCAGCGAGGAGGCCGAAGCGCGGGCCGAGAACCTCGCGGAACTGGTGTCGGCCGCGCGCGAGTTCGAGGGGCGCGATCCCGAACCGTCGCTCGCGGCGTTCGTCGACCGGCTGTCGCTGCTCTCGGACGCCGACGAGGAGCAGGGGGCACGCGACGCCCGCATCTGGCTGATGACCCTGCACGCCGCCAAAGGCCTCGAGTTCCCGACCGTCATCCTGGCCGGACTCGAGGAAGGCCTCTTCCCGCACTCCCGATCGGCGGAGGACGAAGAGGAGCTCGAGGAAGAGCGGCGGCTCTGCTACGTGGGCATGACGCGGGCACGGCAGCGCCTGGTCCTGACGGGCGCCGCCCGTCGCCGGGTATTCGGCGAGTACCAGTCGAGCGAGGCATCGCGGTTCATCGACGAGGTGCCCGCTGAACTCGTCGACCGGGAAGAGCCCTTCTTCTCCTCGTCGTTTTCGTCGGCTTCGTACCAGCGCCGCTTCGGGGGTGACGCGTTCCGCCGCGCCACCTCCCGGAGCGCCCGCAACAGTAGCCCTGAGGGCGGTGGCCGCGCGCGCGAAACCGAGCCGGCCTATGCCTGGGAGGACGAAGACCAGTCGACCGGCACGACGCTCCGCCCCGGGATGCGCGTCCGCCATCCCCAGTTCGGCGTCGGCAGCGTCGTCAGCGTCGAGCCGATGGACGACGATCTCAAGCTGGTGGTGCGGTTCGCGGCGGTCGGGCAGAAGCGGCTCCGCGCGAAGTACGCGCGGCTCGAGCCGGCGTGACATGAGGTTCGCGCCGGCCTTTCAGGCCGGCGCCCACAGGCCCGACGGCTACATCTCCGCGTCTTCCTTTTCCACCAGTTTCGCGATCGACACGACCTTGTCGTCGCCCTCGATGTCGATGAGCTTCACGCCCTGCGTCGCGCGGCCGATGGCCCGGACGTCGCCCGTCTGCATGCGGAGGATCATGCCCTGCTGCGTGATGAGGAGCAGCTCGTCGCCGTCCTGGACGTAGGCGACGCCGACCACCGGGCCGTTCCGATCGGTCGTGGAGATGTTGATGACGCCGACGCCCCCGCGCGACTGCACCCGGTACTCGTCGATCTCGGTGCGCTTCCCGAACCCCTGCTCCGTCACGGTCAGCAGGGTGCCTCCCGGCCTCACGGCCTCCATCGCCACCACGTAGTCGTCGCCGCGCAGGCTGATGCCCCTGACGCCGCGCGCGGTGCGCCCCATCGGCCGCACGTCGGACTCGGGGAAGCGGATGGCCATGCCGTGCCTCGTCCCGATGAACACCTCCGCAGTGCCGTCGGTGAGCTGCGCGGCAATCACGGCGTCGCGTTCGTCGACGCCCATCGCGATGATGCCGCCGGCGCGCGGGTTGCCGAACGCTGCGAGCGAGGTCTTCTTCACCGTGCCGCTGCGCGTGCCCATGACGATGAACCGCGTCTCGTCGAACTCCCTGACGGCGAGCAGCGCGGCGATCCTCTCGCTCTCCTCCATCGACACCAGGTTGGCGATGGCCTTGCCTTTGCCGCCCGGGCCGACGTCGGGGATCTCGTGCACCTTGAGCCAGTAGGCGCGGCCGCGGTCGGAGAAGATCATGATGTAGGCGTGCGTCGAGGCGACGAAGAGGTGGCTCACGAAGTCCTCGTCCTTCGTCCGCATGCCGATGCGGCCCTTGCCGCCGCGCCGCTGGTTCCGGTAGGTCGAAATCGCGGTCCGCTTGATGTAACCCGTGTTGCTGACCGTGATCGCCATGTCCTCGTCGGTGATCAGGTCCTCGATGCTCAGCTCGCCGGCTTCGCCCTCGACGATCTCGGTCCGCCGGTCGTCGCCGTACGTGTCGCGCACCGCGCGCAGCTCGTCGACGATGATCTGCATGAGCAGACGCTCGCTGCCGAGAATGGCGCGGAGGCGCTCGATCGTCTTCAGCAGCTCGGCCAGCTCGTCGAGAATCTTCTGCCGCTCGAGGCCGGTCAGGCGCTGGAGCTGCATGTCGAGAATGGCCTGCGCCTGGATCTGCGAGAGGCCGAAGTTCGCTATCAGGCCCTCGCGTGCCTCGGGCACCGTCTTCGAGCCGCGAATCAGCTTGATCACCGCGTCGAGATGATCGAGCGCGATCTTCAGGCCCTCGAGAATGTGGTACCGGGCCTCGGCCTTCTTCAACTCGAACTCGGTCCGCCGGCGCACCACTTCGCGCCGGAAATCGACGAAACTCTCGACGAGCTCGAGCAGCGTCAGGACCTTGGGCCGCCCGCCGACGATCGCGAGCATGATGATGCCGAAGCTCGACTGCATCGGCGTGTGCTTGTAGAGGTTGTTCAGGACGACCTCTGGCACCTCGCCGCGCTTCAGCTCGATCACGATCCGCATGCCATCACGGTCCGACTCGTCCCGGAGGTCGGAGATCCCCTCGATGGTCTTCTCCTTGACCAGTGCCGCCATCCGCTCGATGAGCTTGGCCTTGTTTACCTGGTAGGGGATCTCGGTGACGACAATCGCGACGCGATCGCCCTTCCTGTTCGTCTCGACGGCCGTCCGCGCGCGCATCAGCACCGCGCCTCGGCCCGTCGTGTAGGCCTGCGCCAGGCCGGCGCGGCCGACGATGAAGCCGCCGGTCGGGAAGTCGGGGCCGGGAATCAGGTGAATGAGGTGGCGGATCTTCTCCGCGCGCGAGAGCGGCACCTCGGGCGCCTCGTCGTCCAGGTCGCCAGGCGCCTCCCCGGGGCCTGCCCGCCGGAGATGGGTCTGCTCGACGAGCCAGATGCACCCGTCCACGACCTCGCGCAGGTTGTGCGGCGGGATGTTGGTGGCCATGCCGACGGCGATGCCGGCCGATCCGTTGACGAGGAGGTTCGGGAACGGGGCCGGGAGGACCGTGGGCTCTTCGGTCGTCTCGTCGTAGTTGGGGATGAAGTCGACGGTCTCCTTGTCGAGATCCGCCATCATGTCGTCGGCGAGCGCCTCCAGCCGCGCCTCGGTGTAGCGCATGGCCGCAGGCGGATCGCCGTCGATCGATCCGAAGTTGCCCTGGCCATCGACGAGCGGCGACCGCATGTTGAAATCCTGGGCCATGCGGACGAGCGTGTCGTAGATGGACGCATCGCCGTGGGGATGGAAGTTCCCCATCACCTCGCCGACGATCTTCGCGCACTTGCGGTAGCCGCGCGTCGACGAGAGGCCCATGTTCTTCATGCCGTACAGCACGCGGCGGTGCGCGGGCTTCAGGCCGTCACGAACGTCAGGCAGCGCTCGCCCGATGATCACGCTCATGGCGTAATCCATGTACGAGCGCTTCATCTCGTCTTCGATATTGACGGGGTGCTGCGTGGCGGCGAGAGGATCGGGCATGTTCGGGCTACACGTCGAGGTTCTTGACCTCGAGGGCGTTTTCCTCGATGAACTTGCGGCGCGGCTCGACCTGGTCGCCCATGAGGGTCGTGAACATCAGGTCGGCCTCGGTATGATCCTCGGCCCGGACCTGCAGCAGCGTCCGCACCGCCGGATCCATCGTCGTCTCCCAGAGCTGATCGGGGTTCATTTCGCCGAGACCCTTGTAGCGGTTGATCGCGATGCCCCGCTTGCCGGCGGTGATGAAGTAGTCGACGAGCTCGTCAATCGAAAAGAGCCGCACTTCCGCCGCTCCGTCCTTGCCGGACGCCCGCCGCCGGTCCCGCGGCTCGGACGCGAGCTTCGTGGCTTGGTCGGCGGGCGCGCCGCCGATGGTCGTGCTGTCCACGGCCGCGGCCGGCAGATCGTCCGCGCCACTCTCGGGACCGTCGGCGACCGCCTCGCGCACCGAGGTGACGACGATCTCCCCGTGGACCTGCGGGATCTCGCGCTGGTTGGCCAGGAGCGTGCGGTACTCGGCGGCCGCCACGAAGTCCACACCGATACGGTGCTGCCGCGGATAGCCGTTCGTCCGGTCCTCGACGTGGAGGAGATACCGGTTGTGCTCCTCGTCACGATGGACGCTCACCGTTCTGCCCGGCGTCGTCAGTGACGTGGCGAGACGCGCCAGCGCCGCTTCGTCGCCGAAGTACTCGCGGTCGGCGCCGGCGCCGACGAGCGCTTCGACCACTTCGCGCGGATGCCCCCGGCGGTCCATCATCTGCAGCAGCTTCTGGTTCGCGATCGTCTTGTGCAGCAGCCGCTCGAGGTCGGCGCCCGAGACCTCTATGCCCGACTCGACGAAGCGCACGACCCGCGCCTCCGCGGCACGCCGGATGAGGTAGTTCTCGAGGTCGCGCTCGTCCTTGATGTACGTTTCGGCTTTCCCGCGCTTCACCCGGAACAGCGGCGGCTGCGCGATGTACACGTACCCGTGTTCGATGATGGCCGGCAGTTGCCGGTAGAAGAACGTGAGCAGCAGCGTGCGGATGTGCGATCCGTCCACGTCCGCGTCCGTCATGATGATGATCCGGTGATATCGGAGCTTCGCCAGGTCGAAGTCCTCGGCGCCGATGCCGCAGCCGAGCGCCGCGATCATGGTCTTGATCTCGTCGCTGCCGAGCATCTTGTCGAAGCGCGCCTTCTCGACGTTCAGGATCTTGCCCTTGAGCGGGAGAATCGCCTGGAAGCGGCGATCGCGCCCCTGCTTCGCCGACCCGCCGGCCGACTCGCCCTCGACGATGTACAGCTCGC
>Ga0326597_10014217_pt1 | contig 10434 bp, 5 predicted proteins | sample RVTome_12_FD_203789 | JGI IMG/M metagenome (GOLD analysis project Ga0326597, IMG submission 203789) | Soil microbial communities from uranium-contaminated site in the Upper Colorado River Basin, Wyoming, United States - RVT100D185 | ecosystem: Environmental > Terrestrial > Soil > Contaminated >... | reverse complement strand
GCGTTCTTTTCGCAGTAGGGCGAGCTCGGGATGTACATGACGTTGCCCCAACGCTGCGGGGACGTGTCGTCGGCCACGCAGTGGATGAGGTCGCAGTGCCACCACACGGAGTCGCCGGGCTCGACGGCGGTGATGGGGACGAGCGCGCGCAGCAGGACGGAGTGCCACTTCCCACTGATGGGAAGCACCTGGCCATTGACGGCGCCGCACAGGTCGTCGGCGGCCACGTCACCCTGCAGCGCCCTGAGCAGGACGTAGGCCATGGCCGAGGGGATGGGCACGACGTGCAGCACGCCGTCGGTGGGCCGCATGTCGGAGAGCGCCGTCCAGCCCTGGAACGTACGGAAGGCCGAGCACATCACCGTCGACGGGAACTCGTAGACCTCGGTGCGATGAGCGGCGTCCCACGCGTCGTAGTCGCGCCATCGGCCGGAGAAGACGTGACGGAAGACCTTCTGGTAAGCGGGCAGCAGCCATCGCTCGATCGAGCCGTTGTCGTTGTGGGGCGACAGCCCGAGCGAAGGAGACCCGGGCTCGCGCCGCCGGATGCGGTCGGGGTACGCGGTGTCGCGGGTGGGGTCGAACCACTTCCTCCCCTCGGATTCGTGACGCCAGAACGAGTTCATGAAGGAGCGGACGACGACCATGCTTTCATCCTGGCGAGCCTCCATCTGCGGCTTGGACCAGTACACGCCGTAGATCTGCGGCTTGCCGGAGGCGAGGCCGCCGAAGACGTCGTCGGCAGGCCCCCTGTAGCTTTCGGCGAAGCGGTTGTGCTCGAGATACGCGGCCAGCGTTCGGTTCCACTCTTCGGCACGCGCGCGCGGGAAGGTACCCCTGACGACGGCGCAGCCGCGGCGCCGGATGGACGCGACGGTCTCTTCGGGCACGGTGCCTGCGGCGATGTCGGCGAACCGCACGACGGGGAAGAGCTCGTGCCCCGCTGCGCGCTCCGCGACGACCGCCGCCACCTCGGCGCGCATGGCCTGCTCGACTTCGGCGAGGGCACCGGCCACGTCGCCGACACGCTCGCGGAGCTGAGCCTTGGCCTGGCGGATGGCGGCGGGGAGGTCGGAGGGAAGCTCGGTCGTGACGCGCGGTTTCATCGTCTGCGTGCCGACGATAGCACCATTGAGGGGCACGCCCGGCACGCGGGGGGGCGTCTTTCGGGTAAGGCGGGGCCACATCACCAAGGCGGGCAACTCCCGCATGCGCTGGCTGCTGGTGGAAGCGGCCTGGCGCGTGGCCACCCACAAGAAGCGGCCCGAGACGCAGGCGCTGCGGGAGTGGACGGAGCGCATCGCCCGCCGCCGCGGCCTGCGCGTCGCCGTCGTGGCCCTGGCCCGCGAGCTCAGCGGGATTCTCTACGCGATGTGGAGGGACGGCTCGGCCTACGACCCCGCCAAGCTGAACGGCGCGCTGCACAGCAAGGTCGAGCAGGTGGCCTGAGGACGCAACGCCGAGAGCCCTGCGTGACTCTTTCGTGAGGTTCGAACTATGGGTCCGGTGAGCGCGGGAAATGCCTTGGTCGCTGTTGACGACCATCCGATAGATGGCGCCGCCGCCCGCCGCATGCTCATACTGCGCCGGCGAGCGATGCTCGCCACCACGAGCGCGAAGAGAAGGGTGAGGAACCTCGCGGAAGAGACCGCGAATCGTCGCAGACCCAACCGGTTTGGCTCGCACAGAGGGACGGCCACTCGCGTCGCAAGCTCGTAACTGTTGATTCTGGGGTAGGGGTAACGGTCGTCCGAGGTCCGTAGCGTCGATCGTAGGGCATCCTGGTGCGTCGCGCTTCGCCCCACCCTCTCCAAAGAGGGGCGCCCGACAGAACGGACGCACCCAAGGAGGAACGGCTAACGAAAGGCAACGAACGACGGGGCCCTTGACAGGAGCGGGCTGTTTCAGAGAAGCACTGCTTTGTGGCCGTCGAGGTAGCCTGGCTTCGAACACCCTCATCAGGGCCGGAGCCGCCGCGCCGCTCGTCCGTCCCCGGCCTGTGTTATCGTGCCGCTTCCCTGCCTACCCGTTACGCCATGATGCTGAACGCCCTGGACCGTTATCGTGACGCCGGCTTGCTCCTGCTTCGCGTCGGCATCGGCCTGTCCTACGTCGGCTACGGGGCGCCGAAGCTCTCCGGCGGGCCGCCGATGTGGGAAGAGCTCGGGCAGGCCATGAGGTACCTGGGGATCACGTTCGCGCCGATCGTCTGGGGTTTCCTGGCCGCGGTGAGCGAGTTTTTCGGCGGCTTTGCGCTCGTGGTCGGGGGCTTATTTCGGTTCGCCACCTTCTTGCTAGTTTGTACGATGATCGTAGCGACGATTCAGCACTTTGGACGAGGGGACGGCTACGCCGGCGGCGCGTTCCATGCGATCGAGATGGGCGTCGTCTGTCTCAGCCTCTTCCTCATGGGACCGGGGAAGTACAGCCTGGACGAGAAGCTGGCGCGACAACGCTGAGCCCGTCAAGGGATAGGCGCTTGCACAGGATCAGGTTCGCCTCCACCAGAACAGCAGCTCGATCCGCCCCTGGCTCAGCAGCCCTCTTCGCCGCAGCAGAGGAGGAACTTGTGGCGGAAGAGCCTCTCGGCCGCGCCTTCATCCACATACGGCACCGGGATCCACTCCCCTGAAGGGCTTCCAGCGAACCCTCTCCGATAGAGCGCCGCGTCACCCACCGCCGCGACGCTCGAATGGCGTCCTGTTCGCGTTCCTGGGCCTGGGCCTCGCTCGCCCGGCGCCCGGCGCCGCAGCGCAGGGTGCTGCGCACGGTGACCTCGTGCTGCAGGCCGTGAGGGCGAGCACGACGATCTCGCTGGACGGCCGCCTCGACGAGGACGCGTGGCAACAGGCGCCCCCTGCCGTCGGGTTCCTCCAGCGTGACCCGAACCAGGGGGACCCTGCGAGCGAGTCCACCGAGCTCCGTATCCTCTTCGACGACCATGCCCTCTACGTCGGGGCCAGGCTCCACGCCGGCGCGCCCGGGGCGATCGTCCGCCAGCTCTCCCGGCGCGACTTGGTCGCGGAGGCGGACAGCTTCTCCCTCTTCCTCGACCCGCACCACGACCACCGGACGGGGGTGGAGTTCCAGGTGAGCGCCGCGGGCGTCCAAAGGGACTCCGTCGTCTACGACGACAACTTCGAGGACGACACGTGGGACGCGGTCTGGGAGTCGGCGGTGACGATCGATGCCGGGGGCTGGACCGTGGAGATGCGCATTCCCTTCTCGCAGCTCCGCTTCCCGGAAGCCCCCCGGCACACTTGGGGCGTCAACGCCCGGCGCGTCGTCCGGAGCAAGAACGAGGAATCGTGGCTGGCCCTCGTGCCCAAGAACGAGAACGGGCTCGCTTCCCGCATGGCCCACCTCGAGGGGATCCTTGGGATCGCCCCGGGGAGACACCTGGAGCTCGTGCCCTACGCTTCGATGCGCGCGGAGTACATGGAACCCGCGCAGCCTGGGAATCCCTGGAACGACGGGTCGCGCCTCTTCGGCGGCGCGGGCCTCGACGTCAAGTACGGCGTGGGTACGGGCCTGGCGCTCGTGGGCGCGATCAACCCCGACTTCGGCCAGGTGGAAGTGGATCCGGCGGTGGTGAACCTCACCGCCTACGAGACCTTCTTCGAGGAGAAGCGCCCGTTCTTCACCGAGGGCAGCCAGGTCTTCCTCCGCTTCGGGCGCAGCGGGGCGAGCGACTACACGACCTTTTTCTACCCCGAGCCGCTCCTCTTCTATTCGCGACGGATCGGCCGGGCGCCGCAGGGAACCGCCCAGGGCGAGTTCGTGGACAGTCCCGCGTCCACGACCATCCTGGCCGCGGCCAAGCTCGTGGGCCGCACGAAGGGATGGAACGTCGGCCTCCTCGATGCCGTGACCGGCCGTGAGAACGCGTGGGTGTCGGCCGGCATGTCCCGACACCGGATCGAGGTCGAACCGCTCACCAACTTCTTCGTGGCCCGGGCACAGCGGGAGCTGGGCCACCGAGGGGGGCTCGGCTTCTTGGGGAGCGCCGTGAACCGCAGGCAGCAAGCGGGCGACCTCGACAGCCTGCTTGTGGACCGCGCCTTCGTGGCCGGGGCGGACGGTCACCTCTTCCTCGACGAAAGGCGCGACTGGGTCGTCTCCGGCGGGCTCGCCGGAAGCCACGTGTCCGGCAGCCCGGCGGCCGTCCTGCGCCTGCAGAGGGCTGAGCAACGGTACTATCAGAGGCCCGACGCCCCCCATGTGAGCGTGGACGCTACGGCAGCGTCGCTCTCCGGCTGGAGCGGGCGCGTGGGCCTCCACAAGAACAGCGGCAACGTCACGTTTGGCGCCGGCCTCTGGGGGATCAGCCCCGGCTTCGAGCCCAACGACCTCGGCTTCGCCACCCAGACCGACCGCGCGGGAGGCCACGGCATAGCACTCTTCCGCAAGCTGACGCCGGACCGCTTCACGCGCACCCGCCGGCTCTCGGTTGCGAAGTGGTGGACCTGGAACTACGGACGCGAATGCCAGGGAGACGGCGTGCAGGTGACGGCCGGGGCCCAGCTCCGCAACTACTGGCAGCTCGACCTCGGCCTGGGTCGATCCTGGAACACCTGGGACGACAAGCTCACGCGGGGCGGCCCCACGACCATTCGGCCGGGCATCCGCAACCTGGCCGTCGCGGTCTCGACGGACAGCCGTTGGCGATTCTGGGCGAGCGCCTCCTTAACCCTGCAGAAGCGGGATTTCGGGAGCCGGAGCCAGCTCTACGGGGTCACCCTGAACGTCAAGCCCTGGGCCGCCCTGACGCTCTCCGCGACTCCATCCCTCCTGCAGGTGCATACCGTGGCCCAGTATCTCGCCACGGTGCCCGATGAGACCTCGACCTCGACTTTCGGGGCGCGATACGTTTTCGGAGGGCTGGACCAGACCGAGGTCTCGATTCCTCTCCGGGTGAACCTCGTCCTCTCGCCGAAGCTGTCCCTGCAGCTCTACACCCAGGCGCTCTTGTCGGCCGGCGACTACCCCCAGGTTAAGGAGCTGGCCGCCCCGCGGACGTATGACTTCCCCGTGTACGGAACCGACGTGGGCACCATCATGAAGGAACCGGGCGGGTCCGACTACCTCATCGATCCCGACGGCGGGGGGCCCGCGAGATCATTTCGGCTGACTGATCCCGACTTCAATCTCAAGTCCCTCCGGGCGAACGCGGTCGTCCGCTGGGAGTTCCGGCCGGGCTCCACCGCGTACCTGGTATGGACACAACGCCGGCAGAACCAGGCTCATCCCGGCGACTCCTCCTTTGGCCGCGACGCGGGCGAACTGTTCCGCTCCCCGTCCGACGATGTCTTCATGATCAAGGTCGCCTGGTGGCTCGGGAGATGAGCGGTGGAGACGTGACATGAAACCAGGGGAGGATAGACAGGCCATGCCCCATACGCCGCGTACGAGGATCCCTGTCGCCCGCGCGGGCGGTGCGTCGCTGGTAACGCTGCTGGCACTGGCGGCGGCCGGCGCCGGGGGGACCAAGACCCCGGACACGGGCGCAGCCGCGACCTATCAGAAGCTCCTGAAGCTCCGTACCACCGCCAGCGCCATGCACACGACCGCCCATCCCGACGACGAGCACGGGGGGGTGATCACGCGGGTGAGCCGCGGCGAGGGGGCGCGCCTCGCCCTGCTCACCTTGAACCGCGGCGAGTCGGGCGACAACGCGATCGGCTCGGAGCTGTTCGAGGGGCTGGGCCTCATCCGCACCGAGGAGCTGCTCGTCGCCGACCGCTACTACGGCGTGGACGACCAGTACTTCACCACCGTGATCGACTACGGCTACTCCAAGAGGCTGGACGAGGCCCTCGACAAGTGGGGGAAGGAGAACGTGGAGCGCGACGTGGTGCGCGTGATCCGCATGAACCGCCCCTTCGTCCTGATCTCCCGCTTCCAGGGCAATCCGCGCGACGGGCACGGTAACCACGAGGCGGCGGGCCTCGTCACGCGGAAGGCCTTCAAGCTCGCGGGCGACCCGGCCGTGTTCCCCGAGCAGATCCGGGAGGGCCTGCGCCCATGGCAGCCCTTCAAGATCTACCTCGGGGGCGTTCGCGAGGACGAGGACTGGACCCTGGGGGTGGATGCCGGCGAGTACAGCCCCTGGCTTGGCGAGACCTACTCCAACTTCTCCCGCATCGGCCTCTCCTTCCAGCGGTCGCAAACGAGCGGCCGGCTCGCCCTCTCTCGGGGTCCCGCCCTGGGCTACTACCGGCGGGTGGGCAGCACCGTACCCGCGCCGGACAAGGAGAAGAGCTTCTTCGACGGCATCGATACGAGCCTCTCCGGCCTCTTCAAGGCCTTGGGCCGCAGAGCACCCGTGGGCACCGCGGAGGCCCTGGCCGACCTCGACCGGGAAGTGGCGTCCGCCCTGGCCGCCTTTCGCATCGACGACCCCGCCGCCTGCGTCCCCGCGCTGGCCCGCGGGCTCGTCGCCACCCGCCGGGCGCTCGCCGCCTCCGCCTCGGAGCCGGACGCGGTCTTCGTGCTGAAGGTGAAGGAACAGCAGTTCGCGGACGCCATCGAATCCGCCCTCGGCGTCGACTTCGCGGCGGTTGCCCAGCCCGTGGGCGTCCCCGAGCCGAGCGGCCCCTTCGCGGCCTTTGCCCCCCTACCCACTCTGGAAGCGCCAACCCCGGGGCAGACCTTCGAGGTACGCGCGCAGTTCACCAACCGCAGCACCGGGACCGTCACGCCGACGGAGATCGTGCTCCTCACCGGTCCCGGCTTCGGGGTGGAGAAGGGCCCGGCGTCGATGGCGGAGCTGGGAGCGGGCGCCACCGCCCGCCAGCGCTTCACCGTGCGGGTCGCGGACGACGCACCCCTCTCCTCGCGTCCCTACTTCGGGCGCGGAGGGGTTCACGAGGCGCGCTACACCCTCAGCGACCCGAGTCAGATCCACCGGCCCGCCTCCGAGCCGCCGGTGGTGGCCCTCGCCCGCTATGAGGTGGAAAACGTGCCCGTGGAGACGCGCCGGGTGGTGGTGCGCCGGGAAGCGCGCCTGCCCTACGGCCACGCAGAGCGTGAGCTGCGGGTGGTGCCCGCGCTGGCCGTCAGGCTCACGCCGGCGGCCGCCATCGTTCCCCGGGGCCGCACGGCCAAGCGCCTCGATCTCACCGTGGAGCTGCTGAACAACCGAGAGGGCGAGATCGAGGGGCGGCTCGGCCTGGACCTGCCCACCGGCTGGACGGCGGAGCCGCCCAGCCACGGCTTCCGCTTTGCGCATTCCGGGGAACGCAGCGTGTACCGCTTCGGCGTGTCCGTGCCCGCCCTGGAGAGCCGCGGCTACGCGCTGACGGCGGTGGCCAAGGCGGGGGGCAAGGAGTTCCGCGACGGCTACGACACGATCGAGCACCGCGACCTGGAGACGCGCTACCTCTATCGGCGCGCGGCCAGCGACGTGCGCGGCGTGGACGTTCAGGTCCCTGCCGGCCTCCGGGTGGGGTACGTGATGGGCGTGGGCGACCAGGTACCGGCCGGACTGGCCCAGCTGGGGGCGAAGGTGACGCTGCTCGAGGAGGCAGAGCTGGCCACCGGGAACCTGGCGCAGTTCGACGCCATCATGACCGGCACCCGTGCCTACGCCGTGCGCGAGGACCTGAGGACCTACAACCAGCGCCTGCTCGACTACGTCAAGAACGGCGGCAACCTGATCGTGCTCTACAACACCCAGGAGTTCGTCCCCAACACGTACGCTCCCTTCCCCGCCGAGCTGCCGCAGGACGCGGAGGAGGTGTCCGAGGAGGACTCGCCCGTCGTCGTCCTGGCCGGCGCGCACCAGGTCTTCAACTGGCCCAACAGGATCACGCCCCGGGACTTCGAAGGCTGGGTCGAACAGCGCGGCTCGAAGTTCTTCACCACTTGGGACCCGGCCTACACGGCCATGATCGCCACCCACGACAAGGGGCAGGAGCCCCAGAAGGGCGGCTGGGTGTGGGCGAGGCACGGCAAGGGCCACTACACCTACTTCGCTTACGCCTTCCACCGCCAGCTCCCCTACGGCGTGCCCGGCGCCTACCGGCTCCTGGCCAACGTGCTCTGCCTGGGCAAGGCGGCCGCGGGACCCGCGCCGCGCTGAGTCGGCGGCCCTACGCCACCCGTCGCTCCACCGGATCCGGACTGTCGATTCTCATGGTCGAATTGTTTCGACAGCCAATCGACCAGCTTCGCCTTGTGGTGCGACCACTCGGGGTGGCCCTCCCAATTCTCCATCCCGTGCGGCGCCCCTTCCAGCGCGACCAGCTCGTGAGGGGCGCCCACCTCGCGCAGGCGGTCGCGCATGGCGATGCCCTGCGCCCAGAGCCCCTCGCCCGTCCCGTGGACCAGAAGCAGGGGCGACATGTCCTTCGCGACGTGGTGGATCGGTGAGTAGCGGCGGACGAGGTCGCGGCCCGCGTCGTCGAGCGCCCGCAGGCCGAAGAGCCGCTCGAGCCGCGAGCCCGGAGAGGTATCGGTGAGGAGCGGCAAGAAGTCGTAGACGCCGTAGAACGAGACCGCGGCCGCCAGGCGGCGATCCTCCGTGGCGAGCAGCGCGGCCATCTGGCCGCTCGCCGACTCGCCCACGACGGCCACCCGATCGGGGTCGATCTTGAACCGCCGTGCGCTGCTCCGCACGAAGGCCACGGCGCGGCGCAGATCGTCCATCTGGTCGCGGTGGTGGACTTGCGGAGTGAGCCGGTAGTCGACCGAGAACCACGCGAAGCCGGCCCGCGCCAGCGGCGCGAACAGCGGTGTGATGTAGGTGACCTTGTCGCCCGCCTCCCAGCCTCCCCCGTGCGCGAGGACGACAGCGGGAAAGGGCCCGCGCGCGGTGGGGACCCACGCGTCGAGCCGGAGACCGCGCTCGGGATCGTAGACGACGTCTTTCTGCAGCCGGGTGCGGTAGGGCTCGTGAGCGGGCCGCCCCGGGCCGATGCGCGCGCGCAGCCACGCCAACAGCGCGTCCTTGTAGCCCCACTGCGAAGGGAGCCAGTTCTCGGCGCGGTGGATCGCGCCCTCGACGAGGTGCTCATCGCAGCGGGAGCCGGCCGCGACCAGGCCGGCACAGAACCGGTGCGCCTGTTCGGGCGGCGTCTCCGTGTCCCGCCCGCCGTGAACGACGAGCACGTCGGGGCCCCCCCGCACGACGCGCGCCGGCTCGCTCCCATCGTACAGGCCCCCGATCAGCGCCACCGCCCGCACTCCGGCGGGCTTGTCGGCCGCGAGGAGCGCCGCCAGTTGGGCGCCCGCGTCCTCGCCGAGGAGCGCCACGCGGTCGGGGTCGATGCGCAGCGCCTCCGCGTGGCCGCGGACGAAGGTCAGGGCCGCCCGCAAGTCGTCGAGCGCCTCCTCGCGACGGTCCGGGCCCCCGAGCCGGTAATCCACGGAGAACCAGTTGTAGCCGGCGCGGGAGAGGGTCTCCAGGAGCTGGCCGACGAAGGCCACGCGGCTGCCCGCCGAGAAGCCCCCGCCGTGGATCACCACGACCGCCGGCCGGCGCCGGCCGCGGCGCTGGAGGTAGGCGTCGAGATTCAGCTCCTGCCCATCCACGCGGCGGTAGACGATTCCGCCCTTCACGCCCGGCACGATGTAGTTGCCCTCGGGATCGGCGGTGCTCAGGGGCAGGTCGTTCGCCGCGGCGGCGGCGGGGAGGGCGGCGGCGAGCAGGCCCGGTAGCCAGGACCGCACGGTCCTACCTGACCCACAACCGTTTCTCGACCACGACGTCCACCCGCATCCGCCGGTCCCCAAGGAGTCTACGACCGGCGGGTTCGGAGGTCGAGGGCCGCGCCGGTTAGAGCCTTCGGAGCACCTGGATGTAGCCGCCGAACGCCACCCGCCGCGCCTTCCCCCCGAACAGGGGCGCGAGCTCTCCTTCCAGCCATCCCCGAACCCGGTCCGCTTTCTGCCTGCTCCCTCGTCACCTTCGGATCGCGGGCGAGCGGCCGCGAGTAGGCTTTCTGGAAGACCTCCCCGTACCACCGCTCGAGGCCGGAGATCTCGTTCGATCGGCCGAGGTCGCCGAAGTCCAGGCCGACGAGGAAGCCTCCGGGCGCGAGCAGCTCGGCGGCCCTCGGCAGGAAGGCCATGGGGTCCACCCAGTCCAGCGAGCCGCTAGGCCGCGATCAAGTCGACGCTGCCGCGCCTGAAGGGCATCGCCTCCGCGGACGCCACCACGTAGTGGAGGCCGTCCGCTCGCCTCGCGTGGCGGAGCATCTCCGCCGAGGCGTCGAGACCCACCACGCGCGACGCCAAGTCGAGCAGCGCGACCGACGACAGCCCGGTCCCGCAGCCGACGTCCAGCGCCTGGCGCAGGGGCGCCTCGGGGCGGATGAGCTGCCTCACCCGCGCGAACACCTCAGGGTGAAGGACGGGCCGGGCGGAGGCACAGCCGCGGGCCACCCGCTCGTGCGCGAAGAGCTCACGGGTCCCGAGCGAAGAAGACGGGGC
>Ga0326597_10014216_pt1 | contig 10435 bp, 8 predicted proteins | sample RVTome_12_FD_203789 | JGI IMG/M metagenome (GOLD analysis project Ga0326597, IMG submission 203789) | Soil microbial communities from uranium-contaminated site in the Upper Colorado River Basin, Wyoming, United States - RVT100D185 | ecosystem: Environmental > Terrestrial > Soil > Contaminated >... | reverse complement strand
GGGCCGGAGGGATCTCGCAGTGGTCGGCATCGACAGGAACTTGCCTTACCACTGTGTTTCGGACGAAGCGGCGGCGAGCAACAGGGTGGGTCCCCTGACGCGTGAGGAGTCCGAATCCGAAAAACGCGGGGCCGGGCTCGTCGAGCCCGGCCCCGATGCCATCGGTCGCCGCCGTGCCGGCGCGGTCCCGCCGTGCGCCAGGCTACTGGCCCGCTGGCGCCTCGATGGCCGACTCGACCTGGCCGGCGATGGCCAGGCGGTTGACGACCTCGGCCACGCCCGAGGTTTCGCGCGCGATCTCCCCGGCCTTCTCCCTCGCATCCTCCGAGAGCACCTCGCCCTCGATGGTCACATCGCCCTGATCGCTCGACACTTCGATCTCGCCGATCTTCAGATCGTCCTCGAGGAAGTAGCGCGACTGGATTCGCGTCTCAATCCACTCGTCATCGACTGGGGCCGCCGCGGCGGCCGACTGGTTCTCCATCGGCACCGGTGCACCTGCCTCGGTCATCTCACCGGTCACGCGCAACTGGTCGCGGACGTCGGCGACGCCGTCCGTAGAACGCGCGAGCGCGACGGCCTGGCGGCGCGCCGCGGCCGTCTCCACATCGCCGGTCAGCGTGACGATCCCGTCTTCGGTCGTCACGTCGATCTCGAACCCCTTGACCTCGTCATCCAGAAAGTACTTGGACTTGATCTTGGCGGTCACCCAGGGGTCGCCCAGGTCCAGGTCCATATCCATACCTCGGTCCTCGCTCGAGTCTTCGGCGTCAGCCAGGCCGGTGGCTGGCCCACCGGTGACCGTCAGCTCGTCGCTCACGCCGGTGACCCCCTCGGTGCCGCGGGCGATCTCAACGGCCCGCTGCCTTGCCGCTTCGGTCTGGACGGCGCCCCTCAACGTGACGCGGCCCGCCTGGGACGTGTTGACGTCGATGCGACGCCCCTTCACCGCTTGATCTCCGAAGTACTGCGCCTGAATCTTCATCGTGATCCAGCCGGCGTTGACCTGGTCGTCCAGGTTCCTCATCGCGGCCCCCGCACCATCGTCCCGGTCCGGGGCGGCGGCCTGGTTCGTGGCGGCCGCGCTATCGGCGTCCCGGCTTGCCAGCTCGTCCGCATCCGCGTCCACCAGGGCGTCGGCATCGGCCGTCATCGGCGGCTCCACGCGCAGATCGTCCTGCACGCGGCCGACCCCTTCGACCTGCTGGGCCAGCGCCACAGCTTGGGCGCGGGCCGACTCGGTCTCCACGGTGCCCGACAGCGTCACGACACCGTCCTCGGTATCGACATCCACGTCATACGCCTTGATCTCCGGATCGCCAAAGTAGCGCGCCTGAATGTTCGTCGTAATCGCCTCATCGCTCTGCGGGGCCATCTCGGGCGTCTCGGTCCTCTCGCATGCCGAGCCGACGACCAGGACGGCCGCAAGCGCCAATCCCCAACCAAATCGTTGACGAGTCATAACTGTTCCCCTCCGGCGACGGGGTATTGCAGGTTCCGGGCCACAGAGAAGGCGCCGAGACAGGGCGACGAGACGACGGCCAGCGGGCCGACCGTGGCAGAGCGCCGAATGGGCGTGAAGGATTTACCCGGCCCGCGTTCGAACGGGGGTTACTGGGTGCGCTGCACCCGCTCGAACTCGATGAGCGCCCGCGTATGCGCGATGACGGCGTTCAGCTCGGCCGTGCGGGCGGAGGCGAGCTGCTGCTGGCGAACCTGCAGTTCCAGCGTGGTGGAGAGACCGGCCGCAAACCTGCGCTGCTCGGCCTCGAGCTGCTGCTCGCTGGCCCGCAAGGCCGCCTGGGTCGCCAGCACGCGCTGATAGCTGGTGTCGACCTGGCGCGCGGCATCCCGCACCTGCTGCACGACCACCACCTGGAGCAGCTGCAGCTCGATGGCGGTCTGCCGCCATGCCACCTGCTGCTGGGCGTGAGCGGCCTCAGCCGCGGTGCGGCCAATGGGGTAGGTCACGTTGAGTCCGATCGTCCAGTTCGGATAGGCCGCGCCGAAGGTGTCCCCAAGCACCGAGCCGAACGTCTTATCGCTTCGGCCCTCCACCTGCGGGGGAAACCCGCCGTACTGGAAGCGCGTGCCGCCCGTGCCATTGGTCGCGTAGGTCACGCGCAAATCGACGGCCGGGAGCGCGGCGTTGCTGCCGGCACGCAGATTCAGATCGTCGATCTCGATCTGGCGGCGGGCGACGACCAAATCGAGGCGGTTGTCCAGGGCACGGGCGATGGCGGCGTCCAGATCGATCGCGTGAGGCTCGGGCCGCATCACGTCGGTCGGTATCAGCCGGACGTCCCAGAAGTCGGCCTGGCTGGGATCGAGGATCAGCGTCCGCAGCACGTCCTCGCGGGTGGCAATCTGTGCCTCGGCGAGCAGCACCTGCTCGAGGTTGCTCGCCACGTCCGCCTCAGCGCTGATCAGGTCGATGGGCGCGGCCGCGCCGACGGCCACGCGAGCCCTGGCGTCGGCCAGCGAGGACTGGCGAAGCTCCAGGTTCTGTTGAGCCACGCGCAGGCCCTGAATGGCACTGATCAGGTCGAGGTAGGCATGGCGCACGGTGCTTTCGAGCCGGACGACCTGCTGTTCGAGTTGCACGTCGGCGATGACCCGGCGGCGCTGGCTGGCGTCGAGCGCCGCGCGAGAGGCGTCGATCGTGAGACCGCGCAGCAGCGGCTGCGTGACGTTGAACGAGAACGACGACCGCAGGAAGGGATTGAAGAGCGGGTTCCCACCCGACTGCGAGCTGCGATTGTTGTTCCACGACAGGTCGTAGCGCGTGCCGAGCGCCGGCAGCACCTGGGTGAACGTGCTGTTGACGGTGACACCCTGGCTGGTGATGTCGTCTGCGCCCTGCGTGAAGTCGTTCGGCACCGATCGCTGTGACGATCGCGACAGCGTGGATCCGAACTGCGGCAGAAACGCCGCCCGCGCCGCGGCCACCGCGTGGCTGGCTGTATCGACCGTCATCCGGTCCGCGCGCAGCCCGAGGTTCGCCTCGAGTGCGAGCTCGACCGCCTCGTCCATCGAGAGCGGCAGGGCGGGACCATCCGCGGGCGTCTGTGTAACGCCGGCCACTGGAGCGGCCGCCGGGCCCTGTCCGGCCAGGGCGAGGGTCGTGGGAAGCACCAGGCACAGCGCGAGGGCGGACAGGCGAAGGGCTCTCTGCATGAGACTACTCGTAATGCAAGGCATACACAGGGTCGAGACGGGCCGCGCGCGCCGCGGGGTACAGACCGAAGACAATGCCGACCGTCACCGACACGACACAGGCGACGACGACCGACGTGAGGGTCACGATCGTGGACCAGCCGGCGAGATACGCCACCAGCTGCGACAGCAGCACGCCGACGACCGTGCCCGCCAGCCCGCCGGTCACGGTGATGAGCGTCGTCTCGACCAGGAACTGGCGGATGACGTCGCGGCGCGTAGCCCCCACGGCTCGCCGCACGCCAATCTCGCGGGTGCGCTCCATCACGCTCGCCAGCATGATGTTCATGATGCCGATGCCGCCTACCAGGAGTGAAATGGACGCGATGGCCACCATCACGAATTGGAACAGCCGCTTGGTCTGCTGCTGCTGCGCCAGCAGTTCCGCCGGGACGATGACGGTGAAGTCGGCTGCGCCCCGGTGCGCCGTGTCGAGCAGGCCGCGGACGAGCACGCCAGCGGTGGCGACCTGGTCGTCGGTCGAGAGGTTGATGTACACGGCATCGATCTCGTCCTTCAGGGCCGCGAGCGAGTCCTCGAGCCGCAGGATAGCCGCCGAGATCGGCACGTAGGCCACGTTGTTGCTGTCCTGCGCGGGCAGTCCGCCGACGTCTCCCTGCACGGCCAGCCTGGGCGCGGCCACACCGACGACGCGGAACCATTCGTCGTTGAACTTCACGAAGCGGCCCACCGGATCCTGGCCGCCGAACAGGCCGGTGGCGGCCGACTGGCCGAGCACGGCGACCGCCGCGCCGGCACCCGCCTCGTCCTCGGTGAAGAAGCGCCCGCGCGAGAGCGTCAGACCGCCAATCTGCTGATAGGCCGGCGCGACGCCGAACACGGCCGGCACGTCACCCTGCGGCTTCGGCAGCAGCTTGGCCGGGATGAACCGCTTGCGCGGCGAGATGGCGTGGATGCCCGCGACGCTGGCCTCGATCGATCGGACCTCTCGAAAGGTGAGGCCAGCCGACACCTCGCGCACCTTCTGCAGCGTCTGCGGATCGCCGGCCTCGCGCGCTTCGACGATGACGTTGCGGACGCCGAGCTGCTCGATGAACGCGATGACCTGCTGCTGGGCGCCCGCGCCAATCGACAGCATGGCGATCACCGCGGCCACGCCAAAGATCATCCCCAGCATCGTCAGTACCGAGCGCAGCTTGTGGGCGCGCAAGTTGTCGAAGCCCTGGCGCAGCTCCGGCCCGATATCGAGGCGGTGGCGGCTTGGCCGAGGTGTCGGCCCGGTCACGGGCCCATCCCCGGTTCGGTGGGTGAGGCCGGCGCGGCCGCCTCCACGAGCGCGGCCGTTTCCGGGCTGATCAGCGCCACCTCGGTGCCCTCCTCCACGCCTTCGATGGCCACGCGGCTTTCAGTGCGATGCACGACCTTCACCTCTCTCGGTTCGAAGCCGCCCCCCGTGCGCGCGTACACGACGGGCTTGCCGTCTTGCTCGAATACCGCCTGCCGCGGGGCCAGCAGCACGCCATCGACCTGCTCGCCCTGAACGACGACCTTGACCGACGTCCCGGGGCGCAGACGGGGATCGGCGCTGTCGAGCACCAAGGTCACGTCGAAGAGCCGCAGGGGTCCGGCCTGTCGCACGGCGCGGCCGAGGCCGGAGACGGCCGTGATCCTGGCGGTGAGCGAGGAGTGGGGCACGACGTCGGACTCGACGGTGACGGCCTGGCCGGCCGCGACGTTCGCGCGCTCCTGTTCGTTGACCGTCGCGCGGATTTCCATCCCGGAGATGTCGAGCAGATCCATCACGGGCCGGCCCGGGTTGGCCGTGTCCCCCACGCGATAGGTGGGCAACGTCATGCCTGAAAAGATCACGCCGCCAGAGGCGTCCGTGTTCTCACGCACCGAGACGACGCCGTCGATGGGCGCCGTGACCTCGAGACTCTCGATGTTCTGCCGCGCCCGATCGGCCGCCAACTGGGCCTTGACGCGTCGCTCCTCGAGCACGGCAAGACCGGCCGTGCTGGTGGTGGCCCGGGACGCCGCGTCCTGCCTGGTCTGCTCGAGCGCGCGCGTCGCCTCGGCGAGCGATACCTGCCGGATCCTGTACTCGTTGGCGGGGATGAGGTCGGCATCCACGGCCGCGTCGAGCTCGGCCCGGCGCACGTTGAACTCCGCGGTGAGCAGTGCAACGTTGTCCTGCGCCGCCTGCGCCGCGTTGTCGGCGCGGCGCTTGATGATTTCCTGGTCGGCCTCACGCAGTTCCGACTCGGCCTGCTCGAGCGCATACAGCTGATCGGCCGGATCGAACGTCACGATGGGATCCCCCGCCCTGACCACCGCGCCCGTCTCGAGCATCGACAGGATGCGAACCGCTGCGCCGACCGGCGGCGCGAAGATCGCCTGCTGCTGCGAGGCGCGCAGGTCGCCGTTCATGTGGACTGTCAGTGGCAGCGATCCCCGTTGGACCCGATGCGTGGGAACGACGGGTCCGGTCTCGGCCATGACGGCGACCCTCGAGGACGTCAGCCGCGTGACACCGAGCCCGAGTCCGACGAGCAGGACGACGACAGCGGAAGTGATGATGACGGCGCGCCTCGTCACGGCCGGACCTCCTCGGGCGCGGCGCCAGGACGCTGGCGGGCGATGCGATCCCCCGGCTCGAGCTCACCGGTCACCGCGGCCTGGTCGCGGCCGCGGCGCAGAATCTCGACCGGCACCGCCTCGTAGCCGCGGCGGCTCTGTCGGAAGACGACCGTGCGGCCATCCTCGTACGAGACCGACGCCGCCGGCACGAGCAGCACGTCCGGGAGCTGACCGACGGCCACGCGCGCGCCCGCACTCATGCCGGGCCGCAACCGCTCGTCCGGATCGACAATCGACAGCGTCAGATCGAACTGCTTGCGCGGCGGCCACCCGCTCGTGAAATCCGTGCGCGCCAGCAGAGAAATCTCCGTGACGGTCGCCTGGTAGTCGCGATCGGCGATCGCATCCACGCGGATCGTGGCCGGCTGGCCGGCCGAGAGCAGCCCGCGATCGGCCTCGTCGATGCGGGCGGTGAGATAGACCGACGAGAGGTCCGGCAGCTCGAGAATCATGGCGCCGGCGTACGCCCGGTCGCCCGCGCGGAACTCCTGCGGCACGCCCATCGGATTGGTCGATCGGTAGTTCGGCATGATGCTGACGCTGCCGTCGCTCGGCGCCGTGACGTGCAGGTCGTTGACCTGCCGCTCGGCCAGGGCGAGCTCCGCCTGGACCTTGGCGATGCGGCGCGCCCGCGCCTCGCGATCGGCCAGCGCATTGGCCTCCGCCGACGCGGCGGCAGCCTCGGCTTCCCGCAGCCGCTGGCTGGCATCGGCCAGCGCGAGGCGCGCCCGCTCGGCATCGATCTCGGAGATCAGGCCGACCTCGCCGAGCGACAACTCGGCGCGCTGTACCTCGAACTCGGCCTTGTAGACGGCGGCCTTCCGCTCCTCGACCGTGATCCGCGACTGCGCCTCGCCCTGCTCGAGCTCGGCCTGCGCGCTGCGCAGTTCGCCCTGCTTCTCCTCGATAGTCCGGCGCAGGTTGATCGCGTCGAACTCGGCGACGATGTCGCCCGCCTTCACGTCCGTGCCGTTGCTCGCAATCTTCAGGATCTGCAGCTCGCCGGCGTTGTACGGCGCGGTGACGACCGTCGTCCGCACCGGTGCGATCTGGCCGCGAATCTCGACGATGTCGGCGTACTCGCCGCGCGTCACCTCGACCGTGTCGGCATCGACGAGCGCGCTGCCGGTCAGCCAGACGCGGCCGCCCACGACCACGATGGCCACGGCCACGGCCGCGGCAATCAGCCGTCCGGGCGTCAGGGGGGAGGGCAGATGCACGTCAGCGGCTCCCGAGGGCCACGACATCCGACGTCGCGGTGTCGGGCACGATCTCGACCGAGGCGGTCAGATCGGGCAGCAGTTGCGGGTGTGTGCCGTCAATCGAGATGACGGCGGTAAACGAGCGCACGGCCTGCGACAGTCGGCTGGACGTCGCGAGCGGCGTCACGTGTTCGACCAGGCCATCGAAGACCAGGTCGGGGAATCCGTCCAGGCCGATCCGGGCGCGCTGTCCCGCCCGGACGAGGCCGATGTCCGCCTGGTTGACGCGCGCGCGCACGCGCATCACCGACGTGTCGACGATGTCGACAATCGGCGTGCCGGGCCGGACCTCGTCGCCCGCGGCCACCTCGACAAACGCACCGTTGCGGTAGACGCGCCTGATGACGACCAGCCCGGCGAACGGCGCACGCACCTCCATGAGCCGGGCGTTGTCTTCGGCGTACCGCAAGGCCCGCTCGGCACGGTCGCGCCGGATCTCGAGGATCTCGAGATCGGCGGCGGCGGCCGTACGCTTGAGCGCATAGGTGGTCTTCAGCTGATCGAATCGCGCCCGCGCCTGTTCCAGGGCGAGCGTGTTCTTTTCGGCATCGATCCGGGGAATCAGGTCGTTCGTGCGCACGTCGAGCTCGGCACGCGTCACGTCGTGCTCGGCCGCCGACAGCTCGGTCTGATCCTTCGCCTCGAGCGCCGCCTGCTCGGAGATCTTCTTCTGGATGTCGCCGTCGAGGTTCCCGAGCTCAGCTCGCCGGTCGAAGGCGTCCCGTTCCTGCTGCTGTCGATCGAAGGCCACGAGCGGATCACCGGGAGACACGCGGGTGCCGGCCGGCACGAGGCCGACCATGACCAGCGGTGCGAACGGTCCCTGGAGCCGCGGCACCGTGACCGTGCGCGCCTGCACGGCCTCGACGGTGCCCGACAGCCGGATGGGGTCGGCGCCGTCCACCATCGCCGAGACGGCCGACGCGGTCGGTGCGGGAGGGGAATTGGATGGCGGGGAGCTGTCGCCCGTGGTGCCCGTGCGCCCACAGGCGGCCCCGGCGACGGCCGTCATGACGAGGACCATCGCCAGCCGACGGGTCGCATGGACAACACGGGTCATGGCCGTTCCTCCCGAAAGGGTCAGAGACGATCGGGAACAGACGCCCGGCAGGATCTGAACCACAGCCTAAGACGCGGGCGCCACACGTCCGGTCTGGTCATCAGACACCCTGGCCGGCGGATTTGTTCCACTCGAGTCGATAGGTGCGATACGACGGTGCTCAACAGATTGTTGCGACGGGTTACGACGGGTACGACAGTCCGACCAGGTGGGCGTCAGGGCGTGGCGGCCGTGCGGGAATGTTACGGGGGAGTATGCCGCGAGGCGCGACAGAACTCTTCGAGGCGTTAGCGACCGGCAGGCTGTCCCCCGGGCGCAACCCGGTGCCGAGGATGTTCAGGCATCAGTTCACTCGAACTACTGAGCCTGGAGCGCGGAGGTCCGGCGCCTTGGCCGCAGTGATTGAATGTGCTACGCTGTGACACATGAAAACCATTGGCGTGCGCGATCTGCGGCAACGCGCCAGCGAGTGCCTCAGGGAAGTGCAGGAGGGCCAGAGTCTGCAGGTCACCGCTCACGGCCGGCCGGTGGCCCAGCTCGTACCCGTCCGCCGCGCCGGGCGACGCCGCCTGCTGGCCACGCGCGGGCGTCTGAGGCCCGCGACGGGTCATCTGCTCGACCTCGGCAGGCCGCTGGCGCCCGCTCCCGGCGTGCCGCCGGCCAGCCAGCTGCTTCGGCGCGCGCGCGCCGAGGAGCGGTAGCGCGTGGCGGTGTACCTGGATTCCTCCGCGCTCGTCAGACTGATCGTCGCCGAGGCCGAATCTGCGGCCTTGCGGCGCTACCTGCGTGGTCGTGCCGAACGTGTGTCGTGCGCCTTGGCGAGGGTCGAGGTCATCCGCGCCGTGGGACCACACGGCGGACCGGCCCTGGCACGGGCACGCCAGGTGCTGCGCCGCGTCGACCTGCTCCATCTCGACGACGAATTGCTCGACGACGCGGCCACCCTCGATGCCGGCGCGCTGAGGAGTCTCGACGCGATCCACCTCGCGGCAGCTCGAACACTCGGTGACGAACTGAGTGCCATCGTCACCTATGACGAGCGCATGGCCGCCGCAGCGATGCGACTGGGGCTGTCGGTCGACGCGCCGGGTTGAACCGCCTTCGTTCACACGGCCGCCCTAGCTCCGGCGTCAGCCCCCCGGGGCGACGCGACCCGCGTCAGGGCATCGCCGCGGCGCGCAGCTTGCGCAAAATCCGATCCTCGATCCAGTGCGCGTCCCACCATTCCACCGGATTGATCATCTGGCCATTGAGCAGCATCGTGAAGTGCAGGTGATCGCCGCCGGCGAGACCCGTCATGCCGCTGCGGCCGATCGCCTGGTTCTTATCGACCAGCACGCCGGGCGCCACGTCGATCGACGACAGGTGCGCGTAGAGCGACTGCAGCCCCATCCCATGATCGATGATGACGGCATTTCCGTAGATGCCGAGCTCGCCGGCAAAGAGGACCCGGCCGCGGTTGGCGGCCACAATCGGTGTCTGCGCGTAGGAAGCCAGGTCGAAGCCCAGGTGCACCTGCCGGTCCACCTCGCGGCCCTGATAGAAGTACGTCCGGCGATCGGCGAACGCCGACTCGACCGCGTTGTTGGTGAACGGATGAAAGACCTCGCCGCGCCACAGCAGGTCGGGCACGGTTTCGCCCGCGAACGACCCGATACGCGCGGCGTTCAGCCGCCGCAGCTCGCTGTTGATGACCACATACTGATCGATCGTCGGGCCCTCCGGGCGCACCTCATCGGTGCTCGCCAGGATCGCCGGCACCACGCGCTCGAGGAAGGGATCGTCGAGCTCAATCCGGCTGTTCTTGAAGGGCTTGGGAAACACGCGGAAATCGACCGCGGCCGTGGCCGCGTTGCCGGCCTCGTCCTCGGCGACCAGGCGAATGGGGGCCTCGAGCGGCTGGTCGTACAGCAGCGCGAAGAACGCCACCCGCGCGGCGGGGTCGGCGATCCGCACGTCATCGACGTCGATGCCCGACGCCGGGTAACCCGGATACATGACCTCCCCCACCATCACGCCCGAGCGCACATCCTCTGGCGTGACGCGATAGACGACCATCTCGGCGCCACCCTGGTTGATGTAGTGGTGCGTGGACAGCACGGCCAGTCTGGGCCGCTCGAGGCGCACCTCGACGTCACGGGCCACCACGGTTTCCAGGTCGCGCGTCCCGTAGAGAACCGGGCGGGAGGCGGTCACGATGACGCGCCCCGGGCCAGACTGCAGGCCGGGCACGGTCTCGCGCGACAGCGTCTGGCTCAGGCGGACGCGGTCGGGCGCCAGAGCCTCTCCCTCGATC
>Ga0326597_10014215_pt1 | contig 10435 bp, 8 predicted proteins | sample RVTome_12_FD_203789 | JGI IMG/M metagenome (GOLD analysis project Ga0326597, IMG submission 203789) | Soil microbial communities from uranium-contaminated site in the Upper Colorado River Basin, Wyoming, United States - RVT100D185 | ecosystem: Environmental > Terrestrial > Soil > Contaminated >... | reverse complement strand
TCGACGAACAGGAGGTTCTGTGGGCTATCGGGACCCGTTCCGATTGGGCCAAGGACCTGATCGTCGTGCCAGGCCTGTTTACCACCAGTCTCGATCCCAGCGCCACGGGGCCGGCCATCGGGACGCGCGCCGGACTTGACTGCACCAAACCGGCGGCGCCGGCGGTCTACGAGCAGCGTTCCTTCGTACCCCCCGAGGTCATGGAGCGCGTGAAGATCGAGGACTTCTTTCCCCCCGAGGCGTGGGGGAAGCAAGGATAAGGTTTCGTTCCGCAATGGTATCGCAAAAGGTTCGCATGGGGGGGCCGTGGCCGTTGTGTCCATAAGGCTTCGGCACCTCGGGAACCTGTTCAGTTACCGCACCGCGGCCCTGGCCCTGGTTTCTCTCTTCGTCGGCACCCTGGCCGTTATCCCCCTTTTCTATCTCGTCTGGAACAGTTTCAAGCCCGTTGCCCTTGGAAACCTGGGTGACTTTACCCTCGGTAACTTCACCCTGGAAAACTTTTCCCGCGCCTATTCGGACCCTGCAATCCTGACGATGCTTTTTGACAGTTTCTTGTTTGCAGCGGGTTCTATGGTGGTTGCCTTCATCTTTGGAGGCGGAATCGCCTTCCTTGTGGAGCGAACCAACACGCCTTTGAGGAACCTCGCCTACAGCATTATGTTCATCCCCCTGATCATGCCGAGCGTTCTCAAGGCCATTGGATGGGTGTTGCTTCTGGGTCCCACCAACGGGGTCCTTAACAACACGGCGCGATGGCTCGGATTCACCGGCCCGATTTTCAACGCCTATTCCATCCCCGCGATGTTCTGGGTGGAGGGGTTGTCCATGGCGCCGCTGACTTTTTTGATGCTTGGGGCTGCCCTCCGGGGTATGGATCCGTCGCTTGAGGAAGCGGCCTTCACCTCCGGGGCCGGGAAAATCACCACCTTTTGCCGCGTCACACTCAGGCTCATGGCTCCCGCACTGGCCGGGATCGGGCTGCTGCAATTCGTGCGCGGACTGGAGGCGTTCGATGTCCCCGTTATCATGGGGCTGGGTAAGGGCATCGAAGTCTTCAGCACCAACATCTACGTTTCCCTCAGAGACCTCTCGCCTCCCGACTACGGAACGGCGTTCGTCTTGAGTCTCGTCTTGGTGGTGTTGGGAATGGCCGGGGTGGCTTTGTACCACCGCGTTATGGCAAAGTCCGGGCGTTTCGCAACGGTGACGGGCAAGGGCTTTCGCCCGCGCCTGATCTCATTGGGTCGGTGGCGCTGGGTCGCGGGAAGTTTTATCCTCTTTTTTCTATTCGTTTCGACGATCCTGCCCTTTCTGATTCTGCTGTGGGCGTCTTTCCTGCCTTTTTATGAGGCCCCTTCGATGGAGGCTCTGTCCAAGTTCACGTTGAGAACCTACCGCAACCTCTTCGACCGCGACGGCCTCTATCTGGCCGTGAAAAACACTCTCATCCTATGCACGGTGGTAAGCGTCGGAGGCATGCTGCTCGCCACCCTCGTCTCCTGGATCGTCGTTCGCCTGAAACCCAAGGGGCACAAGGTTCTGGACACCCTGGCTTTCCTGCCCTTCACGGTGCCCGGTATCGCCATGGGCTTTGGCTTCATGGTGGTTTTCCTCACGTTTCCCAATCCCATCTACGGGACGCTGTGGATTCTGGTTTTAGGCTATTTGACCAGTTTCCTCCCCATCGCCACGCGGTTTACCCATGCTGGGTTGGTTCAGATCCGCGCGGAGCTGGAAGAGGCCGCAACCACCAGCGGCGCCGGACTGTTCACGGTGATGCGCCGGGTTATTATCCCGTTGATCCTGCCGTCCCTCATTGCGGGCGGGCTGTACCTGTTTCTCCTTTCGGCCAAGGTGGTTTCCATGGCGGCGATCCTGTGGAGCCCGGATTCCGTGGTTTTGGCCGTCTTCGTTTTGCAGGTCTGGGAGGAAGGCCGGTTGCCGTTGGTCTCGGCACTTTCGGTAGTGATTATTTTGGGGCTGACGGTTCTGACCTTTGCCGCGCGGGCGCTTCTCCAGCGCCGCAGTTTGATCGTGGAAATCTAAATTCGCTCGGGGACCGCAGCGGGCGCAGCGTGGGAAAACTAGTAACGGGTCCTGTAAGGTGCGTTGGGCCGATTGCCTTCCCCCGTACGGCCCGATGGCGGCGCGTTGGGCTCCATCTCGCCGACTTTTTCCATCTCGGATTGATTCTCGCGCTTGAGTGGATCGCCGTGCAGGCGGTGGAAGTGCGCCGAGTCCTCCATGGGAATCAACTCGTAGACGTTGCCCTTGTAAATGGCCACCAGAGCGTATGGACCGGGATGAATGACGGCTACTGGATGGGAGTCGCGAATATAGAAAGCGGAGACGATGCCCGCGGCGTAGGCGAACATCAAGAGTCCGGAGATGGAAACCCGCCGGTCGGAGAAAAAGTCACGAAGCCAACGGCAATACGCTGCGACTTGATTATCGGGCGCTGTCGGTTGGGGGGATACCTGGGGCAGCCCGGATTCCATGGCATCCAACGAGGTGCAAGATCTATGCCCGGGGGGTAGGGCATGGGGAGGGCTGGCCCCATATCGTGGTATTCCTTGAGACTTTGACGTACCCGGGTGCAGTTTGACTCATTGCGGAACGCGGGCAAGGGTGCGCAAATCCGTAGGAATGATGACAATAATCGTCCTCGCCATTGGGAAGTGCGGATCCGGCCCGGGGCGTTTCCTTCCCAGCCGAGCGGGTGATCCTGTGCGCGGAGTTTGTTGCCGGAGATGTCGTATGTCGGAATCACCTCAACGCCGTCCCATCCGGCGTTGAGGTTCCCACTCTGTTGTGATAGGGGTGAGCCCATAACACGCCGGCAACGGACGCTGAGAAATTGCAAATTGAACGGGGGATGAATCCATGGCTGTAGACAAACAGATGGAAAAATTGTTGGCGGCGTTTCATAAGACGCCCTACTACAAGTGGATGCATTCGGAAGGTCTCCCGGTTGTCGAGGGACATGGGGTGGAGGATATCCGAAAGCTGGAACTCGCCCCATGGGCCCGCACAGGGGGCAAGGGCGCTTTCGTTCAGCTCTACGGCATGGAGGGGCTGACGAGCGTCTACGTCGCGGAAATCCCCCCCGGCGGCTCCCTCAAGCCCGAAAGGCATCTCTACGAAGAGGTCATTTGCGTCATGAACGGCCAGGGCGCCACGGAGATCTGGCAGGAGGGGGAGAGTAAAAAAAACCTTTTCGAGTGGGGCCCCTATAGCCTGTTCGTGCCGCCGGTCAATACCTGGCACCGTTTGATAAACGGCGGCAGGGAGCCCGTCAGGTTCATGGCGGTTACCAATGCTCCCCTGCTCATGGATGTCTTCCATTCGCCCGAGTTTCTTTTCAACTGCCCGTTCAACTTTACAGATCGCTACCGCGGGCAAGAGGACTACTTTTCAGTGGGACAGAAGCGCTACGAGCTGGGGATGCAACATATCTGGGAGACAAACTTCATTGCCGACCTCCAATCGGCTGCCCTGGACACACGGGATGTAAAGGGCGCCGGAGTGCAAATTACCCAATTCGAGGCATCGGGCAACGGGCTCATTGGCCACCTGTCCGAGTGGCCCGGGGGGCGTTACCACAAGGCGCACTATCATGGTCCGGGGGCCATTCTGCTCGGGTTACAGTCCTCGGGTTACGTTTTGATTTGGAACAAAGAGCTGGGGCCCCGGCCCTTTGCAACGGGACATGGGGAAGAGGTTGTCCAGGTGGAGTGGAGGGAGGGGAGCATCTACTGTCCTCCCAGCGGCTGGTATCACCAGCATTTCAATACGGGTCCCAGCAAGGCGCGTCATCTCGCGGTTCGTACGGGAAGCCGGCTGCACCACTGGGGATTTACGATTCCGGCCAAGCGGCAGGAGGACGGTGTCTATCTCACGGCGAAGCAGGGCGGAACGCTCATCGACTATGACGAGGAAGACCCGGAGATCCGGCGGCGCTACGACGCCGCGTTGAAGCCCACCGGCGTCGAGTCCCAGATGCCCCCCGTCGCTTCCTAACCCGCGGCGGGGCTTGCCGGCAGGCGGCGTGTGCTCCCCATCCAGCGCAGTAAAGTCGTAGGACGGCGCCGAAGATGGTTTTGAACGTGAGAGAGCGGTTCCGAGGGAGGAGAGGCCCTTGAAGTCCCCATACCGAATCGGACACGGCTTTGACGTCCACCGGCTTAAGCGCGGGCGCAAGCTCGTCCTCGGCGGCGTGGTGGTGCCCCATACGACGGGAGCCGTGGGCCATTCGGACGCCGACGTGGTACTCCACGCCCTCATCAACGCCGTCCTGGGAGCCCTTGGAAAGGGAGACATCGGCACCCATTTCCCCGATACGGATCCGCAGTACAAGGGAATCTCCAGCGAGGTCCTGCTGAAGCGAGTGCTCGCCATCATGGGACGGGCCGGCTATGGCATCGTCAACGGGGACGTGACCGTTTTGGCAGAGCGGCCGCGGCTCAGCCCCTATTTTGCCGAAATCCGCGCCCGGGTGGCCCGTCTCATGAAAATCTCCCCGCAGTCCTTGAACCTCAAGGCGGCGACTACCGAGAAGCTCGGTTGGATCGGTAAAGGGCAGGGGATCGCCGCCGCCGCCGTCGTCCTGCTGGCGAAAAAGGCTTGAATCCGGGCGAGCGCGACCGCTTGTTTTTTCACAACCGGCGGATTTACAGATACTGCCAGCCGGCCCATAACAAGCGCAGCCCCACCACGAGAAGCCCGCTCGAAAGGGCCACGGTCAACCACCGGGAGCCGTACCGGTAGGAGATCCTGGGCCCCAGCTGGCCGCCAATTAGCGTTCCCGTGGCGAGGCTCATTGCCACTGCCCAAAGGCCTTGCAGGTCCCCTTCGGCGAAGTTGGTAATGTTGGCGATCATGGCCGTACCTATGACCATGAAGTGGGACGTGGCGGCGGCGATTTCGACGGGAATACCCAGGATAAGGGCAAATGCGGGAACGTTGAAGATGCCCCCGCCCACCCCGAGCATGCTGGCGAGAAAGCCGGTTATGAAGGTGATGGAGGCCCCCCACCCGCGGCGCACCCGGTATTCGAAGACCCGCCCCATGCCGTCCACTATGCGGCAAGGGTAGCCGGTATCGCTGAGGCGTTTTTGGGCGAGGAGGTTCCCCGGCTTCGTCATAAGGTAGATCGCCACGGCACAGAGGAGGCTTCCAAGAAGGACCTGGAAGGACCCCCGGTGGACGTAATTGACGATGAGGGCTCCAAGGACGCCTCCCGGCAAGGTCGCTACCAGGAAAAGAGAGCCCGTCCTGTAATCGATACGCTGGGAGCGGGCGTAAACCAGGGTCCCCGAGATGGCATTGATGCAAACTGCCACCAGCGACACGGCCGTAACGGCTGCGACGCTCAACGACTGGTTCATCAGCAGGAGGACGGGGACGATGATGAAGCCTCCACCCGCTCCAATTAAAGACCCCCAGGTTCCCGCAAGCAGCCCCACGGCCATGAGCTCCAAGATTTCGGCTAGTCCCAAGTCCCCCGCTTCCCCCCGTCTGTAACGACTCCGGCGAACGCGCTACGTAACGCTAGCTCCGGGACGAGGAACCTGTCAAGGACATTGAATCGGTCTGGTCCGTTGCGGCCGCCCTCCGGATGTTGCCAAGACGGGAGGAGTCGCCTAGAATCGTCTCCGTTCTGAGATCTCAAAGTATCCAAGGAGGTCCCATGTCGGACGAAGCCATCGAGGTTCTACTTCAGGAGGGCAGGCTGTTTCCGCCTCCCGAGTCGTTTAAGAATTCGGCCAACCTTACGGACGCAGGTGTGCTTGAAAGGGCTGCCAGAGACCCCGAAGGATTCTGGGCCGAGGCGGCCAAGGAGCTGGACTGGATCAAGCCCTGGAACCGGGTGCTGGAATGGAACTGCCCCTGGGCCAAGTGGTTTATCGGCGGCAAGATGAACGTTTCCTACAACTGTCTGGATCGTCACGTGAAAACGGCCCGCAAAAACAAGGCGGCGATTATCTGGGAAGGAGAACCCGGCGAGGACCGGGTCCTGACCTATCGCGAGGTCTGGCGGCTCGTAAACCAGTTCGCCAACGTGCTCAAATCGTTGGGCGTCAAGCGGGGCGACCGGGTGGCCATCTATATGGGGATGATCCCCGAACTGGTGGTTGCGATGCACGCCTGCAACCGCATTGGCGCGGTGCACAGCGTGGTCTTCGGCGGGTTCAGCGCCGAGTCCCTCAGGGATCGTATCAATGACGCCAAGGCCAAGGTCCTCGTCACCGCAGATGGGGGTTATCGGCGTGGCACCGTCGTGCCATTGAAGCGCAACGTGGACGAGGCACTGCAAGGAACCCCCTCCATTGAGAGCGCCGTGGTGGTCAGGCGTTTGGGAGACTCGGCTGCGGCGAAGATGAAAGCGGGGCGCGACCACTGGTGGCACGATTTGATGTCCGACGCCGAGACATGGTGCGAGCCGCAAGCCATGGACAGCGAAGACATGCTCTTTACCCTTTACACGAGCGGCACCACGGGTAAGCCCAAGGGCATTGTCCACACCACGGCGGGTTACCTGGTGGGGGTCTACCTCGCCAACAAGTGGGTCTTCGACATGAAGGAGGATGATATTTTCTGGTGCGCGGCGGACATTGGCTGGGTCACCGGTCATACGCATATCGTCTACGGCCCCATGGCCAATGGAGTCACCCAGGTCATGTACGAAGGGACCCCCGATTGGCCGGACAAGGACCGTTTCTGGCGCATTGTGGAAAGACACGGCGTAACCATTTTTCACACGGCTCCCACGGCTATCCGGACCTTCATGCGTTGGGGTCCGGGGTATCCCGGGAAGCACGATCTCTCCACGCTTCGCCTTCTCGGGACCGTGGGCGAGCCCATCAACCCCGAGGCGTGGATGTGGTACCACAAGTTTATCGGGGGGGATCGCTGCCCCATTATGGACACCTGGTGGCAGACGGAGACCGGGCACCCGCTGATTACCCCGCTGCCTGGGATCACCACCTTGAAGCCGGCCTCCGCCACAAGGCCCTTCCCCGGTATCGGGGCGGAGGTCGTGGACGAGGCCGGGAATCCCGTCCCACTGGGAGGGGGAGGATACCTGGTCCTGACGAAACCCTGGCCGGCCATGCTGCGCACCATCTACGGGGATCCTGACCGTTACGTGGAGCAGTATTGGAGCCGCTTCCCGGGAAAGTATTTCACCGGTGACGGGGCCAAGCGCGACAAGGACGGCTATTTCTGGCTTCTCGGCCGCGTGGACGACGTGATGAACGTGGCCGGCCACAGAATCAGCACCATGGAAGTGGAAAGCGCGCTGGTGGACCACCCCAGCGTTGCCGAGGCTGCGGTGGTCGGCAAGCACCACGACGTCAAAGGGCAGGCCATTTGTGCCTTTGTGTCGCTCAAGACGGGGATCGAGAGTCCACCGTCCCTGATCCATGAGTTGAGGAGCCATGTGGCAAAAAAGATCGGAGCTATTGCCCGTCCCGACGAGGTCCTGATTGCCGCCGAGCTTCCAAAGACTCGCAGTGGGAAGATCATGCGGCGCCTCCTGCGGGACATCGCCGATGGTCGGGCCCTGGGGGACACGACCACTCTGGCGGACCCTGCGGTGGTTGCCAAACTCAAGGAGGAGTACGCGGAAGAGTAACATGCACGGGGCGATATGGGCCGGCGATGACGCTTCTCGTCCGGGCGGGTTACACGGGCCGACGGGCAGTAAACCGCGGCCAGAGGGGGTTCCCGTGGGTTATGGTGCGGGGTTGGTCGGCCGGGGCCGCAGATACGCCGGCAGCGATCGACGAGTTATTCGGCTTTTTAGATCCCTTTCAAACCCAGGGCCAGAAGAACGATCAATGGGCCGATTGCCCCATTAATCTTGAGAAGGGTGAACCATCGCTTCCATTCGGCCAGCAGAGCGTCGGGCCATTGGGAGCATTGCTTCGGGGCGGCGGCGGTTAAAGATTCGATGCGGGGCCCGTACTTTAATCCCTGTACAGTATGGTGCAACACCATGGCTAGAAAAAGCAAAAGCTTCAGGCCCAACACGATGGAATAGGCCGAGCCAAGGGTGAACCCGCCGGCCCGTCCGGCAAAGATGAACCTGAGGCAACCCGTTACCAAAAGCGTTGCGATGCCCAACCATGACACGATCTGTAGGCTGCGCCGTCCCCGGTTGAGCAGTGGAATTCCCGAGGCCGCGGGCAGCCCGCGCACCGCCGGAGCGAAGACAAACAGGAAAAATAGCATGGCGCCGATCCAGAGGGAAAAGGCGGTCAGGTGCAGCCAATGGGTAAGGGTATGGATAATAATTGGGAACTCCGCCCGCCGGTCGATTCCAATTGTCCTAGCAACGGGAGGGAAGATTTACAAACCCTTTTTGTCCTTGATAAGAACGGGTGGGTATGGTAGCAAAATGACAAAATATAAATACCGAGGTAAATTTACCCCATGATGCGTTGGCTGCCGGAAAACATCTCCACCTTCGGCGGGGAGATCGATGGACTCTTTTACTTCATCTACTACCTCACCGCCGGGGTCTTTGTGCTGGTCACGGTGCTGATGGTTCTCTTCCTCTTCCTTTACCGCCACCGGGAGGGCCGCAGGGCCGTTTACACCCACGGGAGCACGCCCCTGGAAATTACCTGGACCGTGATCCCGACCATTATTCTGGTGGTGCTGTCGTTAGTGAGCGTTTCCACGTGGGCGAAGGTCAAGATCGACGCCCCGCCTAGCGAGTTTGAAGTCCGGGTAACCGGGAAACAGTTCAATTGGGAGATCGTTTACCCCGGCCCCGATGGGCGGTTCGATACCCCCGACGACTTCAAGATCGAAAACGAGCTGCACGTTCCTGTCAATAAAGTTGTCTACGTTCACCTGACCTCCAATGACGTCATCCACAGTTTCTTTGTGCCGAATTTGCGGCTCAAGCAGGACGCGCTGCCGGGTCGCAATATCCGGGTCTGGTTCGAGGCCACGAAAACCGGCAAATACGAGCTCCCTTGCGCGGAGCTGTGCGGATTCGGCCATTCGGGGATGCTCGGCTGGCTTTACGTCGATGGCCCCGAAGCCTACTCGGCATGGTCGGCCCAGTTCCAGAGATGACGCGGAGCGACCCGCGGGCGACAGAATTCAACCGATCAGTGATTTAAGGACGGAGGAAGTACCGGAATGAGCGATTCAGGAGCAATTGCCCACGACGCCCGCGCGCTTCACGGGGAGTTGGGGTTCTGGCGGACCTATGTTTTTTCTACCGATCACAAGATGATCGGAAGGCAGTTTCTATTTCTCGGGCTCTTCATGTTGGTCATCGGCGGTTTCCTCGCCATGCTGATGCGTTGGGAGCTGGCCTGGCCGGAGACCGCCGTTCCCGGCATGGGCTGGGTGGCGGAACCCACCATGTACGAGGGTATCATCCCGCCGCAGACTTACAACATGCTGTTCACCATGCACGCCACGATCATGATCTTTTTCGTGGTTATGCCCATTATGGTAGGCTGCTTCGGAAACTTTCTGATCCCCCTGATGATTGGCGCGCGGGACATGGCCTTCCCGGTGCTCAACATGCTGTCCTTCTGGGTGGGGCTCCTTGCCGGGGCCATTATGTTGAGTAGCTTTTTCGTTCCCGGCGGCGCCGCCGCCAGCGGTTGGACGGCCTACGCGCCGCTCTCGGCCAAGGCCGTTTTTACGGGCGTCGGATTGGGGCAGAACCTCTGGATCTTGAGCCTTATGATCCTGGGCATCTCTTCCCTCATGGGCTCCATCAACTATATTACCACCGTGATCAACATGCGGACCCCCGGCATGACCCTTTTCCGTATGCCCCTGGTCATCTGGTCCCTGTTCATTACGGCGGTCCTGCTTTTGCTGGCCCTCCCCGTGCTGACGGCGGCCCTTGCGATGCTGCTGTTCGACCGCATGCTCGGAACGAGCTTTTTCCTTCCTGCGGGGGGAGGCAACCCCCTTCTGTGGCAGCACCTCTTCTGGTACTTCGGCCATCCCGAGGTCTACATCCTGGTCCTGCCGGCCATGGGGGTGACCTCGGAAGTCCTGGCGGTGTTTTCCCGCAAGCCGATTTTCGGCTATCGCGCCATGGCCTTCTCCATGATCGCCATCGCCTTCCTGTCGTGGATCGTATGGGGGCATCACATGTTCCAGAGCGGCATGAACCCCCTGCTCGGCACAGCCTTTATGATGACCACCATGGTGATCGCGGTTCCGTCCGCCATCAAGACCTTCAACTGGTTGGGTACCCTGTGGGGCGGCTCCATCCGCTTCACCACGGCCATGCTTTTCGGGTTGGGGTTCGTGTCGGCCTTCGTCATCGGGGGGCTGAGCGGCATCTTCATGGCCTCTACTCCCGTGGATATCTTCATCCACGACACCTACTACATCGTTGCCCATTTCCACTACGTCGTGGCGGGAATCGTCTTTGCCCTGTTCGCCG
>Ga0326597_10014214_pt1 | contig 10435 bp, 4 predicted proteins | sample RVTome_12_FD_203789 | JGI IMG/M metagenome (GOLD analysis project Ga0326597, IMG submission 203789) | Soil microbial communities from uranium-contaminated site in the Upper Colorado River Basin, Wyoming, United States - RVT100D185 | ecosystem: Environmental > Terrestrial > Soil > Contaminated >... | reverse complement strand
ACCACGTTGAAGGTCTTGCGCAAGGACGCTGGGTGCTTCTCGATTATGTCGACGTCGTCGTACACCTGTTTCACCCCGAGCTGCGGGCGTTCTACCAGCTCGAGCGCTTGTGGGCCGACGCGCCGCCTGTGACCCTCGGCGAGCTCGGAATCGCCGGCTAAAGAAAGGAATGGAGCAGCGTATGCAGCGGATGGCGAGGAAACTCGGTGTGGCGGTGGCCGCCGCGGCCGCCATGCTGGTGGGCGCGACGCCGGCGAGGGCGCAGTACTTCGGTCAGAACAAAGTCCAGTACCGCTCGTTCGATTTCCAGATCATCCGCACCGAGCACTTCGAGGTGTACTACTACGGCGAGGAGCGCGCCGCGGCGCTCGACGCCGCCCGCATGGCCGAGCGAGGCTACGCGCGACTCTCCTCGGTGCTACATCACCAGTTCCAGTCCCGCAAACCGATCATCCTGTACGCCTCCCACAGTGACTTCGAACAGACCAACGCGATCGCGGGCGAGCTGGGTGAGGGCACCGGCGGGGTCACGGAATTCTTCAAGCACCGCATGGTGCTGCCGTTTACCGGTTCGTATGCCGACCTGGAGCACGTGCTGCAACACGAGATGGTGCACCAGTTCCAGTACGACGTGTATTCGAGCGGCCGGATCGGCGCCGGGGTCCAGACCCTGGTGAACGTGAACCCGCCACTGTGGTTCATGGAGGGCATGGCCGAATACCTGTCGCTCGGGCCCATCGACGCGCATACGTCCATGTGGCTGCGAGACGCGGCGCTCGAGGGCAACCTGCCCACGATCGAGCAGCTGACGTACGACCCGCGAATCTTCCCGTATCGCTTTGGGCACGCCATTTGGTCCTACATCGGCGAAAAGTGGGGCGACGAGGTCGTCGGGGAGATCCTGCAGGCGTCGACCACCTCTGGCGTCGAAGGCGCCATCAAGCGAGCGCTCGGCGTGACGCTGGAGGAGCTCTCCCACGACTGGCGAGACGCGGTGCAGACGACGCTCCTCCCGCAGCTCGGGGAGCACTACCGCGCTCGCCACATTGCGCAACCGCTGTTGACCAAGCGTCGCTCCGGTGGCGGCTACCACCTGGCTCCGGCACTCACGCCCGACGGACGCGAAATCGCGTTCTTTGGCGAGCGCAACTCGTTCTTCATCGATCTCTACCTGGCCGACGCGGAGACCGGACGCACCAAGCGGCGGCTCGTCAAGTCGACCATCAACTCGAACTACGAAAGTCTCCGGTTCATCAATTCGTCCGGGTCGTTCTCGCCCGACGGCCGCTTCTTCGCGATCACCGCCAAGCGCAAACAGCAGGAAGACCTCGTGATCCTCGACGTGCGACGCGGGCGCGAGGAGCGGCGCATCAAGGTCCCGCTCAATGGACTCGAAACGCCATCGTGGTCCCCCGACGGCCAGCAGCTCGTCTTCATCGGCTTCGACGGCGGACTGTCGGACCTCTTCACCATTAACCGCGACGGCAGCGGCCTGCGCCGCCTCACGAACGACAAGTTCGGCGACCTGCAGCCCACCTGGTCGCCCGATGGCAAGACCATCGCGTTCACCACCGACCGCGGAGGGCAAACCGATTTCGAGAAGCTGCGTTTCGGGAACATGCGTCTCGCCCTGTACCACCTCGACACAGGGGTGATCGAGCTGCTCGGCCACATGGATCAGGGCAAGAACATCAACCCCACGTGGGCACCCGACGGGCGTTCGCTGGCCTTCGTCTCCGATCGCACCGGCATCAGCAACTTGTTCCTCTACGAGCTGGGCGACGGGACGGTGTACCAGCTCACCGACGTGTTCAGCGGCGTGACGGGAATCACGCCGATGTCACCCGCCCTCTCGTGGGCCCGCCAGGCCGATCGGCTGGCGTTCGCCTACTATGAAGAAGGCGAGTACAACGTGTACGCGATCGACAACCCCCGGTCTCTGCGACGCCAGCCCTACCTGGACCGCCCCGCCCCGGGCCCCGTGTTCCTGCTCGTCGGCGCCGCCCGGCGCGATTCGCTCCGAGCGCCGCGGGCCGACAGCGCCACGCCGACACCGGCCCAGCCGCCGGGAGCGGAAGGCTCCGTGTCGGTGTACCGCCCCGCAACCGGCGGCTTCCGGCCGTCGAGCGGCGCGCCGCAGGCCGCCGAATCCACGGCCGCGGTGGCCCCGGTGTCGGTGCGCTCGCTCCTCGACTCGGCGACACTGGCGCTCCCGGACACGACCGAGTTCTCGGTGCGGCCCTACCGCGTCCGGTTCACGCCCGACTACACCGCGCGGCCCACCATCGGCTACGCGCGGGACAACTTCGGCCGTGGGTTCTTCGGCGGCGCGGCGGTTTCGCTGTCCGACATTCTGGGGGATCACACCCTGCAGTTCGCCGGGGCGGTCAACGGCCGCATCAGCGAAGCGCAGATCTTCGCCGCCTACATCAACCAGCGAAAGCGGTTGAACTGGGGCGTGGGCGGCTCCCAGACGCCGTACTACTTCTTCATCCCGAGCACCATCGACGTGGTGCCCATCAACGGCGGGCCGGACAGCGCGATCGTCTACAACTTGCAGCTGCGGCGCTTCGTGGTGCGGGATCTGTTCGCCGAGTCCTACTACCCGTTCAATCGCTTCAGCCGGATCGAGCTGGGGGTGCACGCGGTGTTCCTGGGACTCTCCACGCTGACGCTGTCCGACGCCTACGACCTCCAGTCGGGCCAGTACATCGGGTCGGCCGAGACCACGTCGGACGAGCGCTCCCTCGGTTACGCGCAACCGAGCATCGCCTTCGTCCACGACAACGCCCTGTTCAGTTACGTCGGACCGTTCTCCGGCAGCCGGTCGCGCTTCGGCGTCTCCCCCACCTTCGGAGGGGAGCGGTTCACCAACGTCGTCGCCGACTACCGGCGCTACCTGTTCTTCCGCCCATTCACGTTGGCGTTCCGCGGGATGGTCTACGGCAATTTCGGCCGCGATGCCGAGCTGTTCCCGATCTACCTCGGTAGCACCGACCTGATCCGCGGGTACACGTCAGGCTCGTTCCGCAACAACGAGTGCTTGACCAGCCCATCCCTGCCGACCGGGTTCACCGGGTGCTCGGGGCTGGACCAGCTCATCGGATCAAAAATCGCGCTTGCGAACGTGGAGCTGCGCTTCCCGCTCACCCGCAGCCTCGTACTCGGGTTCTTGCCGATCGGCCTGCCGCCGATCGAGGGAGCGCTGTTCTATGACGCCGGCGTGGCCTGGAGCACCGGCAATACGGTGAAGTGGAAGCGCCACGCCACCGATGACCCACTGCTCGTGCGCTCCCCGGTCCGTAGCTACGGATCGTCGATCCGCGCGAACCTGTTTGGGTGGGTGATCCTGCGATTCGACTACACGAAGCCGCTGGACCGGGACCACAATAAGGCCTATTGGACGGTGAGCCTCGGCCCAACGTTCTAACTCCGCGCTGCATAGCCACTTGCATTGGCCTCGCCGGGTTTCTATCTTGCGGCGAGGCCAATTGCTTTCCCTTCGGTCTTTCCCCCTCCTCATGGCTCTGGCGCTGTGGGGCTGTCGGCCCCAAGCGCCGGGTGGATCGTCGTCACAAGCCGTTGCGGCACCGTCACTTCGGCCGACGACAGGCCCGCCGGGCCGACACGCCGGATTTGCCATTCGCGTCCCCATTGAAGGCGGCGTCCCGCAGTTGTACGCGCTGCCCTCGCTCGCCGAATGGCCCACCCCGCTCCGCGGTAAGCTGGCCGACGTGGAGCAGCTATTGGGGGTCGACCCCGAAGCCGCAGAGCTGTTCGTTCGAACCCGCAAGCGCGCCGTGGTCTCCCTCGACCTCGACGGTGATCGCGTCGACACCGTGGCGACCGACGTGCAGATCGCGACCCTGGGCCCCGACGGCACCCTGTTCGCCGTGGATGGCAGACGCCGGGTCATCACGCTCTCGCGGCGCGTCCGGCTCACCTGGCCGCATCCACTGGCAGGCGTTCCGCGCGACCTTTTCGGTGCCGCGAACGAACGCCTCGTCGCCATGGTCGGCGGAGAGCGTCCCTCCCTCATCGTGGTCGCGGCGGATCAACCAGCGGCGACGCGTCCATTGCCCGACAACGGGGACGTGACAGCAAGTCGTTGGGGTGATCTCGTCGCCGTGGCGGGCGATTCCGGCGTTACGCTCTTCGACCCGCTGGGCCGCCGGGAGCCGGGCTTCGTGCGGATCGCCGATCACCCCCGCGCGCTCGTGTTCTCGCCTTCCGGACATCGGGTGTACGTCGGCGTCCGGGCCGGGCTTGGCCTTGCCGTCATCGACCGCTACGCGCTGCGAGAGATCGACGGTGTGGCGCTCCCGATGCCGGCCGCCGCGCTGCGGCTCGATCCGTTCGGCCAATGGCTGATCGCCCGGCCCACGGTCGGAGACAGCGCCTGGGTCGTCGATCTGTCGATCAAGCGGCTGGTGGGCGGATTCCCGACCTCCTGGCGGGCCGATCTGCCCACCGTCTCACCGGATGGTTCGCTGCTGCTGCGCCGCGGCAACGATGTCGTCGCCGTGCGGCCCGACTCGCTCATCGTGACGGGACGCGTAGCGGGCGGCGCGTCCGATCTGTGGGTCACAACCGACTGGACGCCGCGCGGAGCGCGCTCCACCACCGCCGCCAGCGCGGCGGGTGCCGACGACTCGGTGAGTGGCGAGGGACCGCTCTACGTGCAGGTATCAGTGTCGCGCAACCAAACCTGGTCCGGGCAGATGGCCGAACAGCTCATCCGGGCCGGATTGCCCGCCAAAGTCCTCCCGCCCGCGTCGGCCGACGAAGGGTTTCGCGTCGTACTCGGCCCATACCGGACCCGTACCGAGGCGGAAAGTATCGGCAAGAAGCTTGGCCGCCCGTACTGGATCTACCATCCCGACCAGTGACGCTCCGCACGCTGCCCCGCTCCCGGCTCGACCGCGTGCTCCCGCCCCTGCTGCGGGAGTGTGCGCTGGTGGTGATCGTGCCGGCCGCTGATCACGCGCATTGGTCGGCCGAGGCAGCCTGGGCTGTGGCACGCGCCGCCAGCATCGGCCACCAGGACGGTCGCCGCGCCGTTGCACTGGTGGATCTTTGCCTTGAATCACCGCTGTTGCACCAGGCCAGGGGGATCGCACGGTCACCGGGAATCGCGGAGGCGTTTGCTTCCGATGCCCCCCTCACCGATGTGGCCCACGACGTTGACGGCGTCTACTTCCTCCCGGCTGGATCCGAGATCCAGGAGCCCGACGCGGTACGCCGCTCGCGCCGCTGGAGCCGGCTCCAGGCGGGATTTCGAAGCGAACGCGCGCTGCTGTTAGTCTGCCTGCCGGCCGACCGCATCCCGGACCTGGGAGCGGTCCCGGACGGCGTGATCGCTCTGGCACCCTTGGGGATGGACCTTGGCTCGCCTCCCGGTCGCGCGCTGCTGGCCGCGCGGGAGCGGGGGGTTGAACTGCTCGGCGTCGTGCGCGAGCGGTGGAGCGCATCGCAGCCGGCGTCGCTCCCCTCCGTGCTCCCGCACCGAGTGCGACCCGCCGTGGTGGCAGCAGGCGCCGCACTCGCGATCGTAAGCGTCGCGCTGCTCGCGACGGCCAAAGCGGCCTTCAAGAATGACCCGGGGAACCGTCCGACAACGGCAGACTCCATCGTCGAGCAGGCGAGGCCGGTGCCGGTGTTGCCCACCGCGGACTCTGGCGCGTGGACGCTGCAGTTGGCCGCGTACGGTGAGCCCGAGCGTGCCCTGGCCCACGTCGACCGCCTCGTGGCGGCGGGAATGCCGGCGTTCGTGAGTCCGCTCTCCCCCGAGGCCTCGGGAACGGTGTGGTATCGCGTCCTCGCCGGCGCCTTTGCCACGCGCGACGTGGCGGCGGCGGCGCGCCAGGTGTGCTGGGACAGCGGCCTCGCCGCACCCGGTGAAGGGAAGCTGCTGCTCGCGCCGTACTCGCTCGCGCTCCGAAACCCCGCGGACGGCGCGCGGCTGCGGGCCACGGGCCTGGCGCCGGTGCGCTGGGGCGAGCGCGGCCCGGTCCTGGTCGGTGCGTTCGAGCATCCCGAGCAAGCGGCCGTCGCCCGCGCCACGCTGGAACGCGCCGCCATCGCCACAACCCTCATCACCCGAACGGACCCGACCCCATGAGGCTGAGCCGACTCGAGCTGGTGGGCTTCAAGTCCTTCGCTGGATCGGTAGAGCTGCCCTTTGATCTCGGCGTGACCGCGATCGTCGGTCCGAACGGCTGCGGGAAGTCCAACATCTCCGATGCGGTCCGGTGGGTGCTGGGGGAGCAGTCGCCGCGTCTGCTGCGCGGCGGCAAAATGGAAGACGTGATCTTCCAGGGCTCGACCGGTCGCCGCCCGGTGAACGTCGCCGAAGTCTCGCTGGTGTTCGACAATGCGGACGGGACCCTGCCCATCGCGTACCAGGAAGTCGTGATCACCCGTCGGCTGTCGCGCTCGGGTCAGAGCGACTACCTCTTGAACCGCTCACCGGTGCGGCTGCGTGATATCCAGGACCTGCTGCGCGGCACCGGGCTGGGCGCGGACGCCGGGGTCGTGATGGAAGCCAAGATGATCGACGCGCTGTTGTCGGAGCGCGCCGAGGAGCGGCGGGCGCTGTTTGAGGAAGCGGCGGGGATCGGTCTGTACCGCAATCGCAAACAGAGCTACGAGCGGCGGCTCGAAGAAACGGCCGCCGACCTCGCTCGGCTCGAAGACCTCATCGCCGAAGTGCAGACCCAGGTGCGCAGCCTGGCGCGGCAGCGCGGTCGCGCGGAGCGCTACACCAAGATGATGGAGGAGTGTTTCGGTGTGGCGATCACGCTGGTCCGGCGCGAGCTCGAGGATCTGGACCTGTCCCTGGGCGCGTTGGGCGTGCGCACGCGCGAGCTGGCGGAGAGTCTGCCTCTGGTACGGACGCGCTTCGAGGACGCCGAGCACGAGCGCGAGTCCTGTGTCCAGGCTCGGCACACCGCCGAGGCACGACGGACGGAGGTGGAGCGCCGCCTGGCGGACGCGAAGCTCGAGGCGGAGCGTCTGGGCGGGGATCTCGCCCTCGCCGCCGAGCGCCTCGGCAACGCGGCTCAGCGACGCACGCGCGCCCTCGAAGAACGGGCGGAGAAGGAGCGACGCGCGACCCAGGCCGAGCGAGAGCGCGCAGCGGCCGACGCCGAGCGCGCCGGAGCCGAGCGGGAGCTGGCCACCATCCAGGCCGAGCTCACCGGCCGTGCGTCGCTCGAGGCGGAGGTGCGCGACCGCCTGGGAGCGCTGCGCGAAACGGTGCGGAGCCTCGAGACGGAAGTGCAACGCGCCACCGAGGTCACCCGGGCGCTCGAGATCGAACGGGCGGCACTAGAGCGTGAGCGTGCGGAGCTACGCCAGGCGTTGCAACGAGCCGCGCTGGACCGTGGAACGCGCGAGCAATCCGCCGCTGGTGCGGAGCAGGCCCTGTCGACCGTCGTGCACGACGCAGCCGCGGCCGCGCAGACTGCAGTGCGGGCAGTGGAAGCCGTTCAGCTCGCCCGCCGCCGTGTGGGCGGGCTCGAGGAGCAGGAGATGGCCGCCCGCGCGGCCCGACGGCAAGCCGAGGATGCGTGGTCACAACTGTCCGCGCGCCGAGACGCCCTCGCCGAGCTCGAGCGCGGCCGCGTGGGACTCGCGCCGGCCGCGCAGGCGCTGCTGGGCGTGCGAGACCGGTTCGGCGATGCGGTGCTGGGGCCCCTCGCGGACTTCGTCCGCACCAGCCGCCGCGACGCGGAGCTCGCCGAGCGGCTGTTAGGCGAGTGGCTGCACGCCGTGCTGGTGCGGGACCCCGCCGCCGCGGACGAGATCCGTCGCTGGCACGCGGCCGAGCATCCCGGTCCGCTCGTCCTGCTCCCCTGCACCCCGGGCCCGCGCCTCGCCGCCGATGGCCACCCCCTGAAGGACGAGTTGCGCGTGGACGGGCCGGCGGCGGCATGGGTTCGCGCGCTGCTGGCAGGACACGAGGTGCTGGATGACGGCCGCACGCTGCGGCGGGCGAACGGAGCGATTTTCCTGGACGGCGTCGTCGCGACCGGAAGCGGCCCGCTGCAGCGCCGCGCCGAGCTCGATGCGCTGGGAGCCGATCTCGCCGAGGGAGAGGCAACGCGCGACCGCACCCAGGCGGCCCTCGAGAGCACGACGCGCGACCTGGGCGACGCCCGGGCTGCGTTAGCGGACGCGGCGGACGCGGCGGACCGGGCGCGACAAGGGGAGCTCGAGGACGGCGCCAGGAAAGGCGAGGCGGAGCGCACCCTCGTGCACGCGCGGCGCGAGCTCACGGAAGCGGACGGACTCGTCGAGCGCCTCACGCAGCGCCTGGCCGAGGTGGAGTCGCGGTTGAGCGGGCTCGAAACGGAAATCCAGCAGCGCTCGCTCGAGCGCATGCGGCACGACGAGCGGCTCGGCAGCGAGCGGAGCGGACTCGAGACGCTGGAAGCCGATCAGGAGCGGGCCCGCGAGCAGCGGGTGCACTGGCAAGTAGAAGCGGCGCAGATGGAGGCGCGGCTGGCGGCCGCCCGCGAGCGGGCCGGACGCGCCGGAACCGAAGTGGAGGAAGCCCGTCGCGATGCCGTCACCCTGGCCGACGAAGTCGCGCGGATCGACACCACCAACACGGAGCTCGCCACCCAACGCGCGCAGTGGCAGGATGCGCTGCAGGAACGTCGCATCGCGCAGGGGGAGCTCGAGACGGCGGCGCGCGAAGCCGCAACCCACGTCCAGGCCGCCGAGACCGCCGTGACAGCCGCCGAAGCCGCCGTGGAGGAGGCGCGTGCCGCCCTCACGACACTGGGCGACGAGGAGCACCGGCTCGCGATGGAGCGAACGGAGCTCGAGGGCCGCAAGCGGGCGACGGCCGAGCGGGTGGAGGCCGAATGGCGCAAGCCGCTCGCCCAGCTGTTACGGGATGCGCCGGAGGCGACCGGGGATCTCGAGTGGCTGCGAGAGGAAAACGAGCGGCTGCGCGGTGCGCTCGATGCGGTCGGTCCCGTGAACGCGTTGGCTGTCGAAGAGCACGCTGAAGAGGTCAAACGCCTCGAGTTCCTCATGACGCAGCGAGATGACCTCGTGGCGGCACGGTCGTCGTTGCAGCAAGCGGCCCGCGAGATCGACCAGACCGCCAAGGCTCTGTTCCTCGAATCGTTCGGGAAGGTGCGCGAGCACTTCCGCTCCGTGTTCCAGACGTTGTTCGGCGGCGGCGAGTGCGATGTGCGCCTGGCCAACGAGGATGAGCCGTTAGAGAGCGAAATCGAGATTCACGCCGCGCCCCGCGGCAAGCGCACCCAACGCATCCACCTGCTCTCCTCCGGAGAGCGAACCCTGGTCGCCGTGTCGCTGCTGTTCGCGATTTTCCTCGCGCGGCCCAGTCCGTTCTGTCTGCTGGACGAGGTGGACGCGCCCCTGGACGACGCCAACGTGGGGCGGTACGTGCGGCTCCTGGCCGAGTTCAAGAGTCAGACGCAGTTCATCGTGATCACTCACAACCCGCGCACCATGCAGGCCGCCGACGCCGTGTACGGGGTCACGATGCAGGAGCCCGGCGTCTCGACGATCGTCGGCGTGCGGCTCGGCCAACTCGCCACGGTCTGAGTCGATGGCCCGGCGCCCCCGGCCTACCCGGCAGTGGGTCGCCGCCCTGCTCGCGCTGGCCACGCCCATCGGCCTCGCCGCTCAGCGACCCACGCTGGCGCCGCCGCTCGCGCGTGCCCTCAGCCGCGACACCACCTTCACCGTTTGGCTGTTCGTGCGTCCCGGCGTCTCGCTGGCCGATGCGAGCGCACGCGTCACCCAGGCGGGAGCCGGGGTCCGCACCCGCAGCCGCTGGCTGCACGCCCTCGGGGCCAACGTCCCTACGGCCGCACTGGTGGCGCTGGCGCGCGAGCCCGCGTTGCGGCACGTGCAGCCGATGGGGCGCTGGCGCCGACCCAGCACGCCCGAGCGAGTCCCGGAGTTCGTTCCCGCCCTGTTCGACACCTGCCCGGCGAACGGCGATCCGGTGTACGGGTCCTCCGAGATGCCATATCGGCAGCTGAACGTACGACCGCTCACCGACGCCGGCGCCACCGGTGCCGGCGTGCGCATCGCGATCCTCGATGCCGGCTTCAACACCCTCGACCCGGCGTTCGTCGGCGTGACCGTGGCGGCGCAGCGTGACTTCGTGTTCGGCGACTCCGTCGTGCGCAACGAAGCGAACGACGCTTCGAGTGCGCAGTTCCACGGCACCGCCGTGTGGTCCTTGTTCGCGGGCCTCGTCCCGGGACGGCTCGTCGGCATGGCGCGCGGCGCCTCCTATCTGCTTGCCAAGACCGAGGACATCCGCTCCGAGACGCGCGTCGAGGAGGACCACTACGTCGCCGCCCTGGAGTGGGCCGACTCGATCGGCGTGGACATCGTCTCGTCCAGCCTCGGATACCTGGTATTCGACAACGGCTTCGGG
>Ga0326597_10014213_pt1 | contig 10436 bp, 10 predicted proteins | sample RVTome_12_FD_203789 | JGI IMG/M metagenome (GOLD analysis project Ga0326597, IMG submission 203789) | Soil microbial communities from uranium-contaminated site in the Upper Colorado River Basin, Wyoming, United States - RVT100D185 | ecosystem: Environmental > Terrestrial > Soil > Contaminated >... | reverse complement strand
GCCAACCGAGGGAGTATCCTCAGCGTTGCAACGGGCCTCGCCACGAGGAAGATCAGTGTAATCAGCCCGACGAGTAAACTGCCGTACGCCAAGTGATAGTTGGACGAGAGCGCCTGCAACAGCATCAGAAAGGACAGACGCCAGACGTGTTTAGAGGCGCCGCTGTCGGACAACGCGATGAGCTCCGAAAGGGCCAAAGGGATGAAACCGTGATAGAGAATCATCAAACGGGGCCCCTCATTGACCTGGTAGGTGTGAAATGCGTAAAGCGCTCCTGCCGACCAGGCTCCGGTAGCGTCGACTCCGAGGCGCATCGCGAGGTGGCGAAGTGCGAATGCCGCCAGCATGCAGGCGACCGCCACGGAAACGTTGTAAGCGAGGACAGGGTTTCCCGTCGCCCAGAAGACGGGGCCGACCAGCAGCGAAGGAAGCAGCTGATGGTCGCCAAAGGTGAGCGTTCGTCGGTTGGGATAGAGGATATTGGCGTCGTACCAATGGAAGGGGTCCCGCAGAATCTGCTGGTTGAGCCAGCCGACCACGTACACACAATAGAGAGAGTCCCCGATGTAGGCGACGGTATCGCGAGGTTTCAGTGACTGTGGGTAGAAGCTCGCTACCAGGAGTATGGCGTACAACGCGAAGCTGACACTTCGTCGCCGTATGAGGCTCTCCATATGAGATCGGGCCAAAGGAACTCCTGGAAATGATTCCTACAAGCTAGAACGGTGTCACCGAACACCCGAAGGCGGCGCCCGGCCACCCCGGGCAGAGTCGTATAGTATCGGGGACCCGCACGCTGGACATCAAGATCTTCGTTTTGGACAGATGGATCGAAAGAAGTCCCGGGGCTACGTCCGGTACCGCAAGCACCCGATGATAGACTCCGAGCATGAGCCCGACGGTGCTCCAGAGCGCGAGTCCGCCGCCCGAAGGCAAAGGGACCTGGACCGCAGAACGCTGTTTCATCGTCGAAACCTGGAACCATCCCTCGGATCCGGCCGTGTCCCTCGCCCGCGCCCGCGTCTCGCCCGGAGTCACGACCGCAAGGCACGCCCTCGCGGTCGACGAGCGTTATCTCATCGAGAGCGGAGAGGGACGGGTCGAGATTGGCGGGATTGAAAGCGACGTTGCTCCGGGCGACGTCGTCCTCATCCCCGCGGGCACGACCCAGCGCATCTCGAATCAGGGCGAGGCAGACCTCGTCTTCTTGTGCGTCTGCACTCCGAGGTTCGAGCCCGCGTACTACGAGGACCGCGAGAGACTGTCTTGAACGGTCCGCTCGAGCTCTCGGGAAAGGTCGCGCTCGTGACCGGGGCGTCCCGCGGCATCGGAAGCGCCATCGCCTCTCGGTTCGCCGCGGCGGGGGCCGCGGTCGTCGTTCATTATCGAGAGCGCGAAGCCGATGCCAGAGAGCTCGCCCTTCGCCTCGAGGCGAAGGGCGCTCGAGCGGTTGCGATGAGCGCCGATCTCCGAAAGCCGGACGAAGTCGAAAGCCTCTTCCGCGACGCACTGTGCGAGCTCGGCGCCGTGGACGTCCTGGTCAATAACGCGGGGAGCTATCCCCTCCACCCGCTCGTCGATGTGACTCCGGACGACTGGAAGACGGTCGTCGAAACCAACCTTCTATCGGTACACCTCGCCACCCAGTTGGCGGCGCGCCAGATGATCGCGAGAGGGGCGGCAGGCGCTATCGTGAACGTCGCTTCGATCGAAGGACTCCGGCCCGCGCCCGAGCACAGTCACTACACCGCGGCCAAGAGCGGAGTCCTCGCCTACACCCGTTCCGCGGCCCTGGAGCTCGGCCCTCACGCGATCCGCGTCAACGCCGTCTCCCCCGGTCTCGTCTGGAGGGAGGGAATCGAGCAGGCCTGGCCCGACGGAGTGGCCTCATTCCGCGCGCGGGCTCCGCTCGGGAGGCTCGGCCGCCCCGAGGAGGTCGCCGAGGCCTGTCTTTTCCTCGCCTCCCCGCGCGCCAGTTTCGTCACCGGCGTCAACCTCGTCGTGGACGGCGGGATTCTCGCCGCCCCGGCGTTCTAGACAAACCAAGACAAACCGGATTGACAAGGGGACAAAGAAGGTCTATATGAAGGGTGTAATCTTCGGAAGGAGGCAACGAATGACGTCTCCGCCGGACCAGCAGGGCCCCTCGGGGGCCTGAGGATCTCCCACAGGGTCTTCCGCCAGCCGTCGAGGGCTTAAACCAAGCCGGGCTCAGACGGATTCCGTGATCCCAATCGCCCATTCGGCCGTCTTCTTAGAAGCGGCTCAGGGAAACGAACCGAGCGGCTCTCAGGAACTCCGCTGAGCCAAGCGTAATTAGGGCATCAGTTCGTAGATTCGGGCAGTGAGACCGAAAGGGACGGTCTCCTCGCGGACGAAGCCAATACCGAGCTTCTCCAGCACGTGTTTGGAGCCGTGGTTCTCCGGATCCACCGAGGCGCCGAGGATACGAAGCCGGTAACGCTCGCGGCCGAAGCGCACGTTCGCGCCGCTTCGGTCGCGAGCCTCCTGCCTGTAGACCCTCGGTCCAAAGCAGGGCGCCGAACTTCAGGCTTCTGGCACGGGGTGGAGAGATGCCGTGGAGATTTCCGACGCTCCGCGGAGTGAATATGTGCCTCGGTGCCGCACTATAATCACGCCTTCTTGATGACCGCGGTCCGACAACATCTCGCCCTGCTGAACGTCGGCGTTACCTGCTCGCGTCCGCTTCTCCGCGAGGCACCGCCTGAAGATAGCTCTCTTGAGCGACCTTACCCGGCTAAAGGTCGTCCGTCTTCCCTCGGGTGCGTTCTCCTCGCAACGGCTCGAGAGCTGGCCGATGGAGGGCAAGGATGAGGCTCGCCGGAGTCCCGTGGACGGTCGGCTTCAGTCTGTTGGTGCTCTCGGCCGTCGTCCTTCTTTTTATGCCGCTCTCCCTTCACCCCGGCACTCACCTCCCCGACGACGGAGACGCACTTCAGGGCCTGACGGTTCTCTCCTGGGTGGCGCACCAGGCCCCGCGCTCGCCTCTCGAAATCTTCGACATGAATCTCTACTACCCGCACCCGAAGGGGCTCGCCTACTCGGAACACCTCATCCCGCAGGGGCTCGTCGTCGCTTTGCTGATCGCGCTCGGCGCCAGATCGATCACAGCAACGAATCTCCTCGCCGCGTTCACCTTCGTCGGGATCGCGCTCTCGGTCGTTCTCTGGACCCGTGAGCTCGGGGCAAACCGGACCGCCGCAGCGGTGGCGGGTCTCGTCTGCAGCCTCAGCACGTCGACCCTGGAAGAGGTGTCACGGGTCCAGATGCTCTGGATGCAATGGATCCCGCTCGGCCTCTTCTTCCTGCATCGGTTCTTCCGAACCGGGTCGATTCTCGCGGCCTGGGGTTTCGCCGCCGCGTTCGTGCTGCAAGCGCTCTCAGGGCAGTATTATCTGCTCTCTTATCCTCTTTACGTTCTGCCCCTCATCGCCGCTTACCTCTATCTCTTTCCCGAGCGAAGAACTTTGCGGGATGCTCTCCGCCTCGCGACTCCCGTCGTTCTTGGCGCCCTTCTGCTCGTCCCGGTGGAGTGGCAGTACTTGAACCTGTTCTCGCACTATGGGTTCACTCGTCCCCTGACGGGCGGCACCGATCTCCTCAGATACGTCGTTCCCCCATCGAACAACCTGCTCTACGGATGGCTCTTCGCGGACGCCGTCTCGACGACCGCCGGCGCCAACCATCATTTCGTGGGCTTCGCCGCGCTGGCTCTCGCGGCCCTCGGGCTCTTCTCCTTGAGTGAGAACGAGCGCCGGTATCGCCGGCTTTGCGGCGTCTTCGCCCTCGTCGGGCTTTGTTTCCTCGTCCTCTCGGCCGGGGCGGAGTTGACGCTCGGGGGCCGGAGCCTCGGTCCCGGCCCCTTCCGCCTGCTCTACGAGTACGTCCCCTTCTTCGATTACACGCGCGCGCCCGAGAGGCTGAGCGTCTACTTCACCTTCGGGCTCGCGCTCCTGTCCGGGCTGGGTGCTTCCCGGCTCGGCCGGCGTTTCGGAGCAGGAGCGATCGCCGTCGTCTTGGTTCTGCTCCCCCTCGAGCATGCCCGGCTCCGGGGCTACGCGCGCATCCCCACGCGTGAGGAGATCCCCGAGGTCTACCACTGGTTCGCCGAGATGCCCGGTGATTTCCCCGTGGTCGAGCTGCCCGTCTATCCGCGAAGGTTCCTGCGATTCTTCGGATACGAGAGCTACTTCGCGACCGTTCATTGGAAGCGGATCCCGTTCGGGAAGGCGAGCTTCAATCCGCCGGCGCTCGAGTACATGCGCTGGACTCTCAGCACGTTTCCCTCGCGCGAGGCCACCCGGCTCCTGCAATCCCTCGGAGTGCGGATGATCGTCTACCACCCCGACCGCGACCCCGATTCGGCGGCCGTGATCCGACGGCTTCGCCGCGACCGCCATTTCTCTTTCGTTCGCGAGTTCGGCGAAGCGGATCCCGCGGCCCGACGGCTTCAGTTCGGGAGGGAGGTCGTCTTTCAGGTGATCGCGGAATCGCCGCCAGCCATCTCGGTCCACCGCGATCGTCCGATCCGGACGGAGGGATGGAGTTTCGTTACCTCTTCCGAGGTCGACCCGCACCTTGCGGTCGACGGTCTCCTCGAGACCGGCTGGATCAGCAGTCAGCGCCAGCAGAAAGGGCAGTTCTTCGAGGTGGATCTCGGCGGGGAGCATTGGGTCTCCCGAATCTCGCTCGCGTTCGCCTTTCCTTACGATGAGTTTCCCCGAGCGCTCTCAGTGAACGGCTTTCATCCTTCGCACCGTTGGGAGCGCCTCGTCTTCGAAGACGATCCCTGGGCGGCTTCGCGGGTGGTCGATCAGCTCGTCAAGGATCCGAAGAAGGCCGTGATGGATTTGAGGCTCGAGCAGCCGGTCCTCCTCGAGCGCTTGCGGCTCTTCATCCGCGAGACCGATCTCACCGACGACCTTCCCGAGTGGCGCATTCCGGAGATTCGAATCTTCGATCAGCCGCCGTAAGTTTCGGCCACGTAGGTCAGGACCTTCGGGAGCGAGCTTTCGGGGTCGGCTCGCATCTCGACCGAGGTCCAGTTCGAGTAGCCGATGCGCCGGAGCGCCGATGCCAGGCTCCGGTGGTCGGCGGTTCCCTCTCCCACAACGCCGAGGAAGGGCTCGCTGACGTGGAAGTGAGCGATGGATCCGGCGCAGTCGACGACGGCGTCCGGGAGCATCTCGCCGGCGAGGGTCATCGCCGCGGCGTCCAGGTGGAGCCCGAAACCGCCGCTTCGCACCTTGCGGACGAGATCGAGACCCTCGCGGGAGGTGGTGACGAAATCGCAATCGTACTGCGCCGGGTTGGGCTCGATGGCAAGAACGACGCCGTGCTCGAGGGCTTGGGCGCCGGCCGCGCCGAAGAAGTCGATCGCGATCCTCTCGGCCTCCGCGGCGTTCGCCTCTCCTGCCCGTCGGTTCCTGGGCGCGCCGAAGACGAGCACAAGCACCCCGAGCCACTCGCCGAGGCGCATGAGCCCACGGAGATGCTCGAGCGTCTCGCTCCGCGCCTTCGGAGTCTCGAAGAGCGTCAGCTCGGGCCGGCCGAAGAGAAGCGCCTGCATCGCCACGACGTCGATCCCACGCTCGTTCCAGAAGCGGCGATAGTCGCGAGCCTGTCTTTCCGTCACATCGAGAGGTCTGTCCCACACTTTCGTGGGAGCGATCTCGACGCCTCGGAACCCCGATTTCAACAGGAGATCGGCGACGAGGGAGTCCTCCGCTCGGGACCAGGCGATATTCGAGACGGCGAGCTTCATTTGCTGGCTTCGCCGCGAACGTAGTCTCTCAGGCGCCGGAGCACGTCCTCGGCGTCGTAGAGGTACGGCCTGCGCCGGCCGAAGACCCTGGCGTGCTTCGTCCTCATGTCGTAGCGGACGGGCTCGGGCGCCCGCGAGTTCTCGAATTCGAAACCGAACGCTTTCGCAGCGATGGTGCGGACCGAGGTCGGCTCGGTGGCGAAGTTCACCAACGGAAGGCCGCTCCGGCGGACGAGCTCGATGTCGTCCCACAGGCGCGCCAGAGGATAGAACTGGTAGAGGCTCTCCGGGCAGAGTGCCTCGAGATTGTTCCGGTTCAGGAAGTCGTAGATGACGTTCTTCTTGAGCCCGGCGCCGAAGAGACCCGGGAGGCGCACGACGGTGCTCGAGAAACGGTCCTGGACGAACCGCTCGAGGAGGAGTCGATGCCGGCCGTAGGGCGAGCCTCCCCCCTCGTCGATGAGGCTGTCCTCGTCCACGTCGACGGGAACGGGATAAACGTCGACGGTGGATATCAGCACGACGTGATCGGCGGAGGCGCGTCCGAGGGACTTCATCAGTCGGTCGAGACTCTCGAGGTCCCGTTCGGGATTCCGATTGGCCTTCCACTTCGCCCCCGGGGCGCCGGCGCAGACGATGAGCCGGTAATGGCGGCCCTCGATCTCCTCGACGTTCGAGGAATTGTAGGTGTCATCGAAGCGAGTCTCTTTTAGGAGATTGCTTCCCACGAAGCCCGTATGCCCGATGAGAGCGCTACGCAAGCGGATCGCTCCTTTCAGGCGGATCGAAGCGATGGCTCCCGCCGTCGGCGAAGAGAATATCCACGTCGTCCGCGAGCGGCCGCATTCGGTCGAGCTGGGCCAGCCGCCTTTCTCCCTCGTTAATCACTAAGACCGCGACGCAGAAACGATGGCTCCTGGGCGCGAGCTCCGAGACTCGATAGGACGGCACTCCCGGGTCCATCACTTCTCTTCGGACTCGGTCACGACGTTTCCGCGCCCTCGTTCGAGGAGAGGCATCGCGCTGGTTTTCTCCTCGATGACGTAGTAAAGGGGCCTCCCCTTGCTCTCGTCCACCACCCGACCGAGGTACTCGCACAGGACCGCCAGAATCGAAAAGAGGAATGCGAACGACACCCCCGACTGGAGCGAGCTCCAAACCCAGCCCTCCCAAACGAACAACATGGCCGCGTAAATCCCGTTGGCCGCGGCGAGGAGCATCGCGAGCCAGCTCACCATTCGGAGCGGACGGAGGGAGTTGGTGGCGACGATGTTGATCGCCAGGTCGAGGGCCTCGATGAAGGACTTCCTCCTGGGATTCGGTCGACGCTCCGCGAGCTCGTAGGGGAAACCCAAGCTCCGATACCCGACGTGCTGGCTCAGGGTCCGAAGATACCGGCCGCGATCCTTGATTCGAATCAGGGCATTGACCACCCGCCGGCTCATCACCCGAAAGTGCGTGGAGTTCTTCGGCAGATCCAGCCGGAGGAGTCGATTGCAGTACCAGTAGAAAGCGGACGCTCCAACGCGGAGGAAGAGGGGATCGCCCCCTCGGCTCTTACGGATTCCGTACACCATTTCCGCGCCTTGCCGCGCCCGTTCCACCATCTCCGGAACGAGTCGAGGCGGATCGCTATCGGGAAGCATGACGGCGACGAAATCCCCGATGACCGAGTCGAGCCCGGCCGAGATGGCGATTTCCTGTCCGAAGCGGCGGGAGAGACGAATCAGCCGAATCCGCTCATACCGTTCCATGAGCCCGCTGACGCGGGCGACGGTGTCGTCGGACGAGCCGTCGTCAGCCAGGACGACCTCGAAGTTGCCGAAGCTTCCCTGGAGCGTCTCCATCAACTCGGCGACGAAGAGCTCCACGATGTCGGAATCGTTCCACAATGGGGCGATGACCGACAGGTAGCAGTCGGAGTCGATTCCCGTCATGTCTCAGGCCAGTACGCCGGAAGCGAAGTCGATCATGTCGTAAACGTTGTCGATTTTCGAGCCCATCACGCAGTGGAGCCCTTCGAGACCGTAATCCCGCTTGAAGAGAATCGGCCGGCCGTCGTCGACCTCGTTTCTCGGCAAAAGAGTCTTCACCTCCCACATCGAATCCACGTAGACGCTCTCGGAGAGAAGGGGGAGGTAGCGAGTAGCGTCCTTTGTCATCTCCAGATACCGGGTTCGCTTCGGCAGGGAGTCCCGCAGGAGGTAGGCATCCCGGTAGTCCTCCCCCGGGCCGTCCTGCCACACGCAGTGAGGCGTGTAGCGGACGTGACTGAGCGAATGCAGATCTCGGCTGGGGAAAGGCAGGATCGAGAAGAAAGGTCCGCACATGACGGTGACCCCCAGTTCTTCGAGAGGCTCCGGCACCTTCACCAGCACGAGCTCCGCCAACTCGTGCTTCAAGGCAATCGGGGTCAAGCCGGATGAAACCAGGAGCTGGTTGACCCGGGAGTAGGTGCAGTCGAAGACGTGGCGGGCGGTCCGCGTGTCGAGCGCTGCCCCACTCCGGAAGCTCACCTGGAGAAACCCGCCGGGAAGACGCTCGATCCGAAGCGCCTCGCTCTCGAGGTGAACCGCAACACCCGCGCTCGCGAGGTCGAACGAGAGGCGATCTCCCAGCTTTCGCGCGTCGAATACGGCTTCCCGCACCCGAAAGACCTCTTCCACCATCTCCGGATCGAACAGCTCGCGGATACGGAGGGGAGCTTTCTCGATAGGAGCCCCGATCCGGTCGGAAAAGCGCCGGAACTGAGATGCGGTGACGTTCGAGAAGACGCTACTCACCGCGTAGATGCTCTGGAAGTCACCGTCCACGCAATCCCGACAATCTTCGAGGAAACGGTCGAAGTTCGCCTGCGACCGGTAGCCGGTCAGAAGGCTTCGGGGGTAGTGATATCCGCCATGAACGCGAGCCTGATTGGCATAAGAGGCGCGTCCCAACAAGGACGGACCTCGTTCCATCAACGCCGTTCGCAAGGCCAGGGTTTCGGCGGCGTGCAATCCCAGAACGGATCCATAGAAACCTCCGCCGATGACGATGACGTCGTAATCTGGAATCAGGGTCATGCCAGTCAAGACTGTACATGGAGTACGACGTTCCGCGCGAGGCGACCACGGAGTCGATCCTCGATCACTCCGCCTGTGGTACCCGCATCGCCGGCCTCTGGAAGTCCTCGGACTTCCAGTACACCCGCGGCGCGCTGATCATCGTGCGATCAGTGGGGGATTTACCCCACTGGCGGAGCGTCTGGAGAACCACCGGAGCCTCGCTTAGGTAGAAGCGCTTCGGACTTTCGGTACACTGCGGCGACATGGCTTGTGATAGACTTGCCTCCAGCGCTGGACGCCGCCCCCGCTGGGGCGCCGGAGTAGTAGTCACGGCATGAACCCCGTGGACGAGAGATAAGATTTTGCCCGAAAGCTCGGCGTCGATAGTCCCGCTCGCCACCAATTCTCCTTGTAATTATCTCCCACCAAATCTTGCGTGATCCATTTCACTCAGGTAGCGTGGGACGCACACCGCAATGATCGCCACGAAAGCAACGGAAAAGGGGCTGTACCATCTATGAGTAGGCGTACTGGATTGGGGGTCCTGATGGCAGGGCTCTTCTCGCTCGTCTCGTCATCCGCTTCGCCCTGCACCCTGGTGAACGGCGAGTGTTTGCCCGGCCGCATCTGGAATTCCGACGGGCCAGGGTTCCAACTGTTCCAGGACATCGCCTACAACTCGGACCAGGACTTCTACCTGGTCGTCTTCCAGGCGGGCTCGGCGCGGGGATTGCCGCTCTTTCCCACGGGAGCCGTGGGCACGGAGATCGTTTTTGGACCCGATAATGTCGTTCAGGACGTGAACGTCGAGTACAACCCCGACCGCAACGAATTCCTCGTTGTCTGGCGATATGACCAGCCCCTTGAAGTCTGGGGCCGCTACCTGACGGGAGACGGCAGCCCCATCGGAAGCCCGTTTCTGATCGGAACCCGCGGCGTCGCGCCCAGAATCGCCTATAGCTCGGCCCACCAGCGCTACGTCGTCGTTTTCTCCGGTATCGGCCTCGGCGCCCACTATGCCGTCGTCGCCGGTGACAGCACCTCTCCCAGCCCTGTGATCCTGGGAAAAACGACCTTCGACGCACTCGCGTTCGGCGCTCGAATCGCTTACAGCTCGGTGTCGGACAAATTCCTGATCGCCTACGTGCGAGACTTCAGTCAACCCACTCGATCCGAGGTCTGGGGACTCTTTCTTGGCGGTAACGGCTTGGGATTCGTCAGCGGCGTCCTCGGCATCGGAGGCGGGACGGAGAACCAGCAGGGCCCCGAGATCGGTTACTCCCCCACGACCGACGAGTTCATGGTGAGTTACGAGGACTGGTCGGTCGGCGGCTTTCCTGACGTCCAATTCAACCTCGTCAGCGGTTCCGGATCGGTGAGCGTCCGGAGGAACCTCACCCCGGGCGAGCCGAGTTGGAACGTTCCCGGACCCATCGGGTTCGACCCCCTGAACGGCGAGTTCATCGCCACCTACTTCAACGGAATCGTGAGCGGGTACGCCCGGGAAGTGAAGGTGACCACCGGGGTTCTCGATCAGCGAACGTTATTCGCAGGTCTGAACTCCGTTCCGCTCGACGTTGCGATTCGACCCGACCCTTCCGAGC
>Ga0326597_10014212_pt1 | contig 10437 bp, 11 predicted proteins | sample RVTome_12_FD_203789 | JGI IMG/M metagenome (GOLD analysis project Ga0326597, IMG submission 203789) | Soil microbial communities from uranium-contaminated site in the Upper Colorado River Basin, Wyoming, United States - RVT100D185 | ecosystem: Environmental > Terrestrial > Soil > Contaminated >... | reverse complement strand
TCGACCAATCGTCGAGAGGCGCTTGCCTACTTGGCAATCGGGTTCGGGCGGAGCTGGAACTTCACCACCTTGGGCCGCACGCCCTTGCCGCCCTCGACGTGCCACGGCGTGTAGGTGGCATAGTTCGACCACAGGCCGCGACCCTTCCAGCCCGTCTTCGGATCGTCGATCCTCGGCTGCATCGACCGCGCGAAGAACCCGAGCGGATACGGCACGCGCAGCGTGAAGAACTTGCCGGTCTCCGGGTTCAGTCCCACCAGCGAGTCGGAGTTCGCCCCGCCGACGTACGGAACGTTCTTGGCGCCAACCCCGAGCACGTCCTCCCTGTCCATGTAGGTGAGATAGAAGTGATCGGCCTGATCGGCCTGCTGATCGCGCTTGCGGTACACCGTCCAGCCTTCCGGGCAGTGCTTGCCCGTCGCGGTCGGGCCGTTGGTGACCTTGCACTTGCGACGATCGAAGCTCGTCACCACGGCATTCTCGCTGCCGGGGCCGCGCCCGTTGTAGTTCTGCCACACCACGCCGTTCCTGTCGATGTCCACGCCATGACCGCCGACCACCGGCGCGGTGTACTGCTCCGCCTTCGCCGTCTCCGGCGGGTTGGAGCCGAGCTCGATGCGAGTGATCGTGGTCCCCGAGCACCACACGCTGCCATCCAGCGGGCTCACCGCCGGCTGGTAGCATCCGAATTCGGCCCGGCGATCCTTCGTCGAATCGGTCGGCTCGCCTGGTTCCGTCCATGGCTTGGTGACCTTCCCGTCACCGTTCGAGTCCAGCACGGCCGGCAGCCACCCCTGGGAGACCTCGGCGTTCTGGGTGTTGTCCCAGGCGGGAATATCGACCCATCCGATGACGTTGTTCTGCCCGAAGAAGAGCTTGCCGCCGGGCTCGAACTGGTTGTGGTCGGTCGTGAAGCACGTGTCGACGATGGTGAATTTCTCGGTCTTCGGGTCGTACATCCCGACCTGCTTGCCGCTCGGCACGGGCATCGGAAAGTACCGGGCGAACTTGTTGTTCGATGTCGCGAGGCAGAACGCCGGCTGCGTGCCGCCCTTCGATCCGCCGCCGCCGAAGCCGGTCAACGTCCCGCGGAACGCCGACGCGAACCACACGCGCCCCTTCACGTCGACCCCGGCGCTGCGCGGCTGCCCCTTCGGCTGCCAGATTTCCTCGGTGCCCCAATACGGGGACGGCGCATTCATCTTCATGGCGCTGCCCGCGGTCCCGGTGGGCACGGGCATCAGGCCCGCCTTGTTCTCGAGCGGGTCCAGCCATGCCAGGAAGTCGTTGCTGTTGGAGACGCCCCACACCGGCTGGTTCGCGTTGAGGGAGGGATCGTAGTGCACGGCCGCGCTCTGGTCGTGGAGGAATGAAACCGGGGTGGCCCAGTCCCACAGCGTGACGACGGCGTTTCGCTCCAGGCCGACGGGACGCGGGGGAACTTCCTTCGGCAGCTGTCCGGCCACCACCGAGTCGGTCCACTGCGCAAACAGCTTGCGGCTGTCGCCAAGCTGTTGGAACGAGGCGCCCATCATGTTACCCACGGGCCCAACCCTCACGCGCTGATCCCATGCCTCGACGCTCGACGCGAAACTGCCGAGCGCCTTCGGGATCTCGCGTGTCGCCTTATCGCCCATCTGGTGGCAGGCCGTCCCGCAGTGCTTGACGTTTCTGCCGCCCGGGTCCTCCATCAGGTTCAGCCAGTAGTTGGCCGGATACACTTCCGCCGCCGCCCGCGCATTCGGCGCCACGGTGGCCTTCAAGTCGAGACGCTGGCCCACCTTCGCGGAGACGCGGGCCGAATCGACCAGCCCGTATCCGCGAACGAACAGCTGGTAGCTCGCTCTGGGCAGGTCCGGAACGACGTAGCGGCCCTGATCGTCGGTCGCAACGATCTTGGCGTATTTCGTCGGCAGATCGGTGGTCTCGGCGATGACCCACACGCCGGCTTCGGGTCCTTTCGCGCTCGTCACGATGCCGCCGATGTCGTCCGGGTCGATGGCGACGTCGCCGGGGCGCTGTGCGGTGACCCACGCGAGCGAGGCCACGAGCATCGCGGCGGTGGAGAACCAAAGTACCGTTCGATTCAGCCTGAGATTCATGCTGTCCTTTCTGCTCTGTATGTATGAGTCACACTCTGAGGGTCATCGATTACCGTTGCCGGCGGCGGATCACCTCGCGCTCACTCGGCCAACCTGCGTTCTCTGAAAGGAGAACTGGAGGCGCCGCTGCCTCGTCTTGCCTTCTGGCTGGCCAAGTTCCCTGAATTCTACGCCGCCTTGCGGCGGGTTCTGTTCCCAGGTTGTTCCCGGGCTCAGAGAGTACCCGAAAAGCCTCGCCTGGGATCGTTTCGATCGTTCTGTTCCGAAGTTGTGCCCGAGCCATCGATCGCGAGATCGAACGGAGTGAGTCTTGACTCGGCGGAGTCCACCACCGGAAGGCGACGCGACGAGGACGGTCAACACATTACGACGCTTCGCGAATCATCCAGTCACGAGCATTACTTGGCCGGGCGCGGGAGCTTTAGAATCTCGAGGATGCGCGGCACGAGAGGGCGCAAGTCCAGTATGGTATTGCTCGGAGCTACCAGAACGACGACTGCTCTTTCGAACGCTGAAAGATGCTGTTGGTGGGAGAGGTTGCGGTCGGCCGTGAGGAGACGTCGAACTCGGCGGAGGCGACCGTCAACAATTCGCCGTTCTTCTTCCCGGCCCACCCCATCTCTGGAGCGGTCTTCGCGTCATGGCCGACGAGGTCGCGTTTCAGACGCCGGGGAAGGCACTCGTCAAGCAGGACGCGCACGGGCGAGGAGCGCCTCCTTGGCCTGCTCTAAGGCTGCGACAGCCTGCTCCCGCGTCACCGTCGGGAAATCCTCGAGGAACTCAGAAAGGGGCTGGCCCGCTTCGAGACAGTCGAGCAGCGTCTCGAGTGGCACCCGCGTGCCGACAAATACGGGCGTGCCCCCCATGATTTCCGGATCGCTATGAATAACCGGTTGGCCGTTCTTCATTGGGACAGGACTCCCCGGGCGACGAAGCCTGACACCAGTTTATCGCAGCTGTCGGTAAGACAGCTCGCTCATGCCCTTAAAGGTAAATGATGCGGCGGAGGATATGCCCCTCGGCTTCCTGCCTGTCCGTGTAGACCACCGTCAGACGAATGCCGTAGGCGACGCCGATCGCCAGGATACGGTGCTTCCAGTACGCGAGGTGAAGTTCCCGCCGCAGAACCTGAGACAGGCATCAGCCACGAGCGCTGGCAACGAATTCGCGACGCTCCTGGTCGAAGTCGTCGAGCCGCAGCGGCCGCAAGCGAGCGCCGGAGGGAAGTCGCGAGGCCAGAGCGCGTCAGCGCTGGCCGAGCGACCGCGAGCGCGCAGCGGGGCGGGGAAACTAAAGGGGCCCGCCGAGCGAAGTTGAGATTGGAGGCGCCGCCCGGATTTGAACCGGGGGTGGAGGTTTTGCAGACCTCTGCCTTACCACTTGGCGACGGCGCCCCTCTGAGCTGATGGGAAGAAAACGCCCGTCAACGGGCCGGACGGCCCGCGCGACAGCGTTCGACGAGACGAGCGCGACCGGTCACAGCGTCTCACCTCAAGCACGCGGAGCGGAGTGGGCGGTCGGGCCTCACGAAGCTGAGCGTGCGGAGCGGGGCGAAGGGCCCCGCGACTGAAAGAAAGTGGAGCGGGAAACGGGATTCGAACCCGCGACTTCGACCTTGGCAAGGTCGCACTCTACCACTGAGTTATTCCCGCCCGCCGAACCCCTAAAGTACCACACGGTCTCTTTCCCATCAACTCGGCCCCGGGCTCAGACCCGGGCCGCCCGCAGCACCTCGGCCGCCTCCTCCGGCGCCGTCGGGTTGATGTAGAAGCCGGTCCCCCACTCGAAGCCGGCCGTCCGCGTGAGCTTCGGAATCAGCTCGATGTGCCAGTGGTAGAACTCGGAAGTCTCCACGGAGAACGGCGAGCTGTGGATGATCATGTTGTACGAGGGCGACTCGAGCACGCGGTCCATCCGCATGAGCACCGACTTGAGCATCCGCGACAGGCTCTCGTACTGCTGCCGCGACGCCTCCTCGAACCGCGCGCCGTGGCTCCGCGGCAGGAGCCACGTCTCGAACGGGAAGCGCGGCGCGTAGGGCGCCAGCGCGAGGACCTCGGCGTTCTCGTGGATGACGCGCCGCCCGCCGGCCACCTCCTGCCGGATGATGTCGCAGAACACGCACCGCTCCTTCGCCGCGAAATGGCGCCGCGCGCCCTCCACCTCCTCCCGCACGAAGTCGGGCACGATGGGCAGCGCGATGAGCTGGGAGTGCGAATGCTCCAGCGTCGCGCCGGCGGCGGCGCCGTGGTTCTTGAAGATCAGGATGTAGCGGAAGCGCCGATCCTGCTTCAGGTCCTGCACGCGCTCGCGGTACGCCCACAACACCCGCTCGATCTCCAGCTCGGACATCGTCGCCAGCGTCTTGTCGTGATCGGGCGTCTCGATGATCACCTCGTGCGCGCCGATGCCGTTCATCCGATCGAACAGCCCCTCCCCTTCGCGATCGAGGTTGCCTTCGACCTGCAGCGCCGGAAACTTGTTGGGCACGACCCGCACCTCCCAGCCGGGCGTGTTCGGGGCGCCGCCGTTCTGGCGGTACGCCCGCACCTCGGGAGGCGTCATGTCCTCGCGCCCCACGCAGAAGGGACAGAACTCGCCCCCGATGATCTTCGACCGCTCGAGATGGAAGTCGCTCGGACGCTTGCGCCGCTCGGTGGAGATGATCACCCAGCGGCCGGTGATGGGATCTTTGCGAAGCTCAGGCACGTGTAAACAACCGCCACTGTCGGGACCTCGGACTCACAACGAGCCGGTGGCCTCGAAGGCATTCTGAAACACCTCGACGATCGGCTCGCCGCCCCCCACCTGGACCGAGACGACGTCGAAGCGGCACGCGCACCCGGTGAGGCGCTGCCGCGCGACGTACTCGAGCGCCACCTGTGTGAGGCGGCACCGCTTGATCCAGGTGACGGCCTCGGCCGCTTCGCCGAACCGGCGCCCCTCGCGGGCCTTCACCTCGACGAACACCATCGTCCCGCCGTCGCGCGCGATGATGTCCAATTCGCCACCCCGCCGGCGGTACCGGCGGGCAACAATTTCATACCCCCGGCGCTCGAGCTCCCGGCAGGCGAGATCCTCGCCGATTCTACCCAAAGCGATGCGCGCGTGCGTCACGTTCTGCCGATCGAAGCAAGAACGCGACCAGGGCCGTCAGGAGGACGGCTGTCGACGCTGCCGTTCGACCTCGCCCAGCGCCTCGTCGAAGATCCTAACGGCGACGTCGGCCTGCGCGCGCGTCAGGACGAGCGGCGGCGAGAAGCGGATGGCGTTCCGGCCGGCGCCGAGGATGAGCAGCCCGCGATTGAACGCGGCGGTCACGACGGCGTTGCGTTCGGCGACCGCCCGCTCCTTGGTCGCGCGGTCGCGCACCAGTTCGATCCCCACCATCAGCCCCCGCCCGCGCACGTCGCCAATCAGGGGGTGCTTGTCCATCAGCGCCTTCAGGCCCGCCATCAGATGGGCGCCCACGTCGGCCGCGTTGGCCATCAGCCGATCCTTCAGCAGCTTGATGGTGACGAGCGCGGCGGCGCAGGACACCGGGTTGCCGCCGAAGGTGCTGGCATGGGAGCCGGGCGGCCACGACATGAGACTGGCGCGCGCGACTGCCACGCCGAGCGGCATGCCCGACGCGATGCCCTTCGCGACGGCGATGAGGTCGGGCTCCACGCCGGCATGCTCGATGGCAAACATCCGGCCGGTGCGGCCCATGCCCGACTGCACTTCGTCGACGGCGAGCAGGATCCCGTGGCCCGTTGTCAGATCGCGCAGCCGCTGCAGGAACCGGTCCGGCGCGACCAGGTAGCCCCCTTCCCCCTGAATCGGCTCGATGACGATCGCCGCCACGTCGTCGGGCGAGATGAGGTGCACGAACAGCTGCTGCTCGATGAAGTCGAGGCACTCGGCCTCGCAGGTCTCGGGCTTCAGGCCGAGCGGACACCGATAGCAGTCCGGGTAGATGGCGTGGTAGACGTCCGGCATGAACGGCCCGAACCCGCGGCGCTGCACGGTCTTGCTGGCGGTGAGCGCCAGCGCGCCCATCGTGCGGCCGTGGAATCCGCCCAGGAACGCCAGCAGGCCCGGCCGGCCCGTGGCGTGGCGCGCCAGCTTGAGGCACGCCTCGATCGCCTCGGTGCCGGAGTTGCCGAAGAACGATCGCGCGCCGTCCGGGAACGGCGCCAGCGCCGCCACCTCTTCCGCGAGCCGCACCTGCGGCTCGTAGTAGAAATCGGTCCCCGACATGTGGATGAAGCGCTGCGCCTGCCCGCTGATCGCCTCGACGACGTCGGGGTGCGAGTGGCCGGTGGCGTTGACGGCGATTCCGGCGGCGCAGTCGAGGAAGAGGTTGCCGTCGACGTCCTCGATCGTGCAGCCCGAGCCGCGCTCGACGACCAGCGGGTAGCCGCGCGTATAGGACGGCGACACGACCCGCGCGTCGCGCTCGATCAGCGCCCGGGCTTTGGGTCCGGGCAGGGGTGTCGTGATGTTCGGGACGTCAGGCATGGTCGGCGCCGGGCCTCTCAACCCAGCTTACTTCCGTTTCCACCTCGTCCCGGCGGCCGAGTCCTCCAACAGCACGCCTTGCGCCGCCAGCTCGTCGCGGATGCGGTCGGCCGCGGCGAAATCGCGGCGCCGCCGGGCGGCATGCCGATCCTCGATGAGCCGCTCGATCTGCGGCACCGGCACCGGCGGCTGATCGTCTTCTTCGCGGCGGAGCGACAGGATGCCGAGCAGGCGATCGAATCCCTCAAAGGCGTCCCGGATGCCCGGGATGTCGCCGCGTCCACACTCTCCGGCATCGATGGCCGAGTTGAGCGATCGCACCAGCTCGAACATCGCGCCGAGCGCGGCCGCGGTGTTCAGGTCGTCCTGCATGGCGTCGGCGAACGCGGCGGACGCCTCGGCGACGCGCGTCGCGATCGCGGGATGCGAGCCCTCCAGCGTGACGGCATCGGCGCGCGCCAGGAAGTCGGTGAGGCGGCGGAGCGCCTCTTCGGCCTGCGCGAGGCTCGCCCACGTGAAGTTCAGCGACTTGCGGTAGTGCGCCGACAGCAGCAGGTATCGCAGCGCCGAGGGACGGAACCCCTTGGCGACGACGTCCGACACCGTGTAGGTGTTGCCGAGCGACTTCGACATCTTCTGGTCGTCGACGACGAGATACTCGACGTGGAACCAGAAGCGCGAGAACGGCATCCCGGTCGCCCCTTCACTCTGGGCGATCTCGTTCTCGTGGTGCGGAAAGATGAGATCGACGCCGCCCGTGTGGATATCGATCGGCGGCGCGCCGAGCAGCCGCAGCGCCATCGCGGAGCACTCGAGGTGCCAGCCGGGGCGTCCGGGCGGATCGACGAGATCCCACGTCGGTTCGTCCGGGCTCGTCGCCTTCCACAGCACGAAGTCGCGCGCGTCCTCCTTGGCGTAGTTGTCCGAATCGACGCGCGCGCCGGGCTTCATCCCCTCGAAATCGAGGCGGGCCAGCTTGCCGTAGCGCGGCATCGTCGAGATCTTGAAGTACACCGATCCGTTGCTGCGGTAGGTGTGGCCGTTCTTGTCGAGCGCGGCGATCAAGTCGGCCATCGCCTTGATGTTCAGGTAATCGGTCGCGCGCGGCATCTCTTCGGCCGGCTCGAGGCCCAGCGTGCGGCTGTCCTCGCGAAACGCGGCGATGTACTGATCGGTGTAGGAGCGCAGGTCCATGCCGGCGGCGCGCGCGCCGGCAATCGTGCGGTCGTCGACATCGGTGAAGTTCACGACGTGCCGCATCTCGTGCCCGAGCAGGTGCCGCAGCGTCCGCCGCAGGACGTCGACGCAGACGAACATCCGGAAGTTGCCGATGTGGCCGCGGGCGTAGACGGTGAGCCCGCAGGTATACATGCGGACGGTGTTCCCGGAGCCGGGCGCAAAGGTCTCTTCGGTTCGGGTCAGCGTGTTGTACAGGCGCATCGTGAACGGCTCAGGGAATCGCGCGGGTCGTCCTCCAGAGGCTGCCGCCCGCCGGCGCGACGACGATCTCCAGCGCGCCGTCGCGCACGGAGAACTGCACGCCGCACGGGACGCGTCCCTCGGCCGCGGCGATCGCGGATCGGACCGCGTCGGCGAGCGCCCGGGCGTCGTCGGCGCAGCCCGCCCGCGCCAGCACGTTCGAGATCAGGTCGCGCAACAGGTCGTCCTCCACGGGCAGGCTGGACACCTCGAGCGAGAAGAAGAACTCGTGGGCGGCCACGTCGCGAAATTCTACAGTGAAAGACGATCGAACAGCACCCGGGCCCGGTCGCAGTCGGCCGAGATCTGCGCGCGCAGCGCGTCGAGCGACTCGAACGCCCGCTCGTCGCGCAGCCGCAGCACGAACCCGAGCCGGACCGACGCGCCGTAGAGGTCCTGATCGAAATTGAAGAGGTGCGTCTCCACCGTCGTCGGGCCGGAGGGGCCCACCGTCGGCCGCGCGCCGATATTGGTCACCGACGGCCGGACGACGCCGCCGACCGTCGTGGTCGTGGCATAGACGCCGTTGGGCGGCACCAGGGTGTTGGCGGTCGCCAGATTGGCGGTCGGATAGCCGATGGTGCGCCCGCGATGGTCGCCGGGCACCACGACGCCGTCGATGAAGTAGGGATGCCCGAGCAGCGCGCCGGCCTCGTCCACCCGGCCTTCCCCGATCAGGCGGCGGATGCGCGTGCTGCTGACGACGAAGTCCTTGTAGCGAACCGGATCGATCTTCTCGGCCTTGAAGCCGTAGCGCGCGCCCAGCGTGCGCAGCAGCGAGAAATTACCGACCCGATCGTGCCCGAACAGAAAGTTCGCGCCGACCCACACCTCGGCGACGCGCAGCCAGTCCACGAGCACCGTCCGCACGAACGTCTCGGGATCCCAGCGCGACATCTCGGGCGTGAAGCGCACGATCGCGGCGCCCTGCAGCCCCGCCGCGGCGATCGCCTCGAGCTTCTGCGCCATCGTCATCAGCAGCGGGGGCGCCTTGTCGGGGCGGACGACGCTCGGCGGGTGCGGGTCGAAGGTCATCACGACGGAGGTCGCGCCGTGCTCGCCGGCCACGCGGCGGACGCGGTCGAGGATCTTGCTGTGCCCGCGGTGCACGCCGTCGAAATTGCCGAGCGCCAGCACCGGCTGGCTCCAGCGCGCCGGGCGGGGGTCGTCGGGAAAGTGAATGATGTCCAGTGGTCTACTCGTCGTCGCCGATCGTCAAAACCAGCCCATCATAGGCCAACTCCACGCCGCCAGGCAGCCGCGCGCAGGTGGCGGCGTGCGGCAGGTCGTGGCAGATGTGGGTGAAGTACGTGCGGGCGGGCCCAAGCCGCGCAACGACTTCGAGCGCCTCGGCGACGCTGAAGTGAGTGGGGTGGGGCCGATCGCGCAGCGCGTCGAGGACCAGCGTGCGGACGCCGGCCAGCAGCGGCCACGACTCGTCCGGAATGCGGCTACAGTCGGTCAAGTACGCGAACGAGCCGACCCGGAACCCGAGAATCGGACGGCGCCCGTGCAGGAGGGGGACGGGAACGATCTCCAGGCCGCCGAGCATGAACACGCCGCCGATCCGGAACAGCGACAACTGCGGCAGGCCGCCGCCCTTCTCGTCGGGCGGGTGGAAGACGTACGCGAACATGCGCCGGAGGTCCTCGAGCGTCGACGCGTCGGCGAAGCACGGAATCGCGCCGCCCTGCAGGACGTTGAAGCGCCGGACTTCGTCAAGCCCGAGCACGTGATCGGCGTGGCTGTGCGTGAAGAGGATCGCGTCGACGCGCGAGACGCCGTGCGCCAGCGCCTGCGCGCGCAGGTCGGTCGACGTGTCTACCAGGATGTGGCGCACCGCCGACTCGCCGCCCGGCTCGATGAGGATCGACGGGCGCGTCCGGCGGTCGCGTGGATCGGACGAACGGCAGACCGCGCACGCGCAGCCGATCATCGGCACGCCGTGCGAGGTGCCGGTGCCGAGCAGCGTGACTCTAAGGCTCGACAATCCGTTTTCCGTCACCCGCCACGCCGACGAACCGCAGCCGAAGCTCGTAGAGCACCTGCTCGAGCATCTGGCGCTCCTCGGCCGTGAGGTTGCCGCGGGTTTTCTGGTCGAGCAGCGCCAGGATCTCGATCATCTGCGCGGCGCCGTCCAGGTTCGGCTCCGACCGCTGGCCGGACACCGGATCGGGCAGGTCGCCGAAATGGATCGCGGCCGTGGTCGCAAGGGAGAGCACGAAGGCGGTGAAGGACAGCGGCTCCGACATCTGGTAGATTCCCAGACCAGACTATCAGATTACGAAAATCCCAATGCCGCCCGCCACCGCCGCCGCCGACGCATTCGCCCGTCTGGTCGAGATCATGGCCG
>Ga0326597_10014211_pt1 | contig 10437 bp, 8 predicted proteins | sample RVTome_12_FD_203789 | JGI IMG/M metagenome (GOLD analysis project Ga0326597, IMG submission 203789) | Soil microbial communities from uranium-contaminated site in the Upper Colorado River Basin, Wyoming, United States - RVT100D185 | ecosystem: Environmental > Terrestrial > Soil > Contaminated >... | reverse complement strand
CAGTACGACGTCATCGAGCGCAAGATCGTCGTACACAGGCGAGGGTAGACGCTCGAGTTCGAGTCCCCAGTCATATGAGAGGATGCCGGCGGCGCCCCCTTGAAAGGGTGGAAGACCCGGCACGGCCGCCGACGCGAATGGCGCGAGGAATGCGCGAACGGCGGCCAGAGGGTCACTCGCGACCGACCGCCTCACACCGGTCGAAGGTTCGACACACTCCGTTCGGGGCCCTCTGGACCGAATAACGGATACCGGATCGGCGGTCAGAAAGGAGTAGCGTCCCAACCGGACGTCGCGTGCCGAGCTGTCAAGCAGCAGGCGATAAGGAACGTCATCGAACAGCTCACACACGCGCACAGGATCGGGAGGCGGATCGAGCTCGTGGACGAGAGGCGCGAACGGAGCGGTGGGCATTGGGGAATCTAACTGGTTGGGCTCTAGTCTCTAGTCTTTGGGCTTGGGCCTTGGCTTTTGGCTCGTGGCTCTCGGCTTTGGGTGCGTGATCTTGGCCAACGTTACGTGCTCAGACTTCATGTCGTCGGGAGGCGTGAGATATCCCCACGTGAGTGCCCCTTCCTGTCTGTAGGTCTTTCCCAACGTCACAGCGAGGCTGGCCCGGGTGAGTTCCTTGCCAAGGTAGAACGCGTGAGAGGGATCGTCGACCTCGAGCTCGGCGAAAATGTCCTGGATGTCGGTGCCACGAACGAAACAGCGGTTGTTCAACACCGTGATCCCCTCGGAATCGGCGAAAATCCGGTAGTTGGGATCGGAGATGCGGCTCTGTAGCGCACGCAATTCTCGCTCGGTGTATGACAGGATCTCCGGATCCTTGACCGTGACCAGGCGGTCGTCCACCCCTTTGGGAATGGTCTGACTCGTCACCGCGAAGTGCATGAGCCTGCGCGCGACGTCGACTTCTCGAACGGCACCGCGGGCCCATGGCGTCACTTCGGTCGTCAGGACTGAGCGGATGCCCAGCTCCTGGCAGACGGCCACGAGCAGCGCGTTGACGCCGGTCGTGTCGGCCGCGGTCAATTCGGTCAGGTTGCCGATGCCCATCAGCATCTCCGCATCGGGATGGCGGCGTCGCACCTCGGCATAGCGGGCGAGGGAGGCCATGAATCCGTGGCCGACCGGCTCCAGAACAGGGTCGATGAGAAAGGGCACGTTCAAACGAGCCAGCGTGTCGAGACTCGGCTCGAGCGTATCAATCGAACCGCCAAGGTCCGGCACAACCACCACGCGAGCGCCAGTACCGGCCAGCTCCTGCGCCGCATGAATGTTCGAGCCGTTGACGCTCAGGACGAGCTCGGCGCCGGCGGCCACCGCGGTGACGATCTCATCCGGGTCGAACGTGTCCACGCTGACCCGCATGCCCGCCGCCACGAGCTCACGCACCGTCTCGCCGAGAGCGGAAAACGACAGCCCCGGCGTGCACCCGATGTCGATGATGTCAGCCCCGGATGCCCGGAAGTAGTCGGCCGCCTGCCGCACGGCGTCTCTTGTCAGGCGGGGCGCGTTGTTGATCTCCGCCAGAATCTCGATGTCCCAGGCGCCGTACTCGTGGGCCACGGCGGCTCGCCCGAAGTACCAGGGTATCTCTCGAAGGTCCTTCGGGCCCTTCTCCACGCGCACACCAACGCTGTCGGCGATCACGGCAGTCTCGCCTTCGCACAGCCCTGGGATCAAGACAAGATCGGTACCCTTGGGTACCTCCAAGGAACGTGCGATCCAAGGTGTCGTCATCAGCGCCGCAACGGTGATTCTCAGTGGCGCCACCGCGTACTCGAAGGCAGGCGCCATCGCCGTCAGCGTCCGGCTGAGCGCTGGTTCCGCGAGCCTGCCGGTGACGAACAGGACACGACGCGGTGGCGTCGCCTTGCTTCGTGGCGTCGCGCCGTGTTCGTCGAGAGCGCCGACGACACTCGCTCGCGGCGTCGAGAGCGAGCGAGCTCGGGCCATTAGCGCGGATCGCCGCTCCTCACGAACTTGTTCGGCGTCCCTTCGAGTGCTGCGCCCGCGACAGGCCTCCAGAGGGCAACCTCTTCAATCTTCGCCGCCAGCTCGAAGTCCTTGTCGGTAATGCCGCCTGCGCTATGCGTCGACAGCTTGACGGTAATCCGGCCCCACGTCACCGAAAGATCGGGATGGTGGTACGCCGCCTCGGCGCAGTACCCAATCGCGGTCACCAGCATCAACGTCGTCGGCCAGCCATCAGTCTTGTACACCCGCCGGATCCAGCCATCCTCGAGATACCAACCCGGAAGGCTCGCCAGGCGTTCCGCGATCTGTGTCTGGTCGTACGTTCGTTCCTTCTCTGCCATCGCACAACTCCCAATATTCGAACTCACGTGCCAAGGCCCAGGGCCCACAGCCCTGGGCCAGAGCCTCGAACCCAAACGCCGACTACATCACGACGCCGCCACCCACGAGAATCGTCTGCCCGGTGATGAACGCCGCGGCCGGCGAGGCCAGGAAGACGACCGCGCCGGCGACATCATCCGGCGTGCCCCAGCGCCCGAGCGGCGTAGCGTCCGCGACAGCGCCGCGCTTGTCCTCATCGCACGCCACGCCGAAGGCGGTCTCGATCCACCCAGGAGCGACGACGTTGACGCGCACTCGAGGGGCCGCCGACCGCGCCAGCGACTTGCTGAACGCCATCACTCCGCCCTTCACCGCGGCGAACAGCTCCGGGTGGCGCCCGGCCATTCCGGTCAGTACATGGTCCCAGCTCATGTTGATGATCGCACCGCCGCACTCCTGCGCGCCGAGCAGTTCCGCCGCCTGCCACGAGGCGAGCATCGTGCCACGGAGGTCCACGGCAAGGAGCAGATCCAGCTTGTCAAGGTCAGAGAGCTCAGCGCCTGAACCGGTCAGAATGTCGGCGCCCGCGTTGTTCACCCAGACATCGACACGGCCCAGCGCCCGTTGCGCGCCGACCGATAGCGCCCGAACCGATGCGTGGTCGGCGACGTCCGCTTGAAACACGGCCACACGACGGCCCAGGTCTTGTATCTGCCGTTCGACTTCGCGCGCGCCTGCCTCGTTGGTCAGGTAGGTTAGCGCAACGTTCGCCCCCGCTCGTGCACACGCGAGCGCCGTCGCGCGGCCAATACCGCTCGACGCACCGGTCACCAGTACGTGGCGGTCAGCAAGCGCCGGAGCGACGGTATCCGTCATCTACGAGGAAGCATGGTACCTTCTTCGCGGATCAAATGACGTTGGTTGCGACGAGCCGGGGCGACGCGGGGGCTGAAGTCCCCACCCTGCGGTGTCATGAGCAGGTGTCCATGGACCGTCGCGAGGTGCCGATCTCGAAGGTTTGTCGCGTGCCCGTCTCGGTGGACCATCGCTCAGTCTCGGTGGACTGTAGAGCGCAGGCTTCAGCCTCCGCGACCCACGTTGAAGCACCGACTGGCCCCCAGGTGCGGCGGCATGAAGGGGGCACTCCACCATGAGGCTTCTGGTGAGCGTGAACGATCACCATGAGGCCGCCGCCGCCCTCGCCGGGGGCGCCGACATCATCGACGCCAAAGACCCAGCGTCCGGACCGCTCGGCGCCGTTTCGGTCCAGACCCTTCGCGAGATCTGCTCCGTCTCGCGCGACGCCTACCTGGTGACGGCGGCACTGGGTGATGCCGACGACGAGCGGGTAATCGAGCACAAGGCGCGGGCCTACGCTCAAGCGGGTGCCGCACTGGTCAAGGTTGGATTCGGGGGAATCACCGACCTCGAGCACGTGGTACTGCTCCTCGCCGCGGCCGTCCGCGGTGTGGCCGCCGTCGACTGCCGCCACCACGGCGTTGTGGCGGTGGCCTACGTCGATGGCGGCGTCGTGGCCAGCGTGACCCCATGCGAGTTGACGCCGGCCGCGGTCAAGGCGGGTGCGGTCGGTGTGTTACTCGACACGGCCAACAAGCAGGGACCCGGGCTGCGCGATCTGCTCCCGCCACGTGCCCTGGCCTCATGGATCGCGGAGGCACACGACGCAGGATTGCTGGTGGCGGTGGCTGGTCGACTACGGGAGCATGATCTGTCCACCGTGCGAGACGCTGGCGCGGATATCGCCGGGGTCCGTGGGGCGGCGTGCGAAGGAGGCCGCACAGGGCGCGTCACCACTGAACGTGTGCGCGGGTTGCTGGCGTGCCTGGGCCCGGCTAGTCCCCCTGGCAGAGCGACACGACGCACACCGACAGGATGTTCCTGTCCACGGGAGGTACCGGAAGGCCGCGTTCGACCATCAACTCCCTGATGAGCTTTGCCGTCTCTGGAAAGGCAATTGCACTCTGCACACCGGCACGTACCAACCCATCCGCATAGTCGAGCGCTTGCCAGGTATGCCCTGCGGCGGCCGAGCCGGTCTTGTCGGTGTCGCGGCTGCCGTAGTCTCGCTGCTCCAGGCTGGCGCCGCGCTCGACGAGCAGCCGCACCACGTCGTTACGGCCCTTGAGCGCGGCGCCCATCAACGCCGTGCGCCCATCCATGTTCGCCGCGTTCGGGTCGAGGCCGAGATCGAGCAGCATTCTCACGGCGTTTAAGTTGTCTTGGTGCGACCGCTCGAACGTCACGCCTTCCACCCACCCAACGCCCCCGGCGGCGGTCAGCGCTGTGTCGCCATGCGCCGTCGCGATCTTCGGGTCAGCGCCGTGCTCGAGCAGGAGCCTCATCAGCTCGGTGTCACCGGATTGCGCCGCTCGCACGAACGCGGTCGCTCCGTCTTCGAGGAACCACTGCATCGTGAAGATCGTCCGTGTGAGCGTGTTCTCCCGGATCTGCGCGTTCGGATCGGCGCCCTTCTCCAGCAAGCGCCTGATGATGTCCAGATGTTCCATGTCCGGCTTCGGCACCGGGTAGTCGCCACCCTCGATGTTCCGGTTGTCGGTGGCCAGGTAGAGCGGCGTCCAGCCCCCCTTGGTGGCAAGGTTGGGATCGGCACCGCGATCAAGCAGCAGTGCCGCCAGTGCGTAATTTCGGTTGTTGACCGCGGCCAGCAGTGGCGTCCACCCGTACTCCGTGGTCTGATTCACTCTGGCACCCGCGTCGAGCAACGCCCGGGCCGACTCGATGTCGCCCTCGCGAGCCGCGAACACCAGCGGGCTCAGGCCGCCGCCGCCGCCGCCAACCAGACCCGCGACCGCGATCTCCGAATTCTCCTCCGCCTCCGCGGCCGCTTCCGCGACGACCCCTTGTCTCGGCTGCACGCCGGCCTGCGCGGTGGTCCTCGGCCGTGGGGGAGGCGGGGGCGCCAACTTGCGCTCGAGTTCGAGTTCTTCCTCGTAGGTTCGGCCGGCCGCCGCCGCACGCCGGCGCCGCTCCTGCGCCGCCTTCACATTGCTGGTGTTCACGCGGTTGGCCATGTAGTTGCGAGGCAGGCCCGCGCCGCCAGACTTCGCGTTCGGATCCGCACCAGCCGCGAGCAGCGCCTTCACCGCCTCAGGATGCCGCTGCTCCACCGCCCACATCAGCGCCGTGGTCACCCGCAGGCTCTCGGTGGCGTTCACATCTGCGCCGGCCGCGATGAGCGCCCTGATGAGTTGCGGGTCGCCGTTGCGTGCCGCGAACATGAGCACGGTTTCCCCGTTCGGCCCGCGCTCCTTCACATCCGCGCCCGCCTGCAACAACCGCTCGACGATCGGCAGATGGCCATACAACGAGGCCATGGCTAGTGGGGTCACACCTTCGCGGTTCGCCGACGCGACGTTCGCGCCAGCACCGAGGAGCAGGTCGACCATCGCCACATCGCCCCGATAGACAGCCCAGTGCAACGCCGTCGCGCCGTCGACCTGCGGGGCGTTCACGTCGGACTTCTGCTGCAGTAGCGTGCGCAGCACCGCAACATCGCCGCGCATCGCCGCATCGGCGACATCGCTTGCCGCCGCCGCATCGTTGACCACGCCCAAGCCGAGCACCAGCACCGCCGCCCACCCGACTGCCGTTCGTCTCATCGTGCACCTGCTCCGACGGGTCTGCGCCGCCCCGACCCGCCCACACTTCACGTCGGCTGCTACAACCTGGCCAGCCTGCCCGTGCTATCGCCCTGACGATCCTGCTTGATGCCGTACATGTCGAGCACGCTCAACAGGAGGTTCCCGGTGGGCACCTTCTTTCGCTCGTACGCCAGGTGACGGTTCCCCTGGAGCTTGCCGCCGGCGCCGCCGACCAGGATATGAGGCACATCGTAGTGATGGTGCTGGTTCGAATTGCCCATGTTGGTGCCATACATGATCAGCGAGTTGTCCAGCATCGTGCCGTCGCCCTCCGGGATCGACCGGAGTTTCTCGGCGAAGTACGCCATTGTCGAAACGTGGTACCGGTTGAGCTCCGCATACCGTTTGATCTGGAGCGGGTCGTCCTGATGGTGCGAACCGCCATGGAAGCTCGCGCTCATGCCACCCTCGGGAAACAGCGGGCCACGCGGGAAGGGATAGACGCGACTGGTCAGGTCGCGCGCGCCGAGCACCGTCGCCACCCGAGTGACGTCGGCCTTGAACGCCAGCGCGAGCAGGTCGTAGTGCAATTTGACATGCTCGTCGAACTGGTCGGGCACGCCAGGAGGCAGATCCATCTCTGGAAGACTCGTGGACATGGTGGCCGCCAGCTGGAGTCGGCGTTCGATCTCGCGGATCTCGTCGGTGTACTGATTGATGGTTCGCCGGTCTGCGGTGCCCAGGTTCACCCGCAGACGCGCCAACTCGCCGGTGAGCGCGTCCAGGATGCTGCTGGTCTGCTTCATGCGAGCGGCTCGGACTTCCGGGGTAGCGCCGCTGCCGAACAAGCGTTCGAAGACCACCTGAGGATTGAGCTCCATCGGAAGCGGCGCCGTCCGCATTTCCGGCTCGGTCGCCGGTGTCGGCAAGCCGACCCATGAAATCGAGTTGGTGTACGAGCAACTGTAGCCCTCGCCGCAATTGCTCGAGCTCGAGTTCGGATCTTCCAACGCGAGTTGGAGCGACGGCAACAGGGTGTCGCCACCGATCTTCCGCGCGATGATCTGGTCGATGGTCGGGCTGAACACCGTCGCGTCGGCCGCGGCGGTCTTGCGCGGTTTGTTGGCCGTCAGATACGCCGCCGCCACCCAGTGGTCGGACCCCGTCGTCCCTTCCGGCGGCTCGGCGGACTGCGACCAGAGGCCGCTCAGGACCACGGTCTTGTCTTTCACGTTGTTGAGCGACTCGAGGATATACGGGAGCTGCTCGGGAAGCGCGCCTTCGACCGCCGGCTCCCAGTGCCCCGGAGCCATCCCATGCGGGAAGAACACGCCCACGAATCGAGACTTCGGTTGGGCGGCCGTCTGGGCAAGCAGCGTCCTGGCGGGCACCATGGCCTCGATGAGCGGCAACGCGAGCGTCACGCCAGCCCCGCGTAGAAACGTCCGACGCGGCAGGTGCTTCTTTGTGATGAACGACATGGCTACTGACCCCCTCTACCACTGACGACGCGGCTTGCGGAGGTTCCCGCAGGCTCGGCGTCCTGTTCAAGCTTGGTATTCATCTGAAACGGCGCACTCCTGACCACACCCATGACCAGCGACGAGAAGCGAGCGCCGTCCGTGCCGGCGTCGCGTGCGATGGCACGCACCAGCGGCATGTCCTGATACTCCAGGCCGCGGCCGAGCGCGTAGGTCAGCAGCTTCTCGGCCGTGACGCGCAGGAACTGATCCGAATAGCCGGTCAACCAGGTCCGCAGCGCGACCGGTCCGTCGATCATCGTGCCGTCGAAGAGCTGCCCCGAGGCGTCAACGAGAGTCCCACCATCGTGACTCCGCCACAGGCCGACGGCATCGAAGTTCTCGAGCGCGAATCCGATCGGATCCATCAGGCGATGGCACTGCACGCAGTCGGCGCGGACGCGATGCTCGATCATGCGCTCACGCATCGTCGGCTCTCGCGTGCTGCCTCTCGCATCCACTTCCCTCGTGGGCAGCGGCGGGACGTCCGCAGGCGGATCCGGAGGGCTCACGCCCAGGATGTTGGTCATGATCCACTTGCCGCGCGTCACCGGCGACGTCCGCTCGGGCTTCGAGGTCGTCATCAGGAACGCGCCCTTGCCAAGCAGACCCTTCCGAGACTCCATGTCGGGTCCAAGCGTGACGCGACGGAACTGGCTGCCGTAAATGTTCGGGATGCCGTAGTGCCTGGCCAGTCGCTCATTCACGAAGGTATAGTCCGAATCCAACAGCTGGAGGATGCTCCGATCCTCACGCACGATACCGTCGAAGATCATCTCGACTTCGGTGCGCATGGCCTGACGTAAGGGGTCGTCGAAATCGGGATAGATCAGGGCGACCGGCGAAAGCGCGTCCAGGCCGCGCAGGTTCAGCCACTGCCCCGCGAAGTTCCTGGCCAGCGCGATTGAGTTCGGGTGCGCCAACATCCGCCGGACCTGCTGCTCGAGCACGGCCGGATCCTTCAGACGACCCTGACTCGCGACCGCCATCAACGCGTCGTCTGGCCCCCGACTCCACAGGAAGAATGACAACCGCGAGGCGAGATCGATGTCGTCGATACGATACATCTGGCCCTGCCGCAACCCTGCCGGTTCTTCTTCGATTCGATAGATGAACTGTGGTGAGGCCAGAATGCGCGCCACCGCCATCTCGACGCCCTGCTCGAAATCCTTTTCCGCGCGGCCGAACTCGTAGGCACCCATCAGATCGTCAACGTCGGTCGAGGTGACAGGCCGACGAAACGCGCGCGCAGCGAGAGTACCGACGATCTCTCGAGCGCATGCCGTTTCGGCCGACGCGGCAGCGGGTGTGCACACGAAGACGCGCCGACGACTTGGCGAATCAACTGGCTTGGCGGCGTTGTAGGGCCCCTCGATTCGAATCGTCCCGACATGTGGGAAGAACGAGTAACCCGGCGTCGGCCCGGTCTGAATCGTTGAACGCATGAAACGCCGATCAAGGTCGAGGAGCGGCGCGTACTGCGTGGCCAGAAACGTGGCGCCAACTTTGTGCAGGCCAGCGGTGGTCGTGAACCGCACGCGCATGGGGTTGCCGCCCTCCCCGCCGAAGAACGCCTCCGGGCCAGCCTGGCCGGACTCACCTTCGGCCATCCGTCGGCCTCCGCAATTGGCCGCCGGCGCGCGCCCGCCGCCGTTCCAGTCCATGAGGCCCAGCCGATCGTTGTCGAGCAGGATCTCGATGCGCTCACAGGGCACTGAGCCGAACCCGGCTGGTGACATGTTGTCACCGAAAATCGGGGTCACCGTGATCGTGTACTCACCGTCGGACGGGAACAGGTGGTCGACGAGGAGACCCCCTCGCGTGCCGAACGGCAGTCCCTCGATGTGGTAGTCCTGGGTCGTGTCTTCTTTGGTCCTGTAAACGGCCAGGGTCGGATCCGCGGGCACACCCATCGCCAACCGACTGATCTTCTGGGCCGCGGTCACGTAGGCCTCGACGAGCGTGGACGAGAGGCCCAACGCGCCGGCAATGTTGTCGAAACCCGCGGTGGAATCGTCCGAAGGAAGATAATTGGCAGGATCGATGGATAGGTCGAGCAGATCCCGAACGACGTTGGCGTACTCGGTCCGATTCAGGCGATGCAGTCCGGGCGGAGGCGCGTGGGTCGTCGCCGCACGATCCAACTCACGCTCGGCCCACGCTGCCATTCCTTCATAAGTCACCGGATCTGGCCGCGACATCCCGGCCGGCGGCATCATGCCGGCCCGGAGCCTTCTGGCCACGTTCTCCCATGTCGCGGCATCTCGCGCGACCTCGTTCACATCCAGCGTGTCGACCGCCAACTTCCGAGCCGAATCGACACCGGCCGCGCGCGCCTTCGTGTTGTGGCACGCCAGGCAATACTTGTCGAGGAGCTGCCGCTCGGTCTCGGCCGCCGATGCAGGCTGGGCCACCTGCCCAGGAGCAGGCACTGTGGCGCGCACTGGTGCAGTTGTCGACGTCGCGGGGCTGGCGGGCGCCTGTGGCGCGGGGCCGGCCACCATCGTGCCACGCGTGGCCAGCAGTGCAACCACGACGAGCACCACCGCCTGAACCAGGAAGAGGTAGGGTGTCTTGAGTCGCATTACTCCCACGCTATAGGGCCGCCCAGTCTACCCCTTGTCGGGCACTAAAGCTTACTCTCGGAACGGCCCCCAAAGAAACAGGCAACGTGGGGCGACGGTGGAACGAAACCCCGGGCGAATCCTCGTCGGCGCCGCCCGGGTACCGCACGTCACACGTGCAGGGCCAATCGCAGAGCCCCCAGGTCATCGGCAGGCACCACGGTCGACGTCACCCCGGCGGTGAGCGCCCGATCGAAATAGGCGTCTACCGCATCGCGGGACCTGGCTTCTGGTGGTTTGACCAGGACGAGCCGCCTGGCCCCAACCGCACTGGCCACCCAGGCGGCGATGCTGTCGCTGGTGACCGCCCACGTGTGCGGGAGTGGATCCGCGTCGCGCAACCAGCGTGAGATTGCGAGCACGGGC
>Ga0326597_10014209_pt1 | contig 10438 bp, 9 predicted proteins | sample RVTome_12_FD_203789 | JGI IMG/M metagenome (GOLD analysis project Ga0326597, IMG submission 203789) | Soil microbial communities from uranium-contaminated site in the Upper Colorado River Basin, Wyoming, United States - RVT100D185 | ecosystem: Environmental > Terrestrial > Soil > Contaminated >... | reverse complement strand
GCGCGACCTGGCGATCATGGCGGTGCTTGGCATCCACGAGCACGAAAAGCTCAGGCCCCAGCGGGTCGTCATCAACATCGATCTCACCGTAAAGGAGCGCGGCGGGCCGCTCGATGACAATATCGCCAATGTGGTTTCCTACGAGAAGGTGGTCGACCATATAAAGGAGATCGTCATGCGCGGGCACGTCAATCTGGTCGAGACCCTGGCCGAGATGATTGCCGGACGTTGCCTCGAAAACCCGTGGGTGCTGGGTGTCAGGGTGCGCATCGAAAAACCGGATATCATCCCGGAGGCAGCCAGCGTCGGCATCGAGATCGAGCGAATCCATTGACCCCCGGCGCGCAATTGGGACCCGGACGTGAACCAGGTGGACGCCATAGCCAAGGACGAAACAGCAACTGAAGTCATCCCGACCGGGCCGGCGGTGGTGCAGCGCTTTGTGAAGACGCTCCCCAACCGGCCGGGCGTCTACCGCATGCTCGATGCCGAGGGGACGGTGCTCTATGTCGGCAAGGCGCGCGCGCTGAAGGCGCGGGTGCAGAGCTATGCCCGTTTCGGCGGCCACACCAACCGCATCGCCGCCATGATCGCGCGCACGGCATCCATGGAATTCATCACCACCGGCACCGAAGCCGAGGCGCTGCTGCTCGAAGCCAATCTCATCAAACGACTGAAGCCGTACTACAATGTCATCCTGCGCGATGACAAGTCCTTTCCCTATATCCTGATCGCCCGCGACCACGCCGTCGCCCGGATCGTCAAGCACCGTGGCGCCCGCGGCCGGCCCGGCGACTATTATGGGCCTTTCGCCTCGGCCGGTGCCGTCAATCGCACCATCAACACACTGCAGAAGGCGTTCCTGCTGCGCTCGTGCCCGGACAGCGTCTACGTGAACCGTACCCGGCCGTGCCTGCTCTATCAGATCAAGCGCTGTGCGGCGCCGTGCACCGGCGAAATTTCCCGTGAGGATTATGATGCCCTGGTCGCCAGCGCCGGCGCCTTTCTCTCGGGACGCAGCAGGGTGGTCAAGGCCGAACTGGCTGCGGCCATGGAAGACGCGGCCGAACGGCTCGACTTCGAGCAGGCGGCGCTCTACCGCGATCGCATCGCCGCTCTCAGCCAGGTTACGGCCCATCAGGGCATCAATCCCCACAGCGTGCAGGAGGCCGACGTCTTTGCCATTCACGAGGAAGGCGGGCAGTTCTCCATCCAGGTGTTCTTCTTTCGCGCCGGTCAGAACTGGGGCAACCGCGGGTTTTTCCCGCGCGCCGACAAGTCCCTGGAGCCGGGCGATGTGCTTGCCTCGTTCATGGCCCAGTTCTACGACGACAAGCCGGTGCCGGCACTGATCCTGCTGGAGCGCGACATTGCCGAGAGAGCCTTGATGGCCGAGGCCCTGTCGACCCGCAGCGGCCGCAAGGTGAAGATCGTGGTGCCGCGGCGCGGTGAAAAGCGCGCCCTTGTCGGACAGGCTCTCGACAATGCCCGCGAGGCATTGGGCCGGCGGCTCGCCGAGGCCAGTTCGCACAGCCGTCTGATGGAAGGCATCGCCCGCGTCTTCGGTCTCGACCAGCCGCCGCGCCGTATCGAGGTCTATGACAATTCCCACATCCAGGGCTCGAATGCTGTCGGTGCGATGATCGTGGCCGGCCCTGAAGGTTTCGTCAAAGGGCAGTACCGCAAGTTCAACATCAAGACGGATGCGGGCACGGGTGGCGACGATTACGCCATGATGCGGGAGGTCCTGACCCGGCGCTTTGCACGACTGTTGCGCGAACAGGGCGACGCCCGCGCGAGCGAGGACGGCGATACGGCCCTGTGGCCCGATCTCGTCTTCATCGACGGCGGCGCCGGTCAGCTCGCGGTAGCGCGCGAGGCGCTGGCCGAACTGGGCGTTGCCGACGTGGCGATCGCCGGTATCGCCAAGGGACCCGAGCGCGATGCCGGCCGCGAACATTTCCATGTGCCGGGAAAATCCTCCTTCATGCTCGATTCCCGCGATCCGGTGCTCTATCATGTCCAGCGGCTCCGCGACGAAGCGCACCGTTTCGCCATCGGCAGCCATCGCGCCAGGCGGGCAAAGGGCGTGAGTTCCAATCCGCTGGACGAAATCGAGGGCATCGGCGGCAGCCGCAAGCGGGCCCTGCTCAAGGCCTTCGGTTCGGCGCGGGGCGTGGCGCGGGCGAGCGCGGCCGATCTGTCGGTGGTGGAGGGAATATCCTCGGCACTGGCCATGAGAATTTACAGGCATTTCCACGAGACGCGTGAATGAGCCAGGCGACGCACAAGACCGCAGAACCGACGCCACGACCGGCAAGCGCAATGCTGAACTGGCCCAACATCCTCACCTATGGGCGCATCGTGGCGGTACCGGTGGTGGTGGGATTGGTGATGTACGGCGGCGACAACTCACGCTGGCTGGCGCTCGGCATCTTCATTCTCGCCGGTATCAGCGATTTCTTCGATGGCTATCTCGCCCGGCTGTGGCAGATGCAGTCGTCGCTGGGGCGGATGCTCGATCCCATCGCCGACAAGCTGCTGGTCTCGGCGGTGCTGCTCATCCTGGCCGGCAAAGGCACGCTGACCGGCCTCAATCTGTGGGCGGCAATCATTATCCTGTGCCGTGAGATTCTGGTTTCCGGCCTGCGCGAGTTTCTGGCCGAACTCCAGGTCTCGGTGCCCGTTACCCGGCTCGCCAAATACAAGACCGCGGTGCAACTGGTGGCCGTCGGTTTTCTTATCGCCGGGCCGGCCGGCGACAAGGTTCTGCCGTACAATACCTATATCGGGATCGCCGGCTTGTGGGTGGCGGCCCTGCTCACCCTTTATACCGGCTTCGACTATTTTCGGGCCGGCATCACCCATCTGAGGCAAGACTGAGCATGCGCATTCTCTATTTCGCCTGGGTCAGGCAGCGGGTGGGTCACGGCGAGGAAAACGCCGTACTTCCCGATGAGGTGGCAACGGTCGGCAATCTCATCGACTGGCTGAAGAGCCGCGATGCGGGCTATGAGGCGGCATTTGCCGATCTCAGAGCCATTCGCGTCGCGGTCGACCAGGAGCATGTGGGCTTCGATCACCCGCTCCAGGGCGCGCGCGAAGTGGCGTTCTTCCCGCCGGTCACCGGCGGCTGACAAGCGACGGGGCGGTCATTTCCTCAATAGCGCTGCCGCCAGATTCTTGTCGCGGTCATAGATATCGCGGCGGAAATGCACCGTGCCGTCCTTGTTTACCCAGGCGGTGAGATAGGTGACATAGACGGGCACCTTCTTTTGCAGATTGACGATGCGCTGCCGGCCGGAATCGATCTGGCCCCTGATCTTGGCCATGGTCCAGCCCTGCGAGCCGAGCAGGACTTCGGCCAGTTGCTCAGGGTTCTGCACCCGTATGCAGCCATGGGAGAAGAAGCGCGAATCCTTGTCAAACAGGCTCTTGGACGGGGTGTCGTGGATGTAGACGTTGAACTTGTTGGGGAACATGAACTTGATGCGCCCCAGGGCGTTCTTGGCGCCGGTATCCTGGCGCAGCGAATAGGGAATACGCTTCACCGAATTCCAGTCCACCCCATAGGGATCGACCTCGACGCCGTTGGCCAGGAGGCGGATGTTCTGGCGCAGCAGGGCGCCTGGGTCCTTGCGCAGTTCCGGCAGATATTCCTTGTTGGCGATGCTGGAGGGCACGTTCCAGTAGGGGTTGAAGACAACGTAGCTCATCTTCTCGGTGAACACCGGAGTCGAAAAGTAGGGCTTGCCGACCACCACACGGGCGGTGTGGATGGTCTTTTCGCGTTCGCCGCGCATCTCCACGACCTTCAGGAACTGGTCGGCAAGATTGACGAAGATGAAGCGCTCGCCCAATTCGTCGGCCATCCAGCGCCGGCGCTCGAGATTGATGGCTAGCTGATCGATGCGCGACCCGACCGCGACGTTGATCTGGCCCAGGGTATCGGGGCCGATGACGCCATCGGGGGTGAGGCCATGGCGTTCCTGGAAGCGCTCGACGGCGGCCTTGAGGCCGTCATCATAGGTGGTGGCCTGCAGATCCGAGCCTTCCGCAAGATCGCCCTCGGCCGCCATGCGCTGGCGCAGCGCGGGGATGCGCGGGTCGCTCATGCCCGGCTTGAGCACCGCACCTGCCGGAACCTGCGGCCAGCCGCCGGCAGCGGCGATCGTGCGATAGCGGGCCAGTGCGTCCTTGATGCGCCAGTAGCGCGGGCTTTTGGGGGCGAGGCTGTCGATATAGGGGCCCAGGTCCTCGGCCGCCTCGGCGCCGTCGATGACCGAGAGCGGCCCCGGTCCCGTCGGCCTGAGATGAACATTATCGTTGATCTGGGACGGCACCACCCTGCCCGTCGCCAGGTCCTGGGCGAAGTCGACGAAGACCACCGAGAGCAGCAGATCGAGTTCGGCGAGAATCTCCGGGTTGTCGCTGCCGATGCGCTCCTCGATGTCGGCGATGGAATAGTTGGCGGGATCGAGGCCATGGTCGCCGGCATCTTTTAGGGCCTGCAACAGCACTTTTGCCTTGGTCTTGACGCCATTGTCGCGGGTCCAGATGGGCTTGAAGCTGCGGTCCTGGTAAAAGGTGAAAATCTGAAACAGGCGCTCGTCGTCGCTCTGGCTGCCGAGGCTGGTCTGGCCGCTGGTGATGAACTCATTGATGTTGTCGCCGACCGATGCGTTGTTGGCGGCATGGAGCGGCGGCGCCAGCAAGAACCCCGCAAGCATGACAACGACGACAAGAACACGGTTGAAACCCGACATGAAGACCTCCTGAGGATCGAACGGTCCGGGGCCAGCGGCCCGGCGATTGACATGGCGTCAGAAGATAGCGTGTGGCGCGGATTTGTCGACGGGCCTCATGGGGCAGCGGCGGTGACGGCGACGGCGGCGGCCGGGTCGATCAGGGCAGTGCGGATCTTGGGGTCATCTCCTCCAGGTGGTTGGGTGGCTCACGCCTTGCCGTTCACCGTTCATGGCACCGGTTATGGCCGGGCCTGCCTGAACGCCGACCGAGCCCGCCGTTCGGCCGGATTTCGTGTCGGGAGGCGAGGCGGCTCGCCTCGCGCTTGTGGGGGGCATCGATGGCGCTGGGCCCGCTTTACCCATTGACGCTGAGGCTCCGGGGCTGCACTTTCGCCGGCGCCCATGCCGATCCTCGTTGCCATACCGTTTCCCGCCATCGATCCGGTCGCCTTCCACCTCGGGCCGCTGGCGGTGCGCTGGTATGCCCTGGCCTATATGACCGGGCTCATCTTCGCGGTGTGGTATGCCAAGCGGCTGGTGACGACGCCGGCCCTGTGGGACGGCACGACGCCACCGCTCAAGCCCCAGGCGGTCGACAACCTGCTGCTGTGGGCGACCTTCGGCGTCGTGCTCGGGGGCCGGCTTGGCTATGTGCTGTTCTACAATCCGACCTACTATCTCGGCCATCCCGGCGATATCCTCAAGGTATGGTCGGGCGGCATGTCGTTTCACGGCGGCTTTCTCGGGGTGGCGGTGGCGCTGTTCCTCTATGGCCGCTGGCACGGGGTGGGGCTCGACAGGCTGCTCGACCTGGCCGCGCCCGGGGTTCCCATCGGGCTGATGCTGGGACGGATCACCAATTTCATCAACGGCGAACTTTTCGGACGGGTCAGCGACGTGCCGTGGGCCATGGTGTTTCCCATGGGCGGCGACGTGACGCGCCATCCCAGCCAGCTTTACGAGGCGGGGCTGGAAGGGGCGCTCCTGTTCATCGTCCTGAGGATCGCCACCCACCACTACAAGGCGCTGGCCCGGCCGGGGATGGTTTCGGCGGTGTTCGCCATGGGCTATGGGCTGGCGCGCATCGCGGCGGAATTCTTCCGCCAGCCGGACGGGCAGATCGGCTATCTGGGCGGCGGCCTCACCATGGGCATGGCCCTGTCGCTGCCGCTGCTGGCGATCGGCGGGTGGCTGATGGCGCGGGCCATGCGATCGGCATGACGACGGGCGGCGATACGGCGCTGGCTATCGAGTTGAAGGCGACGATCGCCGCCGACGGGCCGATCGGCATCGATGCCTATATGACGGTCTGCCTTACCCATCCGCGCCACGGCTACTACATGGGCCGCGATCCCTTCGGGCGCGGCGGCGACTTCATCACCGCTCCCGAAGTGTCGCAGATGTTCGGCGAACTGATCGGCATCTGGTGCGCGGCGACCTGGCAGATCATGGACGCGCCGGGGGTGCTCAACCTGGTGGAACTGGGACCGGGGCGCGGCACCCTGATGGCCGATGTGGTGCGCGCCGCCAGGGTGATGCCGGGCCTGGCCGAGGCGCTCAGGGTCCATCTGGTGGAGGTGAGCCCGGCGCTGAAGGCGATGCAGGAAAAAATCCTAACCGCGCTGGGTATCGAGGCGCACTGGCACCCGCGTTTCGATGAGGTGCCGGCGGGGCCGCTGGTGGTGGTGGCCAACGAGTTCCTCGATGCCCTGCCGGTGCGCCAGTTCGTCAGGCTGGAGGAAGGTTTCGCCGAGCGGGTAGTGGGCCTCGACGGGGCCGGGGCGCTCACCTTCGCGGTGGCGGGCGAGCGGATGGGCGAGGCGGCGATGCCGGCCTGGGCGGGCGCGGCCGGGCAAGGGGCCATCGTCGAGATCGCCCCGGCCCGCGAGGCGGTGGCCGAAGCCATCGGGGCGCGGCTTGCGGTTGAAAGCGGGGCGGCGCTGATCATCGATTACGGCCACACCACATCGGGGCCGGGCGATACCCTGCAGGCGGTGAAGAAGCACCGTCCGGTCGATGCCCTGGCGCGTCCCGGCGAGGCCGACCTGACGGCCCATGTGGATTTCGCCGCCATCGCCGCGGCCCTTGCCCGCGGCGGGGCCAAGGTTCATGGTCCCCTCACGCAGGGCGGTTTTCTCATGGGGATGGGCCTCAAGGAGCGCGAGGAGGTGCTGAAGCGGCGTGCCGACCAGCGCCAGCGCATGGTCATTTCGCGCGCCGCCCGGCGCCTCGCCGCCGGCACCGGCATGGGGCAATTGTTCAAGGCGATCGCCGCCACCCATCCCGGCCTGGCCGATCCGCATCCCTTCCGGCGGAGCCCGCCATGATCGCCGCGCCACAGCTTGGCGCCATCGGCCATGTGCGCCATGGATTCTTCACCCGCCGGGGCGGGCGCTCGGCGGGGATTTATGCTGCGCTCAATTGCGGCTACGGCTCCGACGACGAAGCGGTCAAGGTGGCCGCCAACCGGGCGATCGTCGCCGGCCGGCTGGGGGTGCCGGCGGAGCGGCTGTTGACGGTATGGCAATGGCACAGCGCCGATGTCGCGGTGGCGCGGGCGCCCTGGGATGGGCTCCATCCGCCCAAAGCCGATGCCATGGTAACGGACGTGGCGGGCATGGCGCTGGGAGTGCTCACCGCCGACTGCACGCCGGTGCTGTTGGCTGACCGGCAAAAGCGCGTCGTGGGGGCGGCCCACGCCGGCTGGAAGGGAGCACTCGGCGGGGTGATCGAGGCCACCGTTGCGGCCATGGAAGGGCTGGGGGCGGCGCGCGGGCGCATCGCCGCCGTCATCGGGCCGAGCATTTCGCAAGCCAGCTACGAGGTGGGACCGGAATTCCATGCCCGCTTCGTGGCGGCCGACGAAAGCCATGGGCGCTTTTTTGCGCCGTCGGCGCGGGCCGGGCATTTCAGGTTCGACCTGCCGGGCCTGGTGCGGGCGCGCCTGACCAGCCTGGGGCTGGGAGCGGTCGAGGAGGTGGCCATGTGCACCTATGCCGACGAAGCGCGCTTTTTCAGCTATCGCCGCACCACCCATCGCGGCGAACCCGATTACGGCCGGCAGATTTCGGCCATTGCCATTGCAGACTAAGGGAGGCGACCATGGCACTGCATTTCGAGGCAAAGGACTACAAGGCCCGGCAACGGGCGGTGAGGCGCGAGCTGGAGGCGGCCGGGCTGGACGGGCTTTTGATGTTCCAGCAGGAGTCCATGTATTATCTCACCGGCTACGATACCTTCGGCTTCTGCTTCTTCCAGTGCCTCTATCTCGGCGCCGACGGCAAGCTCGCCCTGCTCACCCGCTCGGCCGACCTGCGCCAGGCACAGCACACCTCGACGCTCGACGATATCCGCATCTGGACCGACGAGGCCGGCGCCGATCCGGCCCATCAGCTGCGCGACATGGTGGAAAGCCTCGGGGCGAAGGGAAAAAGGCTCGGCATCGAGAGCAATTCCTACGGCCTCACCCATTTCAACGGCAAGCGGGTCGAGGCGGCGTTCAAGGGTTTCGCGGCGCTCAAGGATGCCTCGGGGCTGGTGAACGCCATCCGGGCGGTGAAGTCGCCGGCCGAACTGGCCTATGTCAGGAAGGCGGCCAGGCTGGGCGATGCGGCGCTCAAGGCGGCCATCGAAGCCACCCGCGCCGGGGCCGACGAGGGCGATATCCTGGCCGCCCAGCACGCGGCGATCTTTTCCGGCGGCGGTGACTACCCCGCCAACGAGTTCATCATCGGCTCGGGGCGCGATGCGCTGTTGTGCCGTTACAAGTCGGGCCGCCGCAAGCTGGGCAAACGCGACCAGCTCACCCTGGAGTTCGCCGGCGTCTACCGCCACTACCACGCCGCCTTCATGCGCACCCTGGTGACGGGGACCCCGAAAAAGCGCCATGTCGCCTTGCATGCGGCCTGCGCCGAGGCGCTTGCGGCCTGCGAGGCGGCCATGAAGCCGGGACGCACCGCCGGCGAGGTCTTCGATGCCCATGCCCGGGTGATGGATGCCCACGGCATGGAAAAGCACCGGCTCAATGCCTGCGGCTATTCGCTGGGCGCCAAGTTCACCCCGAGCTGGATGGATACCCCGATGTTTTTCCGCGGCAATCCCTTCGTCCTCAAACGCAATATGGTGATGTTCGCCCACATGATCCTGATGGATTCCGACAGCGGATCGGCCATGACGCTGGGACGCACCTATATCATCGGCGCCAGGGGGGCGGAGCCGTTGTCGCAATATCCGCTTAATCTCATCGTGAGATAGTCGCGGCAGGGATAGGAAGGCAGCAATGGGATCGGTGGCCGCCACAGGCCAGGAACGGTGGATGCGGGCCTTGACGGGGCTGGCCATGCTGGTTGGCCTGGCCGTGCTGCTGGCCGCCTGTGCGGGTTCCAACCAGCCGTTCTCCAAGTCGAACGGCTCGCTCCTGTCGCCCTCGGGCAAGACGCCGCCGCCGATTTCGATCACCGCCATGAACGGGGTGCCGGGCGACCAGGCCGAGATGCTGTTCCAGTCGCTGGCGGCCTCGGCGGGAAAACGCGACATCGCCATCGTCAGGGGCCACTTCGAGGGCAATTTCGTCATGGCCGGCGATTTCCAGGCAATGCCGGGACCGGCCGGGGTGATCGTCGCCTATCGCTGGGTGCTCGCCGACTCCAACGGCCAAGTCATCCACACCATCCAGGCCCAGGAGACCGGCCGGCCGGTGGCGGGCGATCCCTGGCAAGGCGCCGATCCCGACCTGTTGCGCCGCATCGCCGCCTTCACCGCCGAAAACCTGTCGAGCCGGTTGTCGCAACTGGGCTACGCCACCCAGGCCGCCGGCCTGCCGCCGCCCGCCAATGCGCTGGCCAGGGCCGGGCCCGATGCCGAAAACGACATCGACCTGGAAACCCTCTACGGTCCCGACGCCGCCGTCATCACCGCCGCCATGGACCCCGCTCCGGATGTGGGCCCGGAGGCGGGCCCGCAGGTGCGCCCGGTGGTGGCCGAGGCGCCGCCGCCGGCCGAACGGGCGGACAAGCCCGCCGCAACGGAAATCCGCGCCGTCGCCGTCACCCGGGTCAACGGCTCGCCGGGCGCCGGCAACGGCGAACTGGTCGCGGCCATGCGCGAGACGCTCAAGACGGCGGGCTGGCCGGTGCTCAAGGCGGCGCGCGCCGATGCCCTGACCGTTCGCGGCGAGGTCGATCTCTCGGCCCCCGGCGACCGGACCCAGACGGTGGCCCTGAAGTGGATCGTCGCCATGCCCGACGGCAAGGTGCTGGGCACCGTCGACCAGTCCAACCAGGTGCCGGCCGGCTCGCTCGATCAGGGCTGGGGCCGGACCGCCGAGTTCGCCGCCCAGGCCGCCGCGCAAGGCATCTTCGACGTGGTCAGGAAGGCCCAGGCCCTGTAGAGCGGGGCGCGACTCCGGCGCCTGTCGAGACCGCGCAGGTCCGTGTTGGCAAGCGCGTTGCGAGCCTGTAAGAAACCCTCATGACAGGAGCCGGGCGCCGGGAGGGGACGCCTTTCTCCCCGGGGCAACGACGACGATCAGGGGGGCTCGATGAAGCTTATCGCCGGCAATTCCAACCGTCCGCTGGCCGAGGCCATCGCGGCCTACCTCAAACTGCCACTGACCAAGTGCATGGTCCGGCGCTTCGCCGACATGGAGGTGTTCGTCGAGGTGCAGGAAAACGTGCGCGGCGAGGACATCT
>Ga0326597_10014207_pt1 | contig 10439 bp, 9 predicted proteins | sample RVTome_12_FD_203789 | JGI IMG/M metagenome (GOLD analysis project Ga0326597, IMG submission 203789) | Soil microbial communities from uranium-contaminated site in the Upper Colorado River Basin, Wyoming, United States - RVT100D185 | ecosystem: Environmental > Terrestrial > Soil > Contaminated >... | reverse complement strand
CGATCTCGACAGCGTGGACGGACAGGAGCTCGCCGCCTACCGTTGACGGTCCATGTGAACCCGACTGGCGAAGGGAGACGGAGTATGAAGCTCGGCCTCGAGGTGGGGCGCACCGCCAGACGCTCCATGACCGTGACCGAGGAACACGTCCGGCGCTACGCCGAGCTCACCGGTGACCGCAACCCGCTCCACTTCGATCCTGAGTTCGCCGCCGGCACGCGCTTCGGCCGTCTCACGGCGCAGGGAGGCATCGCCACGGGATTGCTGCACGCCCTCGTCGCGGAGGACATGCCGGGCCCAGGGACGGTCTTCCTGAGCCAGAGCTGGAAGTTCACGGCTCCGACCTACATCGGGGATACCATCGTCGCGACGGCATAGGTCTCGAGCGTTCACCCCGCGAAACCGGTCTGCGGCCTCGACGTGAAGGTGTCGAGGGCCGACGGCGAGGTGCTCCTCGAGGGCGAGGCGTGGTGCTATCGGTTCGTGGTCTAGACGGGTTGGGCGTGAGGGGTTCCGGGCGTCGCGGCGTCGCGGCCGGTCCGTCGGGCGCGCCCGGCAGCGCGTTGCCTCCGAAGCGGCGGTTTCGCTATCGTCCCAACTATGACCGACCGCATTCTGGTGACCGGTGCCACAGGCATCGTCGGCTCGAAGCTCGTCAGCCTGCTCCTACGTGACGGGGTCGAGGTGATGGCAGCCACTCGCAATCCCGATCGGGCTCGGGACCTCTTCGAGCCGGGCGTGGAGGTCGTGGAGCTGGATTATCGCCAGCCGGCGACGTTCGATGCCGCGGTGGAATGGGCGGACCGTGTTTTTCTGCAGCCCCCGCCTTTCGACCCGGATGCTTACGACGCCCTCGCGCCGCTGCTTGATTGGGCGGTTCAGGCCGGTGCCGAGCACGTGGTCACGCTCTCTGCGATGGGCATGGAAGTGCGGGGCGACCTCCCGATCAGGCGCCTCGAGAAGCACCTGGCCTCGCTCGGCGTGGACTACACCTTCCTGCGTCCGAACCTCCTCATGCAGAACTTCAGGAGGGATTTTCTCGGGGATCGGATCCGTCGCACCGGGAAGTTCGCCATGCCCGTGGGCGCCGCCGCCGTGAGCATGGTGGACGGCCGGGACGTCGCGGCCGTCGCGGCCGCAGCGTTGACCGGGACCGACCACATGGGAAAGGCCTATACGCTCACGGGTCCGGAGGCCATCACGCACGGCGACATGGCGCGCACCCTGTCCGAGGTCTCGGGGCGGGAGATCCGCTTCGAGAGCTGCTCGGACGAGGAGATGCTCGGTTGGCTCACAGGCGCCGGATGGTCGCCAGAGGTGGCCGGTGTGGTAATCGCGTTGTACCAGACGGTCCGCGCCGGCGTGCGCGCGGCCGTCACCGAAGATGTCCAGCGGGTTCTCGGCAGACCCGCTCGCTCGTTCCGTGGATTCGCCGAGGACTATGCCGGAGAGTGGAGGGCGTGATGGGTCGGTGCTCGTTTCCAACGTTGCTGATTCTTCTCCTTGGCGGGCTATCCCTGGCCGCCCCGCGTCGGGTGGCCGGGCAGGTCTTCCAGTCGTCGCATGCCGCGAATCTCCCGACGGCGACGACCATCCCGCGGGGGAATCTGCTGTTCGAGATCTCACACCGCTTCACGCCGCCCATGTCGGAGGGGGCCGATGCGCTCTGGGGGTTGGACGGCCCCGTCATCAACCGCCTCGGCCTGGCCTACGCCGTGAGTGACCGGGCACTGCTCGGCGTGTCCCGCAGCAACCTCGAGGACAACCTCGAGATCGGAGCGCAGGTGCGCTTCCTGGAGGCCGGATCGCCGGAGTTGCCGCTCGTTATGGGGGCGAAGGGGGCCGTGGCGTGGAACATGTCACCCTCGCTCGTGCAGGGCGCCGAGGACAATGAAGCCCAGGCCTACCTGCAACTCATGCTGAACGCCGGGCTGGGCCCGAACTTCGCCCTGGGGCTCGTGCCGACGTACCTGCGGAACCCGAGAATCCGGGACTTCGAGGCGGATGACGCGTTCGTCCTGGGCATCCATGGGAATCTGGCGGTCACGCCGAACGTGAACATCCTCGGCGAATGGGTGATCAGCGAAGAACGGCCCGGACAGGAGTTCGACAGCGGAACCTTCGGAGTCGAGCTGCGCACCCGCGGGCACTTCTTCAAGATCCTGGTCACGAATCAGGTCCGCATGAATCCGAGCCAGGTCCTGGGCGGAAGCGCGACGGAGTTCACGCCCGACGACTGGAGCCTCGGGTTCAACATCACACGACGTCTCGCCTTCTGAGCGTGCCGCGTACTCCATTCCGAGCGTGCGCCGGCGAGGGGCTCAGAGCCCGGGTCCGAAGTGCTCGAGGAGCAGGGCGTAGAGCACGCCCGCGATGGCTAGGATGACGGCCACCTTGAGGAGCCGCTTCAGAAGGGCGAACGCGATCATCGCCGCGAGGACCAGCAGCGGGAAGAGCAGCAAGGGCGTCGCGAGCAGAAAGTCGACGATTTCGTCCAACGGGCCTCCCGGGGTTCGCCTCGGCTCGTGATCGGCCGGCTTCACTAATGATGGCGAGCGCCCCTGGCCTGTCCAGCACTCAGTCCGCTCGGAGCGCCCCGGCTGGGTCGGTTGAGCCGGCCCTGAGCGCGGGGATCAGGGCGGCCGCGACCCCGGTCGCCAGCAGCACACCGGCGGACAGGGCCAGGCTCACCGGGTCGTGGGGCTCCACCTGGAAGAGGAAGCCGCCGAGGACCCGGGAAACAAGCAGCGCGCATGTCGTCCCGACCAGGACGCCGGCGGCGACTGGGATCATGCCCTGGCGGACGACCGTTCCCACGAGTCTGCCCGGCTGCGCACCGAGCGCCATGCGCACGCCGAACTCGGCCCGGCGGCGCTCCACGGAATAGGAAACGACGCCGTAGACGCCGATGGCGCCGAGCATCAGACCGAGCAGCGCGAAGAGTCCCAGGAAGAAGCGGAGGCGAAGCGGCTCGGCCATGGCCCCCGCGACCGCGTCCGACATTGTCTCGATCCGCCCGATCGCGGCGCGCGGGTCGAGATCCCGCACGAGGGCACGGACCGCCGGCACGATGTCTTCTGACGCGCTGGGCGCCTTCACCGCCAGAATCGCGTACGAGGCTCCACGCTGCTCCTGATCCCACGGGTAGTAGCCGACCATCGGGGGGGAGCCGGTCAGGTCGGTGACGGCCATGTCGTGGACGACGCCGACCACCTCCACGGTATTGCCGAACCCGTTCTGGTATCGCCTTCCGAGCGGGCTCTCGCCGCCCCAGATCGTCCGGGCGAACGTCTCGTTGACGACCGCGACGGGAGGCGATCCATCCAGGTCGGAAGGAAGCAGTCCGCGCCCCGCCACGAGACGGGCCCCGAGGACCTCGAATCCGTCCACCGACATTGGTCGATACATGACGTTCGGACGGTTCGGCCCCTGAAGGTCGGGACGGTCCTCGATGCTTACCGTGGCCTGGTATCCTCCGTCCCTCAGAGGGAGTCGATTCAGGAGTGTCGCGCCGGAGATGCCGGGAATGGCCGCCGTGCGCTCCACCAGGCGGTCAAAGAAGGCGGCGCGCTCCGCCGGCGACGCGTCGTCCTCCGGCAGGAGCACATCGAGGGTGAGCACGCCCGTCGGGTCGAAGCCCAGGTCCACGGCCTGTAGCTCCCCGACCGTCCGAATGAGGAGCGAGGCGCCCGTGACCATCACCACCGCCAACGCGACCTCGGCGAAGACCAGGACGCGCTGTGTGCGGCTCTCGCGGGACCCGCTCGATCCGCTCGTCCGCTCCGCGAAGGTCGACCCCTCCACCTCGCCCCGTAGCAGGTTCCTGATGGGCACCAAGGCGATGGCGCTTCCGCAGACGATGGCGAGGACGAGCGCGCTCGCGAGTGCCGTCCAGTCCAACGTCACGGTGTCGCGAAAGGCCGGCTCCAGGGGGAGGCCGGCCACGATCAGCTCGAACAGGAAGGTCGCCAGAACGACGCCGAGCGCGCCCGCCACGAGCCCGAGCAGCACCGATTCGGTGAGCACCTGACGCACGAGCCGGGCACGTCCGGCACCGAGCGCCGTCCGCACGGACATCTCTCTGGCACGATCGACCGTCTTGGTCAGGATCAGCGCGGTAACGTTGACGCATGCCATGAGCAGCAGGAGTCCGACGGCGCCGAGGAGCAGGAGGAGCGCGGGACGCACGTCCCCGAAGAGATACTCGCGGAGCGGCGTCACGTATGGGTTGCGGGTCTTGTCCCACGCCTCGGGATATTCGTAACGCGCACCGAGCGCGGTCGTGATCCGATCGAGATCCCGCGCCACCTGGACGTCCGTGGAACCTGGCGCGAGCCGGCCGGTCAGTACCAGCCAGCCATTGCCGGCGTACGCGGGATCGTCGGGGTCGAGGTCGAGCGGGACGAAAGCCGAGCTCTCGGGCGTGGGGAAGTAGAAGCCTTCGGGCATGACGCCGACCACCGTCCGTGACTCGCCGCCGAGCTGGATGGGGCGTCCGACGATTCCCGGGTCCGCGCCGAACTCCTGCTGCCAAAAACGATGGTCGAGCACCACCACCGGAGCCGCGCCCGGACGGTCCTCGCCCGGCCGGAGGGTCCGGCCGAGGAGCGGCTCCACACCCATCACGTCGAAGAGCTCGACCGAGGCGACCGTCGCGATGATGAGGGACGATCCGGCGTCCGTGCGCAGGGTATACGCGTAATTGCTGAATGCCGCGAGCTCCTCGAAATGCTCGGGCACGTCCTTCACGTGGTCGAACTCCTCCCCCCGCCAGTTGTAATCGCTCCAGAAGGTCACGACGCGGTCCGCCTCGGGCAGGGGGAGCGGTCGCACCATCACCGCGTTCACCACCGACGCGAGCGCGACCGTGCCGCCGAGGCCGAGGGAGAGGGTCAGCACGGCCAGCACGGAAAAGGAGCGATGCCTCAGGAGTTGACGGAGGGCGAAACGGATATCGCTGCCGATGTCGGTCACCGCCGAGACGCCCCACGAGGTGCGCGCGGCCTCCTTGAACCGATCCTCGCCGCCGAAGCTCACGCGAGCCCTGCGGTAGGCCTCCTCCGCGCTCAGGCCCCGCGCCCGGTGCTTCTCGGCCTCCATCTCGAGATGGAAGCGCACCTCCTCGTCCAGGTCGCGGTCGAATCTGCGCCTCCCGAGCAGCGCCTTCAGTCGAAACCAGAGATCCTTGATTTCACGCATGCTCCCCTCCTCACGTCACGTCCAACCCATGATGCGATCGACGCCCGCCGACAGGCGCTCCCACTGCTCCCGCTCGAGCCCGAGGCGACGCTCGCCGCCCGCGGTCAGCCGGTAGTACTTGGCCCGGCGGTTGTTCTCCGTCGTGCGCCACTCCGAGTCGATCCAGCCTTCGCGGGTCAGGCGGTGCAGAGACGCGTAGAGCGATCCCTGGTTGACCCGCAGGGCGTCGTCGGAGATCAGCTGCACCCGCTCGCTGATGCCCCATCCGTGCATCGGCTCGAGCGAGACGACCTTGAGGATGAGCATGTCGAGCGTGCCCCTGATCATGTCGTCTTCGGGACCGGGCATGTGACGCTCCTGGACCATTGCCAACCCTCGGTAACCAGGAGAAGCGTACTCGGGCTGCTCTCGGTAAGCAAGGGGAGGGTCGGTGGAGCCCGCGTTCGAGCGGTGTCAGCGGCGGCGGGTTGGCGTCGCCCGTATCGCGGTCGTAGGTTGCCCGCGCTTCGTGGGAATGCAAAACCCCGACGGGAGAGGGCTCTTGAGCACGACACACGTCGCCTCCGCGGGCTCGGGCCCGGGCTCGGAGGCCGCGACCTTCTTCGGTCATCCGCGCGGGCTCGCGACGCTCTTCTTCACGGAGATGTGGGAGCGCTTCTCGTATTACGGGATGCGCGCGCTCCTGACGTTGTTCATGACCACGGCGACCGTCGGAGCCAACCCCGGGTTGGGGTTCGACGTGGCGACAGCGGGAGCGATCTACGGCCTCTACACGAGCCTGGTCTATATCTTCGCCCTGCCGGGCGGCTGGATTGCGGATAATCTATGGGGGCAGCGCAAGGCGATCTGGGTGGGCGGCTGGATCATCGCGGCGGGCCACTTCACCATGGCCGTGCCGGGATCGGTCTTCTTCTTCCTGGGCCTCTTCTTCGTCATCTGCGGCACGGGGCTGCTCAAGCCCAACGTCAGCAGCGTCGTGGGCGAGCTCTACCCGGAGGGCGGCGCCAGGCGGGACGCTGGCTTCTCCATCTTCTACATGGGGATCAACCTCGGAGCTCTTCTCGGTCCAGTCGTGACCGGGTTCCTCGGCGAAGGATATCGATGGCACTGGGGCTTCGGAGCGGCCGGGGTCGGCATGGTACTCGGGCTGATCCAGTACCGGCGTGGAGCGGGATATCTCGGGGACGCGGGGCTGCTCCGGTCGGAAGAGGCGGCCGAAGTCCGCGACCGCTTGGCGCGGCGCTTCTTCACGGGCTTCGCGGCCGTGATCGGCTGCGCGACCGCGTTCGGCTACCTGGTGTGGAGTGGTGCGCTTCCGTTCACGCTCACGCAGATCGCGACCGCCCTCGGGTACGGCGTCCTGGTCATCGTCGCCCTCTACTTTCTCTACGTCTGGACACTGGGCGGGCATACGCAGGAAGAAAACAAGCGGATGGCGGTCATCTTCTGGCTCTTCCTGCTGGTCGCGATCTTCTGGTCGGGATTCGAGCAGGCGGGCACGTCGCTCAACCTGTTCGCGCGGGATCTCACGGATCGCAGCATGCTCGGATTCGAAGTGCCCGCGTCGACGCTCCAGTCGATCAATCCGCTGTTCATCATCCTGCTCGCGCCGGTCATGGGCGGGCTATGGGTGTGGCTCGAGCGTCGAAGTGCCGATCCGTCCATCCCCGCGAAAGCCGGGCTCGGCCTGCTTTCCCTCGCCGTCGGCTTCTTCGTGCTAGCGTGGGGCGCGGCCAACGCGACGCCGAACAGCCCGGTGTCACCGGCGTGGCTCGTCGTCACCTACTTCTTCCACACCGTGGGCGAGCTCGCCATCTCTCCCATCGGCCTCTCCGCGGTGACGAAGCTCTCTCCGGCGCGCAGGGTCGGTCAGATGATGGGTATCTGGTTCGTCGGTGTGGCGCTCGGGAACCTGTTCGCCGGATTGGTCGCGGGGCGGCTCGAGACACTGATGCCGCACGACCTCTTCCGGACCGTGGCGCTGATCACGGGCGCGGTGGGGGTCATCGGGCTCTTGGCGAGCCCCTGGGTGAAGAAGCTGGCGCGCCGGATCTGAGAGGTGGGGCCTGGCGTGGCGCGGGGGTCAGCCCCGCGTCCCTTCCTTCAGGCGCTTGTAGGCCGCGAGGTGCGCGATCGCCTCGGACCCGCCCCCGGCGGCCTCGAGGAGCCGGAACAGGTTGAAGTGGGCCGCGGCGAGCGTATCGTCCAGCGTGAGGGCCAGCCGGTAGGCACGGGCTGCCTCATCGGGTCGCCCGAGATCCTCGAAGGCGACGCCGAGGTTGTACTGGGCGCGGGCGTCGCCGGGATGCTCCCGGAGCGCGTCGGCATAGTGCCTGAGCGCCTCCTCGGGCTGACCGCGCTCGTGCAAGAGCCGCCCGAGGTTGAGGTGCGCCTGCGCGTGCCGCGGGTCGAGGGCGATGGCCCGACCGTACGCCTCGGCCGCCTTCTCGGGGGAGACCGCCTCGAGGTCCAGGCCGGTGTGATACCAGTCGTCCGGCGTCGGATCGGTCGGGACGCCCGGTCGGTCCAGCCCGCGGCGTGCGACGGGTTCCGCGCGGGCGGCCACTTCGGAAACCGGGAAGTCCAACGTCAGCTGTCCGGAGGTGGGCTCCCACGTCGCGTCCGCGTCACGCACCACCACGCGGTCACCGACGGCCGCGATGCGCACCGCGCTCAGCGGCCTGCCTTCCGGAAGCTGCTCTCGGAGCGCCTCCAACGCAGCCCGGACGCGCCGAAGCGTCACGCGCTGCTCAAGTAGCTCGCGTGCCGCCCGCAGCAACACGATATCCTGGAAGGAGTATCGATACCCCCCGCGGGTTCCGCGCTCCGGCGACAGCAGGCCGCTCCGGGTCCAGCTGAGGATACGGGATACCGGAACCCCGAGGACCTCCGCGACCTCCCGCGTCGTGTACCCTCTCATGGGCGGATGCGTCTGCGCGGCGTCAGCCTGAAGAGGCCTTCTTCCGGGCCGTCTTCTTCCGCCCCTTGGACTCGCCTGCGGCCCCGTCCTCGTCGGCCCGCACGGCCGGCTTGCGCGACTCCCCGTCTCCGATGGATGCCTTGAGCGCGGCCATGAGATCGATGATCTGCGTCTTCGGCTCCTCGGCCGGCGCGGCGGTGATCTCCTGTCCGGATACCTTCTGCTCGATGAGCTCCAGCATGCGCTCACGGACCTCGTCGCGGAACTCGGAAGCGTCGAACACGTCGACAGCGGCCTGCGCGATGAGCTGGCGCGCGAGCTCCAGCTCCGCGGGGTTCACCTCGCCTTCCTCCAGCGGCACCTCGGAGAACGGCCGGATCTCGTCCGCGTAGTGGAGCTGCTCGAGGAGCAGACCCCCTTCATGCGGCCGGATGGCGACGATGTGCTGCTTACCCCGTGTGGCGTGCTTGGCGATGGCGACCCGCTCCGTGTCCTCGAGCGCCGCGGCGAGCAACCGGTACGCCCGCGCGCCGCCTTTGTCCGGCCCCAGGTAATAGGCCTTGTCGTGAAAGAGACGGTCGACCGTGCCCTCGGGAACGAAGTGGACGATCTCGATCTCGTCGGACTTCGGGGCCTCGATGGTCTCGAGCTCTTCCTTGGTGAAGAGGACGTACTGATCCTTGGCGAACTCGTACCCCTTCACGATCTCGTCCCGGGGAACCACCGTGCCGTCCGCGGGATCGATGTACTGCTGACGTACGCGGACGCCGCGCTCCTTCCAGATCATGTTGAACGAGACGCGATGCGAGGACTCCGCCGTGGAGTAAAGCTTCACGGGGAGGGAGACGAGCCCGAAGGCCAGGGTCGAGGTGCCGATCGCGCGTGCGGTCATGGTCCGAAAACATATGACGGGGCGCCTTGCGGGTGCAACGAAAATCTCGTGTTCGCCGACCCGTGCCCCTGCCCGCCACGAGGCCGTAACTTGATTCATGCCCGTCCGTGACGACTCCGAAGTCCGGGAACGATCCGGCCCCGACGAAGGGGATGCGCGGCTCGCCGACTATCGAGCCAAGCGCAGCCCGTCGCGCACGCCCGAGCCTTTCGGGGGACGGGTGGTGTCGGGTGGAAGCGTGTTCGTGGTCCAGAAGCACGCGGCACGACAGCTCCACTGGGATCTGCGGCTCGAGCTCGATGGTGTGCTGCTGTCATGGGCCGTGCCGAAAGGACCCTCGCCCGCCCAGGCGGACAAGCGGCTCGCGGTGCGCACCGAGGATCATCCCCTGGAATACGCGGAGTTCGAAGGCGTCATCCCGAAAGGGGAGTACGGGGCCGGCGCCATGATCGTGTGGGACCGGGGCGTCTGGGTTCCGAGGGAAGATCCCCGTGAGGGACTGGAGAAGGGGAAGCTGCTCTTCGAGCTCCACGGCTACAAGCTGCACGGCCTGTGGACCCTGGTGAAGACGAAGCAGGACGAACGCTCGTGGCTGCTCATCAAGGAGCGGGACGCGCACGAGGACCCGGAGCGCTCCACGGACAGCTACCCGGACGACTCGATCTACTCGGGCCTCACCGTGGACGAGTTCCCGCGTGTGGACGAGCGGGCCGGAGCGTGGGTCGAGCGGCTCGAATCGGTCGGCGCGCGTAGACGGCCGGTGACGGTCGACGACGTGCGCCCCATGCTCGCCACGTCGGCGGACCGTCCGTTCTCACGCGAGGGATGGCTGTTCGAGCTCAAGTACGATGGGTATCGGATGATCGCAGGCAGGACCGGGGGCGAGGCGGTGCTGAAATCGCGCTCCGGTCAGGACTTCACGGTGACCTTTCCGGACGTCGCGCGGGCGGTGCGCGGGTTGCCGTACGAGAGTCTGGTCCTGGACGGGGAGGTCGTCGTCCACGGCGCCGACGGGAAGCCGTCGTTCTCGCGCCTGCAGCGGAGGGGCCGCCTCACCGGGCCGCTCGACGCCCTCCGGGCTTCGTACGCCCTGCCCGCCACCCTGTATGCGTTCGACCTTCTCGGGCTGGAGGGGTTCGACCTGCGTGCCCTGCCGCTCGAGGTGCGCAAGGCGCTCCTTCGGGGCCTCCTCCCGACGGTCGGCCCGATCCGGTTTTCCGACCACGTGGAGCGCGAGGGCGAGGCCCTCTTCTCCGGCGTGGAGGAGATGGGTCTCGAGGGCATCGTGGGCAAGGACGCGGGGGCCCCGTACCGCGGCGGACGCAGCCGGAGCTGGATCAAGGTGCGGACCGAGCGCGTCGAGGACTTCGTGGTGGTGGGGTGGACCGATCCGGATGGCAGCCGCGAGGGGTTCGGGGCGCTCCACTT
>Ga0326597_10014206_pt1 | contig 10439 bp, 9 predicted proteins | sample RVTome_12_FD_203789 | JGI IMG/M metagenome (GOLD analysis project Ga0326597, IMG submission 203789) | Soil microbial communities from uranium-contaminated site in the Upper Colorado River Basin, Wyoming, United States - RVT100D185 | ecosystem: Environmental > Terrestrial > Soil > Contaminated >... | reverse complement strand
GATGGTGTTGGCGGGCATGTGATCGGAGAAGTACCGCTCGGAGAGCGCGACCGCATCGAAGTAGAGGTTCTCCCCGGAACGCGTATGGGCATCGATGCGGCGGCGAAGGACGTCGAGCTCGGGAAAACTCTCCTCGACGTGCGAGACCATTCTTCCCGTGGGGATCGCGCTCGTCGAGACGACGGCCACCGTGCGGTCCGGCCGAGCACGGGTGAGATGCTGGGAGGCGGCCGCGGTCAGCACGTCGAAGGCGAGGTAGACGTCGGCCTCTCCCGCCGCGATCTGGCTCGAGGCCTCCCGCGGCTCGGAGAGTATCTTCAGGTGCGACGCCACCGGGCCGCCCTTCTGGCTCAGACCGGTCTGGTCGAGGCTCAGGACCTTCTTTCCTTCGAGAGCCGCCGCGGTCGCGAGGATCTGGTTCGCGGTGACCACGCCGGTGCCGCCGACGCCGATCATGTAGATCGAAGCCTCGCGTCGTCGATTCTCGGGGCGAGGGAGCTCGACTTCCTCCAACTTCGGTGGGGACGCCGGCTTCTTCTGTCCGGGAAAAACCTCCAGGAACGACGGGCAGCGGCCCTCGAGGCAGGAGTAGTCCTGGTTGCACGACGATTGATGCACCCGGGTCTTGCGTCCGAATTCGGTCTCGACGGGATGAAGGCTCATGCAGTTGGACTTCGCCCCGCAGTCGCCGCAACCCTCGCAGACCGCCTCGTTGATGAAGATTCGCCTCTGGGGTCGTGGCGCGAGCCCACGACGGCGCTTGCGACGGAGCTCCGCCGCGCACTCCTGCTCGTAGAGGAGGACGGTCGTCCCCGGGATTTCCCGGAGGAGTCGCTGAGCCTCGTCCAGCCTTTCGCGAGGCCAGACGTCTCTCGACTCCGGACGATCGCTGACGACGAGGATACGCTTCACCCCTTCGGCCTCGAGGGCACGCGTGAGATTCTCGATGCTCATGCCGCCATCGACTTTCTGGCCTCCCGTCATGGCGACGGCGCCGTTATAGAGGATCTTGAAGGTGATGTTCGTGCCGGAGGCCACTGCCTGACGGATGGCCAGAGTCCCCGAGTGGAAGAGCGTGCCGTCACCGAGGTTCTGGAAAAGGTGCGGGGTTTCGGTGAACGGCGCCATTCCTACCCATTGGACGCCCTCGCCCCCCATGTGGGTAATGCCAGTGGTCGAGCGATCCATCATCATCGCCATTCCATGGCAGCCGATGCCGGCGGAGGCGAAGGAGCCCTCGGGGACGAGGGTGGATCGGCTGTGGGGACAGCCCGAGCAGAAATGGAAGAGGCGCGACGTGGGGAGGGGCTCTTCCATCCCCTCGCGCAGGAAGCCGAGGACTCCGAGCCGCGACTCGAGTCTCGACGAGGGGACGTAGGGTGCAAGCCGCTTCGCCAGGATCTGTGCGATCGAGTCCGGATCGAGCGCGCCCTCGGCGGGAACGAGAGGCTTTCCCACGATGCGCGGGCGCGAGTGCTCGTGGTAGAGCGCGTCTTTCAAGAAGAGCTCCAGGAACGGTCGCTTTTCCTCGAGAACGACCACTTCCTCGAGCCCCCGGCCGAACTCCCGCGCGGTCTCGGGTTCCAGCGGAAACGGCATCCGCACCTGGAAGAGCCGGATTCCGAATCGCCGGAGCGAGTCGTCGTCGAGACCGAAGAACGACAGCGCCTCGCGGAGGTCGAAGTACGTCTTCCCTGGAGCTGCGATACCGATGCGATCGCCTGAGGTCGAGACCCGGATCTCGTTGAGGTGGTTCGCGCGCGAGAACGCCTTCGCGGCTTCGAGCCGCCCCCGATAGATCTCGCGTTCGAGAGCGAGGCTCCACGGCGCAATGAGGTGAATGCTCTGGGTCGCGCGGAATGGCTTGCCTTCGAGCTCGAACTTCGAGTCGACGACGGTAACACGGGACGGCGAGACCTCCGCGGTCGCGAAAGCGTCGGCGACCTCGGTCGCCATCTTGAATCCCACCCAGAGGCCGCAGACACGCGAGAGCTCGAATCCGTATCGTCCGAGATCGAGGACCTCCTGGACGCTCCCCGGGGAAAGGATCGGCATGAGAGCGTCGTAGAACGCCGCTTCCGATTGGGAGGGAAGGGTCGACGATTTGGCAGTGGCGTCGTCGCCGGCGACCGCCAGAACGCCTCCGGTCCGAGAGACGCCGGCGAAATTCGCGTGCTTGAAGGCGTCTCCCGAGCGATCGACCCCGGGGGATTTCCCGTACCACATGCCGAGCACACCGTCGTACTTCGCGCCGGGAAAGAGGCCGGCGATCTGGCTTCCGAAGACGGCGGTCGCTCCCAGGTCCTCGTTCACCCCGGGGAGAAACCGAACCTCGTGCTCGGAGAGGATTCGCTGCGCTCTTTCGAGCGTGAGGTCGAGACCTCCGAGGGGAGAGCCGCGGTATCCGGAGATCAAGGTCGCGGTGCGAAGGCCCGCCCTCCTGTCGGCCCGGTGCTGGTCGAGAGGTATGCGGACCAGGGCATGGATGCCCGAGAGGAGCACGGTGCCTTCCTCGAGGAGGTACTTGGAATCGAGCGTCAGCTCCCGGTCGACCACGGAGCTAGGCTACACTATCCGCCCCGTGGACTTCCGCCTCACGCCCGAGCAGGAGCAAATCCGCCAATCGGTCCGGGAGATCGTCAAGAGCTTTCCGGGAGAGTATTGGCAGAAGCTCGATCGGGAGCTCGGCTATCCCACGGAATTCGTGTCGGCGTTGACCGAAGGCGGCTGGCTCGCGGCCCTCATCCCCGAAGAGTACGGAGGGGGAGGGCTCGGCGTCCTGGAGGCGAGCTTGATCCTGGAAGAGATCAACCGGTCTCCTGGAAACTCCGCCGTCTGCCACGCGCAGATGTACGTGATGGGCACCCTCTTGCGCCACGGCTCCGAGGAGCAGAAGAAGAGGCTTCTTCCTCCCGTCGCCCGGGGAGAGATCCGGCTCCAGGCGTTTGGCGTCACCGAGCCCGGGGCGGGCTCGGACACGACGAAGCTTCAGACTTTCGCGCGCAAAGTCGGCGACGGCTACGTCGTGAACGGCCAGAAGGTCTGGATCTCGCGCACCGAGCACTCGGACTATCTCCTGCTCCTCGCGCGCACCACCGCCGCCGAAGACGTGGCGAAGAAGACGGAAGGTCTCTCCGTCTTTCTCGTGGACCTTCGCGAGGCTATTGGCAAAGGCATCACCGTTCGTCCCATCCGCACGATGATGAACCACCACTCCTGCGAGCTCTTTATCGAAGATCTCCAGGTTCCCGCTTCGAACCTCGTGGGGGAGGAAGGCAAGGGATTCCGTTACATCCTCGACGGGATGAACGCCGAGCGCATCCTCATCGCCGCCGAGTGCATCGGCGACGCGCGATTCTTCCTGGACCGCGCGAGCGCGTACGCCAAGGAGCGCGTGGTCTTTGGCCGTCCCATCGGGCAGAACCAGGGGATCCAGTTTCCGCTCGCGCTCGCCCATGCCCACACCGAGGCCGCGGACCTGGTGAGATTCCGCGCCGCGGACGCGTTCGACCGCGGCGAGCCCTCGGGAGTGGACGCGAACCTGGCGAAGCTCCTGGCCGCAGACGCCTCCTGGGAGGCGGGAAACGCCGCTCTCCAGACGTTCGGAGGCTTCGGTTTCGCGGCGGAGTACGACATCGAGAGAAAACTCCGGGAGACGCGGCTCTACCAGGTAGCGCCGGTGTCGACGAACCTGATCCTGACCTATATCGCCGAGCGCGTCCTCGGCTTGCCCCGGTCGTACTGACGTGCGCCTACTCGACGACGTTACCGTGGTCTCGGTAGAACAGGCCGTCGCCGGTCCCTTCGCCACCCGCCAGCTCGCCGATCTCGGCGCCCGGGTCATCAAGATCGAGAGGCCGGGAACGGGCGACTTCGCCCGGCACTACGACGAGACGGTTCGGGGCATGTCGAGCCACTTCGTCTGGCTCAACCGCTCGAAGGAGTCCCTCACCCTGGACCTGAAGACCGAGGAGGGAAGGCGCATCCTCGAGAAGCTCATCGACCGCGGCGACGTCTTCCTCTCGAACCTCGGCCCGGGAGCGCTCGAACGGCTCGGGCTCGGCGCTCGTTCTCTCCGCGGCCGGTATCCGCACCTCATCACCTGTGAGATCTCGGGCTATGGGACGAGCGGCCCCTATCGCGACAAGAAAGCCTACGACCTTCTCATTCAGGCGGAGTCCGGGCTCGTCTCCATTACCGGGACCGAGGCCTCCCCCGCGAGAGTCGGGATCTCCGTCGCCGACATCGCCGCCGGGATGTACGCCTATTCTGGAATCCTCCAAGCGCTCCTGAAGCGCCAGAAGACGGGTGAGGGGAGTGCGATCGAGGTCACGCTCCTCGAAGCTCTCGGTGAGTGGATGGGCTACCCCGCGTACTACACCGGATACGGAGGGGTCGAGCCCCGCCGCGCGGGGACCCATCACCCGACGATCGCGCCGTACGGCGATGTGAAGACGGCCGATGGCGGGCTCGTCTACGTCGCCGTCCAGAACGATCGCGAGTGGCGGCGGTTTTGCGAGGTCGTGCTCTCTCGCCCGAAGCTTGCGGAGGACTCTCGCTTCGGAACCAACGCCGCACGGGTCGAGAACCGCGACCAGCTTTTCGAGATCGTCGACGCGGCTTTCCTGGGGATGACCACGGCGGAAGCGTACGAGCGGCTGGTGGAGGCGGACATCGCCCACGCGCAGGTCAATACCGTCCTTGATTTCGTGCGGCATCCGCAGCTATCCGCCCGGGATCGCTGGCGCGAGGTGGACTCTCCCGTGGGGAAGCTGTCGACGCTCCTTCCTCCAGCGAACGTGGAAGGGCTCGATCCCGTACTGAAGGCCGTTCCCGCCGTGGGCGAGCACACGGCGAAGATCCTGGCGGAGCTCGACTACGCTTCGAACGATATCGAGCGCCTTAGAGAACAGGGAGTCGTCTGATGGCGGTGAAGGAAGGCTGGACGGGCCGACTCTACGAAGACTTCGAAGTCGGGGACGTCTACGAGCACCCTTTGGGGCGGACGGTTCTCTCCGTCGACAATAGCTGGTTCACGCTCCTGACCCAGAACACCAACCCCATTCACTTCGACCACCACTACGCGTCCCAGACGGAGTTCGGAAAACCGCTCGTCGACTCCACGTTCACTCTGGCGCTCGTCACCGGGCAGTCCGTCACCGACCTTTCCCAGAACGTGATGGCGAACCTCGGATGGGACGAAGTGCGGCTTCCGAATCCTGTCTTCGAAGGAGATACCATCTACTCGCGGAGCGAGGTGCTCTCGAAGCGCGAGTCGAAGTCGAGGCCGAACGTGGGCATCGTCGGGGTCAAGACCACGGGCTACAACCAGGACGGGGTCACCGTCATCGAGTTCAAGCGCACCTTCATGGTCTACAAGCGAGGCCACGCCCCCGAACGGGTCCGCGGCCAGCGAAGCTCGACCTCGTAATCGTCCGAGCCGCCCTTGGTGTCCTCGATCTTGATGATGGCGGTGTAGTCGTTGCCCGAGTCCGGAGTCTGGATGAGCTCCACCCGGCCGCGTCCGTCCCGCTTCTCGACGGAAACGGGAACCTCGGAATCGGGGAGAGGCTCGCTGAACGTCGCGCCCTTCTCCCGGGTGGCCGAGCCGCCGGCGTCCGTCACTTTGTGCCGACTCCCCTGGATCTCGATCTCGCAGCCGATATCCACTCGCCCGCGCCACCGGAACGTCGACTCGTAGACGTCGGACTCCCGCAGGTCCTCCCGGGACCAGGAGAGCTCGAACTCGTACCGGTCTTCTCCAGAATGGTCCTGATCGTCGACCCGCACGACGGCGGTGTACTGGTTTCTCTGGCTCGGCTGCTCCATCAGGCGCACCGACCCCCGGCCGTGGAGGACCTGAAGAGTCAGCTCGACTTCGGCGAACGGAAGGGGAGCGCTGAACCGGTGGTCCTGACTCTGGATGGGCTTTGCGGCGACGTGCTGGATTTTGACCTGGCTTCCCTTAACGAGGATGTCGTCGATGCCGTCGACCTCACCGCGCCAGCGGAAGTACTCGGTTTCTGCGGGTAGGGCCAGGGCCGACAAGAGAATGGGGGTGACGAGCGCGAGCTTCATGCTCATCGTCTCCTTTCGGAAGGGAAGTTGTTATTTCCGTTCATTATAACGCCCACACCCGTTTTTTGGGAACAGGGTTCGTATTGACTTAGTCTTGGACTTAGTCTATGGTTGAGGCATGGCAGAAGTCAATATTCACGAGGCCAAGACGCACCTCTCGCGACTTCTCAACCGTGTGGCCGCAGGAGAGGAGATTGTTATCTCCAAGGCGGGCAAGCCGATAGCGCGTCTGGTTCCGTATGAGCGGCCCAGGACCGAGCGCAAGCCCGGTATTGACAAGGGACGGATCTGGATCGCGGAGGATTTTGACGCGCCGCTTCCGCCGTCGGTTCTAGAGTCTTTTGAGTGAAGCTCCTCATCGATACCCATTGCTGGCTCTGGTGGTTCGGCGACGATGAGCGGCTCAATCGAACCGCGAGACAATGGATCGCCTCGGGGGACAACGTCATCTACTTCTCCGCGGCGAGCTCCTGGGAGATCGCTATCAAGTCTTCTCTCGGCAAGCTGAAGCTCCCCGACTCGGCGGAACGCTACGTGCCGAAGCGCCTCGCCGACCACGGAATGCTGGGTCTTCCGGTTGCGCACGTTCACGCGCTGCGAGTCGAAGCACTCCCGCATCACCACCGAGATCCCTTCGACCGCCTCATCGTGGCGCAGGCTCAGATCGAAGGACTCGCCGTGCTCACCGCAGATCCGGCTCTAGCAGCGTACGACATCGAGGCGCTGTGGGGCGGAGCCGGAACTTCCCCGTGGTGATGGGTTATTTCCGGAAACTCTCGGCCACCGGGACGACCTTCACCGAATCGATCGGAAGAACGAGCGCCTCGATCTCACGATCCTCGGCCAGTACTTCTTCCGATGCCCCCGAGGTCTGGTAGGTCACCGGGCTCTTGCGGTTTTCTTTCACCGCGGACGCCAACTCCGCCGCGTTCGAGGCCACAATCGCCACTCGAAAATCCCAGCGGTCGAGGTGCTTCTTCACCGCGCGGTTCACGTCGTCGACGGTCATGGCCGCGAGCCGCTTTTCGATCTCGTCGATGTAGAAGCCGGTTCCATAGAATCGGGAATCGAGCTGATAGCCGAGCCTCCGGTCGAGGCTCTGGACCCAGAGCTTGGAGTAGCTGGTCAGATACTCGCGCATCGCCTGGAATTCCTCCCCGGTCATGCCGCGGTCGACGAGCCGCCGCAGGTAGAAGATCGCCCCCCGAAGCGCGAAGTGGGCGTTCTCGGGCGCAACCGGCCGAATCCAGATGCTGAAGGCCTGCTGGCGCCGAGGGACGTTCGGGAGGGCGAACGTGCTCCCGCCGTCCTGGTGGAAAGCCTCGATGTAGGAGTAGTCGCCGTAGTTCAGGCCGCGCTTCGCCCGAAGCTCGTTCATCAGGACCCCGTTGAACGTGCGGTGATCGCCGAGGTAGGTGTTGGCCACGAGCAGGGGATAGAAGTCCTCGTCGCTCCGGCTGATCTCGAGAGGGAATCCCAGACTGACGGCGGTCGCCTCGGCCGTGGACTTCTCTACGATCGTCACGTCGAGGCCCCTGCCGGTCGCGGGCTTCGGCAACGAAGCGGCTGCCGCTTCGCGCGAGGGCAGGGACTTGCGAAAGTCCTCGACGACGCGGTCGGCGAATCCCTCCGGCAGATCGCCGGCAATTCCGATCTGGAGGTTCTCGACGGTGTAGTGTTCCCGATAGAAGGCCTTCACGTCGTCGAGAGTGAGCGCCTCGACTCCGGCCACGGTTCCTTGCGCCGGGTGGCGGTAAGGATGTCCGGAATAGAGCTCCCACTCGAGAGAGTTCTTCCCCAGCTCCTCGTCGTCCGCGCTCGGAAGAGACTTGGTCAGGTAGTTGAGGAGGTCGTTCCTGTTCCGCTGAAAGTCCTGGGGGTCGAACCGCGGTTTTTGAAGTCGGTCGCGAAATACCGCGTAGTACGGCTCGAGGTGGTCTCGATGCGCGCGTCCGAGGAAGGTCGTGACTTCCTTCTCCGGCTGCGATGAGAAGTCGGCCGCCATGGGGTAGAGGGCCTCCATCACTTCGGTGAGAGAGAGCTTCTCGGTTCCGCCCTGGCTCAACATGAGCGCGGTGAGGGCGGCGAGACCTTCCTTCCCCGGTGGATCGAGGGCCGATCCGACGTGCAGAACGAAGCGAAAGCTGACGAGAGGGTTTCCCGGGCTCTGGAGGACCACGGGATCCCGATCGGCGCCGAGAGCGAGAACGGCGGAGAGAATCATGGTGTTCACTCCTGTCCTCCGACTCCCGGCGCCTGGGTGAGCGTGACCGAGGTGCGACTCTCGGGACGAAAGTATTTCTGCGCCAGCGCGCGAACGTCGGCGGCGCTCACGCGGTCGTAGAGGGAGTAGACCTCGTTCACCGTCGAAGGGTCGTTCGTGAGAGAGAGGTAATGGGCCATGGTGTTCGCCACGGAGTCGGCGGTGTCGGTCCGAAGGAGAAAGTCGTACTTCATGTGGCTCTTTGTGGCCTCGAGCTTCTTCTCGTCGGGGAGCTCTCGGGCGATGCGCTCGACCTCGTCGAGGATGGCTTTCCGGACATCCTCGAGCTTCTCCGGCTCGCGCACCCTGGTGAGAATGGTGAAGAGCGGGGGGTCGGCCTGATCCGTCGCCCCCGCGCTTACGAAATCGACCCACTGCTTCTCGATGACCAGGCTCTGATAGATGGGTGAGGTCTCGCCGAAATGGACCTGTGAGAGAACGTCGAGCCCTGGCATGTCGACGACCTCGGTGCTGAACGCCGGCGCTTTGTAGGCGATGACCAGGAGGGGCAGGGTGGGCGCCGGCCACTGGACCGAAGCGTCGCGCGGCGCGCTCTGCGGGGGCTCCCGGGGTATGTCGACGACGTAGCCTCCGCGCTCCCAGTCTCCGTAGTGGCGTTCGACGAGAGCGGACAGCGCCGTCCAGTCGTAGTCGCCGACCACCAGCAGCGTGACGTATTCGGGGCGGTAGAAGCGACGGAAGAACTCGAGGCTGTAGTCGTACATCGTCGGCATCGCCTTGATGTCCTCGAGGAATCCGATGGTCATGTGCTTGTACGGATGGACGTCGTAGGCGGCGTCCTGGAGCTTCTCGTAGAGTCCCATGAACGGATTGACGGCGCTCTTGTTGTACTCGCCCAAGACCGCCCCCGCCTCCTTCTCGAACTGTTCTTTCGAATACTTCAGGTTCTGGAACCTGTCCGATTCAACCTCCACGACCTTCGGGAGCGAGCGGGAGCTCGCGAGGATGTGGTACACGGTGCGATCGACGCTGGTGTATGCGTTGGAGTCGGCGCCCATGGCTCGAAGGACTTCGCTGTACTCGTCCTCGGGGTACGACTCGGTCCCGCGAAACATCATGTGCTCGAAGAAATGGGCGAAGCCCGTACGCGCTTTCTCGACTTCGTGGCGCGATCCCACCCGCACGACGCTGTAGTAGGCGGCGAGGCCCGGGCTGTCGAAACGGACCCCGACGAGCTTGAGCCCGCTTCCGAAGTCCTTGACATCGATGGGGTAGGGGAAAACCTCCCGTCCCTGGGAGGAGGCGGTGATGGCTTGCATCATGACAAAGAACCAGATCCTTCGAAGGGCTTTCATTCGCGTCATACCGGGACCAGAATAGCCCACCCATGATCGAAACGGGCACCCCACGGCTGCGGCTGGTCGCGGGAACACCGGAAATCGCGGCGGCAGAGCTCGAGGATCGCGAACGGTTCGGACGCCTCCTCCAGGCCGACGTTCCTCCGGAGTGGCCGCCCGAGACTCTTCGCGATGCCCTGCCTTTTTTCCTGGAGCTACATCAGGCGCACCCGAACTGGAGCGGCTGGCTCGGGTGGTACGCGATCGCGATGACCGGAGGCAGGCCCGTCCTGTGCGGAAGCGTCGGGTTCAAGGGGCCTCCCAACGACGCCGGTATGATCGAGATTGGATACTCCCTTCTGCCGCACTACCGAGGCGCGGGGCTCGCGTCGGAGATGGTGGCGGGTCTCGTTGCGTGGGCACGCGGTCATTCCACGGTCGCGTCGATTGAGGCGGAGACGACGCGCGACAATCTGCCTTCCATTCGGGTGCTGGAGCGCAACGGCTTCGAGCCCGTGGGCCAGGGGATCGAGCCTGGGTCCGTGCGGTTCCGACGGAGTGTCGCCGGTTCCATTGACCCGAACGCCGCCCCTGGTGTATGACTCCACCCAGGCGCGATACGCTGCTTCAGTAGATCGCGCCTTTCGCTCGCTGCCCTCGCCTTCAAATGGAGCCCAAGGGGAAGGAGGAGTCTCGTGATCCCTGGAAGTTTCGACTACGTCCGGCCCAAGACCCTCTCGGAAGCGGTCTCGCTTCTCGGGAAGAATCCGGAGGCGAAGATCCTCGCCGGAGGGCACAGC
>Ga0326597_10014205_pt1 | contig 10440 bp, 10 predicted proteins | sample RVTome_12_FD_203789 | JGI IMG/M metagenome (GOLD analysis project Ga0326597, IMG submission 203789) | Soil microbial communities from uranium-contaminated site in the Upper Colorado River Basin, Wyoming, United States - RVT100D185 | ecosystem: Environmental > Terrestrial > Soil > Contaminated >... | reverse complement strand
GTGGTCCGTCGCACCGACAAGTTCCTCGGGGAGCTGGTCTGGATGGCCAGGACCCTGCGACATGGGCGCGAGAACATTCCACTCCAGTGACGGGGAGATTTCGATGCCAAGGGCCGAATCCGCGATGAGATGCCCGACGTGCGGCGGCGAGATGAACCAGCACGCCGAGAAGCTAGTGGTGACGTCCAGCAGCAAGGAGCCGGGCTACGACCCGGCACTCGGCGGCTACCTGGAGCAAAACCACACCTGCCCCGGGTGCGGAGCGCTGGCGGCCAGACGAAGCGGCTAGGCCGGCTCCTCGGGGGCGCGTTGCCGGGACAGCTCCCAGCTGAGAGAGAAGCTGATCACCGTTCGGATGGCCACGATGACGCCCAGCCCGGCCAGTTCCGTCAGGCTGGGCTTGAGGATGGTTTCAACTATGTCGGCGGCGACCAGGAATTCGAGCCCGAGCAGCAAGTAGAAGCCGAGATAACCGCGCAGCGCTTCCCGCCGCTGCCGAACGGAATCACTCCGGAGCGAGGCATACTCCACCTGCACCAGCCGGGTGACGGCGACCGCCAGAGCCCAGAGAATCACGCCGATCCCCAGGACGCCGATCGCCTGGCTGACCTGGTGGATGTGGAGTGTCTCCTCCACTAGCGGTCTTCCCTCCGCGGCCGCGACTCTCTCTGCTCGTTGCCGCCGCGAAACTCGAAATGCTCCTCGACCAGCACCCGACAGAAGACGGCTGAGCGGGCGCCCCGAAGCACGTTTCCGGCGAGAACACGGTCGGCCAGCACGGCGGCTGGAAACCATTCCCCCGGCGGGAGCCAGGGATAGAGCATGGCGTATTCAGGCATGAGCCGCGCTTCCCGAGACCGGAGTTCCCACCCTGGGGCCGAGCTGGCGCCGACCGGCTTCCCACCACGCCGAGTAGTGAGTGTCATGTACACCTCCTTACTCACTCGCCACTTCGCAATATACCTTGATGGCGCCCTTCGCGGTGGTGAGGGTTTCGATGAGCTGCTTCCAGTTTTCGAGCCCCTTCACCGGGTGGGTGAGCAGCTGTGCCAGCCACCCGGGATACTGCGCCTCGGCCTGGGCCATGTCCTTCACGCCCATCTCGAAGTACTCCCGGTTGGCGTTCACCGTACCCACCATGACCTTGTTCCCCAACACGAATTCGAGGTTGATCCGGTCCGCCGGGACCTCGATCCGCTGGTCCCCGCCGGTGACGCTGGAGAGCACCAACACGCCGTTCTTACCCAGGGCCTGCATGCTCTCGAACACCACCGGCGAGGCGCCCGTCGCCTCGAAGATCAGGTCGAAGGGGCCGTACCGCCCCGCCCCCTCGAGGATCGGGGTGTCCACCGTGGACAGGTACCGCGCTCCGAGGGCCTCGATCAGATCCGAGTTCAGGTACGGCCGTGCCGTCCGGCCGAATACGGTCACCGCGAGTCCCCGTAGCCGCAGCGCCAGCGCCGCGAGGAGGCCGATGGTGCCAGCCCCCATCACCGCGGCTCGCCGCGGACGCCAGACCCGAAGCCGGCGCTGGATCTCGTAGGCTTGGGCCACGCCCTTCTCCACGACGGTGGTCGGCTCCAGCAGCACCGCGACCTGCTTCAGCCCCTCGGGGATCTTCACGATGTACTCGGGATCGTCGACGTAGTACTCGGTCAGGTATCCATGCCGCAGGTTGATACCGCGCTCGTAGTAGACGTCGTCCGTCGTCATGTCGTAGGTGCCGATCCGGTCGTAGATGCTCGAGCCGGGGCGCCGCACCGTGGCCACGACGTAGTCGCCGGGTGAGAGCTCGGTGACGTTGGGGCCGACGGCTTCGACCCGGCCGAAGCTCTCATGGCCGGTGATGAGATAGTCGTAGCCCGGGGGGGCGGCGCCGTACTCCGCGGCGTTGATCTCCTTGTCGGTCCCGTCGACACCGACGCGGAGCACCTTGACCAGGACCCCGCGGCCCTCGGGGACATCCGCCAGCGATGGCTTAGGCGCCATGGCCAGATGCATGGTATTGGGCTTCCCAGGGAAGACGGCGATGGCCCTCATCTGGGTCGGTTCGGCCTGCTGAGCGGCCGGCGCGCGAGTGGGGGTCGTGACGCCTGCCGCGCCCCCGCGATCGGTAGTGGGCATGGACTGCTCCTCAGCGCTCTACGAGTTGGACTGCGTGGCCGTCCGGGTCGCGCACCAGCACTCCGCGCCGAAAGCCAAGTGCGGTGTCGGGTAAGTCGACCGGACCGGGTGAGATGAGCCGGAACTTGCCTCGACTGACGGCGGCCGTCGCCGAGCCGGCGTCGCCGACCAGCACCGTCGTCTGCCAGTGGACCAGGTCGTTCGCCCGCTCGTCGGCCGGATAGGGCCGGCCGTCGCGGGGGCTCAGGTACTCCAGGAACTCGATCCCCGGCCCGGAGGGCGCCCGGAGCCCGGTGATATGGAGCCGGGCGCCCTGGACGTTGTTCAGGTGTTCCTGCTCGGTGCCGAAGTTCACGCTCTCACCGGCCACCCGGAAGCCGAGCACGTCGCGATAGAATGCGAGGCTCGCCTTGGTGTTACTCACGACGATGGCCGTGTGATCGATTCCCAGAAACAGCCGATCGCTTGGCCCATGCCACCTCCGGTCGCCCTTGTCCGGAGGGAAGTTCAGTATCTCGAGTGGGTGGCCGTCCGGATCCCGGAAGTAGAACGCCCGGATTCCGGCCGCGCCGGGAATCGTCTTGGGCAGCAGCTGCGGCCCGGTCGAGGCGTGTTGCACCTTGAACCGGCGGAGACGGGTATAGGCGCTGTCCATGTCGCTCACGATGATGGCGACGTGCTGAAACCAGCGGTCGTTGCTCCGGGAATCCACCGGCGCGGGCCGCCCCGGAGGGGCCAGATATTGGGTGAGCTGCAGATACTCCTCACCCAGTCGGAGCCGGACCACCCGTAGCCGCACCCCGAAGACACCCGACAGCTCCTCATAGGGTGTGCCCACCACCTCGTCGTCGGTCAGCTTCTCGAAGTCCAGCACCCGGGTGTAGAAGTCCACCGAGCGGTCCATGTCGGACACGGTGAGCCCCACCATTGCCACCGCTTGCGCGCTCGCCGCTCCCACCTGGGCCGGTGCCGAGTCGGCGGCGGCCGCGGGTTGCTGAGGAACGGCGCCCTTGCCCTGCCATGGCCGCCCGTATTGCGCCGCCATCGGTGGCGCACCGGGCAAGGCCGCCAGGAGGAGGGCCCAGGAGATCCAGTGCCCCCGCAGGCGCCGGGGCACTCGCCCGGCGCCCTGGAGCCACTGCGACACGAGGGCGTTCATGCGCCGATTCCCGCGGGCCGCCCGGCCGCCGCAGGCTGGCCCCGGCGCGCCCCCAGCCGGTCGAGGATCCGGTCGCCCACCCGCAGGGCGTTGGCCATGATGGTGAGCGCCGGATTCACCGCGCCGCTGGAGGGGAAGAAGCTCCCGTCCACGACGTAGAGGTTGTCCACCTCATGCGCCCGGCAGTTGGGATCCAGGGCCGAGGTCCTGGGATCGCGGCCGAACCGGATGGTGCCGTTCTGGTGCGCCACCCCCGCCAGGGGAATGCGCTGCCCGAGGAATAGATTCCGGGCGAACACTCCCTGGTGGCATTCCCCCCCATGCACCTGGCACTTGGTCTGCCGCTGCATCAGGCTCTCCAGCTTGGCGATGAGCCGCTTGTGTCCCTCTTCGTTGTTGGGGGCATAGGACAACACGATCTTCCCCTCCCGATCGAGGGTAACTCGGTTGTTGGGGTCAGGAAGGTCCTCGGAAGTGAGCCAGAAGTCGAGCGAGTGCTTGCCCATCAGGTCGAGCGTCCAGCCTGGCGCGATCGCCGGGGCGCCCGCCGAGAGGGTGTCGCCGTCCAGCTTGCCGACGAAGGAGATGTGGCCCATCGGGAAGGGCCACTCCGGCGAGCCGAAATAGAAATCGTTCACCGCCATCGTCTTCTGGAAGACGGTCGGGTTGGGACATTGGGACAGCGCCATCAGCACCGAATTGACGTGCCCCATGTAGTGCCGGCCCACCACATCGGAACGGTTCGCCAGGCCGCGGGGATGCTGTTCGCTCACCGAGCGCAGCAGCAGAGCGGCCGAGTTGATCGCCCCGGCGGCGCTGACCACGATGTCGGCCGAATAGGTCTCCCGGGCGCCCTCGCGCTCCACGTGCACCTTGGTGACCTCCCGGCCGGACGCGCTGGTCTCCAGCCGCGAGGCGTAGGCCCCGGTCAGCAGGGTGACGTTGGCGTGCTGCAGCGCCGGATCCACGCAGACCACCTGCGCGTCCGACTTGGCCCAGACCAGACAGGGGTGGCCATCGCAGGTGGCGCAGCGGATGCAGCGGCTCTTGAGTGGATTCTTCTCATCCAGCATCACGCCCAGCGGCACGTGGAACGGCTTGAGTCCCAGCCGGACGAAGTCGTCGTTGAGCTGTTGGATCCGGGGCTCATGGCTCACCGGTGGGTGGCTGTAGGGCGCGCCGGCGGGGGGCTCGGTCGGGTCCGCCCCCCGCTCGCCGTGCACCTGGTACAGGTGCTCCGCCTCGGTATAGTACGGCTCCAGCTCGTCGTAGCTGATGGGCCAGGCGGGCGAGAGCCCCCCGTGGTGCTTCAGCTCTCCGAAGTCCTGTTTTCGCAGCCGGAAGAGGGCCGCGCCATAGAACTTGGTGTTGCCACCCACCCAATAATTGGTGTGGGGATGGAGATTCTTCCCGTCCTTGTCCCGCCAGTGCTCCTTGGTCTGGTACTTGCCGTCGACGTTCACCGCCCGGGTGCTCCAGTTGTCCGGCTCCCGGGGGACGTAGTCGCCCCGCTCGAGCAGCAGGATTCGCTTTCCCGAGGGGGCCAGCCGGTAGGCTAGCGTGCCGCCGCCGGCGCCGGACCCGATGATGATGACGTCGTAGTGAGTGGATGCCGGCATGGGCACCTCAAGGAAAGGCGTGACCGTTGAACTCTGAAGGGAGAACGGGAGTGGCGGTGACGGGGCAGAGCCCCCTTCACCGGTCACCCTTTTGCCGTTCACTGCCTTACTTGCTGCTCATCGCGTCGCCGGCCGGCGTGAACGTCATCCGGAGCACGGCCTGGGTCCGCGGATAGGTGAACTGGTCATGCACGTGGGCGACGGCCCCGTGCTCCACCACGCCCGCGTCGGGCGACTGCTGCCGGGGACCCTGGTTCGGGCCCAGGCCGGGCTCCTCGTTGACCTCGGTGCCCGCGTCCCACAACGCCAGCTGCTCGGTCATGTCGCCGCTCACCGGCTGGTTGCCGTGGAACAGCGCGATGGGCCGGTCGTTCGCGAAGAACAGGTCGTTCGACTGGCCGAACATCCAGGCCGTCGAGAGAACCTGGCCCGGCTCGGCCGTGATCTCGAACTCGTACGCCTTGCCCGGGGTGATCGGGCCCCCGGTCTGGTCGCCCACGGGCACAGCCTGGACCCCGACCGACACGATGCCGCCCGACCCGGTGATGGAGTTGCTGAGCGGCTCGGGGTTCCCGGTTTCGGCGAGGGCCTCGAGGCCCTTGCCGGCGTCCGGCTGACCGCCGGTGAAGATCGGGTTGCTGTTCCCGGTGTGGATCACCCACAGCACCGGGGCGGAGACGAAGGGCGCGGTCTTGCCGTTCGACAGCTTGAGCACTTCACCCTGAGAGATGTTCTCCACCCGGATCTGAAACGTGGTGGCGGGGGAGGTGCCCTGGGCCCAGGCCGACTGGACCGCGCCGGTCAGGGCCAAGGACAGTGAGACTGCGCGCACGACTGACATGACGGATCTCCTGATCACGAAGCTGGCGTGAGGGGCGCGGTGGCGAAATTGACGCCGAACCGACGGCACCAGATGGTCACTGCCCGGTACTGGCCCAAGTCGACGTCCGCCGGGATCGCATAGTTCTGATCTCCTTGGTTGCCCTTGAGCACGCCCAATTCAACGAAGCCGGCCTTGGTAACGGTTTCGTTGTCGGAGGCGTCCGGCGCCGCGACCAGGTAAACCCGGACGTCGGGCCCGTTCGAGGTGGCGAACCGGGTGAGTCGAAGGATCCGCTGGCTGCCGCCCAGGTCCACCACCGTCGCAGTCCCCCTGGTCTCGTGGGCCACCGAGTGGAATTGACCGGACAGCACCGTGGCCGCGGCGGAAGCCCCGGCACTCGCCACCTCCCCCTCGCTCACCCTCTTGTTGACGAAGAGCAGCTCGGGGCGGAACAGATACCAGCCGATCCCGCCCACAATGACCAGGCCGATGATCCAGATGCGGGGTCTCATTCTTCGATCTCCTTGACGAGTCGTAACGGCGCAGAAGAGCCATCCGGTTGACGGGGGCTATAATGCATCCCCGCGGAGAAAGGTTCCCGGTGAAATTCGCAGAAGATGCACCGCTTGGGGTTCTGGTGGTGCAGCTTGGCGCAGAAGACCGAATTCGCACCCCGCACCCGGATGTAGACCTCGGACGCCGCGAGCATCCCGAGCAGCGGCGCCGTGAAGTACAGCCAGAGCGCCCTCCACTCGTGGGCGAAGAAGGCGGAGCCGACGGTGCGCGCGGGGTTCAGGCTCATCCCCGAGAGCGGCGCCTCAAAGGTGATGTAGGTGGCCAGCAGGGTCCCCACGACGAGGCCCGTGCGACTGGCCCAGCGAGGATGGTTTGAAACCACCAGCACCGCGAGGACCAGGAGAAAACACATGGCCGCCTCCGCGAGGAAGGCGACGCCCACGCCCCGAGGTCCGGGGACGGTCACGGCGAAGTTTACCGAGGGATCGGATACCAGCCCGGGCAACGCCACGCCTGCCACGGCCACTCCGGCCACCCCACCGAGAAAGTGGGCCACGACGTATCCTACGGCGTCCCGCGGGGCCACCTTCCCCAGGCGGGCAAAGGTCACGGTGAAGGCGGGGTTCATGTGGGCGCCGGACTGCTTGCCCCAGGGCGAGTAGATGAGCGCTACCGCGGTGACACCCATGGCGAGTCCGATGACCAGCCGGCGCAGAAAGGGGTCCGCGATCGCTCGGTGAGCCGGCGATGCCGGGTATTCCAGGAGCACGGTAAAGCCACAGGCGGAGACCATGAACAGGCCCAGCAGCACGGCCTCCATGGCGTATTCCCGCCAATGGCCGGGACCTTGGGCCGGGTCCGTTCCCCCGGGGCTCATCGCGTCGCGCGAGCCGGGGCCGCCAAACGCATGGGTGGACTGCCCGGGGAGACCTCCGAAAGCACCTGAAGGTCGAGCCGGAGGGCCTCTCCCACCGACCAGGCCTGGAAAGGGCAGCCGCGCGGCGTGTGGGGAGGCTCCGCGTCGGCGATCTCCGAGACGTGCCCCACCCCGGCCTCGTTCAGGTGCCGGAACAGGGGGTCGAGGAACCGCCGGCGGGCCTCCTGCCGCACCGCCGCGCCGTTGCCCCGGACCCGAACCCACGCCTCGACGAAGGGTCCCAGCAGCCAGGGCCACACGGTGCCCTGGTGGTACGCGCCGTCCCGCGAGCGCATATCCCCCTCGTAGACCGGCCGGTATCCCGGGGACTCGCGGGCGAGCGTCCGAAGGCCCAGCGGCGTCCACAGCTCCCGCTCGACCACCTCCACGACCTGGCGGGCCCGGTCGCCCTCGAGCAGGGAGTAGGGAAGTCCCCCCACGGTGAGGATCTGGTTGGGTCGGAGCGAGGCGTCGTCGCGCCCGGGCTGGTGATCGGCGTCCACCACATCGTAGAGGCAGCCACCCGCCGGGTTCCAAAATCGCCGCGCGAACGCCTCCATCCCGCGCTGGTAAATCGGGCGGTAGGTCGGAGTGAATGCCTCGGCGATCCGCACCGCGTTCAGCCACAACGCCTGGATCTCGACCGGCTTCCCGATACGGGGAGTGACCACCCAATCGCCCACCTTGGCGTCCATCCAGGTGAGCTGAACCCCGGGCTCCCCGGCGGCAAGCAGCCCGTCCTCGTCCACGTGGATCCCGTAGCGGGTCCCGCGCAGATGGCCCGCGAGAATGGCCTCCACCGCGTCACCCAGCTCCCGCCGGTCGCGGGCGGTGACGCTGAGGCCCCGGGCTTCGATCGCCGCGAAGTAATCATGCACCGCGACCACGTACCAGAGCGACGCGTCCACCGTGTTGTACTCGGCCGCGTCCCCCTGATCGATGAAGCGGTTCGGGAGCATCCCGTCGGAGACCAGCCCGGCCCACTCCAGCAGAATGGAGCGTGCGTCCCCCAGGCGGCCGGTCGCGAGCGCCAGACCGCGGAGGGAGATGAAGGTGTCCCGACCCCAGTCGGTAAACCAGGGATACCCGGCGACAATGGTCTTCCCCGAGCCGCGCCGCACGATGTAGGCATCGCCCGCGCGCGCCAACCGCGAGGCGAACCGGGCCCGGCTCGCCCGCTCGGATCGCCGGAGCCGGGTGAAGGTGGCCGCGGCGCTCCCCTCGTCCTCGAGTACCGGTTCGCTCGAGGTCCCCAGCAGCACGACCGCCTCGCCCTCACCCAGGTCCCACCGGAAGACGCCCGGCGAAGCCAGGTCCTCGACCGCGTCAAGCCCGCGGGCATGTTCCTCGGCATAGAAGAAGCCGTGGTACCATTCCGGCTCGACCAGGTAGCGCCCGGTGCTGAACGCCGTGACCGCCGGTACGCCCTCGTAGGGACGCCAGGTCACCCGTTCCCCGTCCACCTCCCCGGCGAAGCGGAACACCGGGTTTTCATGGTGGGTGGCGTGGGAATCCCGACCCGAAAGGAACAGGCGCACCGCCAGACTCACCGGGCGTCGCCGGCCCAGGACCCGCCAGCGCAGGGCAACCCGGGGACCCCCGTGGGGCACGAACAGCTCGTGCTCGATGCGGGTGCCATCGCGGAGCCGGTACACCCAGGTGGGCCATGGCTCGTCGGTGAACGATTCCAGCGCCGCCCCCTCCGCGGGGGCGACGATTCCGGGCAGGTATCGCTGCCGGGTGAGATACTCGGCCTCCCGCTCCTGCTCGATCCACGCGTCGCATCCGTTCACCAACACCATGCGCCCGGTGGGCGGCGTGGTGGCGACGAGGAGCAGCGCGTGGTATCGCCGGGTGCGGAGCCCTCCGGTGGTGCCCGAGGCGAAGCCGCCCAACCCGTCGGCCTCGAGCCACTCGGTGCGCTCGTCGAGCGGCAGCGGGGCGCTCACCTGGCCGCTCCGGCCCGGGCCACCAACGGCTTGCGCCTGGCTGATTCTCCGGAAGGGGCCCTCCGGGCCGCCAGGTCCTCGATGGCCCGGAGCACCAGCGCGGTCCACCCGGTCTGGTGACTGGCTCCCACACCTCGGCCATTGTCCCCGTGGAAGTACTCGTGGAACAGCACCAGATCCTTCCAGTGGGGGTCGGTCGCAAAGCGGGGGTCGCCCCCGTGACACGGGCGATGGCCGGACTCGTCGGGAAGGAAGATCCGCGCCAGCCGGGCGGCGAGATCATGGGCCACTTCCTGGAGGGTGGCCATCCGGCCCGAGCCCACCGGGCACTCGACCTTGAACTCATCTCCGTAGAAGTGGTGGTAGCGCTCCAGCGCCTCCAGCACGAGGTAGTTGATGGGAAACCAGATCGGGCCCCGCCAGTTGGAGTTTCCTCCGAAGAGCCCGGTGTTCCCTTCCGCCGGGACGTAGTCCACCCGGAAGACGTCGCCGTTCACCGCGAGCTCGTAGGGCCGCTCCTCATGTGCCCGGGACACCGACCGGATCCCGTGAGGCGAGAGGAACTCCGCTTCGCTCAGGACATAGCGAAGCGTTCGCTCCAGTCGCGCCCGGCTGGGAATGGCCAGCAGCCGCTGGACGCAGTCCTCCCCCTGGCGCGGCTCCATGCAGGCGATATGCCGTGCCAGGTCGGGACGGTTGGCGAGGAACCACTCCATCCGCTTTCGGAAGCCGTGGAGATTGGCGAACTTCGCTTCCTCCAGCACCTCGACCGCAATGAGCGGGATCACACCGACCAGGGAGCGTACCCGAAGCGCCTGGTGCCGCCCTCCCACGTGCAGCTGGTCGTAGTAGAAGCCATCGTCGTCGCACCAGAGGCCGGAGCCGCCCAGGTTGTTGATGGCATCGGCGATGGCGATGAAATGCTCGAAGAACTTGGACGCCACGTCCTCGTAGGCGGGATCCTCACTCGCGAGCTCCAGCGCCATGGAGAGCATGGTGTTGCAGTAGAAGGCCATCCACGCCGTCCCGTCGGCCTGCTCCAGATGGCCGCCGGTCGGGAGGGGCCGCGACCGATCGAAGACGCCGATGTTGTCAAGCCCGAGGAACCCGCCCGCGAACAGGTTGCGTCCCTCGGGATCCTTCCGGTTCACCCACCAGGTGAAGTTCAGCAGCAGCTTCTGGAACGCCCGCTCGAGGAATAGCCGGTCCCGATGGCCTTTGGCTCCGGTCATCTTGTACACCCGCCAGCAGGCCCAGGCATGGACCGGCGGGTTCACGTCTCCGAAGGCGAATTCGTAGGCGGGGATCTGCCCGTTGGGATGCATGTACCACTC
>Ga0326597_10014204_pt1 | contig 10442 bp, 7 predicted proteins | sample RVTome_12_FD_203789 | JGI IMG/M metagenome (GOLD analysis project Ga0326597, IMG submission 203789) | Soil microbial communities from uranium-contaminated site in the Upper Colorado River Basin, Wyoming, United States - RVT100D185 | ecosystem: Environmental > Terrestrial > Soil > Contaminated >... | reverse complement strand
AGCACGCCAAGCCAAGGGGAAACTGAAGGCGGCCAGAAAGTTGGTGAAAAAGGCCGGCAAGGAGGCCCGCAAGGCCCGCCGTGTCGCCGAGGCCGCGCGCGAAGAGCTCACCCGGGCCACCCAACGGGCCGAGAAGGCCGACGCGCGAGCGGTCAAGGCCTCCAAGAAGTCAAAAGCCAAGAAGGAACCGGGGGCGAAGACGCCCAACGCGAGAACGCCCGCGGTGAAGGCGCCTGCAGGGAAGAAGCCCGCGACGAAGAAGGCGCCTGCACTGAAGCGGGCTCCAGCGCGCGACACGACCCGTCGGCCGTCGGTTGCCGAGACGCCTTTGCCGCCGCGGATCGGGCGGAAGGCGTTGCCTGTGAGTGTGGAGACCGAGCCATCGCAGGCGGAGGCGTTCTCCCCCGGAGAAGACGATCTCACCTGAGGCGTCCCGCTAATTTCGCACCGGAATTCGAGTCGCCGTGTCAGGGGATGTCCCGACCGCTGTTGAAACTCGGCGGCGGCTCGGGTCAGATTCTACGCGACGTTCGCCTCTGAGACACCGAGCCCCAGTCGTTGGTCGCGTGCGCGAAGCGCGCTGACCCAACGCGGCATACCGCCGCATCGTCCTCTATCAGTGGGTAATGCGTTACCGTGTTGTGGTGTCCCTGGTACCATTTCCTGTAGAGCTCGCTGCCTCCCCCCGCACGAACACAAGGGCTTCGCGATCGCGTGATCGAGATGAGAGAGGTCCCGCGCCGGCCGGCACGGCGGTCGTCGACGACGAGAAAGCGCAGTTCAAGCGTGGTATTGAAGTAGTGGCTCGCGTAAAGTTGCTTGATCGCCATCGCGTACACGACGCCCGACGGCGAGTGGGCAGCCAGCGGGGTAGATCGTGACATGGTTCACCCGGATGGTCGGTCACAAGTCGGCGGTTGAACACCCCAACGTCCGCGTCAACAGATCGTCCACGATCGCACCGGGCGCCGCCGCGGGGGCGCTCGTCGCGATCAGCAGGACCGCCCCCACCCCCCAGGGCCGAGAAGGGCAGGCTTCACTACCGACCCTGAGCCGTGACCATCACCTCGAAGTCGCCCGTGTTGTCCGCCAGGTAGTCGTCATTCACGCCCAGGTAGAGCCGCCCGGCTGCCGGCGCACGCACCGAGCGCCGGTCGCCGATGAAGAACGTCTCCGAATTGCCGATCCGCGCGATCAGCGCGCCGGCTGCCTGATTGCCAAGCGGCGCCTGCGCCGCCCGACGGCCGCTGAGCGCGCCTCCGACGCGGGCGATGTCGTTGCCGTCATCACTCAGTCCCACCGTGCCCTGCGCGTCAAACATCAGCGTGTCTCCCGCACGGACCATGATGCCGGTGTCGGTCCACCGCTCGGTGCCTTCTACACGGATCATCTGCCAAGACCTCGCGGCGGGGGCTTGATACCCTCCGCCGACCTGATTCTCATCATGTCCCCCGACAGGGATCGCCACCCTTGAGTCTACGAATTCCGCGCGCGTGAGGAAGTCGTCGTCGTTCACGTCGAGGCGATTCCACGCCGCCACGGTACCGTGCCATTCCGCCTCTTCGATGCGGTTGTTGTTGTTATGGTCCAGGTACTCGAAGCTCTCGGCACGATCGAAGCCTTCGTCTTCGACGGTCCAGCCGGTGCGGGCCGACGCCTCATTCACCTCATCGCCGGTCAGCACGCCGTCGTTGTTCCAGTCGTGGACGTCGAACGACTGCCGGCTCCCCCGCCACTCGTTGAGGGCGATGACGCCGTCGTTGTTGCGGTCCATGCCGCTGAAGCGACGCTGCTCAACAGGAACAACCGCTGCAACCCTCGCCTGGCTGGCGGTCCACCTATTCGGCGCGCAGTAGCGGATGCCGCCCGATCCCGGGGCGCCCCAGTCGCCGAACTGCTGGTCGTATTCGTTGGAGTCGATGATGCGGTCGATCACCGCCCCCGCGCCGCGGCGCTGCGCGAGTTCGGCGTGCACACGCTGGCCCGTCGCGTCGGGCTGCCGGCCCAGAATGTGCCGATAGAGCCTGCCGACCGAGCGTTCGTACGCGGTACCCTCACCGGCTTCCGTATTGTGGAATCGCTGCGTGTGCTCCGGCGATTTCGCGATCCCCCGGACCACGTCGCGGACGCTCATCTGTCCGCTCTCGAGTTGCTCCACCCAGTGGACGCTGACGTCGTCCACCTGACGCTCGAGCATGTGCCGGTACAAGTCATTAACGACCTGTCGTGCGTCCGTCGTGCATGGCTGCTGGGCGGCCACGGCGGCGGGCGAGAACGTCACTGCGAGGAATAGCATCACGGCACGATACATGGCGAACCCTCCTGTTTCACCCTGCTATACGCACGATGTGTGCCGCTTTCTGCTGATCGGTGTCGAAAACGGCACCTTTCCTGAGAGATCGCTGGATTCGTTATTGGGCGCAGACGATGACGCTGAAGGTCAGCGGCATCGTTGCGCCTGAGGTTGTGCCTCACGCCGTGGTGTACCCACGTGCATTTAACACGCCCTACAGGCGCCGCGTGTCATCGCCATGTCGAGGGTAATACAGCGCGGTTCAATCAGGAGGGGCGGCATCCGGCGGCGCGGGCACGACCACCAGACCGTTGGTTCAGTCGCCCGTCGCGCCGCTGTAGTGACTGAGCAGGAACTCCTGGGCGTTTAGCCGGTCGGACACCGCGTCCGGTCGCGTATACCGACCGGCCGAGTCGAGCACCATGGCACGGTCGGAGTCCCTTAGATACGCGTCGAGCACGATGGAACGCAGTGACGCGATGATGACCGGATCGAGAACCGGACACAACGTCTCGACCCGCCGATCCAGATTACGCTCCATCAGGTCGGCGCTCCCGATGTAGACCTCCTCGTCGCCTCCGTTGAGGAACCAGTACACCCGCGTGTGTTCAAGAAATCGTCCGACGATCGACCGTACCCGGACATTGTCGCTGACCCCGGGGACACCAGGCCGCAAGCTGCAGATCCCCCGCACCAGCAGGTCCATCGACACCCCGGCCTGTGACGCCTTGTACAGCTCACGAATCACGCGATCGTCGGTGATCGAGTTGACCTTCATGATCGTGTACGCCTGGCGCCCGGCCCTGGCGTGCTCGGCCTCGCGTCCGATCAGCTCCGAGAGGCGCGCGCGCAGCTGTACCGGGCCGACCAGCAGACTTCGGAACACCCTCTGATTCGAGTAGCCGGTCAGGGAATTGAAGACCCCAGACACATCGGCCGCGATGTCGGGATCGGTCGTGAACAACCCGAAGTCGGTATACACCTTCGCCGTGTCAGGGTTGTAGTTGCCTGTGCCGGTATGGACGTACATCTGAATACCGTGAGACTCCTTCCGGACCACGAGGCAGAGTTTGGCGTGCGTCTTGATGTGCGGGAATCCATACACGACATGAATACCGTGCGCTTCCAACTGCCTGGCCCAGATGATGTTGTTCCGCTCGTCGAAACGTGCCATCAGTTCCACCAGGACGGCGACCTGCTTGCCAGACTCCGCCGCCTCGACAAGCAGATCGATCAATGGCGAATTCGCGCCAATTCGATACAGCGTCATCTTGATCGCCACGACGTGCGGATCCTTGACCGCGGCCCGCAAGAACGCCTCGACCGACGCGAACGACTGATACGGATGGTGCACGAGCTGATCTTGGTGCCGGAGCTGCTCGAAGATCACCTCGGGGTCCTCATCCGGGCGCCACAGCACGGCTGGCGAGAACGGCGGGTCCTTCAGCTCCGGCCGATGGATCTTCGTCAGCTGTATCCAGTCCCCAAAGCCAAGCCGATCAGTGGTGCGAACCACGACATCGTCATCCGTTTCGAAGTTCTCGACCAGAATGTTCAGTACTCTGGCTGGCATATCCGAGCCAACCTGGAGCAGCGCCACCGCGCCGTGTCGAAGCTGCTGCAGGCTGAACTCGATCATCTCAAGCAGGTCGTCCGCCTCGGCTTGTTCGATCTCAAGGTCGGCGTCTCGGATAATCCGAAACAAATAGGCACCCTTGACCTGCGTTCCCGGAAACAATTCGTGGATGTTCGCCTTGATGACATCTTCCAGGAATACGAACGTCGTTCCAGTGCCTCCGCTCAGCGACACTGGAACCGAAATGAACCGCGGAAACACCTCTGGCACTTTCACACGGGCAAACTTGATACGCCCACCGTGGCGCACGACGACCGCGAAGTTCTTGCTGAGATTCGAGACCAGCGGAAACGGGTGACCGGGGTCGAAGGCCAGCGGCGTCAGCACCGGACCAATGTCCCGCGAAAAGTACTCGCTCAGGTACGCACTGATTCTCGGCGTCCAGTCCTGCTGCTCCAGGAACGTCACCCGCTCACCGCTGAGCAGCGACCGCTGCTGCTCCCAGCAGCCCGTCAGGCCCTGAAGCATCCCCACCGCGCCGCCGCGCATCGCCTCGAGCTGCTCCTCCGTACTCAGCCCGTCTGGCGCGTTGTCCTCGATCCCCTCGACCAGCTTCTTCTGCGTCGTCGAGATGCGAATCATGAAGAACTCGTCAAGGTTCGTGGCGGCAATCGCCAGAAACTTCACGCGCTCGAGCAGAGGATGCGAGTCGTCGAGCGCCTGATCGAGCACGCGCTGGTTGAACGAAAGCCAACTCAGATCCCGATTGATATAGAGCGCTGGATTCTTGAGATCGCGCGGATCGATCTCGACAGGCTCGACGATCCGGAGTGCGGGCCTCGCCGAGGATCGGGCCGCATCTCTTCTCAACATGCCACGCCGACGCGCAATCTTGGCGGCGCCTCTAGGAGTGGGTCCCGTGGCTTTGGCTTCCAAGCCAACCATCTTACCAGAGCCATGTAACGACTCCTGGCTCCCTTGTGTGAGGCGACCGCTCCTATCCCCGTGCGAGTCCACGCAGTATTTTTGGCGTGACGAGCCAACACAGCATTCCGGCACCGCCGGAACGGAAGTGACTCACATCGATGCGGCAGACGCCACCTTTCTTGAACGCCAGAGGGCAGCCAGCCCCGATGAGATCCGCCGCCAACTCGCCCAGGCCCGGCTCATGGCCCACCAGCGCGATCCGCCGGCGCTTGACAACCTTTGCCAGCCGCTCCCGAATCGTCTCGAGCTCCCACCCCGGCGACAACGCCTCGAGCACCGTGACCGGTGGCCGATCGCGCAAACCGACGGCCAGCAACTCAGCTGTCTGCACCGCCCGAACAAGCGGGCTCGTGAACACTTCATCAACAGCGACGCCGAGCCAGGACAACCCGACAACCGCCTCGGAGAACCTGGCAACACCTTGCGCCGTCAGCGGCCGCGTGTCGTCGTCAGGCCATTCCGGCCCACGCCTGGCCGCTATGGCATGGCGCACCAGATAGAGTTTGCACGGAGTCGCCATCGGCTACAGCCCTGACGCCAGCGCCGGTGCGCCACCGCCGTCGGACGCGCCCGCCTTGATCGCACGACGGCACATCGCCAGCAGTTTTCTGCGCATGGCGACGTAATGGCCGTGCATCTGACGACACCCCCTCTCCAACAGCCGCACGACCTGGTCGAGGCCTTCCGACACTTGCAGATCCTCTGCCTCGGAGGATCCCTGCAGGACCCGTACATGGCCGATCAGCATTTCGTGGTCATGAATTCGACCCAGCAGTCCCTGTATGTCCCGGAGCATCCCGATACTTGCGCCCGCGCGCGACGCCCCCAGATCGCGGGCCACCTCCATGGCATACCGTAGCTTCTTCACGGCGATTCGCACGACATGGAGACGATCCGATAGATAGATGCCCGTCGCGTCCTCGATCGCGTCGCGCAGGCGAAGCGCCCGCCGCGCCACCCTGTCCCTGGCGTGCGAGGTCCGACGCGGATCGCGCGATCCCGTACCCTCCCCGCTCTGATCACTGCTGACCGCCGCCACGACCGTTCGCCGCCGTAGCGTCGGCACATCGACCCGCGACATCCGCCTGCACATCTCAGCGTACAACCGCTGCCGCTCCCTGCACACATGTCGCTGCAACTGGGACACCACACCGGGCGGCGCATCGCCACTCGCAGCCAGCGACGCCAGTGTCTCCAGTGCGACATCCATCTCTCTGACCGGTCCGAGCGCACGTGTCAGGCGGCGGACGGTGCGCTCCAGCTTTCGTCCGCGCGATCCGTGTGACACGAGCGGCAACGCCTCGCGCAACCGACGAGTGGCGACACGAGCCCTATGCACTGACCCAGCGTCTCCCTGCCGTGCACCCGGCAAGGCACGCGCCAGCGAGTTCATCCGCCGCCGGACAAGTTTCTCAGATGGGCTGGCACGACGAGACATGCTGCACACACACCGCACGCGTCAGGATGGGAAACGAGCCGGACACGCAGGACGGTTCGCAGAGCGTACTATGGAGCCACCATGCGTATCGCCGCTATCGACATCGGCACCAACTCCATCCACATGATCGTGGTCCGCGTGCGTGAGGACCTGTCGTTCGAGATCATCGACCGCGAGAAATCGATGGTCCGACTCGGTGCGGGAGGTCTCAACGGACGGACACTGACGACAGAAGCCATGGACGCGGCGCTGCAGGCGCTGTCCACCTTTAAGCGCCTCGCCGATTCGCACGGCGTTGACCATATTCGTGCCGTGGCCACCAGCGCGACCCGCGAAGCTGGCAACAGCGGCGAGTTTCTCTCCAGGGTCGCGCGCGAAACCGGGATTCACCCGATGGTCGTCACCGGCGCCGAGGAAGCACGCCTCATTCATCGAGCGGCGGTCTACGGGGTGGATGTCGGACATGCCCGCGCCGTCGTGATCGACATTGGTGGCGGGAGCGTCGAGATCACGCTCGGCACCGCCACGTCCATCCAGTTCGCACGCAGTTTCAAGATCGGCGTCATTCGCCTGGCTGAGCAATTTATCACCGGGGACCCGCTCCCACCGCGCGACGAACGCCGCATGGAACGGCATGTACTCGATGAAATCGATCGCTATTGCACGCAGATCGTCGAGGCAGGCTTCGATCGCGTGATCGGCACCTCGGGAACGGTCCTCAGCCTTGGTGCCATCGTCGCCACGACAGTGGGCGGCACTCCGCCCACGGAACTCCGGAACCTCCGTGTGCCGTCGAAACAACTCCGACGCGTGCGAAAGGACGTTCGGGGCCTGGACCTTGAAAGCCGCCTGGCGATGCCAGGCCTCGATCCCCGCCGAGCGGACCTTGTGGTGGCCGGGGCCGTGCTGCTCGACACCATTCTGCGCCGCCTGAATGCCGACGAGCTGACACTCTGCGATCTGGCGTTGCGCGAAGGACTCGTTCTCGACTACATCCAGCGTCACGAGCGGCAGATCGCCCAGGCCGATCGAATCCCGGACGTACGGCGTCGCAGCATCATCGAACTCGCCGAGCGCTGCATCTATCACGCCGTGCACGCGCAACACGTGGCGCGCCTTGCGCTTGCGATGTTCGACCAGACGCGCACGCTGCACGGGTTGACGGACCGCGAACGCGAGTGGCTCGAGTACGCCGCTCTGATGCACGACCTCGGCATGCACATCAGTTATCCTCGCCATCATCACCATTCCTATTATCTGATCAAGAATGGAGACCTGCGCGGATTCGAACCAGAGGAGATCGAAGTCATGGCGCTCGTCGCGCGGTACCACCGACGCGGCACACCCAAGAAGTCGCACGAGCAGTACGCACGGCTGCGGCCGGCGCTACGCCGTACCATTCGGCTCCTGGCGTCGATGCTCTGCGTGGCGGAGAGTCTTGACCGCAGCCACGCGCAAGTAGTCTCGGGACTCGAACTGGAAGACTGCGGATCGGATCTCCAGCTTCGCCTTCGGTCTTCCGATGATGTCGAACTGGAAACATGGGCGGCTCACAGACATCTCGGACCTTTTGAAAAGATGATGGGGAAGCCTGTGCAGGTGGCTGCGCGTCCAGCGACCGCCGACCACACTGCCCACGCGTGACACGCCGACCACCTGCGCCCACAGGGCACCTGGCGGCCACGCCAGCACCGCCACCGCCCAGTGAACCAACGTCCCCCCGTCGCGACACGTCTCGCTGCGGTTCAAAGGCCGTGAAGGGAAGGCCCTGGGCCGCATCAGGCGGACATCAGTCGCGACTCAGCCCCGGCCTCCGGCGGCGAGCAGCGGGTCCGCCAAGAGCAGATCTGTATGCGGGACGGGCCGCTGCCAAGCCACGGCATGCAGCGGCACTCCTGCATTGGCCGACTCACCAGTAGGTGGGTGTCGAGTAGTAGGTGTACACGCTGTCCATAAAGGTCGAATCGGCGTGCTTGGGCCACTTGCCTTTGTCGAAGCCCGGAGCCGCTTCGAGCCTTTCCTTCGGCAGGTCGAGCTGGCAGCGCTTGTTCGGGCGGTCCACCTTCAGCGCGTCCCACGGCACGGCGAAGAGCTTATTGCCCATGCCGAGAAATCCGCCGAACGAAAGAACGGCGTAGGCAATTCGACCGCGATCGAGGTCGAGCATCAGATCCTCGATCTTGCCAAGGCTCTCCCCCTTGTTGTTGACAACTTCGTCGCCGGTCAGGGTACCTGCCGACAACATGCTCCAGTTGATGTTTTGATCCATCTGCATTCTCCGTTTCTGAGTGGCTACGTGCGGCGACGTCATGTCAGTCGCGTTGGGATCGGCTGCAAACTCAGTGCCACCTCGCAATCGGACCTGCCGGTGTTCGAGCACGTCGTGCTCCTCGAGAAAGTCGTGGATGCCCCCCCCGTCCTTCTCCCGCAACACCATCTCAATCAATCGCAGAAGCATCGCGGACTCATCCATTCCACGTCCAGTTCCGAATCTCCGGCATGTCTTGGCCGTGCTTGTCGATGTATTGCGTGTGCTCGATCAGCTTGTCCTTGAGTTGCTGTTTCAGGTAGATGCCCTTGTCGCTGGTTTGCGGCAGGCGATCGATGGTGTCCATCACCAGGTGGAAGCGGTCCAGATCGTTCAGCACCGTCATGTCGAAGGGCGTGGTAATGGTGCCCTCTTCCTTGTAGCCGCGAACATGGATGTTGTCGTGGTTGGTGCGGCGGTAGGTCAGCCGGTGAATCAACCACGGGTAGCCATGGAAGGCGAAGATGACGGGCTTCTCCTTCGTGAAGAGCTCATCGAAATTGATGTCGCTCAACCCGTGTGGGTGCTCGCTCTGCGGCTGGAGCTTCATGAGGTCGACGACATTGACCACTCGGATTTTCAACTCAGGCAGATGCTCGCGCATGATCGACACGGCGGCGAGCGTCTCGAGCGTGGGCACGTCGCCACAGCAGGCCATGACGACGTCGGGCGCGGTGCCCTTCTCGTTACTGGCCCACGGCCAGATCCCGATGCCCTCCGTACAGTGCTTGAGGGCGGCGTCCATCGTCAGCCACTGCGGCGCCGGGTGTTTGCCCGCGATCACAACGTTGACGTAATGCCGACTGCGCAGGCAGTGGTCCATCACCGAGAGCAGGCAGTTGGCATCCGGCGGCAGGTACACCCGCACGACCTCGGCCTTCTTGTTCACAACCACGTCGATGAACCCGGGATCCTGATGGGTGAAGCCGTTGTGATCCTGGCGCCAGACGTGCGAGGCCAGCAGGTAGTTGAGCGACGCGATCTTCCGCCGCCACGGCAGACCGGACGTGACCTTCAACCACTTGGCGTGCTGGTTGAACATCGAATCGATGATGTGGATGAACGCTTCGTAGCAGTTGAAGAGCCCATGCCGCCCTGTGAGCAGATACCCTTCGAGCCAGCCCTCGCATTGGTGCTCGCTGAGCATCGAGTCCAGCACGCGCCCGGTGGGCGCGAGAAATTCGTCGCTCGGCACGGTCGCGGCGTCCCATTGGCGTTTGGTCACTTCAAACAGAGCTTCCAGACCGTTGGAGAGCGTCTCGTCAGGACCAAAGACACGGAAATTCCGCTGCTCACTGTTCAGCTTCACCACATCGCGCAGGAAACGCCCAAGCACATGCGTGTCGCCGAAGCCGCGCACCCCCGGCGAGGGCACGTCGACCGCGTGGTCGCGGAAATCTGGCATCCGCAGTTCGCGGAGCAGAATGCCACCGTTGGCGTGGGGATTCGCGCCCATGCGTCGTTCGCCCTTGGGCGCAAGTTCGGCGAGTTCCGGTTTCAGACGGCCCTGCTCATCGAAGAGTTCCTCCGGCCGGTAGCTCCTCAGCCAGTGTTCCAACAGCTTGAGGTGTTCGGGATGGACGGCCGGATCGGAGAGCGGGACCTGGTGCGAACGGAAAGTGCCTTCAACCTGCAGGCCGTCGACCACCTTCGGCCCCGTCCAGCCCTTGGGTGAATTGAGGACGATCATCGGCCAGCGCGGACGCGCGAAATCGCCGTGAATGCGGGCGTCCTGCTGGATCTTTTTGATTTGCTCCACCACCGTGTCGAGCGTCGCGGCCATGGCTTCGTGCATCAGCCCGGGCTCGTGACCCTCGACGAAGTAGGGCGTCCACCCATA
>Ga0326597_10014203_pt1 | contig 10442 bp, 7 predicted proteins | sample RVTome_12_FD_203789 | JGI IMG/M metagenome (GOLD analysis project Ga0326597, IMG submission 203789) | Soil microbial communities from uranium-contaminated site in the Upper Colorado River Basin, Wyoming, United States - RVT100D185 | ecosystem: Environmental > Terrestrial > Soil > Contaminated >... | reverse complement strand
GCCCCTGACAGGCGGAGCAACCTGGCGGCCATGGGGAGCGAAGGTGTCAGATAGAACATCACAGGGAACGCCAGCAGGATCACCAGAGAGGCGAAGCCAAGGAACAGACGGCGCACGGCGGACATCTGACAAGGCATGATCCCTCGGAGTGCGACGAGGGCGCCGAACCAGAGCCCGACGGCCAGGACTGTCGCGACGAGTACCCCGGTGCCGAAAAAGCTTGGAAGAAGTGGCACCAACTCGGGGAGTCTGAGAAGGTCGAGGGGTTGAACCGCCGAGTGCATGTACTCGATCTTCGCGAGGGTCGCGAGGCTCAGCAGGACGTACGCCGGGGTCACGAGGAGCTGCGCGGCCGCGATCCTGGACGTAGCCGCGAACACCAGAGCGTACGCGCCGAACAGGACCAGGACGTTCGTCGCCCAGGCGTTCATCAGCACGACGTCCCGCTTCAGGCGGGGCGCTGCTCCTCCCCACTCAAAAGCGAGGTCCGCGCAGGATGTGAGCACCGCCGCTGAAGCCAGGAGCATGGCGAGTGCGGGCAGTGGGGCGACCGTTGGATTGGTCTTGGCGGTGCGGTAGAGCGCGCCAGTCTCCCGGGGGATGAGCGTGGTGCACCAGAGCACGATCAGAGCCGGGGGTACAAGCCACCGCACATAGAAAAACTTCACCCACACGGCCGGGCCGCGGAGCGACTCGAGAAGGAACCTGCAGGCGTGCGTTGAGACCAGGACGAGCAACAGGCAGAGTCCCAGCGTGCGGAGCACCCTCCGGACAGACGTTCCCTCGTGGAGAGCGGCCTGGCGATAGGCCAGTCCCAGCCCCGCGTAGAGACACGCCCAGAGTATTCCCTGGATCGCGGCTCCGAGGACGGGAAAGGATCGCCCGGGAAGCGTCCCGATACGGGACGCCCAGATCGCGGTCGTCGCGACCACAGCCAGCGCAGGGAGGGCATGCCTCAACTCGGCGGCATTTTCGGGCGTCCGTCGGCGAGTTCTCCGTGCGCTCATCGCCTGGCCCCTTTCGAAGGATGGAGCGGCCCGGTTGTTGTCTCGCCTCGTCGCGCGCCACGTCCAGGCCCTAGTCGAGCCGGGGTTCGCCAGCTGCCTGGCTCGGATAATCTAGGCTCGGGTCCCTCGGCGCGCCTTGTGTAGCAGTCCTCGCCACGGCGAGCCGCTCCTCATAACTCGGGCGGACCAGCGGAACCGCTGAACTCACCCGGTGTGCCGGGCGTAGGAGCGGGTCGAGTGACGAGTTCACCGATAACCGTCGCTCGGCTGCTTGACCAGGACGACCTTCACGCGACTTTTTCGCTTGAGATACGTCAGCACGGCGTGGTAGCGCAGGTCCTTGTCTCGTTCCAGGTACCAGAGCAGGATGTCCATGTCGGGGAAATACTTCTCTGTGAAGGGCACTGAACGGTAGCTCGACGACAGCGCTTTCACGTTGCTGGCTGCCAGATTGTCCTTCACTTCGTGGTAATACTTCGTCACCTGCTCTGCGTCCATGGTGTGGAGGCTGGACACGGGAAAGAGATAGTAGGAGGTGTAGAACCCGCTGTCGGTGAAGCTGGAGAGAGCTCCCGGGTTGGTCGACTCCACGATTAGGTGGCTGACGATACCATACTTCCGTGCGATGGAAAGCAAAAGCCCGCAAGCTGCTCGCGCGTTGGCATCGGTCAGATTCTTGACATCAATCCAGAAATAGTGACCTGTGATGTCGGGTACGGCTGCAAACAGGCGATCGAGGGATAGTCCGGCAGACGGGACCGGCGGGTGGCCCACGTCGAAATAATTGGCGGATGAGTCATACACCACGTCGATCTCCATCCCTTTGTACCGTTTGGCCATCAGCACGGCCCGCTTCACACTGTTTACCCGGTGGGCCCACACCTTCTCGGGAAAGTCTGCGCCGCGCCGGGGTGTGACGGAATGAACCTGCGGGAGGTCCGGCAGCAGCCGCTCTACCGACCGGAACTCGCCGTACGCAACGGACAGGTCGTGGGCGTTCCAGCCGAGCAATACGGCGACACCGAGGAGGAAAATGCCGGCCACGAGCCTCCGGCTCGATGTCTTGTGTCCAGCTCCTGACGCCATTTCTGGTCTCCGGTGGTTCGGCGATTTGGCCGGGGTCATCCCGGGTCGTCTTGCTCGTGGCACGTGCGCGCCAGCCGGCGTCGCCGAGTCGCGATCCGACGCAAGCGGACTGACTCCGAAACTACGCCGGTTTCTGCTGTCGGAAGGTACCGCCCGTCCCAGTCACCGGCAGGGCAAATCTCGCAATGGTCGGGGTGGTGTGAACAGGGATAGGGGCACATGGGACGGGCTCGCTCGGCATCTCCGGAGATGGCGAGCGATGCAAATCCGAGACGCCACGCTCTGGATGCGCAAGTAGGGCGGGGCAGCGCACCGTGGTCCCCATCGAACCCCCTATAAGAGGTAATGGGACAGCACGCCGATCGAATGTCGGAGAGCCATCCCCTAAGCCCCGGCTATCGCCCCGCCAGCATCTCCGAGAGCGCGCTCGCCAGCTGCTCCAAGGTCAGCGGCTTCTTGACCACTCGACCCACCCCGGCCGCCTGCAGCACATCGCCCGGGAGGTCTTCGATGAAGCCGGTGATCATCAGCACGGGAATGCCCGGGCGGATCTCGGTGACGGCCCTCGCCAGGTCCAGTCCGGCGAGCGCCGGCATGGAGTAGTCCGTGACGACGATGTCGAACGCGTCGGGGTGCTCGCGGAACCGGGCGAGGGCCTGTAGACTGTCGGTCTCCATCACCGGCTGGTAGCCCAGGTGCCGCAGCCGGCGCTCGGCGACCTGGGCCAGGGCGGCATCGTCCTCGATCAGGAGGACCCGCTCCCCCCGCCCTCGTTCGACCCGTCCCTCGTCGAGCGCCACCTCGTCCGCCTCACCCACCAGCGCCGGGAAGAGGCAGCGCACCGCCGTGCCGCGACCGGGCTCGCTCTGGAGTTCCACCACCCCCTCGTGCTCCCGCATGATCCCGTGCACCACGGCCAGGCCGAGCCCGGTGCCCTGCCCGGGTGCCTTGGTGGTGAAGAACGGTTCGAAGGCCCGCTCGCGGACGGAAGGTTCCATGCCTTGGCCGACATCCCTGACCGTCAGCACCGCGTAAGGCCCCTCCCGAAGATCCGGCCGTGTTCGGGCCACGCTGTCGCGCACATAGAACGGCTCCACCACGACCTCCAGGGGACCGCCGCCGGGCATGGCGTGGGCCGCGTTGGTGGCCAGGTTCATGAGCACCTGGTGAACCGCGGTGGGGTCGGCGAGCACGCTCGGCGTCTCGGGATGCAGGTTCAGCCGGATGTTCACCGCGGCGGGAAGGGTGGCCCGGAGCAGCCTGACCGCCTCGGCCACGGTCTCGCTCAACCGCAGCGGGCGGCGCAGGATTTCCTGTTGCCGGCTGAAAGTGAGAATGCGTTGCACCAACCGCTTCCCTCGATCGGCCGCGGCGAACAGATCGCGGATGTCCGCCTTGGCCTGCTCGCTGGTGACCTCATGTTGCAGGAACTCCACGTACCCGAAAATGGCCGCCAGGATGTTGTTGAAGTCGTGGGCGATGCCCCCCGCGAGAGTTCCCACCGCCTCCATCTTCTGGGCCTGGCGAAGCTGCTCCTCCAACTGCCGCCGGTCCTCCTCGGCGCGCTTGCGAGCGGTGATATCCACGATCGAGCCGAGGACGAACAACCCCTCCTCGGTCGCCACCGGGGTGAGCCCGATCTCCACCGGGACCTCGGTGCCGTCCTTCCGCACGCCGAACAAATCTCGCCCCGCGCCCATCGCCCGGACCCGAGGATCGGTGGTGAAAGTGCGCCGGAAGCCGGGATGCTGGCCGCGGAACCGCGAGGGAACAAGGATGTCGACCGATCGGCCGAGCAGCTCCTCCCGGGAATACCCGAAAAGGCGCTCGATCTCCTGGTTGACGAGCACGATAGTCCCGGTGACATCCGTCATCAGGAGGCCGCTGGGAGAGGAATCGACTGCAGCGCGCAACCGCATCTCTACTGCGCGGATGGGATCGACGGGCATGTGAGACCTCGCGGCGATCTTCCCTCCAGGGAAGCGGAGGGCACCCCCCGGCCAGCTCTACGGAGTGAGGCTCAACTATGCCAAGTGGGCGGACGTTGGGCAACCCATAGCGTCGGGCGAGCGCCCGGGCCGGACCACCAGACTGAATATCGCTTACCTTTTCCCCTCATGAACCATTCAACCGCAGGCGTCGCGCGCCCCCACCCCAGCGTGTCCACCATCGAGGCCCACCTCAGCCGCCTGGAACCGGAAGCCCGGCGCCTGGAGCCCGGGCGAGCGGAGCGCCGCACGTTGGAGGGCCCGGTCTGGGCGTACGCCGATCAGTTTCTGGAGCGGCTCGATCAGCTGCCGGCCTACGTCGAAACCGAGGACAAGGGCAGGGGACTGCTCAACCTGCCGGTGCGGGAAGAGGGGCGGCCGATCGAGGTGCTGTTGGCGTCCCTGGCCTCCGACGTGGACCGTCCCGGTCTCAATCCCGCGTCGGGAGGGCATCTCGCTTACATCCCCGGGGGCGGAGTGTATCCGGCCTCGCTGGGTGATTACTTGGCGGATGTCACCAACCGTTATTCGGGGTTGTTCTACGCGTCGCCTGGGGCGGTCCGCATGGAGAACCTGCTGGTCCGATGGATGGCCTCCGTGGTCGGGTATCCCGACAGGGCTCACGGCGATCTCACCAGCGGGGGCTCCATGGCCAACTTGAGCGCGGTGGTGACCGCGAGGGATGCCAAAGGGATCCGGGCGGCGGACGTACCCCGAAGCGTCATCTATCGCACCGACCAGGTCCACCACTGCGTGGCGAAGGCGGTACGGATCGCGGGCCTGGGCGAGGCCGTGGTCCGGACCATCCCGGTCGACGATCGCTTCCGGATGCGGGCGGACGCGCTCCGGGATCAGGTGGCTACCGACCTGCGCGGCGGGCTGCGGCCGTTTCTGGTGGTGGCGTCCGCCGGGACCACCGATACCGGCGCCGTCGACCCGTTGGAGGACTTGGCCGCCGTCGCGGCGCAGGCGGACCTGTGGCTCCACGTGGACGGAGCCTACGGCGGCTTCTTCCTGCTGTGTCCCGAGGGCCGCGAGGTCATCCGGGGCCTGGCGCGTGCCGACTCCGTGGTGCTGGACCCGCACAAGGGGCTGTTCCTTCCGTATGGCACGGGCGCCCTGTTGGTGCGGGACGCGGACGCGCTTCGCCGCTCCCACGTCTACCGCGCCAACTACATGCAGGACAGCTTCCACGCGGTCGAGGAGCACTCGCCCGCCGATCATTCGGCGGAGCTCACCCGACCCTTTCGGGGTCTCCGCCTGTGGCTGCCCCTGCAACTCTTCGGCCTGGCGCCGTTCCGCGCCGCGCTCTCGGAGAAGATCTGGCTCGCGCGCTACTTCCACGAACGGGTGCGGGAGATTCCGGGGATGGTCGTCGGGCCCGACCCGCAGTTATCGGTGACGATCTTTCGGTGGGCAGGGCCCAAGGCCGACACGGTGAACGCCCGCCTGGTGGAGGCGGTGCGCCGCGATGGCAGGGTGTTCCTGTCGTCCACCCTCATCGACGGGGTGTTCTGGATTCGGCTGGCCGTTCTCAGCTTCCGCACCCACCGCTCCACCGTCGACACGGCCCTCGAGGTCCTGCGAAGTGCGGTTGGGCGGGAGGTCGGGTAGTTCGGCTCCTCTCAAGTGAGGTGCAGGCGGCTATCGAGGATGGTCCCCACCTGATTCCGCGACCGATGATATTCTAATTTTGTGATGTTGAACGCTGAATAGCATTGAAACTATTAGCGTTGTATCTTGTGAGTTAAAGCAATACATCATGGCGGACCTCGAGCCACAATCGCCCAGTGCGTCGCTGACGCTTAACTTGGACCCATGAACCTCCTATCCCCGTTCCGCCGCCACCTCGGCACCCTCCAGCTGCCCTCGGGGCGGGGTCTGGTCGCGGTGTCCGGCGGACCGGATTCCGTGACCCTCCTTCATCTGTTGCTGCGGTCCTCCGATCTACACCGGACCGATCTGGTCGTGGCCCACTTCGACCACGGTATTCATCCGGAGAGCCGCCGTATCGCCGAGGCGGTTGGGGCCCTGGCCTCCTCACTCGGCGTGCCGTTCGAATCAGGCCAAGGGAACCTCGGGCCCTCGGCTGGCGAGACCCGCGCCCGTGCCGCCCGGTACACCTGGCTCGAATCGGTCCGGCTGCGCCTCGGTGCGTCCTCGATCTTTACGGCGCATCACGCCGACGATCAGGTGGAAACCATCCTGATGCGGGTACTGGCCGGCTCCGGCCCCGCCGGGCTCGCCGGTATGGCCCCGACATCCGGCCGGCTGGTCAGGCCCCTGTTGCCGTTTCGGCGCGCGCAGCTCGTGAGCTACGCCCGGGAAACCGGGCTCCCGTTCTGGGACGACCCGGCGAACGCCGACCCGCGACACCTGAGGTCCTGGCTGCGGCGCGAAGTGCTCCCGGTACTCCGGGTGCGCCTGCCTGAGGTCGACGCCAAGCTGGCGCGGGTCGGCCGCTATGCCGCGGGCCAGCGCCAGGCCTGGGACCGGCTGATCGATCACCTTCCGGTGCTGGATCTCCAAGTGGAAGAGGACGGGATTTCGATCGACGGACGGGGACTTCGCGAGTACGGGTCGCCGCTGGCGGAGACGATCCTCATGGCCGTGGCTCGTCGCGCCGGTTGCCCGCTCCTCCCCCGGCGCTCGGCGCGGGTGCTGAGCCTGCTCCACCAGGGCGAGAGCGGGCTCCGAGTGCCGATCGTTTCGGGGTGGCAGGCCGAGCTGGCGTTTGGGCGGCTCCGCCTCGTCAACTCGAGGAGCGAGGGGGGTGCGGAACTGGTTCCATTGACGCTCGCGGGGCACCAGGGGGAGAGTCGATGGGGGAGCTGGCGGTTGCGATGGGAGCGGGATACCGCGCCCGAGCGCCAGGAACGGGCGAGCCTCACCGCCTGGTTCGCCCTCGAAGGTCTTACCGTCCGGGGCTGGGGTGCGGGCGACAAGCTGCGCCCTCTCGGGGGGACCGGTCGGCGCCTCCTGGTGCGCTGTTTCCAGGAGGCGAAGGTCCCTCGCAGCCGGCGGACCACTTGGCCGGTGATCGCCGCGGGAGACGCGGTGCTCTGGGTGCCGGGCGTCTGCCGCTCCAGTGAGCTGCTCCCCGCGGTCGGATCGGACGCCCTCCGGGTCGAGGTGGAATTGGCGGGGCTCCCATGAGCAACCTGAGATCCGTCCGGCGGTCCAGGGATGACGACCGGGTCGACGAGGCCTGGAGCCGGCGCCTGGGGTTTACTCTGGTCGAGACGGTGGTGGTGCTGGTGCTGCTGGCACTCGGTACCGCTCTCGTGGCCCCCAGCCTTCTGACTCCCGGTAACGACCAGGGCCGCCCCCTGGTTGGGCTCATCGCGGTCGCGCGGGATGCCGCAATCCGACGAGCTGAAACTCTGCGGCTCGAAGTGGATGTCAGTGGGCAATGGCGGCTCACCCCGGAAACCCCCGCACCCGACGCCGGTGCCGCACCCCTGATGGAGGGGCGTCTGGAGCCGGGCTCGGCACCATTGGTCCTGCGGTTTTCCCCGCTGGGTAGTTGCGCGCCTGATGCCGTGAGCTTTCACGCTGCCGCCGCGCCCGCGGCGTTATGATTGGTTCAGAGTAGGAGATCCGGGAAGTCGTTGCCGGCGGTCCCGCCACCTTGCAGGTCGGAGGCCTGGATGTCGATGCTGAGCACCCCTGAAATCCTCCGCCGTACCGGCGGCCGCCCGGTCAAGTCCATTGTGTTCGACGAGGCCACGATCGCGGCCCGGGTGCGGGAGCTGGGGGCCGAGATCACCGAGGCCTACCCCGATGGCGATCTCCTCGTGCTCGGCCTCCTCAAGGGCAGCTTCATCTTCCTGAGCGATCTGGTCCGTACCATCGAGCGGCCGATCCAGGTGGACTTCCTGGTGGCCAGCTCCTACGGCGACGGCAAGGTCTCCACCGGAACCATCCGGCTTCTCTATGACCCGGAAACCCGGCTCGAGGGAAAGCATATTCTGCTGGTTGAGGATATTATTGATACGGGGAAGACCCTCCAGCGGCTGATGGCGCTGCTGGGTCCCCGCCAGCCCAGGAGCCTCGCGATCTGCGCGCTGCTCGACAAGGAAGTGGCGAGCGCATCATGCCCGGCGGTCCGCTTCCTCGGCTTCCGGGCCCCACCGGCTTTTCTGGTGGGCTACGGGCTCGACCATGCGGAGAATTATCGGCACCTCCCGTTCATTGCGGATTTGGAGTAAATGGCAGACCGAATTCCAACCCGGCCCCCGCGTCCCAACTGGGGCAACCTGAGCAAGAACCTCGCCCTCTGGCTGCTGGTGGGTCTGCTGGCGCTTGCCCTCTTCCAGATGATGAGCCGCCAGCGCAACCCCACGCTGGAGTTCTCCTACACCGAGTTCAGCCGGCAGTTGGACCAGGGCAACGTGGCCAAGGTGGAGGTGTTCGACGGCAAGCGGCTGGAGGGCGAGTTCCGCACCCCGGTGACGCAGGAAGGCCGGAGCGCCAAGAGCTTCCAGGTGCTGCTGCCGGTGGCCAACAGCGAAGCGTTCATCAAGCGGCTGGAGGAGGCCGGGGTCCCCATCCTGGCCAAGGAGCCCAAGGGTGGCCTGACGGCGCTCCTCATCGCGGCGCTTCCCTGGATCGTGATCCTGGGTCTCTGGTTCTTCCTCCTCCGGCAGCTGCAGGCCGGCGGCAGTCGCGCCTTCGCCTTCGGGAAGTCCAAGGCCAAGGTCCTCGCCGGCGATACGCCCAAGATCACCTTCGCGGACGTGGCCGGCGCGGACGAAGCCAAGGTCGAGCTGCAGGAGATCATCGAGTTTCTGAAGGACCCCCAGAAGTTCACCCGCCTGGGTGGACGGCTCCCCAAGGGGGCGCTCCTGGTGGGTCCTCCCGGCACCGGCAAGACGCTCCTGGCCAAGGCCGTGGCCGGCGAGGCGGCGCGCCCCTTCTTCTCCATGTCCGGCTCCGATTTCGTGGAGATGTTCGTCGGCGTCGGCGCCAGCCGGGTGCGCGATCTCTTCGAGCAGGGGAAGTCCCATGCGCCCTGCATCATCTTCATCGACGAGATCGACGCCGTCGGCCGCCACCGGGGGGCGGGCCTGGGCGGCGGGCACGACGAGCGGGAGCAGACGCTGAACCAGCTCCTGGTGGAAATGGACGGGTTCGAGTCGAATGAGGGCGTCATCCTCATCGCCGCCACCAACCGCCCCGACGTGCTCGACCCGGCGCTGCTGCGCCCTGGGCGCTTCGACCGCCAGATCGTGGTCGATTCACCCGACGTGCGGGGGCGCGAGGGGATTCTCCGGGTGCACACCCGCAAGATCCCCCTCGCCGCCGACGTGCGTCTCGAGGTCATCGCCAAGGGTACTCCGGGGATGGCCGGCGCCGACCTCGCCAACCTGGTGAACGAGGCGGCGGTGCTCGCCGCCCGGCGCAACAAGAACCTGGTCGACATGAGCGACTTCGAGGACGCCAAGGACAAGGTGATGCTCGGAGTGGAGCGGCGCAGCCTGGTCCTCACTGAGGGCGAGCGGAAACTCACGGCGTACCACGAGGCTGGCCACGCGATCGTGGCGGTCAAGATTCCCGGCAGCGACCCGATCCACAAGGTGACCATCGTTCCCCGGGGACGCGCGCTCGGCCTTACCGCCTCGCTTCCCGAGGTGGACCGGCACAACTACACCAAGGACTGGCTCATCGGCAACCTGGCCATGTTCTTCGGCGGACGGGTCGCCGAGGAAATCGTGTTCGGCGCCGATCAGGTGACCACCGGGGCGGGGAACGATATCGAGCGGGCCACGGCGCTGGCCCGGCGGATGGTGACCCAGTTCGGCATGAGCGAGAGGATCGGTCCGCTGGCGGTGGGCGACAAGGAGCAGGAAATCTTCCTGGGACGGGAGTTCGCCCAGCGCCGGGAGATCTCCGAGCAAACGGCGCAGATGGTGGACGACGAGGTCAAACGGCTCATCGACGAGGCCTATGCCCGGGCCATGTCCATCCTGGTCGACCATCGAGAGCTGCTCGACCGGATCGCCGTTGCCCTCTTGGACCGGGAGACGATCGATCGCGAGGATCTCGATTGCCTGGTGAAGGGCCTGCCGCTGCCGCCCCGGGACCAGCTGCCGGCCGACCCGGCCGCCGCCCCGGCCGCGGTGAGCGCCAAGCCGGGGGTCGCCCCGGTCCGTCCACCGCTTCTGGGGGCTCCGCCGGCAGAACCCGCCGGCGCGTGAATGTCACGCCGCTGGCGCTCCACTCGGCGCGGGCGGTACGGGACACGCTCTGCGGCCATGGCTGGGAGGTAGGGCAGGCCGCTCTCGCCGCCGCCGGTATCCACCCGCTCGCCTTTCACGTAACCGGGGTGGACCAGGAGGCGCTCGAGGTCCTGGTCCGG
>Ga0326597_10014202_pt1 | contig 10442 bp, 9 predicted proteins | sample RVTome_12_FD_203789 | JGI IMG/M metagenome (GOLD analysis project Ga0326597, IMG submission 203789) | Soil microbial communities from uranium-contaminated site in the Upper Colorado River Basin, Wyoming, United States - RVT100D185 | ecosystem: Environmental > Terrestrial > Soil > Contaminated >... | reverse complement strand
CCGTCATCGGCGCCGAACATGACGCCCGCCACGCGGCGCGCGACCGCCGCCGAGCAATAGAGCACCACTGCCAATTGCCAATCGCCGGTCACATGCGCGCAGGCGGCGATGCCGTCTTCGATTTCCGCCGGCGTGATCCGCTCCAAGCACGGCTGGAGCTCTTCCCCGAGCACGATCTGCCAGGTATCTGAGGCAATTTGCCGGACTTCGTTTTCCGCGAATTTCATCGGGTTCTCCTACGCCGGGCCGACTTGGTAATAGGCGGTCTTGTCGACCTGCACTCTCTTGAACGAGTCGTCGATATTGAGCGTGGTCTCCGCCCCACCCAAGAAGAAATAACCGTCCGGTTTTAGGATCCGGCGCACTCGCGCGAGGATGTCCTTTTTGGTCTGCGCGTCGAAATAAATCAGCACGTTTCTCATGAAGATAACATCCATAGACGGCAGGACGGGCCAGGCTTGCGCCAGGTTCATCTGGCGGAAATCGATCATGCGGCGCAGCTCTTCCTTGATTTGCCACTCGGTGCCGATCTTTTGAAAATATTTAACCAGCAGCGGCGCCGGCATTCCCCGGTTGACCTCCAACTGAGAGTAGCAACCCTCGCGGCAGCGCTCGAGCACCTCTTGCGAAATATCCGTGGCAAGGAAGTTTACTCTCCAGGTGGAAAGCTCAGGGAATGTCTCCCGCAGCGTCATCAAGATTGTGTAGGGCTCCTGGCCGCTGGAGGCGGCGGCGCACCAGATATTGAGCTGGCGCAGCGCCGCGCGCCGCTCGATCAGCTCGGGCAAAACGTTTTTTTTGAGCAGCTCGAAGGGATGCACATCGCGGAAGAAGGATGTTTCGTTGGTGGTCATCGCTTCGACCACATTCCACCGCAGCCCGTTGGACGGCTGACTGCGCAGTTTCTCGACCAGCTCCGCCAAGGAGCCAAACCCATGCCGGCGGACTAGCGGCGAAAGACGCGCCTCCACCAAATAGTTCTTCTCCGTCTCGATAACGATGGCGGCCTGCTGGTAGACCAAGTCTCTGACGTATGAGAAATCAGCGTCCGATAGTGACACGCTCGACTCCGTTCTGATCCGGCCCCACAAGCCTCGCTCTCCCGTCCCCGACCCGGCGCACGATTTCTCGAGCCAACTGGGTCAAAGGCAATTCCTTGTCGGCCAGCCCCGCCCGGGACACGCAACCCGGCATGCCCCAGACGACGCTGCTGGCCTCGTCTTGGACCAAGATCTGGCCGCCGGCTTCGCGGATATGTTCGCAGCCCCGAAGACCGTCCTGGCCCATGCCCGTGAGAATCACCCCCAATGTTCCAGCGCCGTAAACCTGCACCACAGAACGGAACAAGACATCGACGGCTGGCCGGCAGGAATTCTCGGGTGGTTCCTGATTAAGCTTGATCCGCGGCCCTTTGGCGGTTTTTTCCAGACCCATGTGGAAATCGCCGGGCGCAATGCATATTTTCCCCGCGCGCGGATCTTCTCCGGCGTAGCCTTCGACGACTTCTAGAGAAATCCTCGCCGCCAAACGCTCGGCCAGTAGTCTGGTGAAGATCGGCGGCATGTGCTGGACGATGACTACCGGCACGGGAAAATCCGCCGGCAGTCCCGGCAAAAGATCCGCCAAGGCATTGGGCCCACCGGTGGACGTGCCGATGGCGACGATTTCCACGCGCGCGGCTGGCAAACGAACCAGGGGTCGCGGTACAAACGTTGGCCGCCCCACCGCCGGCACTGCAGATTTGGCGGCAAACATCATCGCGCGGCCGCAGAGCGCTTTGATCTTGGGAATCAGATCATCGCGCACCCGGGCGATACCCTCGCCGACTCTGCCGACGTTGGCCGGCTTGGTGACGTAGTCGCTGGCGCCCAGCGAGAGAGCCTCAAGGGTGGTAACTCCGCCCCGTTCCGTCGCCGTGCTGAACATGATCACGGGCAAGCGCGGATAAGTTCTCCGCAGTTCTTTAAGCGTCTCCAGGCCGCCCATCTCCGGCATCTCGACGTCGAGCGTGATGATGTCAGGGTTGACCTGCGGAATCCGGGCCAGGGCGATGCGCCCATTGGCCGCCACCCCGGCCACTTCCAGTTCCGGATCGCCGGCAATGATGTCGCTCACCAAGCGGCGGATCACCACCGAGTCGTCAACAATGAGAACGCGAATCTTAGGCATTTTGGATTATCGATCTTCGGTCTTTTCGGACAGCTTGAACGATTTGAACTACTAGAACGGCTTGAACCTCAGTTATGGCAAAACTCCTAGGAGCGCGAGCTTCTCGGTGATCACGTCTTTGGTGAACGGTTTCATGATATATTCGTTGGCGCCGGCGTCCAGCGCCTTGGCCATCTGCGATAATTCAGTTTCGCTGGTGACCATTATAAGCGGCACCTTGTCGTACTGGTGATCACCGCGTACCGCGCGCACCAATTCGTAGCCGTTCATCTCCGGCATGTTCCAGTCCACCAGCAATACGTCCGCTTGGCCGATCTCTTTCAAGCGGCGCAGAGCTTCCACCCCGTCGGCGGCCTCGAAGACTTCAAAGCCCACTTCGTTCAACATCTTCTTGATGATCGTTCGCGTCGCCCGCGAATCGTCCACGATGAGTGCCCGCATATGCTCCTCGCCCTTAATGGGGCCCTATCGGTATGACTCTTTCCATTTCATCATCGCCCCGGTTAATTCCAAAGATATTTTCACATAGTTACTCTCCGCGGCGAGCTCATGCTCCGCCTCTCGTTTGTGTCCTCGGACGCCGAGGCCGAGAACACGAGCGGCTTCGGCGTGAAACTTGCCGTGCAAATCCTGCACGGTCTTCCAGTGCGAGGACTTTTGATCGCTCAGCGGCAGGGAATAAAGCCAATTGCCGAAGTCGCAAAAGTTATCCGGACGCACGCGCTCGACGGTGAACTCGCTTTTCCCGGTCTCGATCGCTTCTCTAAGCCGTTGTTTCCACATTCCGTGGGCGCCGATTGCTTTGGTTATTTCTTCGGCTATCGCCATCGGTCTCTCCTTTCGTGATATGAATTGTTCGTTCAGCGCAATAACTAAACGGATGCGCCGATTCACAGCTCATGGAGCGTCTTGTCCGCCGGCTGGTAGTTCGACCGCGGCATGCCCGGCAGCTTCGGCGTCTGCTTTTCTACCTTCATGACCGGCTGTGCCTCATACCCCCCGTCCTCATACTTGAACTGGTTGACCGCGTCCTGTAATTCACCGGCCAACCGCGCCATCTCCTGCGCCGCCGTCTTCGTCTCGGTCGCGCCGCTCGCCGTGCTCTGCGCCGCCTGTGCCACCCCGGTAATATTCTGCACGATCTCGTCACTCCCCCGGGCTGCCTCCGAGACATTCCTTGACATTTCGTTGGTCGTCACACTCTGCTGCTCCACCGCGCTGGCAATCATGTTCGCGATGTCACTGACTTGGTTAATCACTTGAGTAATCCGTCCAATGGCAGCCACCGACTCCTGCGTGCTTCCCTGGATAGCCTGTATCTTGTTGCTGATATCCTCGGTTGCCTCGCCCGTCTGCTTGGCCAGCTCCTTAACCTCATTGGCGACCACCGCGAATCCCTTCCCCGCCTCTCCAGCCCTCGCCGCTTCTATCGTCGCGTTGAGCGCCAATAAATTGGTCTGCTCGGCAATCGAGGTGATCACCTTGATCACGTTGCCAATCTCCGCGCTTGATTGTCCCAGCTTGGTGATGGTCAGGTTGGTCTTCTCGGCCACCTGCACCGCTTCCTTTACCACCCGGGCCGCTTCGCTGGTGTTTTTGGCGATCTCTTTGATCGACGCGATCATCTCCTCCGTCCCCGCCGCCACCGTCTGCACGTTCTTGCTCACCTGCTCGGAGGCCGCCGACACCACGTTGGCCTGCGCCGCGGTCTGCTCGGAGTTCGAGCTCATCTGCTGGCTGATTTCATTCAATTCCTCCGATGAAACCGCCAAAGATTGCATATTGTCACCGATGATCCGCACGGTATGCTGGATTTTTTCCACAAAGACGTTGAACCAGTGCGCCAACTCGCCGATTTCATCCTGGCTTCTCACCATCAACCGCTTGGTTAAATCCCCTTCGCCTTCCGACATGTCTTTGAGCTGGGAGACGACCGCATCAAGCGGCCGGGCGATGATCCGCTTGCACAGATAATAGAATCCGATCAGCAGGAGCGCTCCGAAGCCGATTGCTGTCATAAGAATGTTGCGGCGAAAATCGGCGTTGGCTTGCTCAAGTTGGTCGAGCCCGATCTCCAAGCTGACCGCTCCCAACACCGTACCTTCCGGCGCCTGATGACAACTGGTGCAGTCTCGACCCATGAAGTCCTTGCTTGCCTTTACCGGCATGACGGCTCGATAGACGGACGAAGCGCCGCGCTCTTCCACGCCGAAATAGGGCTTGCCTTCGTTTAAGACTTGCTGCTCCAACGCGTCGGTTTTCCCGCTGTCGCTTAGCTTGAATTGCTGCCGCAGCGATTCCGTCGCAATCACCCGCAACGACTTTAACCCCTGGGTTTTCTGCAGTTCGCCGATGACCGCGCTTATCTCTTTTGGGTTGCCCGAAGCCATCGCCAGCCCGAGAGCGGTATAAACCATATGCGTGGAGCCCGCCGCGAAGGCATCCGCTTGCTCCAGCGCCATGCGGCGTTGTTGGCGCAGGCCCCAATAGATCGTGCCACCCGTAGCCAGCGCCATGACCAGGACAAAAACGCCGACGATGCGCGCCCAAATGGGCAACGTCCTCACCCAGGTAAACATTTCAGCGCCCTCCTCCCATCGAAATCCTGCCGTTTGGCTGTACTCAAAACCTGTCCCCTTAGGTCAAGCATCCTACAAGGCATGCACCGTTGCCCCGGCCGGTCGGTGCATCGGCTGTTGCTTCGGCATCGTCCTAGGCCTGCTCCCCTTCATGGAGGTCACGGGCATGGCCTGTTGGGCCTGGTCATCGATCTTGAACTGGCTGACCGCGCTCTGTAATTCACCCGCCAGCCGCGCCAGCTCCTGCGCCGCTGTTTGCGTCTCGCAGGCGCCGCTCGCCGTGCTTTGCGCCGCCTGTGCCACTCCCGTGAGGTTCTGCACGATTTCACTGCTCCCTCTGGCCGCTTCCATCACGTTGCGGCCGATCTCGTTGGTCGTCACGCTCTGCTCCTCCACCGCGCTCGCAATCGTGTTGGCGATGTCGTTGATATGGTTGATCACCGTGCCGATGGTGCCGATGTCATCCACCGCCGCCTGGGTGTTATGCTGGATCGCGGCAATTTTGCGGCTGATGTCTTCGGTCGCTTTGCCAGTCTGCTTCGCCAGCTCCTTTACTTCGTTGGCAACCACGGCGAAGCCCTTGCCCGCTTCGCCGGCGCGCGCCGCTTCGATCGTCGCGTTGAGCGCGAGTAGGTTCGTTTGCTCCGCAATGGACGTGATCACCTTGATCACGTTGCCGATCTCCGCGCTCGATGCTCCGAGCTTGGTGATCGTCTGGTTGGTCTTCTCCGCCATCTCCACCGCTTCTTTGGCCACCCGCGCCGCGTCGCTGGTGTTCTTGGCGATCTCTTTGATCGACGCGCTCATCTCTTCCGTCGCTGCCGCCATCGTTTGCACGCTTTTGCTTACCTGCTCCGAGGCCGCCGACACCACGTTGGCCTGTGCCGCCATCTCTTCCGAATTCGAGCTCATTTGATGGCTTACCACCGAAAGCTCCTCGGAAGAGCTGGCCACATCATGTGCCTCGCGCCCGATCATGCGCACGGTATTTTGGATTTTCTCCACGAACGTATTGAACCACTTGGCCAACTCGCCGATCTCGTCGGCGCTGCTGGCATCCAGCCGCGCGGTCAAATCCCCTTCGCCCTCGGCGATATCCTTGAGCAGATTGACGATCCTGCCGAAGGAGCGCGCCAGATAGCGGCTCAGGATGAAGCTGAGCGCCAAAGCGAGAGCCAATGACGTGACCACCGCAACCACGACCGTCCAACGGATGTTCGCCGCGCGTAGGCTTGCAGCATTGGCGAACGCCCTGGCTTGGCCCAAGCGTAGCTCGCTAAGCTTGGCCAGATTTTTTCTGGCAGCTTCGAATTTCGCCGCCCCATCGCCCATCGAGAGATCGATCGCGTCGCGGCGCGCCGGCGGCGTGTCCTCGGAGAGAACTTTGATCACCTCGCGGGAGGCCTGCGCCCAGTTCTTAAACGCTGATTCGAAGGCCGGCCGCAACTTTTGATCTTCCGCGCTCGCCGTTAGCGCCGTGTAACCCTTCCATTGCGCCAGGGCATCTTCGAGCTGAGCGCTATGCGCCTTGACCAGCTCCTTGGCCTGCGGCGTCGCCATGCTCATGAACATCAAGCTGCGCTCGGCGACCAGCGCTCGCTGCATGTCGAGGTCGGTCTGCAACAGATGATCCACCGCGGGAAGGCTCTGGGTGGCGGAAACCTGGAAGGCGTGGTCAATGGTCGAAAATGCCCATATTCCGAGCACACCGACCAGGCCCGTGGTCGCCGCTAGACCTAAACAAACGGCCATGAGCCGGGCTCGAATCGTCCAATTTCGCAGGTGTGATAAAAAACTTTTCATCGGATCTTTCAACGCTCCGTGAAGTTATCGCACTGTCTGTTAGACTGAATTGTTTATCGTTGACCGTCGCCTCAGTGATTGTCCTTGGCGCACTTTGCACCCTCAGGGCCAAAGTTCAAAACGTTCAACCGCTTTGCTCCGTTCAAACGGTTTGAACGGTTTGAACGATTTGAACTATTTGAACAACTTGAACGGTCATGATCTCTCGCGCCAAGACCGCCAAGACGGTTCACTTCTTGCCCAGCTTCTCCAGCTGCGTCAGGTTCACGCCGACCACCAGAGCGCCGATCGCTTTGCCCCCGGCCTGCACCGGAACCGAGATCTGGATCTGATAAGTCTGCGCCGACTCATCGAACTCGGCCTGTCCCTGCCAGGATTTACCGCTGCCGAACGGGACATCGAACTTCGCTGCGCCCCTGTGGATGTAACTCGTGGTCTTCTCCACGAACGCAACCTTTTCGCCCTGAGCCGCGTTCAGAAACGCTTCGGTGAACGTGCCGTTGCTGGCATCGAGCTTCGACTTGAGATATTTTCCCGCGGCATTGCTTTGGAACTCCTTGACGACGTCGTCGCTGCGCCGAATCGTTTTCCATTTAGGGTTGTCCATCCCGGCAATCGGCCCTTTGCTGTTCTGCTCGGTCACCGCCTTGACGACCACCGAGTCGCCCGCCCAGCCGCTTATCTGGGTTTTCATCTTGTCCAACTCCGCCTGAACCGCCGGGGTCATCTCGAAACCCGCGGCCCGCCCGGCAAACGCCGCCAAAGACAGCAGAATCGCCGCCAAGAAATTTACTTTCGTTTTCATAAACGCCTCCTATGTAATGTTTTCTCTTTGCCTGTTGCCTCGCCAACTTTGGATTCCGCAATCTTGATCTCCGCGTCCCCACTCCACCGCGGTGAGTTCGACGAACGATTCTTCACCGCAGAGACACAGGTCATGAGAAAAAATTCGTTCATGGTTCGACGGGCTCACCACGAACTGGAAGGCGTAATGTAAATTCAAGTACTTCGCCGTTCGTCCTGAGCGCGTCGAAGGGCGATCGGCTATTTTTTCTCACGACGGTTTCATTTCCGGACTCCGAATTCTACCTTCGATCTTCCATCCTCCATCCTCGGCCTTCCTCATTTTGCCTCCTGCCTCCTGCCTATTGCCCCCTGCCTTCTCGTTACAGCGTATGCAGCGCGACTCCCGCAGGCATGCGGGACGGTTGGGATTTCACGCGCGCCGCCCTGGGCGACTTCTCGCTGACGCGCGCCGTCGGCTCGGCCTCATACTCATCTCCGCCGTACTTGAACTGGCTGACCGCGCTCTGTAGCTCACTCGCCAGCCGCGCCAGCTCCTGCGCCGCCGCCTGCGTCTGGCTTGCCCCGCTTGCCGTGCTCTGCGCCGCCTCGGCCACCCCCATGAGGTTGCGCACGATCTCGTTGCTCCCCCTAGCCGCCTCCCCGACGTTGCGCCCGATCTCGTTGGTCGTCGCCGACTGCTCCTCCACCGCGCTCGTAATCGTATCGGCGATATCGTTGATCTGGTTGATGATCCCGCCGATCTGCTCAATCGCCGCCACCGCCCCCAGCGTGTCTTGCTGGATCGCGCCGATCTTGTTCCTGATATCCTCAGTGGCATCGCCCGTCTGCTTGGCCAGCTCCTTAACCTCGTTGGCCACCACCGCAAATCCTTTCCCGGCTTCTCCGGCTCTGGCCGCCTCAATCGTCGCGTTGAGGGCCAGTAGATTCGTCTGCTCTGCAATCGAGGTGATCACCTTGATGACGTTGCCGATCTCGGCGCCGGACGCCCCAAGTTTGCTGATCATCGCATAGGTCTTCTGCGCCACCTCCACCGCTTCCTTGGCCACCCGCGCCGCCTCGCTGGTATTCTTGGCGATCTCCCTGATCGACGCGCTCATCTCCTCCGCCCCCACCGCCACCGTCCGCACGTTCTTGCTCACCTGCTCGGAGGCCGCCGACACCACATTGGCCTGTGCCGCCATCTCTTCCGAATTCGAGCTCATTTGATGGCTTACCACCGAAAGCTCTTCGGAAGAGCTGGCCACATCATGCGCTTCGCGTCCGATCATGCGCACGGTATTTTGGATTTTCTCCACGAATATATTGAACCACTTGGCCAACTCCCCGATCTCGTCGGCGCTGGTGGCATCCAGCCGCGCTGTCAAATCCCCTTCGCCCTCGGCGATATCCTTGAGCAAGTTAACGACCCTGCCAAAGGAGCGCGCCAGATAGCGGCTCAGGATGAAGCTGAGCGCCAGAGCGAGAGCCAATGACGCGACCACCGCAACGACGACCGTCCAACGGATGTTCGCCGCGCGTAGGCTTGCAGCGTTGGCGAACGCCTTGGCCTGGCCCAAGCGTAGCTCGCTAAGCTTGGCCAGATTTTTCCCGGCGGCTTCGAATTTCGCCGCCGCGTCGCCCATCGAAAGATCGACCGCGTCGCGGCGCGCTTCCGGGGTATCCTCGGAAAGAACCTTCACGACCTCGCGGGAGACCTGTTCCCAGTCTTTAAATGCCGCCTCAAAGGCCGGCCGCAGCTTTTGCTCCTCAGCGCTGGCCGGCAGCGCCGTGTAGTTTTTCCAGTGCGCCTTGGCGTCTTCGAGCTTTTTGCTATGGGCCTGCACCTGCTCCTTCGCCCTCGGCGTCGCCATGCTCATGAACATCAGGCTGCGCTCGGAGACCAGCACTTGCTGCATGTCGCGGTCGGTCTGCAACAGCTGATCCACCGCGGGAAGACTCTCGTTGGCGGAAATCTGGAAAGCGCTGTCGATCGTCGAAAACGCCCAGATGCCCAGCGAGCCGACCAGACCCGTCATCGCCGTTAAACCTAAACAAACCCCCATGAGCCGCGCCCGGATCGTCCAATCTTGAAGGTGTGAAAAAAAACTTTTCATCGTATTTTTCAACGCTCCCTGAATTTATCCCACCGTCTGCTAGACTGAATAATTTATCGTTGACCGTCGCGTCAGTGATTTCCCTTGGCGCCCCCTTCGACATATCAGGGCATGCATTGCGTCTTTGCCCGACATCTTTCGGCTCTCTCGTTCGTCCTAGTCAAGGTTCTAAGTCTGCCCTGAGCAACGTCGAAGGGTTCAAAGTTCAAGGTGTGGAGCGGGGACGTTGAACATTGAACATTGAACTTTTGAACGACGAGCGCTTTCAATCGCGCCAAGACCGCCATGACGGTTCACTTTTTGCCGAGCTTCTCCAGCTGCGTGAGGTTCACGCCGATCACCAGCGCGCCGATCGCTTTGCCCCCGGCCTGCACCGGAACCGAAATCTGGATCTGATAGGTCTGCGCCGACTCATCGAACTCGGCCGGTCCCTGCCAGGACTTGCCGCTGCCGAACGGAACGTCGAATTTTGCCGAGCCTTTGTGGATGTAACTCGTGGTCTTCTCGACGAAGGAGACCTTTTCGCCCTGAGCCGCGTTCAGAAATGCTTCGGTGAACGTCCCGTTGCTCGCCTCGATCTTGGCTTTGAGATATTTTCCGGCGGCATTGCTTTGGAAATCCTTGACGACGTCGTCGCTGCGCCGAATCGTTTTCCATTTGGCGTTGTCCATCCCGGCAATCGGCCCCTTGCCGTTCTGCTCGGTCACCGCCTTAATAATCACCGAATCGCCGGCCCAGCCGCTTATCTGAGATTTCATCTTGTCCAGCTCCGCCTGCACCGCCGGGGTCATTTCGAAACCCGACGCACGCCCAGCAACCACTGCCAAGAACAGCAAAATCGCCGCCAAAAGATTTATTTTCGTTTTCATAAACACCTCCTATGTAATGTTTTCTCTTTGCCTGTTGCCTCGCCAACTTTGGATTCCGCAATCTTGATCTCGGCGTCCCCACTCCGCCGCGGTGAGTTCGACGGACAACTCTTCACCGCAGA
>Ga0326597_10014199_pt1 | contig 10444 bp, 9 predicted proteins | sample RVTome_12_FD_203789 | JGI IMG/M metagenome (GOLD analysis project Ga0326597, IMG submission 203789) | Soil microbial communities from uranium-contaminated site in the Upper Colorado River Basin, Wyoming, United States - RVT100D185 | ecosystem: Environmental > Terrestrial > Soil > Contaminated >... | reverse complement strand
CGCCGCCCCCGAAAAACCGATCGGCGGTCGGGCCCAGCAGCGCGCGAAGCCGCTGCCACGCCAGGCGATAGTCAATCGTGGAGACGGACCGGTCCGGCGGTTCGAGGCTGAGCGGAGACGGATCGCCGGCGCGGGCGGCGGCGGCGACCGGGTCCACGAACAGCTCGTTGAGAAAGAGCCGGCTCAACGGTGCGTAGGGGCTGGGCTCGTAGGGCCGGTCGAGGAAGGTCGGCAGGAGCGGGAGCGTCGCCACGTAGGAGCCCCCCGTTCGCCCGACCCAATCCAGGACCTCCTTCAGGTCCGTGTACATCGCCGGCAACGGCGTCCCCTCCGGCCCGTAGCCGTGCAGCGGAAGGAACAGGCCCCAGCTCCGCGGGCGCGGCGGCAGCCAGGCGATCCGGGGCGCCGATAACACCCGCGTGGCCCAGAACCGCCCCGCCGCCTCCACCTCCACGTCGTGAATGCCGATGGGCAACGGTCCCGCCACCGGGTACCGGGCGAGTCCCGGCCGCGGCCCGGGCTCGGCTCGAACCTCCGCTTGTCGCTCGGTTCCGTCCTCGAGCCGGATCCGCACCCGCACCGGGCCGGCGCATCCCGGATCCGGTCCGGCAACGTGCGTGATTTCTCCGTTCCAGGCGACGGCGACGGGGTTCCCCCGTGTCGTGCCCGCCCTGGCCCGCAGGACTTCCTCGCAGTCCCGGACCTTCTCGACCGGCGCGCCCAGCGAGCGCAGCACCGCCAGGATCGCCTCCCGGGGCGGGCTCCGCTCGGCGCCGTAGATGTCCGTGTATCGCATGACGATACCGAGCTCGGCCGCAAGGGCGGCGAGCGCCGGATCGATGCCGGGTGTTCTGTGCACGACCCTTCCAGAGCTCCCTGTCGCAGCCGGAACCTCTGGAAAGTGACACCTCTCCCGGTTGCCGCCAAGACAGTGGCGCTTTTTCCGGCGCCCGGTGTATACGGCGCGACCCCGCGCCCGCCGGTCAGGCGCCGGTGTCGAACCCGACAAACCTATTGTGAGGTCAGGAATGCGTTCTGTCGTTCGTTTGCTGCTCGTCTCCGGCCTCGCCGCTGCCTGCGGCGACTCCGGAAACCCGCCACCCGCCGATTCATCCGCCGTCGATTCGGCTGCGCAGCCCGCTCCTTCCGACGAACCCTCGACGCCCTTTGGCTGGATGCCGGCCTCGGCGGACTCGTCCCGGCCCGCCGGCACCATCGGGGACAAGGACCAGGCCTTTCACGTCGTGGCATACCTGAAGGAGTGGGAGATCCAGGTCTCGCCGGACACGATCCCCGCTGGCGAGGTCACCATCGCCATCGAAAACCGCGGAGAACGGCCCCACGCCGTCGAGGTCCGCAGCGACAGGGCAGGCCGCTGGCGCTCCGCGCCGATCCCGCCCGGGGGCACGGTCACCATGACCATGCCCATGCCGCCCGCCAACTTCGAGATCGCCAGCACCACTGAAGCCTATGTCGAGCGCGGCATGAAAACCCTCCTCATCGTCCGCTGAGCCCCCTTTTTTTCGGGGGGTCGGGCCCGCTTCCGGCCCGGGGGGGGCTTTGGGGGGGGGCCCCGCCCCCCCGACACTTCGTCCGCGACCCCCGTTCCACGCAAACGTCTGGCCGTGAACCGGTTGAACGGCGCAACAGCTGATGCTTCCGAGCGACTCGGTTTTGCCGTCCGGGTGGCCCGCGAAGCGGGGGCCCGGGTGCTCGAGCACTACGGGGAGACGGAGCACGCAACAAAGTCGGGCGGCTCGCCGGTCACGGCCGCGGACCTGGCCTCGAACGCCCATATCGTGACGTCGATCCGGCAGGCATGGCCGGGCGAGGGTGTGCTTTCGGAGGAGTCCGCCGACGAGTCCGGCCGCCGCGAGGCGGCGTGGGTCTGGGTTGTGGATCCGCTGGATGGGACGCGCGAGTTCCTGGCGCGGAACGGCGAGTTCTCGGTGATGATCGGTCTCCTCGAGCGCGACCGCCCGGTGCTCGGCGTCGTCTACCTTCCGGCGAGTGGCACCTTGTACGCCGCGGAACGGGGTCGAGGCGCGTGGAGGGAGACAGCGGACGGGACGCGGGAGCGGCTGTGGCGCACCGGCGGACGGCCGGCGGAGATCCGTATGGTCGGCTCGCGGTCGCATGGCGAGCCCCTGCTCGCGAGAATGGCAGCGGCGCTCGCGGTGAAGGATGTCCGGCCATCGGGGTCCGTCGGCATCAAATGCGCGCGGATCGCCGAGGGAGACCGCGACCTCTACATCCACCCGGTCCCGTGGCTCAAGGAGTGGGACACGTGTGCGCCGGAGGTGCTGCTATCCGAGGCGGGCGGCATCGTGACGGATTGCCGCGGGGCGGCCCTGTGCTACAACAAGGAGACGCCGGCGCAGCCGGACGGAATCCTGGCATGCGTGGCGGCGCTCCATGCGCCGGTCCTGGAACGGATCGGCCCGTTGTACGCGGCGGCGATGGACGCCGTCGCCGGGGAATGAACCGAGAGCGATCGATGGAACCGAAGAGCCAGAATATCTACTGGAACGTGAGCGATGTGCAGCGCAGCTACCGGGAGCGGAGCCATGGCCACCGCGGAGCCACCGTGTGGCTGACGGGTCTGTCGGGGTCCGGCAAGAGCACGCTCGCCCGGCTGCTGGAGACCGCGCTGTTCGAGCGGAAGTGCCACGCCTACGTCCTGGACGGGGACAATATCCGTCACGGCCTGAACCGGGATCTGGGCTTCAGCCCGGAGGACCGGGCGGAGAACATCCGCCGGATCGGCGAGGTGTCGAAGTTGTTCACGGACTTCGGCGCGATCGTGGTGACCGCGTTCATTTCGCCCTATCGCGCGGACCGGGACCTGGTCCGCGGCCTCATGGCGGAAGGGGATTTCATCGAGGCGTACGTAGACTGTTCGCTCGACGTTTGCGAGCAGCGCGACCCCAAGGGGCTCTACAAGAAGGCGCGCCGGGGCGAAGTGAAGGAATTCACGGGGATCTCGGCGCCCTACGAAGCGCCCGCCTCACCCGAGCTGGTGCTGCGCACCGACCGCTGCACGCCGGAGGAGTGCATCGCGCAACTGCTCGGGTACCTGGAAGCGAACGGCTACCTGGCCGTGACCGCCGGCGTGGAGGCCGGGAGCTGATGCGGGTGCGCGTCGCACGCGGAACGTGAGCGAATCCGCCGCGGAGCGACCGCGCAGGCCAGAGCGGGAGCCGGCGTCCGGCCCCGCTTCCTTCGAGTGGCCGGCGGACCGGCCGGAGGATCTGCGGTCGACGCCGATCGCCGCGCCGGCGTCGCTCGGTGGTTCACGCCTCCGTCGCCGACTGGCTCTGGCCGGCTGCCTGGCGGGCGCGGCGATCCTGGCGCTGCCGGGTCCGGTGGGCCTGCCGCGCGCGGGACAGGCATCGTTCGGCGTGTTCGTCATCGCCGTCACGCTGTGGGTCACGAACGCGTTGCCGATCGGGGTCACAGGGCTGCTGGCGGTGGCGCTGCTGGGGACGGTCGGCGGGCTCTCACCTCAGGACGCGTACGCCGCGTTCGGCAACCCGGCCGTCTTCTTCATTCTGAGCGTCTTCATCATGGCCGCCGCCGTGATCCAGTCGGGTCTCAGCAAGCGGCTCGCCCTCCTGCTCCTGCGACGGTTCGAGGGTGGCGTGTTCCGGCTGGTGGCGGGAGTGATGCTCGTGGGCGCGGTGTTGACGGTCTGGATGCCGAACCAGGCGACCGCCGCGATGCTGTTTCCGATCACGCTCGAGATCGCGCGGGCGGCGGGGCTCAGGCCGGGCCGCAGCGCCTACGGGCAGACGCTATTCCTGTCGCTGGCATGGGGAGTGATGCTGGGCGCGAACGCCTCCGTGCTGGGCAGCGCCCGGGTGCCGCTGGCGCTCGAGCTGCTGGAGCAGAGGTATGGCGAGACGATCACGTTCGCCGGCTGGCTGCTGGCGTCGCTGCCAGCCGTGGTTCTGGGTCTCGGGGTGGGTCTGCTGGTGCTCCGCTTCGCCTGCCGCAGCGAGGACGTGGATCTGGGCGCGGCGCGAGGCGCCATCGAGGACGGCGTGGCCCGGCTCGGCCCACTCGGGCGCCGCGAACTGCTGGTGGCTGCCGTAATGGTCGCCACCATCGCAGCCTGGGTCCTGCTCAGCGGACGCATCGACCGGGCCGCCATCGCCGTTCTGGGCGCCGTCGCGATGTTCGCGCTCGGGCTCCTGCGCTGGGCGGACCTCGATGGATTCGTGCCGTGGGGGATCGTGCTCATGTACGGCGGCGCCGTCGCCATCGGCGTCGCCATCGACCGGAGCGGGGCGGGCGCCTGGCTGGTGGACGGGCTGCTGGGCGGCACCCGGCTGCCGCCGTTGGCCGTGCTCGCGGTGCTGGCACTGGCCTCGGTCGCCCTTTCCGAGGTGATGAGCAACGCCGCCGCGGTCGCGGTGCTGCTGCCGCTGGGCTTCACGCTGGCGGGCACGAGCGGACTCGATCCGGTTCTCATCGTCCTGACCACCTGCTTCGGCGCGGGACTGGCCTTCACCTTGCCCATCAGTTCGGCACCCAACACCATCGCCTACGCCAGCGGCTACGTTCGCACTCGCGACATGCTGCTGGTGGGGAGCCTGATGACCGTGGCGCAACTGGGTCTGCTGCTGCTTACCGCCCTGCTGTACTGGCCGCTCGTCCGCGGACTGCTCCAGTGATCACCGAACCACCGGAGGACGTGCCATCATGACCATTGCACCCTACGGGGGGACACTCGTCGACCGCCGGGCCGATGCCACCGCTGCGGCCGCTCTGCGGGCACGGGCCGGCGCGCTTCCCCGGCAGCCCATCACGAGTCACACGCTCTCGGACCTGTACCTCATCGGGGTGGGCGGGTACAGCCCGCTCACCGGATTCATGGGCCGGGCCGACTACGAGAGCGTGCTCGAGCGCATGACCCTCGCGAACGGGCTGCCGTGGAGCGTTCCCATCACGCTGTCGGCCGACGAGACCTTTGCCGCCCGCCTCGGCCAGGGCGCCGAGGTGGCGCTGATCGCGCCGGACGGCCAGCTCGCCGCCGTGCTGACCGTTGTCGAGTCGTTCGCGTGGAACCGCGATCGCGAGGCGGAAACGGTCTACCGTACGCTCGACCGCGCGCACCCGGGCGTGGCCAAGCTCGACGCCATGGGCAACCGCCTGCTCGCCGGTCCCATCACCTGGGTCTATCCCGACGACATCAGCGGCTTCCCGGAGCGCAACCTGGCTCCCGCCGACACCCGCGCCGAGATCGCCCGCCGCGGCTGGAAGACCGTGGTCGCGTTTCAGACGCGCAATCCGGTGCACCGCGCCCACGAGTACCTTCAGAAATGCGCGCTCGAGATGGTGGATGGCCTGCTCCTTCACCCGCTGGTGGGCGACACCAAGTCCGATGACATCCCCGCCGACGTCCGCATGCGCTGCTACGATGCCATCCTGCAGGACTACTACCCGGCCGACCGCGTGCTCCTGTCCGTGTTGCCGGCCGCCATGCGATACGCCGGTCCGCGCGAGGCGATCTTCCACTCGATCATGCGCCGCAACTACGGCTGTACCCACTTCATCGTGGGTCGCGATCACGCCGGTGTGGGCAGCTACTACGGAACCTACGAGGCGCAACAGATCTTCGACGAGGTCGACCTCGTCGCGCTCGGCATCCAGCCGCTGATGTTCGAGCATGCCTTCTTCTGCACGACGTGCGGCCAGATGGTCTCGAAGAAGACCTGCCCGCACGGCAGGGAGAGCCACGTCTTCCTCTCCGGCACCAGGGTGCGCGAGCTGCTGTCCCGCGGCGAACGGCCGCCAGCGGAGTTCACCCGGCCGGAAGTGGCCGACGTGCTCATGCAGGCGTACAGTTCCGGGCCGTCGGTGAGCACCTGAGGGGATCCCGCCCATGAACGACCGTGGCTTCACCGTCTGGTTCACCGGCTTGTCAGGGTCGGGCAAGAGCACCATCGCGCTGCGGGTCGCGGAGTTGCTGCGCGCTCGCCGGTCACGCGTCGAGCTGCTGAGCGGCTCGGAGTTCCGGCGCAACGTCTCGCACGGGCTCGGGTTCTCCAGGGAGGACCGGATCAGCAACGTGCGCCGGATCGGCTACGTGGCCAGGCTGCTCACGCGCAATGGGGTGGCCGTGGTCACCACCTCGATCTCACCGTACCGCGAAACCCGTGACGAATGCCGCCGCATGATCGGTGCGTTCGTCGAGGTCTGGGTCGACTGCCCGCCCGCAGTCTGTGAGCAGCGCGACCGGAAGGGCCTCTGGGCGAGGGCGCGCGCAGGCGAGATCCTCGACTTCACCGGCGTGACGGAAGCGTACGAGCCGCCCACCGCACCCGAGGTCGTGTGTCGTTCCGCGGAGGAGTCACCCGATCGCAGCGCTGCCCGGGTCATCGAGTGGCTCGAGCGTGCCGGCTGGATCGCCCGCAGCGGCGAAACCGCGCCGCGCGAGACCGAGATGGTGAAAGCCCGCCTGCGCGAGCTGGGCGAAGCCTAGCCGGCCGCCCGTCGGCCCGGCATGCGCTGGGCGACCGACTCGAGCAGGTAGCCGCCGCCCACTCCTCCGACCACCATGAGCAGGCCCAGCCAGCCGGTCACGGTCAGGCGCTGGTCGAACAGAGCCAGGGCCAGAAGCGCTCCGACCACCGGTTCGATGCTCGCAGCCACGGCGGTCGGCGCCGCGTCGATGCGCCGGACGGCGGCGAAGAAGCAGAGATTGGCGGCCAGCACCGCACCGGCGCCGAGCGCCAGCACGTAGAGCCAGCCGGCCGGTGAGGGCGGCGGTGCGGGCACGCGGCCGGAGGCCGGGAGAAACGCCGCGAGAAAGAGGGTCCCGCCCGCCAGCTCGAGGAAGAGGACGCGGATGGCGCCGTAGCGGGGCACGGCGAAGCGGGCGAGGAGTGTGGTGCCCGCGTAGCTGGCGGCGGCGAGAAGTCCACCGACTACGCCGACGACCCATCCCTTCCCGCCGGCGGCGGCCGGGATCGTGTCATCGACGAGTGCGCCGTTGACCGTGAACCCCACGCCGAGCATCACCACCACGGCCATGGCGAGGCGGGCGGGCGTGAGGGCCTCTCCGAGCATCAGCCGGGCGAGCACCGCGACGATGACCGGCGCCGTGTAGAGGAGGGCCACGGCGGAGGCGACGCCGACGCCCGCGATCGCGTACTGGAACGCGACTTCGAACACGGCCACGAGCAGCCCGCCCGCCCCGAGCACGAGCAGCAGGGCGCGCCGGTCCGCCCGGAAGATGGAGGGTCGCGCCAGACCGAACAGCGTGAAGCCGACCGTGGCCACGAGCACCCGCCAGAAGCCCACGTCGGTCAGCTGCGAGCCTTCCGCGTAGAGGGCGGTGGAAAGCGGGCCGGTGGTGCCCCAGAGCGCTCCCGCCGCGATGGCGAACAGGAAGCCGGCCGGGATGACCCGGCCGCCCGGGAGGAAACCCTGCGAGTTCGCGTTTGCGGGTGCCACTCCGGATCCGTGATGCCGGGTTGCCGTGCCGCGGCCCACGTCTGCCGCGCGGGGCCGGGCAGGATATCGAGCCGGAACTCCGGGGGCAACGTCCCGGAATCGACGCGGCGTTGCGCGTCGCACCCGCTACCCGGCATCTTCCGCCACTCAACCGGGCCGGGACGATACTCGACATGCAGAGCCTTGAAGACCGCTATCGGGAGTGGGACGGCGAGTTTGTCCTGACCCGGTACGATGCGGCGACCGGCTCCTGGATCTTCATCGCGATCCACGACCGTACGCTCGGGACGGCGGCGGGCGGCTGCCGCATGAGCATCTACGGCTCTCCCGCCGATGGGCTCCGCGACGCCATGCGCCTCGCCCGCGGGATGACGTACAAATGGGCGGCGATCGATTTCCCGTTCGGCGGCGGCAAGACGGTGCTGGCCGTGCCCCGCCCACTGGAGCATGCCGAGCGCGAGCGGCTGCTGCTGAGGCTGGGTGAGCTGATCCAGACGTTGAACGGGGCGTACGGCGTGGGCGTTGACCTCGGCACCACTCCCGAGGACATGGCGATCGTCGGGCGCCGCACGCGCTGGGTTTTCGGCCTGCCGGCGGCCCAGGGAGGCTCGGGCGATCCCGGGCCCTGGACCGCGCTGGGGGTGCATGCCGGGATCCGCGCGTCGTGCCGTCACGCGTACGGGTCCGCGTCCGTCCGGGGCCGCTCCATCCTGGTCCAGGGTCTGGGCGGCGTGGGCGCGCCGCTCGCCCGTGGACTCGCTGCCGAGGGTGCCCGGCTCCTGCTCGTCGATGCCATTCCGGGCCGGGCCGAGGCGCTGGCCGGCGAGATCGGGGCGGAAGTCGTCCCCCCGGAGCAGGCCTACACCCGGGAGTGCGACATCTTCGCCCCCTGCGCGATTGGCGCGATCCTGAACGAACGCAGCATTCCCCGCTTCCGGTGCCGCATCGTGGCCGGGTCGGCCAACAACCAGTTCGAGCGGGATGCCGACGCGGCGCTGCTCCATCAGCGAGGCATCCTCTGGGCGCCCGATTTCGTCATCAATGCCGGAGGCGCCATCGCCCACGGTTCGCTCGAGGTCCTGGGTTGGACCGAGCGGCGCGTCCGAGAGCGCATCGAAGGCATTTACGACACGCTCGACGAGGTGTTCACGGAAGCAGAGAATCGCGGCGAGTCCCCGCTCGATGAGGCGACGCGTCGCGCGGCCCGCATCCTGTCCGACGCTCGCGCTTCACGTCCCGGCGCCGACGCGGCCGCCGGCAGCTGACCCGCCCGCGAGCGTTGTTGCTTCCCCCGCCCCCCCGTACATTGGCGCGCCATGGCCATCGACGACCTGCGTTCGTTCCTCGAGCTTCTCGAGCGTGAAGGCGAGCTGGTCCGCATCCGCGAGCCGCTAGGCGCGCACCTCGAGATCGCGGAAGTCGCCGACCGGGTCATGAAGCAGCCGGGCGGCGGGAAGGCGCTCCTCGTCGAGTCGCCGTTGCTCGACGACGGCTCGCTGAGCCCGTTCCCGGTCGCCATCAACGTGTTCGGCTCGTGGCGGCGCATGGCGCTCGCGCTCGGCGTCGAGGACATCACGGAGCACGCCGCGCGAATCGCCGAACTGATGCAGCCCGACGTGCCCAGGGGATTCTGGGCGAAGGTCCAGCTGATCCCGAAGTTCGCCGAGCTGGCGAAGATCCCGCCCCGCAGCTATCGCGGCACGCCGCCCTGCCAGGAGGTGGTCCTCGAAGGCGCCGACGTGGACCTGCGACGGCTCCCGGTGCTGACGTCATGGCCGAAGGATGCCGGGCCGTTCATCACCCTGCCGATGGTCGTCACCCGGGATCCCGAGACCGGCGTCCAGAACGTCGGCACGTACCGCATCCAGGTGACCGGTCCCGCCACGGCGTTCATGCACTGGCAGCGGCACAAGGGGGGCGCGGCCCACTATCGACGCTGGCGCGAGCGCGGCGAGCGCCGCATGCCCGTCGTCGTCGCGCTGGGCGGCGATCCCGCGACCATGTACGCGCCCACGGCTCCCCTGCCGCCCGGGATCGACGAGTACCTCTTCAGCGGGTTTCTCCGCCGGACCCCGGTGCAGACCGCTTCCGCGGTTTCCTGCGATCTCCGCATACCGGCCGAGGCCGAGATCGTGCTCGAGGGCTGGGTCGACACCACCGAGCCGCTCGGACTCGAGGGCCCGTTCGGCGACCACACCGGGTTCTACACGCCGCAGGACTGGTTCCCCGTGTTCCACGTCGAGCGGATCACGCGCCGCCGCAGCGCGATCTATCCGGCGACCATCGTGGGGCGTCCGCCCATGGAGGACTACTACCTGGGCGGGGCCACCGAGCGCATCTTCCTGCCGCTGCTGCGCATGTCGATGCCGGAGATCATCGACTACCACATGCCGGCCGAAGGCATCTTCCACAACCTCGTGTTCGTGAGCATCCGCAAGGAGTATCCGGGGCACGCCTACAAGGTCATGAACGGGCTCTGGGGCCAGGGCCTGATGAGCCTCGCCAAGGTGATCGTGGTGGTCGACCACGACATCGACGTCAAGAACCCGCCCGAGGTCTGGTGGTACGCTCTCAACAACATCGACCCGGAACGCGATGTCCGCTTCACGTTCGGTCCCGTCGATGACCTCGACCATTCGGCCCGCAGGCCCGCATTCGGCTCCAAGATGGGCATCGATGGCACCCGCAAGCTGCCGGAGGAAGGATTCGATCGGACCTGGCCGGAAGTCATCCGCATGGATGCGTCGGTGAAGGCGAAGATCGACCGGATCTGGCCGGGTCTCGGCTTGTGAGCGCGGGCACGGGCAGCGCCGCCACGGCCGGACCGGGCCGCGAAGGGCAGACGATCGGCGGCGAGTCGCTGCTCGCGCGCTACGCGAGCCTGGTGAAGCTCCCCCACACGCTGTTCGCGCTGCCGTTCGCCGGAATCGGCGCCGTGCTCGCGTCCCGCACGCACATCGACCGCATGACGCCGGGCACCCTG
>Ga0326597_10014198_pt1 | contig 10445 bp, 5 predicted proteins | sample RVTome_12_FD_203789 | JGI IMG/M metagenome (GOLD analysis project Ga0326597, IMG submission 203789) | Soil microbial communities from uranium-contaminated site in the Upper Colorado River Basin, Wyoming, United States - RVT100D185 | ecosystem: Environmental > Terrestrial > Soil > Contaminated >... | reverse complement strand
GTCGAGGGGAGCGCTCTTCCGTTCGGTCCCTTCATCGCGAACGTGATCACGAGCGATGAGCTCCTCCACGGCGGCGAGATGCCGGCACCGGCGTCGTCGATCTATCCGACCCTGCGTCCGTGCGGCGGCTTGCTCTTCCTCGGGTCGTGGGAGACTTCGCAACGCGTGCCGCGCTCGCTCTCCGCGCTCGACGCGTGGCTCGCCTCCGCGCCCGAGATCTTCGGAACCACGACCCACGACGAGGTGGACGGACGCTTCCTCGTCCACCACCGCGGCAAGCTCGCCGGCGCGCGCGACTGGACGCACCAGTACGCGAGCGCCGACAACTCGGCGTGCAGTGCCGACGAGCGCGTCGGTGGCAAGCTGCGCGTCGCGTGGTTCGGACGCCCGGGCGCGCGACCGATGCCCGACCGCGGCCCGCGCAACCCGGCGCCGGTCGCGGCGAACGGACGACTCTACGTCGAGGGCGATCGCGTGCTCTTCGGCGTCGACGCGTACAACGGCACCATCCTCTGGACGCTCCAGGCGCCGACTATGCGCCGCGCGAACATGCCGCGAGCGAGCTCGAATCTCGTCGCGATGGACGACCGCGTCCTCGTCGCGATCGGCGACCGCTGCGTCGCGTTCGACGGTCCGACGGGCGAGCGCATCGCCGACTGGCGGGTCGAGAGCGACGCGAACGACGTGAACGACGCGAACGACGCGAACGACGCGAACGGCGCGAACGACGCGAACGGCGCGAACGGCGCGAACGGCGCGAACGGCGCGAACGAGCGCGAGTGGGGCTACCTCGCGGTCGCCGGCGCGACGCTCCTCGGCAGCTCGACCGCGCGCGGCGGCAACTACCTCGGCGACACCGGCGAGTGGTACGAGGACTTCGAGGACGCGGCGGTCGCGAAGGTGACCAGTCGCCGCATCTTTGCGAGGGACGCGCGCTCCGGCGCCGAGATCTGGTCGCGCGAAGGCGGCGTCGTCGTCAATTCGACGATCACGGTCTCCAACGGCGTCGTCTACTTCGTCGAGAGTCGCAGCCCCGAGGCCATCGCGTCGCGCTCGGACCGGCTGACGAAGGAGATCGAGAGCGAGCAGTACATCGTCGCGCTCCACCTCGACAGCGGCAGCGTCCTCTGGGAGCGCAAGCACGACTTCAGCCAGTGCCAGTTCACGCTCTACGCAGCCCATCAGCAGGACACCCTGCTCGTCTCGGGCAGCGACGAGAAGAAACGCTTCCACACCTGGGCGTTCGACACCGGGAGTCGCGAGTTGCGCTGGGAACATCACGCCGACGCGAAGAAGACCCATCACAGCGGCCACCTGGCGCGTCCGGTGGTCGTCGGCCAGCGCGTCTACCTGAACAAGCACACGCTCGACCTCGCGAGCGGCGAGGTCCTGAAGATCGATCCGTTCGACTACCACGGCTGCGGCACGATGGCCGCATCGGCGAGCACGCTCTTCCACCGCTTCGAATACCACGGCATGCTCGATCTCGCGTCCGGCGTGCGCACCGAGTTCGTCGGCGTGCGCGGGAACTGCTGGCTCGGCCAGATTCCGGCCGGCGGCATGCTCCTCGCTCCCGAGAGCGGCGCCGGCTGCTCGTGCACCCACGCGATCCAGACCTCGATGGCGTTCGTTCCGGTCGCCGGCGACCCGGACGACGGGGCATCCGAGTAACGGGGCTTCGATCGGAGGAGTCGGCGCGAGCGGACCGAATCCGCGCGCAACGACCGGCGCATGGCAAGCTACTTCCAGTTCGTGCTCCGTCACCGCGTGCTCGCGCTCGTCGCGATGGCGCTCGTCACCGCGGCCTGTGCGTTCGCGCTGCGCGACGCCTACATCGGCTCGTCGATCGCCAAGCTCTTCCTCGGCGAGTCGCCTGACTACACGCGCTACCGCGCGCTCGTCGAGCGCTTCGGCAGCGACGAGCTGCTGGTCGTCGCTTACGAAGACGACGACGTCCTCGCGCCGGAGAGCCTGCATCGGCTCCAGCGCGTCGTCGCGCGACTCGTCGAGATCGCTGACATCGACAGGGTCCAGAGCCTCCTCGACGTCCGCCGGGTCTTCCTGACCGGCGAGGACGAGTTCGTCGACTCGTTCATCGCGGCGATGGCCGCCGATTCCGAGCTGCGCGCCGAAGCCCTCGAACGCGTGCGCAGCGACCGTTTCGCCTCCGGCACGGTGCTGTCGCACGACGGACGGAGCGCCGCGGTGATCATCACGCTCGTCGATGCTTCGCAACGCTCGGTCGAGAGCAACGTCGAGCTCATCGATCGCGTCATCGACGCGTTCGTCGCCGAGGGGCACGACCCCGCCACCCTGCACCGCGCCGGCGCGATCGCCGTGCTTGCCGAGGTCATGGCGCAGACGTACTTCAACATCTCTCGGCTCTTCCCGGTCGTCTGCGTGGTCCTCGTCCTCGTCGTGATCGTCCTCTTCCGCAGCTTCTGGCCGGTTCTCATCTCGATGGGCGTGGCGATCGTCTCGGTCGTCTGGACGATGGGAATCGCCGTCGCGTTCGAGCCGGAGGTCAACATCCTCCTGGCGTCGGTGCCGGCGGTGATCCTCATCATCTCGTTCTCCGACGTGATCCATCTGCTGAGCGCGTACCTGCTCGAGCTCGACGAACCGAACCGCTCGCAGCGCGACGCGATCGTCGCGAGCGCGCAGGACGTCGGCTTCGCGTGCGTGTTCACTTCGCTGACGACGTTCGTCGGCTTCGTGTGTCTCTCGCTCATCCCGACGCCGGTGTTCCGCCAGATGGGCATCGTGCTCGGACTCGGCGTCGCGATCGCGCTCGGCATCGCGATGACGCTGGTGCCAGTCCTGCTGTCGTTCCTGCCCGCGCCGCGACGCCGCCGCCGCTCGCCGCGGACTCGCCGCATCGAGTGGATCGACGGCGCGCTGCGACTCTGCGAGCGCACCAGCCTCGCGCATCCGTGGCTCGTGATCGCCAGTTCGACGGCGATCTTCGCACTGGCTGTCGCCGGCACGATGCGGATCGAGGTCGAGAACGAGCTCACCAAACGCCTGCGTCCGTCGAACCCGGTGCGACGCGACACCGACTGGTTCGAAAAACACCTCGCCGGCACCAACGTGCTCGATCTCTACATCGAGGCCGGCGGTCCGTCCGGTGTGCTCGAGCCCGAGGTCTTCGCCGCCATCGGACGGCTCCAGGATGACGTCGAACGGCTCCCGGGCGTCGACCTCGTTCTCTCACCCGTCACCCTGGCGCGCGAGATCCTCGCGGCCTCGCTCGGGCGCGACTCGGCGGACGACGATGTGCCGCTGCCGCGCGACTCGCAGGACCTGCGCCAGCTCCTGACGACGATCGAGCTCTTCGACCCGAGCGCGCTCGCCACGCTGCTCGCGAGCGACGGCCACACGATGCGACTTCTCGCGCGCCTCGAGGAGAAGGGCCTGCGCGCGACCCACCGCATCGGCACCGAGGCGCTCGAGCTCGCGGCGGCCCGGCTCGGCGACCGTGCGCGCGTCGAAGCCACCGGGATTTCGTTCCTCATCGGCGGCTGGCTCGACAGCATCCTCGTCGGTCAGCGCCACGCGCTCCTCAGCTCGTTCGTGACCATCGCGCTGATGATGGCGGTCGCGCTCCGTTCGCTGTCCGCCGGCGTCTGGTCCATGCTTCCGAATCTGCTGCCGCTCCTCGTGATGTCCGGCTGGATCGGTTTCACGTGGGACCAGGTCGACTCGGACACCATCGGTCTCGCCGTCCTCGCGATCGGAATCGGCGTCGACGATACGATCCACTTCCTCGTCCGCTACCGTCTCGAGCGCGCACGCTCGACCGAGCGCCGCGAGGCGCTCTCGCGCACGTTCCGCTTCGCAGGCCGCGGCATCGTGATGACGACCGTGATCCTGACGCTCGGCTTCCTGCCGTTCGCGCTCAGCGACTACTTCACCGTGCGGATCCTCGGCACGCTCCTGCCGCTCGTGCTCGTCGTCGCGCTCGTAGCCGACGTGCTGCTCGTGCCGGCGCTCTGCACGGTCGGTTGGCTCCGCGTCGACGGCCGCGCTCGCTCGCAACGGATTCCTTAGACGACCGCCTGAGAGGTTCCCTTCCGTGCACACCAAGCTGACGACACTCGCGATTCTCGTGACCTGCTGTGCGACCACGGTGGCGGACGACGCTCTGCCACGAACCGGCATCTGTCCGGACGAGCTCCGGAGCTTCGACACGCTCCTCTCGGACTTCGTGCGCGATCGCGGCATCCCCGGCGCGTCGCTCGCGGTCGTTCGTGACGGCAAGCTGGTCCTCGCGCGCGGCTACGGCTTCGCGGACCGCGACGAGAAGCGACCGGTCGAGCCGACATCGCTCTTTCGCATCGCCAGCATCTCGAAGCCGATCACCGCCGTCGCGGTGTTGCGGCTGGTCGAAACCGGCAAGTTGCGCCTCGAGGATCGCATCGACGAGCTCCTCGCGCCCCGCCCGTGGCTCATCGAAGGCGCGACGTTCGACCCACGGCTGAGGCAGATCACCGTCCACCACCTGCTCCGCCACACCGGCGGCTTCGACCGCGACGCGTCGTTCGATCCGATGTTCCGCTCGGTCGAGATCGCCGCGGCGCTCGGCGTTCCGCCGCCCGCGAAACCGGAGCACGTGATCCGCTACCTCTGGGGTCGCACGCTCGATTTCGATCCCGGCGCACGCTACGCGTACTCGAACTTCGGCTACTGCGTGCTCGGTCGCGCGATCGAAAAGGCGAGCGGCGTCGACTACGAGACCTTCGTGCGCCGCGAGGTGCTCGAGCCGCTCGGCATCCGCGGGATGCGAATCGGCGCGACCCTGCGCTCGTCGCGGGCGGCGGGCGAGGTCACGTACTACGCGGTGGAGGGCCGCGGTCCGAGCGTCGTTCCGGCCGCCGCGGCGATCGGCGAGCCGGTCGATCGCGCCTACGGCAGCTGGTACCACGAGTCGCTCGACGCGCACGGCGGCTGGATCGCGTCGGCGATCGACCTGGCACGCTTCGCGCGCGCGTTCGACGATCCCGAACACTGCGCGGTGCTGCGCGCCGAGAGCGTCGAGAAGCTCTTCGAGCGACCTCCGGGAGCCGCCGGTCACGAGCTCGACGGCACACCGAAGGACCATTTCTACGCGTGCGGCTGGCTGGTGCGGCCACAGGGCGACGGCGGCCGCGCGAACCACTGGCACGCCGGTTCGCTCCCGGGGACCGAGACGCTCCTCGTGCGCCGCCACGATCGCACCAGCTGGGTCGTGCTCTTCAACACGCGCCCGCGGCGCGACGGCGCTGGCCTGGTAAAGGCGATCGATCCGCTCCTCCACCGTGCCGCCGATGCGGTCGGCGCGTGGCCGTCGCGCGATCTCTTCGCCGAGTATCGCTGAGAACTCGCGCGCCGCGACGACCCGAAGCCGCGAAGTCGATCAACGACAGCCCGCGTTGTCCTCGCAGCCGAGCGCGATGTCGCTTTCGAGTGCCGACGTGCCGCACTCCGGCGACGGGGCCGGCGGCGGGGAGCCGCCGAGGAAGAGGAAGTTGAAGATGATGATCGCGGACGTGACATCGGGCCGGCCGTCGCCGCCCGCGTCGCATGCGGCCGCGCAACGCGGAGCTTCGCCGCCGATGAACAGGAAGTTGAGCAGGAAGATGCCGCTCGAGATGTCGACTCGTCCGGTCTGCGCGCAATCGCCGCGCAGGAACGGTCCGACGCCCGGCGACGGCTCGCGACCGTCGAAATAGAACGGGCCGACGCGTACCTCGACCAGGCCGTCGCCGTCCGCGTCGGTCTCGTCTCCGATGATGAAGTACTCGCGGTTGGGGACCGCGTCCTCCCAGCCCGTTTCGAGGCAGTCGATGTTGAACTTGAACTCGCCGCGCCCGACCGTCGCCGCCAAGAGCTCGACGCTCACCTCGTAGAGCCCGTCGCCGATCGGCGCCATCGCCGGCGTGCAGCTCCAGGCGTTGAAGTCGCCGCGCGCGACGACGTTCTGACTCGCCGGGTCGAATTCTCCGGCCTCTTCGAGCACGCTCAGGTCGACCTGGAAGATGAGCTCGACGTCGCGGAACGGGTTCTCGAGCGCGTTGTAGAACGCGATCGGGGGCGTGACCTCGAGGAAGCCGTCGCCGTCGGTGTCCGGGAGCTGCGCACGGACGACGTACGCCCGGTTCGCGATGTCGGCCTCCCATCCGCCCTCGAAACAACCGATGCCGAACTTGTACTCGCCGACGCCGAGCGGATGCGACGACGTCTGGATCTCGATCAGGTAGACGTTCTCGTCGTCCTCGACCAGCTCCGCGCTGCACGTCCACCCATTGAACGTGCCCCCTGCGTGGACGGTCGAGTCGCCGGGCACGAAGACCTGTTCCTCGATCGGCTGCGTCATGTCGACCCGCAACAGGAACTCGACGGGTGGGCCCGGCGCGACATCGTCGAAGTAGACGACCGGAACCGCGACCTCGGCGAACCCGTCGCCGTCCGCGTCGGGCTCGTTGCCGGTGACATTGTAGCGACGGTTGGGGATCGAGTCCTCGTAGCCGAAGTCGTCGCAGCCGATGTTGAACTTGAACTGCGCGGCGCCGATCCGGTGCCCCCGGACCGCGATCTCGGTCGCGTAGACGCCGTCGCCGTCGGGGTCCTCGAGCGCACGGCTGCAACCCCAAGCGTTGAGCCCGCCGCGCACGAAGACCTGGTGCGTCGCGGGGTCGAAGCGACCGGTGGCGATCTGCACACCGAGATCGACCTCGAAGGCGACTTCGGCGTCGCTCCCGCCGACCGTGTCGTCGAAGAACACGGTGTCGAGAACGACTTCGCGATACCCGTCACCATCGGTGTCGGGCTCCGTCCCGGTGATCGAGTAACTCCGGTTCGAGATCGCGTCCTCCCAGCGACCGAAGTCGCCTTGACCGCAGTTGATGTTGAACTTGTACTCGCCGGTGCCGATCACGTGATTGGAGACCTGGATGGTGATCTCGTAGTTCCCGTCCTCCTGGTCGGATTCGCTCAGCGCGTCGCTGCAACCCCACGTGTTGATCGTTCCGCGGACGACGACGAAGTCCGCGAGGGGGTCGAACCTCCCGAGCTGGATCTGCACGTTCATGTCGACGCGGAAAGTGATCTCGACGTTTGTCTGCGCCGAAATCGACGGGGCAGAGAGCGCCAGCCCGGCGGCGAGGAGCGCGACTTTCATGTGGATTCTCCGATCGGGACCCTTGGCTTGCCGCGCCGAGTCGTCGGCGCGAGGCGAGCCACGGCACCACGGTAGCCCGGGACCGACCGCCGCGCGAAGCGATTCTCGGCGTAGAGCCTTTACTTCGCTCCCGGGCGATGGCAAGACTCGCTCCCTTTCGACTTCCGAGCGATACTCTGGCCATGGCCCGACAGGACAAGAATCCCCACGACGGCGTCGTCGTCGTCGACAAGCCCGCGGGCATCACCTCGCACGACGTCGTCGACGAAGTGCGGCGCATCTTCCGCCAGCGAAAAGTGGGTCACGCCGGCACGCTCGACCCCGCCGCGACCGGCGTGCTCGTCGTCTGCCTCGGGCGCGCGACGCGACTCTCCGAGTACCTCGTCGAGAGCGAGAAGGAGTACCGCGGCTCGATCCGCCTCGGCGTCGAGACGGACACCTACGACTCCGATGGAGCCGTGACCGCGGAGCGTGACGCGAGCGGTGTCACGCGCGACGCCGTCGCGGCAGCGCTCGAGCGCTTCGTCGGCGAGATCGATCAGAGGCCGCCTGCGTACTCCGCGATCAAGCGAGGTGGCGTGCCGGCCTACAAGCTCGCGCGGCGCGGAGAAGTCGTCGACATCCCGGCGCGACGCGTCCGGATCGAGTCGATCGAGCTCCTCGCGTGGGACCCACCGGATGCGCGCGTCGTCGTGCGCTGCCACGCCGGCACCTACATGCGCAGCCTTGCGCACGACCTTGGCGAGGTCCTCGCGGTCGGCGGTCATCTGCGCGATCTCGAGCGCACCGCGAGCAGCGGCTGGCACATCGACGACGCGGTGACGCTCGAACGACTGCGTGAAGTCGTCGAAGCAGGTCGGATCCCGGAAGTACTGCGTTCGTTCGACAGCGCTCTGCGCCACCTGCCACGCGTCGACCTCGACGATCGCGGCGTGAAGGACATCGAGTGCGGCCGTCCCGTACGCGTCGAGCTCGAGACCCGTGCGCGACTCGCCGGCGCGCACGACGCGTCGGGCCGCTTGATCGCGGTGCTCGCGCCGATTTCGAAGACTCGCTGGCAGCCGAAGAAGGTGTTTCCGCGCGCCCCATGAGCTCCGCCGACGACGCGACCACTGCTTTCCGTTCTCGCGATCGCCGCGCGTTCCTCGCGTGGTGCTCGACGTTCGGCCTCGGCGGAACGCTGCTCCCCGGAATCCTCTGGGCGCGGCTCGACGAAGGCGGGATCGCGAAGATCGACCGCGCGATGCTCGCCCACGCCGAGCAACTCGCCGGCCTCGAGTTCACCGACGACGAACGCGATCTGATGCTCGCCGGGCTCGAGGAGCAGCGCTCGAGCTACCGCCGTCTGCGCACGGTCGCGCTCGCGAATTCGGTGCCGCCGGCGGTCTCGCTCCGCATCTCGCCGCGGCCGCCTCGTCACGCCAGAGCTCCGGACTCCGCGTCGACGAGCGACGGCGCGAGTGCCGCGACACGCGTCGCACCCGCTCCACCCCCGGAGCGCCCGGACGATCTCGAGGAGCTCGCGTTCTGGCCGCTCACACGCCTCGCCGCGCTCGTCCAGGCGCGCCGCGTGACCTCGCTTGAGTTGACGCGGATGTACCTTGCGCGCCTCGAGCGCTTCGATCCGCTCCTTTCGTGCGTGATCACGCGCACCGACTCGCTCGCGCTCGCGCAGGCGGAGCGGGCCGACGAGGAGATCGCCGCGGGCAAGTACCGCGGCCCGCTCCACGGCATCCCGTGGGGCGCGAAGGATCTGCTCTCGGCACGTGGCTACCCGACGACCTGGGGCGCGAAGCCGTTCCGCGAACAGTCGATCGACGACGATGCGACCGTCGTGCGTCGCCTCGAAGCCGCCGGTGCGGTGCTCGTCGCGAAGCTGGCGCTCGGCGCGCTCGCGTGGGGCGACGTCTGGTTCGGCGGCCGGACGCGCAACCCGTGGGACCCCGCGCGCGGTTCGAGCGGTTCGTCCGCGGGTCCCGGCGCGGCGACCGCTGCGGGACTCGTCGGCTTCGCGATCGGTTCGGAGACCTGGGGATCGATCGTCTCTCCGTCGACGGTGTGCGGCGTCACCGGGCTCCGACCGACCTTCGGCCGCGTCAGCCGCCACGGCGCGATGGCGCTCTCGTGGAGCATGGACAAGCTCGGACCGATGTGCCGCAGCGTCGAGGACTGCGCGCTCGTCCTCCAGGCGATCCACGGCGCCGACGAGAACGACCCGAGCGCGGTCGACGCTCCGTTCGCGTGGGACGCGTCGGTCGAGCCGCGCCATCTGCGTGTCGGTTGGGTGCGAGCGCTGTTCGAGTCGCGCGCGCCGGACGATGAATCGGCGCAGCACGACCAGGCGACGCTCGAGACCCTACGGCGGCTCGGCGTCGAGCTCGTCCCGATCGAGCTCCCCGACCTGCCGGTCGCCGCGATGTCGTTCATCCTCAACGCCGAGGCCGCGGCTGCCTTCGATGAGCTGACGCGGAGCGGTCGCGACGACGAGCTCGTCCGGCAGGTACGCGTCGCCTGGCCGAACGTGTTCCGGCAGTCGCGCCTGATCCCGGCCGTCGAGTACATCCAGGCGAACCGTGTGCGGACGCTCGCGATGCGCGCGATGGACGCGGTCTTCGAGCGCATCGACGCGTACGTCGCGCCATCGTTCGGCGGTGACAACCTGCTCCTGACGAACTTGACCGGGCACCCGGCGGTCTGCGTCCCCAACGGCTTCACACGTGCCGGGCAGCCGACGAGCATCACGTTCATCGGCGACCTCTTCGCCGAAGCGCCGCTCCTCGCGCTCGCGAAGGGTTACCAGGACGCGACCGACTTCCACGCGCGACACCCGAACCTCGTCGCGCCGAAGTAGCCGCTCGTGCTCAGGGTCCGCGCCGTTTGGACTCTGCGTCAACGCCGCGGCAAGCGCAGCTCGAACGCGGCGCCGCCGATGACACTCCGATCGAGCGTCAAGTCGCCGCCCATCTCGCGCGCGAAGCGCCGGCTCAGCGCGAGCCCGAGCCCGACGCCCGGCGCCGAGCGCGCCGCCTCGTGCACGGTCTTGTTGAACGCGCGGAAGAGGCGCGCAGCCGCCGCCGGCGGCACGCCGGGACCGTGATCGCGCACTCGCAACCGGACCGCGCTCGCGTCGGCCTCGGCGCTCAAGTGGACCCGTCGGTCCGCGGCACGAGCGGCGTACTTGCACGCGTTGTCGACGAGATTGAGCAGGATCTGCTCGACCGCCGAATGGTCGGCCTCGACCGACGCGCCGGCCGCATCGCCGGCGATCTCGACGACGAATTCGAGC
>Ga0326597_10014196_pt1 | contig 10445 bp, 4 predicted proteins | sample RVTome_12_FD_203789 | JGI IMG/M metagenome (GOLD analysis project Ga0326597, IMG submission 203789) | Soil microbial communities from uranium-contaminated site in the Upper Colorado River Basin, Wyoming, United States - RVT100D185 | ecosystem: Environmental > Terrestrial > Soil > Contaminated >... | reverse complement strand
GTTCCCCGCCGGGCTGACCTTCCTGACCAGGCTCTCCGCCGGGCTGCCCGGACGGCTGGCCTTCCTGACCCGGCTGTCCACTCGGTTGCCCCTCCTGACCGGCCTGGCCTTCCTGGCCGGGCTGGCCGGGCTCGCCCGCCTCTCCGCTCGGCTCCGACAGCCTGCGCTCCATGGCCTCCATGCCCCGCACGAGATCTCTGGCATCGTCGAGCGCCTCGTTGAGGGGATTGCGCTCCTGCGCGCCGGCCGCTTCGAGTGCCGCTTCGAGCTCGTCCCGAACGGCCTGCAAGTCCCCTTCGATGCCCAACTCGAGGGTGAGCGCCGACTGCGGGTCCCACTGCTCGATGGTCCCACGCGAGTACTGGAGCTTTTCCTTCAGGCTCGATTCCCGGATCTGATTCGCCCCGGCTTGCAGGCGCCGGGCGGCCTGCGGATTTTCGGCCTGACCCGCGCTAGCGGCCTGGTCGAGCTCCTGCTCGAGTTGGCGCACGGCCTCGGTCATCTGGTCTTTGCGCTCCCGCAGGCGATCGATCGCGTCACGCCGCCCCTGGCCGCCGCTCGGGAGCTCGCGCACGTCCGCCTGCACGTCCCGCTGCTGACGTTGGAGCTCGTCCACCTGTCGGAGCGCCTCCTGCGCATCCCTGCCGGCCCGTCCGGCGCGCTTCTCTTCGAGCGAGCGCCTGGCGTCGTCGAGCCGGCGCTGGGCCTCTGAAGCGCCCGCAGCCGCCGAGTTGCCCCCTTCGGAGGCGGAACGGCGCATGGCTTCGGCGGCCTGCTGGAGCGCGCGGGCGGTCTCCTGGAGCTGGGCGTCGTCACGCTCCCGCGCTAGCCGCTGCAGCTGGCGCGCGGCCTCCTCGGTCTCGTCCGCGAGGTTCCTCTGCGACTGCCCCGCGCCGGGCGTCCCCTGGGCGCCCGCCTGGGCCCGGCGGCGCTGACGCTCGGCCTCCTGCTCCTGCCGGCGCGCCAGTTCCTGGAGCTGCTCCAGAAGCTCGTCGACCTGTGCGTCCGTCTGCTGTTGCTGCCCACGCCGTACCGTCTCGTATTGGTTCTGCAGCTTGTCCAGCTCGAGCTCGAAGAGATCGGCCAGATCGTCCGCGGCCGCGTCCCCGCCACCGCCCCCACCGCCCTGCTGGTCTTGTGCCTGCCCGACGTACCGCTCGTAGGTCTCCTCGGCCTGCTGGAGGTACCGCAGGGCCTCCTGCTCCGCCGGCAGCGCCTCGCGGAGCTCACGCTCACCCAGGAGCTCGTGCGCCCGCGTCATCGCCTCCGCTGCTCTCGGCAGGATGGCCGAGACGTCACGGAAGCCCGGGTCCGTCTCGACTAGCCCTCGGTTGCCCATGCGCTCGAGCAGCGTCTGGACCTGACCGCGCAGGCGGTCCTGGGCCAGCGCGACGCTGACCACGTTCTCGCCGAACTCGCCTTCCCCGTAGCTGTCACGCTGCCGAACCAGGTTGAACGTGGCCGCGATGATCTGCCTCTGCATCTCCGAAAGCGCGGCCTCCGCGCCCTGACCGCCGCCCTGACCGCCGCCACCGCCGCCCTGCTGCTCCGCCTCGCGGTACGCACGCTCGAAGGGCCGCACGGTAAGGAAGTAGATGTCGCTGGCGATCACCCGCGCCGTACCGAGACCACGATTGTCCCGGACCAGCGCGTAGTAGGAAACCAGATCCCCGGGCTCGAGTTGCCACTCTTCGAGGTAGAGGGTGTGCCCGGCCGACACTTCGGCCAGCGGCGTCCCTCCCGCCCTGAAGACCGAGACCGTGTCCTCTGGCCCGCCATTCACGGAGTACGCAAGCCGCACGTCGCCGACCCCGTAGTCGTCGATCGCCTCCATCTCGAGGTAGATCTCCTCGATGGGCGAGGCGGGCATGTCGCGTCCCGGCCGGGTGAAGCGGATCGAAGGCTCCATGTCCGCGAGCACGTCGATGGCGTACTCGGGCGAGGCCGGGACCAGTGACCCGTTCGCGCGCGCCAGCTCGATGGCATAGAGCCCGGCCCGCTCGACGGTGAAGCGCGTCGTGAGGGTGCCACCCTCCGCCGGCTCGAGGTCGTCCACGGGCGCGCCGTCGATGAGCAGCCGTCCGCCAGGCGTCGCGATGGTGGAGGAGATGCGGAGCTCCACGACCGTGCCCGGCAGCGCTGCCACGTCCCCTCCGCCGGGGACCACCCGCGGCTCGAGGCCGGTGTAGCTCGGGAAGTGATAGGTGAGATCGATGCCCTCGACGTACGGGAGCTCCGCGACCTCGATCGTGAATGTCGGCGACCGAACGCCGGCCGCCTCGACGAAGTAGCGCGTCTCGCGATCCAGGGCGATCAGCATAGCATCGAAGTTCCCCTCGGCATCGGGCAACATGCTCAGGCGCCGGAAGCCCGGCTCGTCGCCCGAGCTCGTGAAGATCGAGACCTCTCCGGTCTCGAAGCCCCGCAACGCAGCTTTGACGACCAGGTCCGCGCCACGCGCGATCGCGGCATTCCCGGGCGTGACGTCGACCGCGTACGGATTGACCTCGGCGGCATCCCGCGTCGGCATGAGGAGCGCGCTCATCCCGTGACGGAGGGAGGTCGGTCCGAGCACCGCCATCAGCAGCCCCGCGACCACGACGCCGGTGAGGGCACCGCCGAACCGGTAGAGTGCGGTCTGCTCGATGCGTCTGCCGTTGTCCACAGCCTGTGCCCGCTCGAGCGCGTGCTCGAGCACGCGGCCCGTGAGCGCCGGGGAGAACCCGGTGGCCCGGGACGCTTCGAGCGCGCTGACCACCGCGTGCTCCAACGAGGGCTCGTGCTCCTCCAGGTAAAGGGCGACCTGGCTGTCCGTGACCGGGCGGAGAAGGGGACGGACCACGAAGAAGAAGAGGGTCGCCACGAGCGTGCCCCAGCTCGATATGCGAAGCCAGAGGAGCGCTTCCGGAGAGAAGCGCGCGCGCTCGAGGCCATATGCGGCGACGAGCAGAACGGCGATCGAGATTCCGGCGGTCCAGGCGAGCCCTCGCAGCGCGAGGCGGAGCTTCCAGCGCCTACGCACGCTCCGAACCAGACCGCTCAGCTTTCCGTCAGCGATGCGCCGTTCCGAGTCGGTCATAACCCCTCCAATGTGGTCAACCCAGCGAGCCCGTGCCGGGGGACGCCAACGTGGTCGAGCGCGACGCCCGATTCGACAGCACGGTCTCCAGTATCAGTAGTCCCAAAGCCGCCGCGAGGATCCAGCGCCAGAGGGATTGCCTGCGTTCCTGGTCCTCCCTGCGGAGCGCCTGGGCGCCGTCCGCCCCGCTGCCCATGGACCCTCCCGCCGCGGCGCGCACCTGGAGCACGACGTCCTCGGGATCGATGGTCTCCAGGCCCGACTCCTCGACGTCGACGTTCACCGCCAGGGTGAACGGCCGGTCGGCAATGCCGCCGGGCGGACGGATCGTGTAGAAGCCCCGCTGGTCGAGCGAGAGGAACCGTGCCTCGGCTCCCTCCGGAATTCGCACGCCCTCTCCGGATGGCGTCAGCGCGACCTGCTCCGCCCCCTCTTGGAGCCCTTCCCCCGCGCCGGCGACCAGACCAGCGGCCTCCAGCGCCCTCTCGTCCGCCAGGTCGATCACCTGGCCGACCGTGAACGAAGGCGTCGCTTCCGTCCGGCCGGCGAGGTGCTCGGCGATGCGGTGCGTGAAAGGGAGGTACACCGGCTGCAGAGCGAGGTCGTTCCAGTAAGCGTCGAGCGTGGTGGTCCAGAGCATCACCCGGCCGCGGCCCGTCACGAACTCCGCGAGGGCGACCGAGCCATCGTCGAACCGGGCGAGCACGTCCGCCGAGTCGGACGGAGTCACGTCCCGGGCGCGGAAGAACCGTGCGCCCCCGAAATCGCCGCTCCTCGGACCCGAGAACACCTCGAAGACGGGGTGCTCGTATGCCAGATGGCCCAGGCGCGACCCCCGACCCGTGTCGTGGTCTCTCGCCGCACCCGGGGTGCCCGGCAGGAGGTCTTGCGCGGAGGCCGGCCAGGCCGCGTTCTCTCCCATGGCGACCAGAACGCCGCCGCCGCCGTCGACGAACGCGCGCAGTCGCTCGGCAGCGCTCCCGTCGATGCGCACGTCGTTCAGGACGAGGACGTCGACCCCTTCGGTATCCGCGGCGACGAGCCCGTTCCCCCGCCGCGTGGTCACCCGGAACCTTCCATCCGAGCTGATCCCGAGCGCCCGTTGCAGATAGAGGTTCGGATCGGGGCCGCCACCGGGGGCGCCCACCACGCGGACCGTGAGGGCAGACCCCGGGGAGACGACGAAGTGCCGCTCGTCGTCGGCGGGGACCGCGTCCGGCGGGATGCGCACGGACCCTCTCGTATGGGGCCGTGAGACAGTGACCGGCTGGAAGGTGACGGCCGTCGCTCCGTCGCCGTCGAGCCCGACCTGCACGGTCTGGACCGGTTGGCCATCGATCTCGAGCGTGACCGGGACCTCCACACGCCCGTCGCCGCCCCTTCGCACCAGTCGGGCGGTGGGCGTGATGCGCTCGCGGCCCCCGTCGACGCTCCGCGGCAGGGATACGCCGGATACCTGGATGTTCTCGGGCGCGGCGGTGCCGAGCGCCACGGGGATGAACTCCGCGCTCGTCGGAAGGCGCACCCCCTCGTCTCCCGCCCACCCGGTGCGCTGGAAATCGGTGAGCAGGTAGACGGCGCCCGCGGACAGCTCCGACTCCTCCAGAATGGTCTGGGCCACCCTGAGGGCGGGGCTGAACCGCGTCACGTCCGAGCCGGACCGGAGCGTGTCGAGCGCCGACCGGAGGCGCCCCCGGTCGGCCGTGGAGCGGACCAGGACGGTGGCGCTGCGGTCGAAGGCCACCAGGCTGGCGCGGTCCAGCGGACCGAGCTGGTCGAAGACCCGCATGGCCTCGGTCCGGGCCGCCTCCATGCGATCCTCGACTTCCATGCTGTAGGACCGGTCCACCAGCACGACCACTTCGCGCGGGCCGGACGTCGTGCCCGCGACGAGGTCCGACCGGTCCATGAACGGCCGAGCGAATGCGAACACGAGCAGCGCCAGCGCGATCGCGCGCAGCAACAAGAGGAACCAGTGCTGGACCCGGCGGCGCCGCTGCTCCTGATACGGGATCTTCTCGAGGAACATGAGCGACGGAAACCGCACGACGTTCTTGCGCTGTCGCTTCGTCAGGTGGATCACGATCGGCACCGCAACGCCGGCGAGCCCCAGGAGGAAGAGGGGGACCAGAAAGCTCATCGGGAGCTCCTCATCCGCTCACGCGCGAGCAGATACCTGAAGAGCGCGTCGTCGAGCGGCTTCGAGGTGTCGAGCAGCGCGTAGTCGATACGGTTGTCGCTGAAGCGCTTCGCCACCGTGGCCAGGTGTTCATCCATCAGCCGGCGATAGGCCGGGCGCAGGCGCTCGGGCACGACCGGGATCTGCTCTCCGGTCTCGAGGTCCTCGAAGCCGGACGCCCCCTCGAACGAGAACGTGAGCTCCATCGGGTCGAGGAGCTGGAAGACGATCACGTCGTGGCCCCGCGCACGCAGCGGACCCACCGCCTCCAGGACCGCGTCGGGCTCCTCGTACAGATCGGAAAGCAGGGCCACGATGCCCTTGCGCCCCAGCAGCTCGGTCGCGCGCATGAGGGGCGGCCCGAGGCGGCCGGGTCGGCCGGCATCCACGGCGTCCAGCAGGTGGAGCATCGTATCGATGGGGCGCAGCGACGGGGGCAGGTACTCGACCAGCTCGTGATCGAACGTAACCAGCCCCACCCGGTCCCGCTGCTTGTTCGAGAGATATCCCAGGCAGGCGGCGAGATAGCGCGCGTAGTCGAGCTTCGTGACTTCGTGGCTCCCGTAGTCCATCGATCTCGAGCTGTCGAGCAGGACCACGAAGTTCGCGTTCGTCTCGGCTTCGAAGAGCTTGATGTAGTGCCGGTCGGTGCGCGCGAAGAGCCGCCAATCGATACGCCTCACGTCGTCTCCGGGCATGTACGCCCGGTGCTCCGCGAAGTCCGTGCTGAACCCGAGGTACGGCGAGCGATGGAGGCCCGTGAGGAAGCCGTCCACGACGGACTTCGCCAACAGCTCCAGGCTCCCGATCCTGGCGAGGACCGCCGGATCCAGGAACCGGGCGCCGCGTGCGGAGCGTCGTGCGTTCACCGTCGCCATCGGCCGCCTACATGCCCGACGAAGGGACAGGCACCTCTTCGAGGAGCATGTCGATCAGCTCCCCGGAGGTGCGTCCCTCCGATTCGGCGTGGAAGTTGGTGAGCACCCGGTGACGGAGCACGGGATGCGCGAGCGCGCGGATGTCCTCGAACATGACGTGGTAGCGACCTTGCGTGAGCGCGCGCGCCTTCGATCCGAGCACCAGGTACTGCGCCGCGCGGACCGAAGCTCCGTACGCGATCCACTTCTTGACGAACTCGGGGCTGTCTCCGTTCGGCGACGGACGGCTCGCCCGCGTGAGGCCGACGGCATAGCGCAGCACCGAGTCGGACACGGGCACGCGGCGCACGAGCCTCTGGAACGCGATCAGGTCGGGTCCGGTGACGGCGTGGCTGAACTCCGGCTCCAGGATCCCTGTGGTGCTGCGCACGACCTCGAGCTCCTCCTCCTCCGAGAGGTGCTCAATGACGATCTCGAACATGAAGCGATCGAGCTGGGCTTCGGGTAGCGGGTAGGTGCCCTCGAGCTCGATGGGGTTCTGGGTCGCGAAGACGTAGAACGGCTCCTCGAGCACGTAGGTACGGCCCTGCACCGTGACCCGGTGCTCCTGCATGGCCTCGAGCAGGGCGGCCTGCGTCTTGGGCGGGGTCCGGTTGATCTCGTCGGCCAGCACGATATTCGAGAACACCGGCCCGGGTGCGAAGATCATCTCTCGCCGGCCCGTCTGCGGATCCTCCTGGATGATGTCCGTCCCGGTGATATCCGACGGCATGAGGTCCGGGGTGAACTGGATCCTCGAGAAGTTCAGGTCGAGGACCTGCGAGACCGTATGGATGAGTAGCGTTTTCGCCAGGCCCGGGACGCCCATCAGCAGGCTGTTACCGCCCACGAAGAGCGTGAGCAACACCTGCTCGATCACCTCTCCCTGGCCGATGATCTGCTTGCGCAGCTCGGTGATGACCTGCTCACGCCCGTTCTTCAGGCGGTCGGCGAGCGCGACATCGTCCGCGTTGTCGAGGGCGATCGTTCCGATGGCGTCGGTCAAGATGTTCTCCGTGTTCCTGGTGGCCGCGAGCGGCGTGGACGCGTTGCTGTGGTCAGTTCGTGTAGGCGTAGACGATGTAGTTGACGCCGATCTTGTAGGCTTCGTTCGAGAGATCGATGGGGTAGTAGCCGTAGTCGCTGTACTCCCAGTAATCCCCCAGATCGTTGTTGTAGTTCACGACCATCATGATGCGGCGCGCCGGGTCGTTGTTCTCGTAGACGGCGAACCAGACGGGCGGATCGTTCCCGTACGGCGGGATCACGTCGTGGGGCACGATGCGGAAGAAGGAGTCGAAGATGCGGTGGTCGTCGGGCAGAGGCATGAGCCGCGCCCCGGGGATCATGCGGTCGATTTGATACGCCAGATTGTCGAGCGCGCGCCCGCCGCGAAAGTCGTCCACGATGAGGAAGCCGCCCTTCCGGAGCCAGGCGGAGAGCCCGGCCGCTTCCTCGTCGGAGGGATTCCATGCCCCGACCTCGACGATGTAGGCGATGGGGTGGCGGCCCAACCGGGGATCGTCCGCCGTGAGGACGTTCGTGCCGCCCGGATGGATGCGGACGTGCGTGGTCTCTTCGATGATGCTGAGGAAGTTGCGGTCGGCCCGCGGATAGTCGTGGGCCCACATGGGCTCTCGTCCGCCCCTGCGCCCGAATCCCCCGAACCCTCCCCGTCCCCTCTCATCGAAGCGTATCCGTACGAACTGGTACCGGCCGTCGTACGGGACGGTCAGGTCCTGCGGCTCGGGCGAGGACGCGGCGGCCGGCGCGTCGAGGGCGCCAGGGCTCCCGGGAAGGCCGAGCGCGGCCGCGCCCACGGTGCTCCCCGCGGCGCATGCGAACAGAGCGGCGTACCGGACGAAGGACGTCATCGCGACGCGCCTCCGCCGCGCAGCTCGAGAAGAAGCTCGAGGGCATCGTCGTAGTTGGGCGCCACTTCGAGCGCCCGGAGGACCGAGCGCCTGGCAGCGGCCTCGTCACCAGCGCGCTGCTCGGCACGGGCGAGCAGATAATACGCTTCCGCCATGTCGGTCGGGCGGAGCGCGACCACGGCCCGGCGCTCGACGACCTCCGACTCGTGGTCCCCGAGCTGTCCGGATCGGTCCGCCAGCTCGCGGTGGAGCTCCAGCTCGTAGGGCCAGATAAGCACGGCTTCCCCGAGGGCTTCCGCGGCCTCGGCGTGTCGCCCCAGATCCCGGAGAATCGCCGCGCGTCCGAGTCGGGTCTCATAGCTCGCCTCCGCCATGGCGTCGAAGCGCGCGAGGCTTTCGGCCGCGCCCTCGAGATTGCCGCGCTCCCGCTCGATGCGCGCGAGCTGCACCCACGGCGCATCGGGTCCCGCGTACTCGGGAAAGATCCCGACCGCGGCCCGCAGGTGCCGCTCCGCGTCGTCCAGTCGCCCTTGGTCGATGAGGCGCGCTCCGAGGAGGAGCCGCGCCGCGAAGTCGTCCGGCCGACTGGCGGCGAACAGCTCGAGCTCGGTGATGGACGCCCCCCGCCCGGGCCGGTTCCCCGCCCCCGGAAGTCCCCTCACCGCTCGAGCGAACCTTTCTTCGAGATGGGTTTCGAAGGTCTCGTCGAACGTCTCGACGGGAACCCCGAGCACGGACTCGAACAATGCGTCGGGCACCTCCCCGCGCCGGTATCCGTCCAGCATCGCACGAATGGCGTCGAATCCCCACCGATCCTCGATGAGCTCGAAGACGAGGGACGCCTGGTAATAGGAGTGGATGACCTGCTCGGGATAGTCTGGACGCATGAATCCGTCGTCCAGCTCGCTCACGGGCTTCAGGCGGCCGTCACGAAGGGCCGCCAGGAAGCTTGGATCGGGCTGGTGGCCCCATCCCGCGCGAGCCTGGCGCTGCTCGTGCACGGCCAGCCCCTCCGAGAACCATCGGGGCACCCGGTGGTCGGTCATGGCGAGGTGGAAGGTGTGCGCGAGCTCGTGCCAGAACACCGATGCCCAGTTGTAGTCCCCGAGGGTGCGCGCCGACGGCGAATCCATGACGAGGACGCTCCCGAAGCTCACGCCCAGCGCACCGAGCCCCGCCTCGCCCAACGTGCGCACCGAGAAGTCGGCGTGGCTCGGGTAGAGCTCGACCCGCACGGGCAGGGGCGGTTCGATGCCGTAACGCTCCACGAGCGCCGCATAGGCCTCTTCGGCGAGCGGCGCCAGGTAGGTGGCGAGGAGCTCCGCTTCCTCCCCGTGCAGGAAGAGCTCGAAATGGGGCGTGCGGTGCACCGTGAACCGGTCGTACGTGTCGAGCAGGTCCAGGGTGTTCTTGAACCAGGGGTTGAACGGATCGCCTTCGAAGGCGCGCTCGAGCGCGGCCCGACCTTCCGGGATCTCGCCGACCCTCATCAGGTTCAGGCCGAGCAGCCCCCAGGCCTCCCAGGCGGCCGAATCGAGCGCGACCGCGGCGCCGGCCCGCTCCACGGCTTCGTGATAGCGGCGCGTCTGCACCGCCAGCTCGGCGAGTGTGGCGTCCATCTCGGCGTAGTGCGGGTTCAGCTCGAGCACCCTGGCGCGGGTCTCCTCGAATCTGGCATCCTCCCCGGACATGAGGTGGAGCGCCGCGAGCGCGGTCAACGCGGGGAGCGCGCTGGGGTTGGCCTCGAGCGCGCGGTCGATCTCCGCACGCGCCTCCTCACGGTCGCCTCGCGAGAGGTGCTGGCGCGCGAGGAGCGCGCGGGCCTCGACGTGCGCGGGGTTCACTTCGAGCGCACGACGCAGATGGTCTCCGGCGCCGGCAGCATTGTCGAACTCCAGGGCCCGGGCCATGCCGTAGAGCGCGTCGGGATGCCGGGGGTTGGCGGCGAGCACCGCTTCGTACTCGGCCTTGGCTTCGGGACTCGAGTACTTGGAGAGGAAGAGCGTGCCCGCCCGCACCCGGGGCTCGTGCCAGCCGGGGTCGGCGGCGGCCGCCTCGTCGAAGGCGCGGAGCGCGTCCTGGAAGAGCTCCGGCCGCTCCCGGCCCAGATACGTCACCGCGCGGCCGACGGCCACGAGGTCGGCGGCGCTCAGCCGCCCGGAGCGCGCGTTGTAGACATCGATGAACGCGTCGAACGCGGCCATCGCCTCGTCGATCCGCCCACGGTCGAAGAGCAGCTCGGCACGGTTGGCTTCGGCGGTGAGGCTCCAGGGGCCGCCCGCGCGGGCGGCCCGCTCGAACGCGCTCTGTGCCTCGTCGAGACGGCCCGCCCCGAGGAGCGCCTCTCCCAGGTGGTTCGCGACCGCATCCGGGTCCGGGGCCTCGCGGCCCACTTC
>Ga0326597_10014195_pt1 | contig 10445 bp, 8 predicted proteins | sample RVTome_12_FD_203789 | JGI IMG/M metagenome (GOLD analysis project Ga0326597, IMG submission 203789) | Soil microbial communities from uranium-contaminated site in the Upper Colorado River Basin, Wyoming, United States - RVT100D185 | ecosystem: Environmental > Terrestrial > Soil > Contaminated >... | reverse complement strand
GGCCGGACGATGCGGCGGCGCGGCTCTTGAAACGAAAGGACGAGGTTATGCCTACAGTGACCGTTTCGAACCAGATTGCGGCGCCGGTCGAGAAAGTCTTCGCGCTCTTCACCGACATCGAGCGAGCGGCCGAGCACGTCGACGGCATCAAGGAGATCGAGATGCTGACTCCTCGCGAGTTCGGTCTGGGCAGCCGGTGGCTCGAGACCCGCGAAGTGCTCGGGCGCCTCGACACGGCTGAGATGGAAATCACCTCCTTCGAGAAGAACCGCACGTACACAATCTCCCATCACAAGGGCGGGCCGCGCATCGGGGCGAGCATCGACACGGTGTTCTCCTTCGCGCCCTCCGGCGACGGCACGAAGGTGACGATCGAGTTCGATCTTGAAAGCCCCGGCATGCCTCCTGGTATCCTGGTCCCGCTGGGCTGGGCGATTGCCGGCAAGGTCCGCGACGTGCTGGCGCACGACCTGGCCGACATGAAGGAGTCGGCTGAGAAGTAAGAGGTCCTCATGCGATGACGCGGGCTCTTGTCGCGGCAGCGGTCGCCCTCCTGGCAGGCGCGTGTTCGCCCTCGCCGCCGGCTGCGCCGGCCTTTCCGGCGGGCGAGCTCGTCGATCTGTCGCACGCGTACGATGAGCGGACGGTGTTCTGGCCGACGTCGGAGCCGTTCCGCCTCGAGAAGGTGGCGGACGGCGTCACCGGCGGCGGCTATTACTACGCCGCGAACAACTTCTTCACGGCCGAGCATGGTGGCACGCACATCGACGCCCCGGTGCACTTCGCCGAAGGCCGCCAGGGGGTCGATCGCATTCCGCTCGACCGGCTGTTCGGCCGCGCGCTCGTCGTCGACCTCGTCGATCGATCCGAAGAGAACGCCGACTATCAGGTGACCGTGGAAGACCTCCAGCGGTGGGAGGGGGAGCACGGGCCGATCCCGCCCGATGCCATCGTGCTGCTCCGCACGGGGTTCTCGCGGCGCTGGCCGGACGCGGCGCGTTACCTCGGCACGGCCGAACGAGGCGCCGAAGCGGTGCCCAAGCTCCATTTTCCCGGGCTGCATCCCGACGCTGCGCGCTGGCTGATCGCGAACCGCCCGATCAAGGCGATTGGCATCGACACCGCGAGCATCGACTTCGGCCAGTCGACGCTCTTCGAGTCGCACAGGCTGCTGTACGAGCGCGACATCCCCGCCTTCGAGAACCTGACCGCCCTCGAGCGCCTGCCGCCCGTCGGCGCCTTCGTCGTCGCCCTGCCGATGAAGATCAAGGACGGCAGCGGCGCGCCGCTCAGGGCCGTGGCGATCGTGCCGGGCCCGCCGGCTTCTCGCAGTGGACGCACTGATTGATCATGAACGGCAGGAGCGCGACGCCGAAGCGATCGACCCATCTCGACGCCCGCTGCAGCGGCTTGATCTGGAACGGCCACAGGTGCACGCCGCGATGTTCCACGATGCGGCCGCCGGCCCGCTCGAGCGCGCGCCGCAGGGTGCCGGGCCAGAGGAAGTTCTCGTAGCCGTCGTACGGCCGCAGGCCCAGAGCTGACGCGGCGCGCACCGGCCCCTGCCACAGCCGGTTCGGCGTCGACAACACGAGGGCGCCGCCGGGCTTGACGAGCCGGTACAGCTCTACGACCGACCGCTCGGGATCCGGCGTGTGCTCGATGGCCTCGCTCGAGACGACGACGTCGAAGGTGCCCGACGCGAAGGCCGAGGCGGACAGCGTTCCGATGACGGCCGCGCACCCGCACCGCGCGCGGGTGGCCGCTGCCAGCTGAGGGCCGATGTCGAGCGCGACGATGCGCGCGCCCTTCGCCACGAGCGCCCTGGTGACCCCGCCGACGCCGCAGCCGGCATCGAGCACGAGCTTTCCCCGGATCCTCTCGCCAAGAAACCGATCCACAAGCAGGTCGCAGCGCCGGCCCAGATCGTAATCGTCCATGAGCTCGTCGAAGCGCGACGTGAGGCGATCGTGCGCGAGCTCCTTCCGAAGCGGCATCTCGTTCACCGGCCTGGCGCCCCATCCCCGGGGTGGCTCGTGGTCATGCGGCGCACGCGGCAACCTCGACGAGCCGTGGTTGCGGCCCCGCCGGCGCGCCGGCCGGATGCTGGACGTAGCGCCGGTGCCAGGCGACGAGCACCATCAGCCCCCAGATCTCGAACCCGTAGGACCGCCGGCCCGACATGTGGTCGGCGACCGACGCGGCAACCGCGCGGGTGTCGAGCCCCGGAATGCAGGCAACCGACTGCGTCGACAGGAGGTCGTCGGCCAGCATCCGCGCCGGCCCGCGCAGCCACGCGTGCACCGGAATGCTGAATCCCTGCTTGCGGGCCCCCGCCACGTCCACCCCGTACGTGCGCTTCGCGAGCTCCCGCAGGACGCGCTTCGTGGCCCCGACCCGCGGCACTTTGAGCGCCGCAGGCAGCCGCAGCGCGAACTCCGCCAGCGCGGGATCGAGAAACGGCGCCCGCACCTCCAGGCCGTGCGCCATGCTCATCCGATCCGACTTGCTGAGAATGTCGTTGGGCAGGTAGTCGCCGATGTCGGCGATCTGGAGCTGGCGGAGGCTCGGCCGATCCGGCAGGCCGTGGCTCGCGGCCAGACGGCCCAGGGCGCCCTCCGCGGATGCGCGCAGCCCTGACGACGCGGCGAGGCCGCGCGCTTCCGACGGGAGCCAGGTGCCGTTCCAGGTGAAGTGCGCAATCGACGGGGCGAGATCGGACGCGCGCAGAAACCGCCTCAGCTTGTAGCTGGCCGACACCTTGCCTTCGGTCGTCGGCAGATGGCGGCTCGCGCGCGCCAGCATCGCGCGCAAAGGCATCGGCAGGCGCGACACGACCGTGTCGTGCCAGCGCGTCGCCTGGTAGGTGAGATAGCCGCCGAACAGCTCATCGCCTCCGTCGCCGCTCAGGACGACTTTCGTGTGGCGGGACACTTCGCGCGCCAAGGTCCAGACGGCGAGGGCCGACGAGTCGGCGAGCGGATCGTCGGCATGCTCGACCAGTTGCAGGAAATCCGAGAGGGCTTCGGGGCCGAGCCGCACGCCCACCAGCGGGATCCCGAGGTGCCGGGCGGTGGCTTCGGCCTTCGGCCACTCGCTGTAGCGTGCGTCCGCGAAGGTGAGGCAGTACGCCTGCGACAGGCGGCCCGCGCGCGCCGCGCTCTGCGCGATCAGCGACGAGTCGATTCCGCCCGACAGGAAGATCCCGACCGGCACGTCGCTGCGGAGGGCGAGACGCGCGGACGCGTCGAGCAGCCCCTCGAGCCGTTCGACGGCTTGCGCCACCGTCACGTCGAGGTCCGGCTCCCGCGGATCCGGCGGCGACCAATAGGTCGCCGACCGCCCGTGACCTCCGGCGTTCCACAGGCGCCACATCGCCGGCCGCAGACGGCGGACGCTCCGCAGCATCGTGCCTTCGCCCGGCACGTAATTGAGGCAGAGATACGCCGCCAGCGAGTCCTCGTCGATCTCGCGCGGCAGGTCCGGGAGGGCGGCGAGCACCTTCATTTCGGAGGCGAATGCCACGCCGCTCGCGTTCTGGGCGTACAGGAACGGCTTCTCGCCGAAGCGGTCGCGGGCGGCGAACAGCTCGTGCCGCCGCCGGTCGGCGATCGCGAAGGCGAACATCCCGCGCAGCCGCTCGGGCAGCGCGGTGCCCCACTCGCGATATCCGTGCAGCAGGATCTCGGTATCCGATCGGGTGCGAAAGCGGTGGCCGCGTGAGGCAAGCTCGTCGCGCAGCTCGATGTAGTTGTAGATCTCGCCGTTGAACGTCACGACCAGCTCGCCGTCGTCGGTCGCCATCGGCTGGTGGCCCTGCGACACGTCGATGATCGACAGCCGGCGATGTCCGAACACGAAGCGTCCGTCGTGCCAGAACGTGCTGTCGTCGGGCCCTCGGTGGCCGACGACGTTCACGAGGCTGCGCCACAGCGCGCTGTCGGCTCGCGCCTCGCCGAACGAGAAGTGCCCGAGGATCCCGCACACGTCAGACGCCCACCGAGTCCCGGTTCCACTCGCGGCGGACGTACGCCTGCTGCGATTGACCGGCGCGGTAGTAGATCCGCACCAGGATCTCGGCGAGGATGCCGGTCAGGACGGTCTGCAGGCCGCCGAGCAGCAGGAGCGAGGACAGCAGGAACCAGCCGCCCCGCTCGCGGATGGTCGGCGTCCCGGTTGTCCACGAGTAGACGACCAGAGATCCGGAAATGGCGACGCCCACGGCGATCAGCAGCAGGCCGATCTTCCCGAACGCCTTCAACGGCCGCGCGAAGTAGAACCGCGTGAAGTACAGATAGATGATGTCGAGGAAGACGTTGACCGTGCGTCCGAGGCCGTAGTTCGACCGTCCCTCCGGCCGTTCGATGTTCTGAATCGGCACCTCGGCGACGCGCGCGCCGACCAGGCTCGCGAGCACGGGCACGAAGCGGTGCTGTTCCCCGAGGAGCTGGAGCTCCTGCACCAGGTCGCTGCGGTACGCCCGGTAGGTCGTGCCGACGTCGTGGATGCGCAGCCCGGACACGACGCGGATCAGGGCGTTGGCCGCCAGCGACGGCCAGCGCCGGAGGAGGCCTTCCTGGCGGTCGTGGCGCCAGCCGCAGACCAGGTCGTACCCCCCCTCGATCTTGTCGAGCAGCAGCGGCAGATCCTCCGGGAAATGCTGCAGGTCCGCATCCATCGAGACGACGAGGTCGCCTCGGGCGGCGGCGAGGCCCGCCTGAAGCGCCGCGGTCTGGCCGAAGTTGCGGCGCAGCTCGACGACCCGGAGCCGCGGCTCTTTCGCCAGCAGGCTCTTGGCCAGTTCGAGGGTGCCGTCGGTGCTGCCGTCGTCCACGACGATGAACTCGAACTGGTAGCGCTCGGCCAGCCGCGCCGCGACGGCGCCAAGGCGGGCGATGAACTCCGGCAGGGTCGCGGCCTCGTTGTAGGTCGGCGCGACGACGCTCACGAGCGGCGGCGCCGGCGGCGCGGGCGAAGCGACGGGCGGCGGCGTCACGGTCTGGTTCCCATCACGGTCCAACTATACCCGTGGCGATGATGGAGCCGGATGTCGGTGAACCCCTGCCTGGCCAGCACATCGTGGGCTTCCGCCCGGGTGTAGTACTTCGCGTACGCCGGGTTCAACTGGTCGTAGATCACCAGGCGCCGCTTGGCCGGCGTCAGCGGCCGCATGACGCGCCGCATGTAGGCGGCGAGCGGCAGCGGCAGCCAGCGGCATGCGGTCATGTAGCACCAGAAGAGCGGGTACAGCGCCGCGACGAAGAGCGCGAGGGTGCGGTGGGGCAGCCGCCTCGTCATCCCCCACAGCAGCCGCGCCACGAACAGGTACAGAGAATTGCCCTCGCGCCCGTACAGCCAGACGGCGAGCGCGCCGCCGCGCTTCAGCGCGCGGAACGACGCGGCGACGACCGGGTCGGGCTCGGGAATATGGTGCAGCACGCCGATGATGAACACGTAGTCGAGATCGGCCGACGGAGGCAGCCGATCGCCGGTCACCTCGAGGTACGTGATCCGATCGCTGAACGCCCGCGTGTTGTCGCGCAGCACCCGGAGCGCATCGGACGGTTCGACGGCAATCACGTGCGCCGCGCCGGCCGCCGCCAGGATGTTCACGAAGCGGCCGTTGCCGGCGCCGATCTCCGCCACGCGCGCGCCCGCGACGTCGCGCGCCGACAGCAGCGGGTGGAAGATGTCGTTGAAGAGGTCGACCGATCCGAAGAACCCCTCGCTGTCCGGGTACTGCGTCCACTGCTCCCCGAAATCGGCGATGATCTTCGCCTGCAGCTTGCTCATGGACGCCTGTCGACGGCAGCCCTCCGGGCGAGCTGCGCGGCGAGGCTCGGGTAGTCGGGGCCGGGCAGCACGATGCACAGAGGCGTGCCGTCGGCGGTCGTGACCCGGTACAGCGCGCCCGGATTCTCGGCGAGCCCCAGGACGTTCTCTCTCGAGCCCTTCAGGAGAAGGATGTTCAGATGCCAGCCGGTGTGGCGCTGCTGGCGGACGTAGAGCGACCGGTGCCGGTTGGCGTCCATGACCAGCACCTCCCAGGCGCTTCCCGCCACGCCGATCGGGATGCCGGCCTCGACGGCCTGGCTCGCGGCCCATTCGGTGGCCTCCAGGACACAGTTCCCCCAGTAATCCATGTCGAACCGCCCGAGCGCGCCGCGCGGCCCGCCGATGGCCGGCGTGAAATACACGATCTGGTTCGGATGATTGCGGACCTGAAAGAGGATCGGCTCGGCCACCAGCGCGGCGAGCGCCAATGCGGCGGCGATCCGTGTGCGGGTGGCCGTCGATGCGAGCAGGAAGTCCCATCCCGCCGCCGCCAGGACCGCCATCGGCGGCACGATGAAGAACATGTGGCGGATACCGTCGTAGAGCGACAGGTGCCGGACGACGGCCGCGGTCGCCGGCACGAGCACGAGGGCCCATACCCCCACGAGTTGGGCGCGTGCGGGAAGGTTTCGCGCCAGCCGGGCCAGGGAACACCCCATGCCGACGAGCACCACCGCGGGCACCGTGAGCCCCACCCAGGTCGGCAGATAGTACCAAGGCACGCCCCGCCCCTCGACACTCTGCCCCATGAAGAGCGACGGATTGCCCCAATCGAACGTCGACGTCAGGAAGAACGCCTCGATGGGCCGGGTGAGCGGCGATTCCTGCGCCCACGGCCAGAACGCGCTGCCCCCGACGAGCGCCAGCACGGCGATCGCGGCGAAGCGTCCCGCCGTGGCGCCCAGGTGCGCCGGCGACCAGTCGCGCGACGCGATCACGGCGACGAGCAGCGCCAGCCCGGCGTATCCCAGCGCCAGCAGGCCCATCGCGCGGACGTTGAGGGCCAGCGCGATGGTCAGCGCCAGCTTGAGCGCGTGCGGCCACGACATGTACGGATACTGCGGCTTGACCGTCACGATGTAGTAGCCGGCGGCGAGCATGAGGACGGCGAAGGGCAGATCCTTCGGGTTGTTCATCGAGTGCCCGACGTATCGCGGCATGCTGATGAGCAGCAGCGCTGCGAGCCATCCCGCACGCGCGCCGAACAGGCGGGACGCCATCAGGAAGGCGAAGACGACTCCAACCCACCCGAACACGGCGTTGACGCCGTGGCGCACGACCCAGAGGTCGGCCTGGATGATCTGCTGCGCGGCGGCCGACATGAATTCCACCACTCCGCCGTAAATGCGCATGTACCCGAAGCTGATGTCGATCTCGCTTCGGGCGATTCGGCCGTTGAAGTAGTCCCAGAGCTCTTCCCCGAACTTCTGCAGCGCGCGCTCGTCCCAGGTGGCGCCGAAATCGCGCGACAGCAGCACCATCCCCACGAGCAGCGCGGCCGCCGCCAGCGCGGTTGCGTAGCGAATCATGATGCGACGAAGGGTTGCGAGGGATCGGACGAGCGCCAGGAAGTGCGAGAGCATCAGTGGCAGGTGATGGGGGATCCTACCATGTCGGCGACGAGGGTCGTACTCCACGGCGCTCTCGATCGGCCGTGATCGGAAGCGGGGTTGCCGGCGTTTCGATCGTGCGAGGTCCGGAGGGCGATGACATCGACCGCGGGCCCGGATGGTCTGACCCTTGCTGGCTCAACGGTGGCGGCTCGAATTGTGGGCGATCCGCTCGTTCGCGCACGTTTGCACTGACAGGAATGTAACAGAGCTTCCGATTTTCGCGATCTGACGATCTGACACTGCGTGCCACGACAGGAGCCAACATGACTACTCCTCGCTACTTGATCGGCGTTCTGGTGCTCGCCTCCGCGACGCCCGTGTTGGCCCAGGAACCCGCCGCGGCGGGGCGCATCCGGGTGGCGTCGGGCTCGGCCTTCATCGTCCGGGACGGCGGCAGCGTTCCGGCCAGGCAGGGACAGCCCGTGTTCCAGTCGGACGCTCTTCAGACCGGCGCCGACGGCCGCATCGGCGTGCTGTTGAACGACGATACGCGCCTGTCGATCGGGCCCAGCAGCGAGGTCCGGCTCGACCGCTTCGCGTACGCGCCCGCGAGCGACAACTTCGCCATGGTCCTGCAGGTCGTGCGAGGGGTCGCCGCGTACGTGTCTGGACGGATTGCCAAGCTCGCACCGGACGCCGTGCGTCTGGAAACGCCGGCGGCCATCGTCGGGGTGAGGGGCACGAGCCTGGCCATCCGCGTCGAACCGCAATGACGAGTCCGCGCTCGCTCGCGATTGCCTCCCTGGCCATCGGGGCGGTGCTGGCGGTCGCGTGCGGCCCGAAGCGCGTGGCTCAGCCCTCGCGCCCCGGCGACGAGCTGATCGTGCTGCTTCCCGACTCCGACGGAACGACCGGACGCGCGCGTGTGACGAGCCCGTCCGGGGTCGTCACGCTCGACGCGGCGCGCGAGGCCACTCGGGTGAGCGGGAGCCAGCCGCCCAGTCTCCCCAGCCCGCTGAGCCCGGGTGAGGTCTCGCGCCTCTTCGCCGAGGCGCTGTCGGCGCTGCCCCCGGAGCCGAGGCACTTCATCCTGAACTTTCGATTCGAGTCCAACGAGCTGACTGAAGAGTCGCGCGCGCTCATGCCGGAGATCGTGAAGACGGTGAAGGCGCGATCCGTTCACGACGTCGTGGTCATCGGGCATACGGACACCGCCGGGCCGGCGCCCCGGAACATCGACCTCGGCTTGTTGCGGGCCGCGGCCGTCCGCAATCTCCTCGTCGAGTCCGGGCTGGCCAGGACCTCGATTGCCGTGACATCGCACGGCGAGGTCGACCTGCTGATCCCGACCGCCGACGAAATCCCCGAGCCGCGCAACCGCCGCGTCGAAATCACGGTGCGGTAGCGGCGACCTTGCAGAACGAAAAAACCCGCGCCGCGAGCCGCCGCCTCATCGCCTGGTGCGGCATCATGCCCGCCCTCCTGGCGGCGGCGCTCGCGCTCTATCGGCCGACGCTGCTGAACAGCCTGGACAACGCCGCGTACGACGCCGTCCTGCTCCTGTCGCGCACGAACCCGCCGGGCGATCGCGTCGTCATCGTCGACGTCGACGAACGGAGCTTGTCCACGATCGGGCAGTGGCCATGGCGTCGCGATCGGATCGCCGAGCTCGTGGCGCGCCTGCGCGAGATGGGCGCGGCGATCGTCGCGCTCGACGTCATCTTTGCCGAGCCCGACCGCTTCGAAGGGTCGCTGTCCGCCGACAGGCCCTCGCGTGCCGAGATGGGGGCCACGCCCGACGAAGTGCTGGCCGAGACGCTGCGCGAAGGGCGCGTCGTGCTCGGATACGCGATGACCTTCGACGCCTCCGGCCGACCGCCCGAGGCGTGCGTCCTGCATTCGCCGGGGCTCGCGGTCCTCGAACCGCCGGAGGACGAGGACGTCGACGACGGTCAGTTCTTCAGCGCCAACGGCGCCGTCTGCAGTCTTCCCCTGCTCGCCCGGGCGGCCGGCATTTCGGGCTTCCTGAACGCCGCGCCCGATTCCGATGGCATCCTCAGGCGCGTGCCGCTCCTCATCGAGTTCGGCGGCCGCATCTATCCGAGCCTCGCGCTGGCCGCCGTGGCCTCGGCGCTCCACGTGCCCGATCTCGCGCTGCGCATCTCGAACATCAACAGCGCGTCGGTGATGTTCGGCGAGCGGATCGTGCCGGTCGACGGGAGGAGCAACCTGCTGCTCCGCTACCGGGGCGTGAAGAGGACGTTCACCTACGTGTCGGCGGCCGACGTCCTCAACGGACAGGTCCCCTCGGGATTTCTGCACGAGAAGGTCGTGTTCGTCGGCGCGACGGCTCTTGGCACCAGGGAGGTGGTGGCCACGCCTCTCGACACGCTGTTCGCGGGCGTCGAGGTACAGGCCACCGTCGCCGACAATCTCCTCGAACAGGACTTCTTCAGGCGGCATGAGCTCGGCGCGACCCTCGAGGGGCTGGCCGCCGTCGTGCTGAGCATCCTGATCGGGATTCTCGCGGGAAGAGGCGGTCCCTTCTGGGCGGTGCTCGGGGGCTTCGCCGGGTTGAGCCTGTTCTGGTACGGAGCCGTGTGGCGGCTCTCGGTCGACGGCGCGTTCGTGTCGCCGCTGTTTCCGACCCTCGGCGCCGTGGGCGCGCTCGCGGTCGTGACGCTGGCGAGGTTCGGCGTCGAGCGCCGCCGCGCCGACAGCGCGAGCGAAGAAAGAACCACGGCGCAGCGGCTCATGGTGCAGGCGCTCTTGTCGCTGACCGAGGTGCGGGACGCGGAGACCGGCAGTCATTCGCGCCGCACGCAGGAGTTCACGAGGGTACTCGCGCAGCAGCTCTCGGCCCATCCCGACTTCCGCCACGAACTGTCGCCCGAGAAGATAGACCTGCTGTCGAGCCTCGCTCCGCTCCACGACATCGGCAAGGTCGGCGTTCCCGATCGCATCCTGAACAAGCCCGGTCCGCTCACCCCCGACGAGCTGGCCGAAATGCGGAAGCATCCCATTCACGGACGCGACGTCATTCTCAAAGCGGAGCAG
>Ga0326597_10014194_pt1 | contig 10445 bp, 9 predicted proteins | sample RVTome_12_FD_203789 | JGI IMG/M metagenome (GOLD analysis project Ga0326597, IMG submission 203789) | Soil microbial communities from uranium-contaminated site in the Upper Colorado River Basin, Wyoming, United States - RVT100D185 | ecosystem: Environmental > Terrestrial > Soil > Contaminated >... | reverse complement strand
ATCATCTTGTCGAACTCGGCGAAGGAGACGGTGGAGGAGAAGACGAGAAACGTGGGAGACGGCATTCCGGCCATCACTTGATAGACACGGTAGGAAACACCCGGAGCGGCCCGTCCCGCGGCGGCGCCGTAGGCCTTCGCCGCCGCCTCGAAAGCTCCCTCACCCCCGGGTCGGATGCGGAAGGTCGTGATGTCGAAGAATCGCTGCTTCGCGGTGTCGGGGAATGCACCGTGACTCAAATCCTTTCGCGCGGCGAGGTGAAGGCTCCTGAAACCCTCGAGGTGCTCGGCATCGACTCTCGCGAGGCGGGCCAGCTCGGCGCCAAGCGCCTCACCGCCCTCCTGCATGGCTTCTCCCACTTTGGCGTGCGACTCGTAAGGCGCGACGAACCAGACCTCCGCCTTGCCGCTGAGCGAAGCGAGGGCTAGATACGGGAACGCGGATTTCGCCCTCTCCATCGCGGCCGGCCAGAGGGATTCCGTGGCCGTGTGCTCGCTCGAGTGCCCCACCTTGATCTCTTCGATCTGGATCCCGAGCACGTCGGGCTGGCTCGTCGGAAGACTCTGGCCGAATGAGGCGGCGGCAAACGCGCCCAAAAGCATCGAGAAGAGCACGATTCGCTGGGTTCGGTTCATAGCCATCTCTTTCTGCTCTGACGATTGTCGTGACTTCCCGGGGTAATGTCCGCAGAGCAAGCCAGGTATTTGTCACATCGCGAATCGTTTGTCAACGGGGTGATTCACCTCGAATAGAACTCGATCACCCGCTCGATCGCCCGGCGGCACACCCGGCAGAACGCCTGGCTTCTGGTGAACATGATGCAGTCGACCTCGGGACGGTAGTACCCCTTGGCCTCGTACATCGCGCCCTCGAAGGCACCGACTTTTCCCAGGTGCTTCTCCACTTCGAAGAGCCGCACCTCGAAATCCCGAACCTCGCGGAACAGCGCCTCCATCTCCGCCTCGGGGCGGCCCTCGGCCCGGATGCGGGCCCGGCGCTCTTGAAACTCCCGCTGGCGTTTTTCGAAGTCTTCCTTCTGCCACGGCGTCGGGAGCGGCGTTTCGGCGGCGGCGAGGTCCTTCCATTTGAGCTTCCCGGGATCGAGAAGCGCGGTCACGTTCGGCTCCCAGGGCTCGGTCTTGACAGTCGAAGGCGCGTAGGCCACGGGAGAGGTGTAGTACTCGTCGGCGAGCCCGGCGAAGTGGTGCGCGAGCTCGTGGACGAAGACGTAGGGGGCTTCGGCGCTGTCGGCGGCGACGGTGCCGTAGAGACCGAGGATTCCGCCGCCGCCGTAGGTCTCGTTGTTCACGACGATCTCGACGAATTCGTACGGGGCGAACGACGCGACGTCGCGAAACGCCCGGTTATCGAACGTGAGGACGTAGCGCTCGGAGCCAAAGGCGTCGTAGGTCGTGCCGAGAGGCGGGCGGCGATGAATGCCGCTCGAAGGGCGGGAGATTCCTGCCTCCGCGGCGAGGGGGCAGAGCGCCCAGACGTTGAAGTCCTTTCGCCGTTCCCGGAAGGGCGAGGCCTGGAAGAGAAGCTCCGTCAGGCGCCGCGCGTCTTTTTCGAACTTCGAGAGCTCGGACGCGGTGTAGCCGTCGCCGAGAATAAGGAAGTCGACTTTCGTAGCCGACTCCCCGTGCTTCTCGATCGCGATGAGAGCGCCGGGCGAGGCCGGCTTCGAGCGATCGATGAACCGGTCCTCAGGCTCGACGAGCGTCGACCAGATCTCGCGGAAGGCATTGTCGGAGTCTCGCTTCTTGAGCACGACCTGCACCGGTGCCTCGGGGGCGGGAAAGCGCAGCGACTCGTGGAACGTCCGGTTCACCTTCGTCGCCTCTTCCGTCGTCTCCCACTCGCCGTAGATCGAGGCGAAGCCCCGGCTGAAGACGACACGGTTCGTTTCGCGGTCGACGACTTCGAACAGGTATTTCCCGAGATTCGTTTCGTCCACCGCCTGCGCCGGGCTTCCGGGCCAGGAAAGAGGCTCGATGACGATGCGGTCGACGCTGAAGAGCTCCATCGTCCGGTTCCCGCTGTGGTAGTAGTCGAGCCGCATCGTGGCCGCGGCCGCGAGCAAGGCGAAGGGCAGGACGGCGTTGACCATGGACGCCTCAGCGAATCGCGATCGGCCGTCCCGGCGAGCCGGTGGCACCCTTGAATCGGATCGGGGTGAAGACGAAGAGAAACTCGTAGGCCTGATCGCGCGCGAGCTCGTCCAAAGTCAGGTTCTCAAGGTTGAAGATCCCGTTCTTCATGATGAGCTCCTGGTGGACGGGGAAAGCCTTCTCCGGATCGGAGCTAGGCAACACTTCCGTGTTGCCCTGATCGCCTCCGACCATCGAGGCCTTCCGCTCGACGACCCACTTCGCGACCTCGAGGCCGATTCCCGGAGGCTCGTGGGAGTACCTCGACGAATTCGTCCAGTATCGCGCCCAGCCGAACCGGAAAAGAATCGCGTCGCCCGGCCTTAGATCGGATTCCGAGAGGCCCTGCCTTTCTAGAGCGCCGCGCACGTCCTCGACCGTCACCTCGTAACGGTTCGGAAGGCTCTCGACACCCGCGTATCCGGCGACGTCGATGAGGATCCCCCGGGTCACGATCGGCTTCACGTTCTCGACGCCGAGCTTCTGAAGGCCGTAGGGGTTGTACATTTCATTGCCGGTGAAGCCGTTGTAGTAGACGTCCTTCACCGTGCCGTCCGCCATGGTCATGCGCATCCCGATATGACCGGGCCCGTCGAACTGCGTTCCCACCTGGCCGATCTCGGCGCAGAGGAACTCGTCGTTGGCGACGAGGGAGTTCGCTCCGGGAAACGAGTAGGTCGGGCCTCCGGGGCTGAGGAGCGCATAGGTCCTCTGTCCGAAGCTCGGCATGTTCTTCTCGTAGACCTGGCCCACCTCGTAGATCCTCCCGGTTCTCACCAGACGCACGGCTTCGAGGACTTTCTCGGCAGTGATCCAGTTGGAGCCTCCCGATTGATCGCCCTCACCCCAGAGGGGGTTGGGCCACCAGGGGCCCGCGTCGCGGGTCTGCGCATGAACGGTCCCGGCTTCCAGAGCCGCCACCAGGAATGCGAGTGCGAGTTTCATGGTTCTTCCCTCCGGGGCACTATAATGCCGGCCTATGGCCGATGAAACTCGCGAGGAGGGAGCGCTCTTCTCAGCCGTCCATGAGCTCTTCAGCGAACGGATTCCGTTCAACAAGCTCCTCGGGATCCATATCGATTCGATGTCGTTCGAGAGCGCTCGCATTCGTTTCGACTTCCGCGAGGAGCTCGTGGGGAACTTCCTCCGCGGAAGCCTTCATGGAGGCGTCGTCTCGGCGGTCCTCGATCTGACCGGGGGCCTCGTGGCGTTCCTGTCGGCGGTGAAGACCGCGGCGGGAAGCTCGCCTCAGGAGAAGCTCGAGAAGCTCGCGAACGTCGGGACGATCGACATGAGGGTCGACTACCTCCGCCCCGGCACGGGCCGGCACTTCCTCGCCTCGGCCTACCTCCTGCGCTCGGGCAACAAGGTGGCCGTGACCCGGATGGAGCTCCATAACGACGAGGACAGCCTCATCGCCGTCGGGACCGGGGCCTACCTCGTGGGCTGACGATCCGCCTTTCTATCAATAGTTTGGCGTTTTCGCCGGGCTCAAACGACATAGCTCCTTGAAGGAGCACTCCATATGATTCATGCGCTGGGCTTACTGGTCTTGCTGTCGATACCCGGGAATTCCCGCTACGAGATTCTCGATCTCGATCGGGAGATCGCTCTCGCCAGGAGCGCCGGGCTCTCTCCGTGGAACGAGGCGGCAACCATCTACGTTCTCGGTCCGGGCGGCTACTTCAAGGCCAAGGAGGGCACGAACAGCTTTTCCTGCATGGTGGGACGAAGCGAGCCGGGTACCCGCTGGCCGGTGTGCTTCGACGCCATCGGCTCGGAGACCATCCTCCCCCGGTATATCCGCGAAGCCGAGCTGCGCATACAGGGCAAAACGGAGGAAGAGGTACGTCAGGACACCGCGCGCCGGTTTCTCTCCGGCGAGTACCGAGCTCCGAGCCGGACCGGGATTTCGTACATGCTCTCGAATGAGGCCATTACCTCGAACGGACGGGAGCTGATCCTTGCTCCACCCCACCTCATGATCTACGCTCCGAACGTGACCAGCGAGGAGATCGGCGTCGTTGCCAACCACGCGCACTCGCCCATGGCGCTCTTCGAAGGGGATCCGCACGGCTACATCATCGTGTTCGTTCGCGACACTCCCGTGGAGCTGAAGTCGCTAGGCCCGCTGCCGAAATGACCGACGAAGAAGAACGTCTCGTCCAGGGGGCGCGCGCGGGCGATCGCGCGGCGATGGAGGCTCTTCTTTCACCGTGGAGAAAGCCGCTCTACGGGTACATTTACCGGATGGTCACGAGCCGCGAGGACGCCGAGGACCTGCTCCAGGAAACGCTGGTGCGCGCGATCGAGCAGATCCCTCGATTCCGCGGCGAAGCCCGGTTCAAGAGCTGGCTCTTCGGCATCGCGACCCACGTCTCCCTGGATCACCTGCGGAGAAAGAAGAGGTGGCGGGTCGAGACCCAGCTCGAGGGCGAGGCCCGCGCCCGCGCCGATCCGCAGCGCATGGCGGAGGTCGCGGCGATGATGGCGCGGCCGGATTTCTCGTTTGAGATCCGCGAGCACATCGCCTTCTGCTTTTCGTGCCTCGCCCGCTCCCTCGAGCCCGAGAAGGAGGCCGCTCTCTTCCTCAAGGAAGTGCTGGGGTTCACCGCCCAGGAAGGGGCTTCGATGCTCGGCTGCTCCGAGCCGAAGTTCCGGCACCATCTCTCGGCGGCGCGAAGCTCGATGATCGAGGCCTATGAGGGGATGTGCCAGCTCATCAACAAGACGGGCGCCTGCTGGCAGTGCCGGGGCCTTCGCGAGCTCGCCCCCGAGTCGAACCAGGGTCCCGATCTCGTGCAGATCGAGGTGAAGCCCGGGATGCCCGTCACTCCCGAGAGCCTCTTCGACGCGCGGCTCGACATCGTCCGCACCGCCGATCTCGAAGAGGGGCGAACTCGAACGCTGCACCAGGACTTCTTCGACGCCGTGACCCGCGCTGTAGAGACCCTGCCCACTTGAGCGCGGTGTGTTAGTATTCGCGGCATTCGCCGTGAATAAACACGCGCTGGTCACATCGCCGTTCTTCATCGCGCTCCTCTCCTGTCGCGGCGCGGTTCACGAACCGACTGTGGTTCGGCTGGTCGATCTCTTCCCTTCCGCCGTCGTTGCCGGAAACGTCGGCGCGCCCTCCGAGATCCCGCCGATTGAGTGGCGATTCGATGCCGGAGGCGATCTCGGTTGGAAGGCGGGCGTGGGCGTCACCGGCCTCCAGGTCCGCGAGGGCCGGCTCACGGGAGCCACCACCACGGACTTTCCCATCATCCACGTCGAACGGAAAAAGCTCGGAGCGCGCCGGACTTCCTGCAATTCTGCATTTCGAATGCACACTCCTCCAGCTCGTCCACCTCGGTGGGTCACCTGACCGGGCCGCGCGATGGAGCTCAGCGCTGGGCGTTCACGTATCGATGGCAGTGAACGCAGCTCAGAGTGATTTCCACGTATGCCAGAGCTACGGCCTCGTGATTCTTGCTCCCCGCCGACTGCAAGAGCCTGTCGGCCGCGCGGAGGAACGCTTCGCTCTCGCGGACGTACTCGGGGGTATCCATCACGTTCCAGTCTGCGGTTCCGGCCACGGCCTTCAACCGGAATGCCTGATCTCGCACGGTCTCGAGCTCTCCCAGAACCACGGCGTCGAGGAGCCGGTGGGCGTATCCAGCCTTGGCCTTCATCAGGGATTCGACGGGAGTCTGTTTTGCGGTTTGGACCGCCGAAAGAACGAGGAGCGAAAGAGCGAGCGCCGGGTTGTTCATCGATGAACCTCGAGGCGAAGCCTAGCACAGCCGCCCGCAGAGCGACTGCCAGCCGCTCCAGATGGCAAGGCGCCAGGTCGAGCGCGAGGAGAGCGACCAGTGCGTTCACGGTAGCGGTAGTCTCGCGGCCAGGATAAACCTTACAGGATGATTCCTTGACAGCCGGGGAGGCCAGCGCCAGTATCCTGGAGATTGTCTCGGAGGGGAACCCATGGAGTCCTTGCTCGGTGACGTCCGCTACGCCTTCCGCAGCCTTCTCAAGAGCCCCGGTTTCGCGCTCGCCACGATCCTGACCCTCGGTCTCGGGATCGGCGCCAATACCGCGATCTTCAGCCTCATCCACGGAGTGCTCCTCGAGCCGCTCCCCTACCAGAACGGGGAGCGCCTCGTGGTGTTGCAGCAGAGCGCCCCCAAGGCGGAAGTCGACAACCTAGCGTTCTCGATCAAAGAGGTTCACGACTACCGGGACTCGAACCAGACGCTCTCGGGTCTGGTCGAGCATCACTCGATGACGTTCACGCTTCTCGGGCGCGACGAGCCGGAGCGGGTCTCGACCGGGGTCGTTTCCGCGGAGTTCTTCGACGTTCTCGGAATCACGCCCCTTCACGGGCGCGCCTTCCGGCCCGAGGACGACGACCTCGGGGCGAACGCGGTCCTGATCTTGAGCAACGGCTACTGGCAGCGCGGCTTCGGCGGCGATCCCGGGGTCATCGGCCGAACGCTCGAGATGAACGACAAGACCCACACGGTCGTCGGCGTCCTTCCCCCGATTCCCCAGTTCCCGCAGGAGCACGACGTGTATATGCCGACCTCGGCTTGTCCCTTCCGCGCGCGGGCCGAGCTCCAGATGAACGAGAACCGCAGCTCGTTTCGGGCGTTGACCGTCTTCGGCCGGATCCGGGACGGCGTCGACCTCGGGGCGGTGCGAGCCGACTTCGACACCATCGGCCGACGATTCGCGCGCGACTATCCGGAGACGCGGCCGGCCGCTTCCTCGCGGGGTTCCTCTTCGAAACCAGCCCGGCGGATCCTCTGACGTTCGCCGCGGTTCTCCTGGTCCTGGTTCTGGCGGCGCTGGTCGCGACTTTCCTTCCAGCGCGTCGAGCTGCGTCGATCGACCCGACGCGCGCCCTTCGGAGCGAGTAAGCGGCGTCTTCCATCCGAGGGTGATGGTCTCGCAGGGGCTCATCCGTCCGCACTACAGGTTCACCCGAGGTATTCGTGATCTTCGTACTTCAGCTCGGGCCAGTCGAGAACGTACCCCAAGGCGCGCTTGACCTCGCCGATCCGCGTTGCTGGAAGCGCCCCGAGTTTCTCGGTGAGATCGCTACGAGCCACCACATGAACGTTGTCGAGGTTTGCCACCGATCGACGGAGCAATCCCTCCCGCGGGCCCAGCGGCACTTCGACGGGTATGTCGCGAACCGTCGAAGTCACCTCGGCCACGATGACCTTGTTGAGAACGGCGTAGGCGGAATCGCGCGAAAGCAAGAGCACCGGGCGCCGGCCAACCGGAGGGGGAAGGCTTGCCCACCAGACCTCATACTGCCTCATCGGCGCCGGCGCCTCCGTCCTTTGCTCGCCGGTGCGGGCTCCCAAAGGCGAGGATCGAAGTGCGGGGGCTCGGTGTCGGGCTGAGCCCTGTACGCTTCCGCCATGCGGGCGTCGACGAGCCTGTCCAGTTCCCGGCGCAGGGCCGCCCGGATAAAGGCGGAGCGCTGTCGCGAATGGGCGGGAGCGGCCCGCTCCAGTTCCCGGGCCAAGGAATCCTCGAGCTCCACTATAATTTGCTTCACAATACTATGAGTATATAGATAGTCTATTGCAGCGTCTAGCCGATCAGCCCCCGAAACGCACGGCACGCAAAGGGATGACGATGCCCTTGCTTTCACAACGTGCTTCCCACTATGTTCCAGAGCATCATCAGCTGGTTGGGGCACATCCTCTCGCTGATCGAGAACCTGCATGGCGTTTTCACCCGGAACGCAACTCGGGCCGTACGAGATCGTCGGCCTCCTCGGCGTCGGGGGCATGGGAGAGGTGTATCGCGCCCGCGACCCGCGGCTCGGGCGTGAGGTCGCGGTCAAGGTCCTCCCTCCCGGCTCTTCCGCTCACGAGGATCGGCTTCGCCGCTTCGAGCAGGAGGCTCGAGCCGCGGGCGCGCTCAATCATCCCAATCTTCTCGCGGTGCTCGACGTCGGCACGGACGAGGGCTCGCCCTACATCGTGTCGGAGCTCCTCGAAGGAGAAACGCTCCGGGAGCGGCTCGGCGGTGGCGCCCTTCCCGTTCGCAAAGTCATCGACTACGCAACGCAGATTTCCCAGGGGCTCGGCGCGGCCCACGCGAGAGGCATCGTTCACCGGGATCTGAAGCCGGAGAATCTCTTCGTCACGCGGGACGGGCGGGTCAAGATCCTGGACTTCGGCCTCGCGAAGCTCGCTCCTCGGCCTCAGCTCGAAACGGAAGAGCACGAAGGTCCGACGCGGACGCGTAGGACAGGGCCGGGGGTTGTGATGGGGACCGTGGGGTACATGTCTCCGGAGCAGGTGCTGGGCCGGAGCGCGGATCATCGGTCGGATCTCTTTTCCCTCGGCTCCATCCTCTACGAGATGCTCACCGGGAGGCGCGCCTTCCAGGAGGACTCCGGGGCCGAGACGATGACCGCAATCCTTCGGAAAGATCCTATCGAATCACCGAGCCACGGCATTCCTCCGGGGCTCGAACGCGTGGTGCGTCACTGCCTCGAGAAGAGCGCAGAGGAGCGATTCCAGTCGGCGCGCGATCTGGGGTTCGCCCTCGAGGCGGTTTCGAGTTTCTCGGGGGCCACCCTCGCGCCTTCGCCCGACATCGAATGGCGTCGTAGGCGCGGACTCACAGCTCTCGTTGCCGCGGTCGCTCTTCTATCTCTTCTCGCAATTTCATTCATGCTCGGGTCGAATACGGGAGTACGGCCGATCCCCTCATTCCAGCGACTCACGTTCCGACGAGGAACCGTATCTTCCGCACGGTTCGCCCCCGACGGGCACACCATTGTCTATGGCGCAACCTGGGAAGGCGCTCCGACTCGTCTTCATTCGAGCCGCACCGACGGACGGGATTCGAACCGTCTGGATCTTCCCGATGCCGATATCGCGTCGGTTTCTTCGACGGGCGAGATGGCCATTCTGCTCGGTTATCGGCTCGCCTTCAACGATGGCACCCCGGGAACCCTGGCCCGAGTTCCGCTCGCCGGAGGCGCCCCACGAGAGATCCTGAACGACGTGGCGGGGGCGGACTGGTCTCCCGATGGCCAGAGTCTGGCCGTGGTGCGACGGGTCGGGTCCCGATGGACGCTGGAGTTTCCGATCGGACAAATTCTCTATGAAAGCAGCGACCGCCTCCGTTCCCCTCGGGTCTCTCCGAGGGGAGACCGAGTGGCCTTTTTCACACAAACATCGACCGGGGGAACGGTGGATGTCGTGGATCTCAGCGGCACGAAAACCACTCTCTCGAGCGGATGGAAATATACAGGCAATAGCATCGTATGGTCGCCTGCCGGGGATGAGGTCTGGTTCGCCATGAGCGATGGCGATTGGTTCCCCCCGGTTCGCGCCGTCAGCCTTTCCGGCAAGGAGCGCGTGTTGATACGTCTCCCCGCCTGGGTGGAGCTTCAGGACATCTCGCCCGATGGCCGCGCTCTGATGGCGATCGGCACGCTGCGCGCCGATATCCAGGCCTTTGACGCGGGGGAAAACCAGGAGCGCAACCTCTCGTGGCACGAATCCTCAGCAGTGGCCGATCTTTCTTCCGACGGACAGACCCTCCTCTTCAATGAATGGGCGGAAGGGACAGCTCCGGCTTTGTATCTTCGGAAGACGGACGGCTCGCCGGCAGTTCGGCTCGGCGAAGGATGGGGTTACGCTCTCTCGCCCGATGGACGATGGGCGATCACGCAGAGAGAGCTTTGGTCTGACCACCTTGAATTGATTCCGACCGGCGTCGGGGAGCCGCGAGGCATGAGCGGGGACGGAGTCCGATACGAAAACGCCATCTGGTTCCCCGATGGAAAACGCATTCTCGCCAATGGCCACGAAGAAGGGCGGCTCGCAAGGTGCTACATACAAGACCTCGACGGAGGAAAGCCTCGCCCAATGACACCGGAAGGCACTGTTTGCGGGGTCCTCTCCCCGGATGGCAAAGAAGCCGCCTGCACCGACTCGGACGGAAAGGGAGCTCTCTACCCCATGGAAGGTGGAGAGCCGCGACCCATCGACGGCCTCGAACCTGGTGACGTGCCCTTCCAGTGGAGTGCGGACGGTCGCTCCCTCTACATGCGCGTGCGTCAGTGGTTTCCGGTGAAGGTGTTCCAGCTCAACCTGGGCACTGGGCGAAGAAAGCTGTTTCTGGAGATCATGCCTGCCGATCCGACGGCTCTCTCATAGATCCCGGATTGCTCAACGTCCGCATGACCCCTGACGGAAAATCATACGCTTACACTACATGGCGCTACCCTTCGGATCTCTACCTGGTGGAGGGATTGAAGTAATCGGGCGATCGAAA